>Ga0007854_10000287_pt1 | contig 34259 bp, 31 predicted proteins | sample CryBogCBH12Aug08_FD_60382 | JGI IMG/M metagenome (GOLD analysis project Ga0007854, IMG submission 60382) | Freshwater microbial communities from Crystal Bog, Wisconsin, USA - CBH12Aug08 | ecosystem: Environmental > Aquatic > Freshwater > Lake | place: Crystal Bog, Wisconsin, USA | collected... | reverse complement strand
ACAAGCTTCAGCGCCATGGGAAGGTGTTTTGGGAAGAGGAGAAGGTCGTAAGTCAGTTCGAAGTCACTCAACTGTGCAATGCCTTGCTGGAACTCGGGGCGGAGAACAAAGTTGTCATCCGGTTCATCATGGACGACGTGACGAACCCCCACCAGTTTGGGATGGTTCGAAAACCGCTCCAGTTGAGAACGAAGCTCGGGTGACTGCAGATCGACCCATCCGACGACTCCTTTAATTATCGGGTGAGTGTCGGCCAATCCTAGAAGCCAAGAAGTCTCTTCGAGCATCTGCCGCGCCTGCACTGCGATGGTGCCGTCGAACCCATTCACTCGGAGCAGAGGGTTCAAGTCCTCGGGGAGGTAGTTGCGCTTCAAGACCTCCATCTCATCGGTCATCCAGACCTGTTCGGCAGGACTGTAGTTCCAGAAGTGCTGGTGGGAGTCGATATGCATCAAGGCTTAACTATGACATGACGGAGGAAGGCATAATACACCCATTTTACGATCAATTATAATTCATTTTGCGTCACGTTTCTGCTGGCTGTTTGTGGATCGGATAGTAGATCAAGCATCATGTCAAAGAAACGGACGGTACTCTTGGCGTTGACCAGTGCTCACCATGGTTTTTTGCGGGGCGTTGCCCGTTATGCCAGAGAACATCGGTGGCACTTGGTCGCAGACATGATTTACACGGCCAAGATTCCGTCGGGATGGCGCGGGGATGGCATTATTTCCTTCATTGGCTACCGTGATGACTTGGCCGAGTTCATCCTCTCTTCAGGACTGCCTGCGGTGGAAATTTCCATGGTGCGTGATGAAATCAAGATGCCACGAGTGGAGGGAGACAGCGAAATGATAGGGAAACTGGCAGCAGAACATTTTCTTGAACGGGGATTTCGGAATTATGTCTGGGCACCAATGCTCGACGACACGCTGAATGCGGAGCGCTTCCATGGATTTGCCGCTCGTTTATCCAAAGATGGGATTAGCTGCCATGTCCTGCCGCCGACTGATACCCGTCACGGCGATCCTACCTCAAGGGATTGGCAGGCCAGGCGCAAGCTGCTGATTCATGAACTGAAGCGTCTTCCAAAGCCACTTGCCGTATTCGGCTACAACGACTGCGTGGCAGCTGACATTATCGATGCGTGCGATGATGCTGGTCTGTTGGTGCCCGAAGCCGTGGCCGTTTTGGGCGTGGATAACGACGCCCTGATCTGCGAGTCAATTTCTGTCCCACTTTCCAGCGTGTGCCACGATCTGGAAGGAATGGCTTATAAGGCGTCTGCCCTACTTGAGCGGATGATGTCGGGACGGAAGCCGCCAGGAAAAGTTGCTCGTGTCCCGCCGAGAGGATTGGTTACGAGGCGCAGCAGCGACATTCTAGCTGTGGAAAACCTCCAGGTTGCCCGCGCGCTACGCTTCATACGCGACCAGTATACAAGCGCGCTAATTGGAGTGGACGATGTGGTCAAGGCAACGACACTCTCCCGCCGTGCGCTTGAAAGGGCATTCCGCCAGGAACTCAATCGTAGCATCAACGGGGAGATTGTTCGGTTGCGCATGGAGATGGTTAGAGAGAGGCTCGCCCACACGGAGAAGAGGGTAGTGGAGATTTCGCGGGAATGCGGTTTTGCTCGGCCCAACCATCTCTTTCGGAGTTTCAAAAAACTGACAGGCATTAGTCCCAGAAGCTACCGGCACGGGATTTCAGACAGGAAGACATCAACTGCGTCACCATGATGTTATTCGGGTGTGCTGAATACGGGATCTGATCCGACGAGCGAACTTAATTCGATACAGTCACTGTCTGCGGGATCACATCGAACTTTCCCTGAAGACGGATATCCTCGCTTGAGGAGCCTATGGACACCTGGAACTCACCCGGTTCCACTACCCTCTCTCCCTCACGGTTGATGATCTCAAGGGCAGAGGCAGGAAGGTGGAAGCTGACTCGTTTTGTCTCGCCAGGCTTGAGCATCACCCGCTCGAATCCGCCGAGGTTGAGCACATAAGTGGTGACGCTGCTGGTCATCTGATGAAAGTAGAGCTGAACCACCTCGTCCCCCTCTAGTCCCCCGGTATTCCTGATGTCACAGGAAACCGTTACCTCTCCGTTGGTTGGGATCTGGGTGGGTGAAACTTGGAGATCGCTGTACACAAAGGTGGTATAACTCAAGCCGAATCCGAAGGGATAGAGAGCTCCCTCGGCCATCGAGTCACCGAAGCCATTGGGGTCGGGTTTCTTGGATTGGGATGCCTGACTGCCAGGTTTAAAGGGGAAGTTGAAGGGGATCTGGCCGACAGTTTTAGGGAAGGTCACCGGCAGTTTGCCGCCCGGATTATAGTCCCCGAAGAGAGCATCTGCTATCGCTGTGCCTCCCGCCTCGCCCGGCACCCACGCCTCGAGAATCGCGGGGACGTGGCGATTGATCCAGTTGATTGAGGAGGGCTTGCCGGTAAGCAGAACGACGACAACCGGTTTGCCCGTTGCCACGAGCGCACGCGCAAGTTCGGTTTGGTAGCCAGGCAGATCAAGGCTGGTACGACTTTTTGACTCACCGATGGTATCCATGGAGTCACCGAGGCAGAGCACAACCGTATCGACAGACTTTGCTTTCTCCACTGCTTCGGAGATCTGGGCGGCCTCCTCTCCTGCAGGCGGCTCGGAGAAAAGCTCCGACTGAGGCCAGTGTTTGTCTGTTACCTCGCATCCTTTGGCGTAGAGAACCTCAATTCCCGAGTTTTTCAAGTAGGACTGGATGCCCTCGAGTGGGGAGACGACTTCACCGCCATTGGATCCGTAACGATCGTAGGAAGTGTCCTTCATTGTCGCGGTCGGACCGCAGAGGAGTAATCGTTTGATCTCTTTTTTGAGCGGAAGGGCGCGATTCTCGTTCTTCAGAAGGACGAGCGATTCATGTGCGGCGCGGAGCGCAACGGCATGGTTCTCGGGACGCCCAAGAGCTGCAGTTGCCTTTTCGGGATCGACGTAAGGTTTATCGAAGAGTCCCTCCAGGAACTTCACCCGCAGAACATCGCGGACTCGGTCATCAACAATGCTCATCGGGAGCTTGCCGGCGGCTATTTCACGGCGCACAGGAAGGACGAATGTTTCCGGTGGCTTAAAGTTGGTCCGAACATTCCCCCCCTCGCGCAGGTACATTGCTGCTGCGTCACCGGCCGATGCCGCGACATGATGCTTGCTGAAAAGAAACTCGACGGCATCGCTGTCGGAGACGACATAACCGCGAAATCCCCACTGACCGCGCAGGCGTTTGACAAGGAAGTCTGAATTTCCGGAGATCGGGACGCCGTCGTAGTCGTTGTAGGAACTCATGACCCCAAGCAGTCCCCCCTCTCGGACATCCCGTTCCCAGGGGCGCATGTGAAGCATCTCCATTTCGCGTGGGGCAACATGGGGGTCGGTGCGGGCGTTGCCGTCGCGTCCCCCTTTTGGCTCGCTGTAGACGCCGAAGTGCTTGGCGACGGAGACTATTCCGTGGGACTGGATTGCCTTGGTCATGCGGATGCCCAGTTCGGACACAAGATACGGATCTTCACCATAGGTCTCTACCACTCTTCCCCAGCGGGGGTCACGAGCCAGGTCGAGAATCGGCGCATAGATACTCCGGTAGCCCACGGCTTTTCCCTCACTAGCGACGACATTACCCACTGCGGTCAGTAGGTCACGGTCCCAACTAGCCCCGAGCGCTATGTCGGCAGGGAAATTGACCGTCTTCCGGTAGTTGGCACCGCGTACCCCCTCGTTGGTGAATTCAGCCGGTATGCCGAGTCGAGTTTGCTCGATGAACCAGCGCTGGACCGTGTTGAGCGCAGTGGCAGTGGCAGCCGGGGTGGTGATATGGGGATTGTCAGGATCGCCGGAATGACCAACCCCGTTGTGAAGCTCGTCTATATTGGCAACGCCATCCTTCCAGATCTCCTGCTTCCACTCCGGCGTCGGGAGCGGATCCTTTAGAACTCGCCTGTACCCGTAGAGGGTGACGAGTTGGCAGGTCTTCTCGTTTACCGTCATCTGCGAAAGCAGATCTTCTACCCGTTTGTCAATCGGCTGGGTTGGATCCTCAAAGATATCCTTCTTTCCATTCTTGTTAAAATCAATCCAACCGTCGTGGTAGATATTCGTATCATTGGGCTCCTTTTGAGGGAGGCCTCCGGGCGTCTGATTAGTGTCGGCCAGAGCAATCGCCGCGGTGAAGAAAAGGAGAGTTACCGTGGCACTGTGGAGACAAGGATTATTCATGGGAGGAAAATCAGAACAGTTTCCTCACTGCCTCCCGTGTGTGTCAATAAAAGCCCCTGAGCATAGAAAACAGGTTTGCATCGAGGATGGAAAGAGGTAGGAGGCAAGTTTGTGATGGGTCGGTTTCTACGGTGGATATTTTAAAAACTGATCACGGTGGCTGCTCCTTGTGCGGCGGCACCGACCTCTTCGACCAGCGCCCAGAGAGGATGTGTTTCTTTACTCCAACTATCGGAGAGGGCGATCTCCCCCGTAGTCAAATTATACCCTACGATGAGGCAACTGTGCGCCAAGGTGCCCCCCGCCAGTTGTGGAGCCTTGGCTCGGTAGGTTGTGAGGCCGCGACTCCAATCGCCCCAGTCAGTCACGTTCTCGCGACCAGCGTTTCGCGAGCTAATTCGAGCAAGGTATTCTTTGGAGAGATTGATTCCCAGAATGATGGGTTCGCCCCTGTCGATATGCGTCTTGATATCCCTCATGCTGATCCTGCAGGAGTTTGGTGAGACATGTAATCCGGCTTCACCGAGGAGGTTGAAGATGCCGGCGTTCTCGCTTGCAAGAAAAGTGCCTCCGCCCGCCGTGGTGTTTCCTGCCTTTGCCATGAGATCCATGTCGGCGTGAAGTCCGTAATAGCGCATCACCCGTGCAAATGTTGCTGGAACACAATACCCTTTGGGCCCTTGATCTACTTGGGGAACTTCCAACAAAACGTCTCCATTCTGTTTTCTTTGAATGCGGTCTGGGATTTCTTCCTTGGCCTTTTCAAACCCCTTACGGTCGGACTGGTTGTCGTCGAATGTTGCGGTGGGGATTAGGCGCAGCACTACATATTCGCCGGACGGGGCGGCGAGGAAAAAAGTCGTGCCATTCCAGTCCCACCGTTTTCCACGTTCGGTGGTGCTGGCTCCTCTACCAAAACTTCCACCCTTGAATGTTCCGAAGAGCTTGGTAAGCGATGCTTCTAGGAGGGAGTTGTCTTTGCGAATCTCTGCCTCATAGCGTCGGATCATCCCTGGAGTGGAGAACACTGTGGCGGTCGGAGTGCGGCGCTGGACATTGCAAAAGACCTCATAGGCAGATCTGTCATTGCCATCCAGGAAGGCCATGATGTCGCCCTTGTTGGCCAGCATGAATGAGAGTTCGACCGCCTTGCCATGATCCCCCGTGAGGATGGTGGAAAACACGCGGCACCCCACGATTTTCGCCTCTCCCCCTGGAGTGTAACTGCGGAAGGAAGACTCATAGGAAGTCTCCGATTCCGTCGGAAGGTTGAGCAGAGTGGCAACTGTTCTTGGTGGTGCATTCCAGAGTCCTGTAGTGCCGGAGGGATCAAATAGTTTTGCCCCAAGCATTTCATTGACCCGTTCGGGTGTTATTGTCTCCGCTCCCTGAGAGGGGGAAGTAGCAACAATGGGTGCCACAGAAGTTATGGGAGAGGAAGCGACAGTCGTCCTTGAAGCGACAAGGGATGGGATGACTGCAAGGATTGTAAAGATTTGCCTCATGCCGGTGACGTTGGGATGAATCCTACGCTGGAGTACCTATGCAGGAAAGCCAGATTGAGAAGCAAAGAGTTGATACCCATTAGGGAGCACTACGGTTAATCACGTTTCGCCATGGCTTCAATTTTTTGCTACGTCTTCCATCAGGATGGAAAAAGCTTCTCCTTCTGCCGAGTTTGTCAAATGTGCTAGATCTGGCCACGCCCCTACAAATCCATTGCAATCAACTTTTGCCCGGGCGCTCCGCATACTGCCCGCAGAAGTCAGGCACTCGTCATGCAACCATCAACTCCGCTTCCTCCAGGGTGAATGTCCCAAGATCAGCGGTTCAGTTGGCGAATCTTCTTTGTAACCCACCACATGATTGCTGCTGATATGGGTCAGTAAGGCGTAAACCATGCCCTTAGCCCCCTCCCTACCGCCTAAAGCAAGGCTTGTGCCGCAATGTCCCACTCTGAGGATGAGCGCTGACATCTCATCATTGTCCCGATTGCCATTTTCACCGTCGGATTCCGACTGAGTGTAACAGCAAGTTCATCCTTCCCTACATAGGCAAGCTCGGATCCTGATCCGATGTTCGCGAGTGAAGTCCCTTTTTCACTTTGGAAGATATCAATTTTGAATTTGGAAAAAAAGGAGACAACGGATTATCATTAGAAAAGGAACAACAGACTTCCTCATAAGGTCTGAGACTTAACAAGGGATCTCCAGCATTCTGCTCACTCGCTGAGTGCAGGCATTGGTCGGGAAGGCTTCCAGTTGCAGAAACAAAATAACTTGCGTGAGGTTTCCAGCATCACATGCAAGAACACCGTATAGTCGTTATGCGATGATATTATGATGAGAAGGAAGGAGGGAGGATGTAATATGAAGAAGCTTTTTAGATCAAAAAACGAGGAGTGATTTGGCAAAAAGTGGCGAGAGCCAACTCGCGAAAAATGGTAGAAGTTCACCTATGAAGGATGAATACAACGGCGAATTAGAAGTCCTTCTCATTCGTGTCCTCTTGGGCATTGCGGCATCCTTGATGACAATAAGAAACGCATGGTTTGGAATCTTCATGAACCGGAATCGGTTGCCGGCAAGCTTGGAGTCGAATGAATCTCTATGGAACAATCGACTTCGATTTGTATCCACGGGAAAGTCCGTAAAGCCGCCCCTTAGTGACAACCAACGGCCATGACACACCTCATAGTAAGAATTGTGGTTTTCTATCTCCTGATCAGCGGTTCGGTCTCTTTGCTCTTGATTGGTTTCATGCTGCTATTTCCTCCTGACAGGCGACGTCGGTTGGGTTCGAGGCCGACTCAGCACACACGGGGAATACCGGAGGCTAACAAAACGCACATATGAAAAATGCTGACCCCATATGTTCGGTTTGTTCTTGGAGGAGCGTTTTCACTCAATTTTCTAAAAAAAGAAAAGAGAAGAGAGGAAAAACCCAATGGGCAAGTAGACACTCTGATGAAAAACGCAGAAAGTATTTATGAGGAGTATGTCCCATGAGCGTGAACATCTACGATGTGGCGGTGGTTGGGGCGGGGATTAGTGGCCTAGCTGCAGCAAGCAGGTTGCAGCATGGTAGGAAAAGGGTTGTCGTGCTCGAGAGCAGTGATGAGGTCGGGGGGCGAGCTGCAACCAGCAGAATAAATCTTCCCCCCAATGCAGGGGTTCTCGTGGATTATGGGACACAATGTTTCACTGCGCATTCCCCCCGATTTAGGGAGCAGGTCGAGCGATGGGAAGAGAGGGGGATCTGTTTTCCATGGACGGATGGATTATGGAAATGGAAGCAAGGAGTTCTCAGCGCCCCGGACCCGCTTTTCAAGCAGCGGCACTATGCCTGTCGCAACGGCATGAAACAGTTGGGGAGGAACCTTGCCGAGGGAGTTGAGGTTATCTTGGAGTACCATGTTGCCTCGGTTGAATTGATCATGGGGATCTGGCACATCCATCCCGCCTGCAGCCAATCAACGCACACCCCAGTCATGGCCCGCATGCTGTTTGTTTCTACCCCGCTGCCCGTTGCGTTTAAACTGCTGGGCCAGCACCTGTTTGCCTCTGAGGAGTGTGGATTGATGGGACGGATCGCATACGAACCCACCATCACAGTCGTTGGTATTTATCCCGAGGGAATTACCCCCCCGCCATGGCAGGCAATCGAGGTAGACAATCATGACTCCCAGATTTTCAGGATTGCCTGGGATTCTTCCAGAAGAAAAAGAGGAAGTCACGGTGCGGTTGCGGTGGTTCACGCCGTGGAGACATTCAGCAATCCTTGGCTGGAACCATCCGCCGAAGCACTGAGAAGGACGGGACAGGAACTTCTTGTGGAGGCATCAAAACTGGCTGGGGATTGGATGAAGGATCACTTCGATCTGGCAGTCCATCGCTGGCGCTACGGCCGATCAGTGGGACCTCGTGCATCAATGGGGTTCGTCAAGGGACCGGGATGCTCCCCTCTTTATATTGTGGGTGACGGACTCAATGGGGGAATGATCGAGGGGGCTTGGCTTTCCGGCACCTTCGCGGCAGAGGATTGCCTTCACAAGAAGCGGCAACTGGGATTTCTGCAAAGCGATATTGCAGGACATAGATCAACCAATAGGACTTCCGTTGCCGAGAAAGAAAAACTCTTAATTCCATGAAGGAATTTATCGCTTCTTTATCCTTTGCTGCCGGAGCAGTTGTGGTTGCGGCGGCCTCAGCACTTCTTGCTTGCCCGCTCGGCTGGATTCATTCGCAACCTGTCCGCCGTTTCGGCGTGGTGTTGATTCCATTTATCCTTGCGTGCTGTTTGTACCGGACGCCCTCTTGGCTTGGGGAAAGTCAGTGCAATTATCCTGGGTGGGAGATTCCCTGCATCGCTCTATGGGCCCTCATAGGGTTCATCCATTCCGAGGGGGTTGTTTTGATCGTTCTTCTAATTCGTTGGAAGCGAGATCTAGACACCCTTCACATGGGGAACGGATGAGTATAAATGACACTCGGTAGTTTCATGAGAAATTCCTCCCCTTCAACACGGCGGGAGAGAGAAATTGCCTCAATTGCCACAAAACTGGCGCTGGCTCTGGATGTGCCGGTGCGATTTTCGCGGATTGATGATTCGGGTGTCTCTTGGCTCGACCGAAGCAACGAGAAAAATCCTTTTTGTAGGCGTCTTAACGGACGGCAAGTAATTTGTCGGCGGTGCGCCTCGACAAGCTTCCAGTTTGAATATGGGCAAGCGGAATGCATGAAGACATCTCGTGTTTTCTGTATCAGTGGAGCGGTCAAACTCGTCACGCCTATCTTCGGGAATGGTATGTTCCTCGGAGTGCTTAGCTGCGGTCCCATGATGAGGGAAAGGCCCAAACGAGAAGGTTTTTTGAAGATGCTGGCCGACTTGAAGAGAGAGATTCGGATGGAGGACCAACGCCGACTTTGGCGCTGCTACGCCGCTATTCCATTTGTCCGGGAGGCCCGAATGAAGGCACTGGAGAGCATCTTGTCCAAGTTTGCCGTGTTGCCCAACCCCAGTGTTCGTACGGCGTCCCAGCCGATTATCAAACCGCACTCATACAGTGGATGCTTGGTAGACCGGGCGCTTCAATTGATTCGGAACAATAATGAAGGGATTATATCATCCGAAATGGCCGCGCGATCACTTCATGTAAGCCCATCCTACCTGAGTCGAACGTTTCACGATGTGGTAGGGGAACCCTTTCATGTCTATGTTGCGCGTGCTCACGTAATAAAGGCCAAGGTTCTGCTAACGTGTACTTCCAAGAAGATATCAGAGGTAGCGCTTCTCTCAGGCTTCAATTCCCTTGCTGCATTCAACCGCTGGTTTAGCAAGTTGTCGGGATGCACTCCACGCGACTTCCGTGAGGCGAAGACATGGGAAGTTGCCAAACCACATGAGAAATGCGCTGTTCAATTGGGCGCTCGAACTGCATGCAAAACCCCATTACTTACTAGCAGGTGAACGTCAGCGCTAAAGGCTAGCGACACAATCCAAGACAAGGTGATGCTCCCAAAACGGGTTCTTATGCGGGACAAAAAGTGAGGAATGATTTGGCAGGAACTGCAGAGAGATGGCGAGCCCAGAATGATAATGTCTTAGCATATATCAATCTATCCGAAACCAATCAGAACAAGACCGTTCAAATCAGACACAACCATGAAAAAAACACTCATTGTATTTGCTGTACTGCTGTGGCTGACCGCCTTCTCCCATGGTCAACAAACATTAACCCTCAACAGTGCGTCTCCTGAGCCAGGCTATGCAGGAAACGATACGGGTCAGTTCATTACAGGCAATCCATTCAACATGTGGTGCATTGACCCGCTAGATGATGTGTACATTGGCAGTAGTTGGTCTGTGAATGAGGTATCTCTGAACATAGCCTCTCCCGACAGCACGATATTAAGCACTCCGTACAATCCTGGTTATCCACACCTTACCGTGCAGGATTATCAGGCGATGTTCCTTCTGGGATCGCAGTTTACGGGAAATGTCACTGCGGACGCGGAATTGCAGGATGCGATAAGAAATTTTTCCGAACCCATCGCATATCCACTGAATTCCACGACCCAAGCCCTTCAAGCTGCCGCTCTGGACAGTGCGGGAAGTTACAACTTCAGCAATGCCTACGTGCTGGTGCCATCAGCCCCATACCCTGAGTTAGACGGAGCAGCGCAACTTTTTGAGACCGGTACTGCTTCTGCTCTGGGTCACTCAATCCCAGGCGCTCCGGCCCCTCCCTTGATAGTATGCATCGCATTTGGTGCCGTGCTGGCATTGCAGGCGCTCGGCTACCGGAGGAGTTGCCTAGAAAAAAGAGAGCAGGAATAAATTCGCATCTCCAAACCCAGAACTTCCTAAAAGGAAGAGCATGCTTTTCGATTTCTCTGAATGATAGGATATGGGTATCCGACAGCCAGCATTCTAGTGTCATGGGCTCTCTTGATTCCGTCCTGAGAGAGGCATCAAGTGAATGATTGGGAATTATTTCGGGAGACTTTGATGTATGTCAATATGCTCGGAATGGTTGTTGTGGAACCCCGTAAATACAGCCCAAAAAATACGGGCTGGTTGAGTCAGTCCTAAAGAAAAAAGCGCACGAATTTGTAACAAATCGTTTGTTGCCTTCCAAGGGGTAACCCCTGCTTAGTTGTGCCTCCAGATAACTAGAATCAAACCGAGAAAATCGTCATGAAAAACAGCCTTGAAACCGCCCATAGTGTTGCGAACCAGCGTCAGTCTGCCGTTGATGCACTTTCGTCTCCGTTCCTCATCTTGCAACGCCGGAGGTCGTTTTCGTTCAGAAGAGTTTCCAAGGAATACCACCCTCAGCACCAGAAACTGGGATCTTGATGAGGATGATAAAGACGCCCAGACATCGTCGTAACCTATTGATCTCATGAATACCGAAATAAAAAATCCCGCTAAACTGTTGATTGTCCGAGACAAGAACCTGCCCACCAATCTCCCTTCCAACGTTATTGTCCGCAGTTTGCAGGAGATTGAAGCTGAGACACTGGAAAGTGAGGTCTATGTCCGTTTTAAGAGATACATCGGATTGCACCCCTCAGGCAGAACGCCTTGGGCGGTAATGCGAAAGATGAGCGGGCACCATACTGTTTTCGGATATTACAGAACTCTTGCGGAAGCCATCCGGTCCGCGGTCGCACTGAAAAAAGTGAGTGATATAGAGTAGTGAGGTGCATTGCGGGGGCATCTTGCTTTAGGTGCCTAGTGAAATCCTGTGGCATAGGACTCCTAGTGTCTAGGTAGGGGGATAAGCTCTCCTTGTGAAGTGCTGTAAAGTGACAATCCTTCCTGTGTATTACGGCAAAGCTTTTCTAGTCGTGAGAGAGGCGAGGTTTGGTTTTTTGGGGGAGGACATGACGGATGCTTTCGTTGTTTCAGTTTATCAACGGTGGTGCAGACTTTTCTTCGATTGCCCCAAAAAGAGGAAAGAAGAAAAACCCAATGGGACAGTAGACAGATGCAAGGGGTTGAAAATAAACTGCATAAAACGCAGTCCATGAACCATCAGATTTACGATGTAGCGGTGATTGGCGCCGGAATCAGTGGTCTTGCCACAGCAAGGAGGCTGCAACACGGAGGAAAATCAGTTGTTGTTCTGGAAGGTAGTACGGCAATGGGGGGGCGCGCGGCAACCTGTAGGGTGATTGGTAGTACTGAGTTCGAGGTGAGTGTGGATCATGGGGCACAGAGTTTCACCGCTCATGACGCGAGCTTCGTGGAACAGGTTGAACGATGGGCGGAGGCCGGCATCTGTTTTCCCTGGACAGAAGGGTTGTGGAAATGGAGCAGGGGAGCGCTCCGGGAACCTGAGAAGCATGAGAGAACAACTCACTACGCCTGCCGGGACGGAATGAACCAATTGGGAATCAGCCTCGCCGATGGACTGGAGGTCATTCTGGAATACAAGGTTGCCCGTGTCGATAAGGTCATGGGAATCTGGCATATCCATGCCGTTCAGAATCACACAACGCCACTACCCTTTCAGGCGCGGACTCTGTTTGTCTCCATCCCCCTTCCTGGGGCGATCAAACTGCTTGGTGCCAAGCTCTTTCGGCTTGAAGACCGTGAACTAACGGGGCGTATTTCCTATGAGCCGACCACTACTGTGGTAGCCATTTATCCAGAGTGGATCAAACACCCTCCGTGGAGCGGAATCCAACTTCACGATCAAAACTCCAGCATTTTCAGGATAACCTGGGATTCATCCCGCAGGAAAAAGGGAAGCCACGGTGCCGTTGCGGTGATTCACGCAAAGGAACCAATGGGCAGCAGAACGACGGAACTTTCAGAGGAAGGCTTAAGAAAGGAGGGAGAGCAACTTCTGGAAGCCGCCGGCCAATATGCTGGGGAGTGGATGCAGAATCCCGTTTCTATAGCGGTTCACCGGTGGCGCTACGGCCGTTCAGTGGGCCCACGTGCTGAAAGAGGATTTCTCAAAGTGCAGGAATCGCCGCGGGTCTATGTAGTTGGGGACGGACTCAACGGCGGGCTAATCGAGGGGGCGTGGTTGTCCGGCACCTTTGCTGCAGAAGATTTTCTGAGAAAAACACAACCAGAAACACAACCCTACGGGAGATCGAATAAAAGCTGCCTTCTCATTGGCAAACGGAAACTATGACCCAGTAAGATTCCTCAAAGGGATCTTGATTTCGACTGGATCAAGAATGCGATGGCCGCAAAATGCTAATGCTTTCAACATGATCTAGGGGTTCTTATGGGGAGGAAGGAGTAAAATACCGGTCAAATATGGGTTGGATAGCCGCAGCCCAGATCTGATACCCTTTCTCTGCTGGATGGGTTCCGTCTGGCATCACGTCTTTGCTTATAGTTCCATCAGGACTGAGAAATTTTTCGCCGAAATCGACATAGATAACCTTGTCTTTCTGGGCGAGATTCGGAAGTAATTTGTCCAGCGCTTCAATGGATGTCCTCCACTTGCTTCTCGGTTCCTTGCTTGGAAAAGTCGCCTGAAGAATTATCACGGAATCCGGGCAAACTGCCTGATATTTTTTGATGATGGCGGCGACTCCCTCACAAATCTGCTCCGGCGAGTTATTCATGATATTGTTATGCCCAATCATCAGGAAAACTAGCTTCGGCCGCATCCCCTTGGCTTGCCCGTTTTCGAGCCGGTAGAGAACTTGCTCCGTGCTGTCGCCAGATACGGCGAAGTTGATGGCGTGATATTTATCCTCATATTGTTTCCAAAGCACTGGGGCGCGGTTGCGCCAAAAATCCGTGATGGAATCCCCGTCAAAGATTACTTGTGCTGGACTTGCAGCATTCGACTTTTCAGATGTCCTGAGAGTATTTTGAAACCGCTGCAACCATTTCTCCGTTTTTTTGGGATCTTGTACTGAAGATGGGCGAGGGGTAGGAATGATAGCAGTATTAGCACTAATATTGGGGGCAATGGTGTTCGAACTGAACGAAGGAGCGGCCGAAGCACCCGGGGGCATGGAGGGAACATTTTGAGCAACACAAATCGCTGAGCTCAAAGAGAGGAGTGCTAAACATGCAACTTTCATATGGTTGGGAGGGAATAGATCACTGCACTCTAACATGCAAGCTATCAACTGGTCGCTGCAGGAAAGCCCGGATGGGGAGGGATTCGAACCCTCGTTACCGATGAAGGTAAACACGCTTTCCAAGCGTGCGCATTCGACCACTCTGCCACCCATCCTGTCTGCTTGGACAATACAAATTAGAGGTGAAGCCCAGATGGAGCAAGCCGCGAAGCATGAAAATAGGGAGGTTTTTTCACTCAGCCTGTACGAAGACGGGCTTCTTCCTTGCCCGGAGCGGGCCCTCTGTTCATAAAGTAATCTCTGTTTTCCAAAATCAGGAATCATTCCTTACGAACAAAACGATGAGCGCTTCAGTCTCCACCGCCGAACCACCGACAGAAACCGCAGTCCCGATGATCAATGTGCAGGTTGACGGGAAGTGGAGGCAATTCCCGAAGGGAACCCGCTTGATTGAGGCCTGCATGAGTAGTGGCAGCTTTGTTCCACACTATTGTTACCATCCCGCCCTGAGTTCACCGGGCAACTGCCGTATGTGCTTGGTTGAGATGGGCACTCCAAAGATGGGCCCGGATCGCAAGGCGGAGATTGGTCCCGACGGTCACCCTGTCATAGCATGGAGTCCCCGACCCGCGATTTCCTGCGCTGTCGAGGTGTCGGAGGGGCTTGGCGTCCGCACTAAGTCACAATTGGTCGAGGAATGTCGCAAGGGAGTGATGGAGTTCTTGCTAATCAATCACCCTCTCGATTGCCCGATATGCGACAAGGCCGGGGAGTGCCGCCTTCAGGAGTTTTCCGTGGAGTATGGCAAGGACTCCTCACGTTTTGAGGATAACAAGGTGAAGAAACCGAAGCATGTGGACATCGGTGAAAGGATCGTTCTCGACGACGAGCGCTGCATTCTCTGTTCCCGTTGCATACGATTCATGAAAGAGGTTGCCAAGGACGATGTCCTCGGTCTCGTAGATCGCGGTAGTCACACAACGCTGACTGTTCATCCCGGCAGGCGACTTGATAGTAATTACTCTCTCAATACTGTCGACATCTGTCCCGTCGGCGCCCTCACCTCCAAGGATTTTCGCTTTAAAATGCGTGTCTGGTTCTTGAAGGAGACCAAGACAATCGACACGAACTGCGGAACTGGAACCAATATCGTCATCGGCAGCCGTGAGAACAGAATCCATCGGATCAATCCGCGTGAAAACGGGGCTGTTAATTCCTACTGGATGCCGGACTCGCACCGCCTTAACTACACCTATATCCATCGTGATGATCGTTTAAAGGAACCGCTCGTGAGCGGCAGTGCAGTCGGTTGGAAGGATGCGATTTCCGCCACTGCCGAAACTCTGGGGGGCTATGCAGGAAACGCAACGGCTATCATCGCCTCGGGACGGATGACCAATGAGGAACTCTTCCTCGTTCGACGTCTTGCCGCAACTCTCCAGTCCGACTTGACCGACATACGCCCACGGTTTCAACAGGGGGACGGCTTTCTTGTTTCCAATGACGGCAATCCGAATACCCGCGGGGCTCGGATCCTCGGCGTGACTTCTGACACGCCTGGATCCCGCCTCTCCGAAATCTCTCAAGGAATCGCCGGTGACCGCATCAAGTCACTGGTCGTTCTCGGTGAGAACCCGCTCCACTGTGGTCTGGCCGAATCGGATCTCGTGAACCTTGCCTCACTTGTCGTGATCGATATCCTGCCAAACAGCTCTACCAGATTCGCAAAAGTCCTATTCCCCGGGAGCGCCTCTGCCGAGAAGCGTGGTTCGATGGTCAATGTCAATGGTCGTCTACAGCGCCTCAATCCCGCTCTTGTAGCACCAGGCCATGCTCGAGCCGACTGGGAGATTCTAAGCGATTTGCTCAAGGCTCTTGGTGCTTGTGGAGCATCCTCAATCGAGGATCTTTTCAAGCAGATGGCGGATGCCATACCGGCCTTCTCCGGACTGAACCTTGGGAGAATAGGTGATCTCGGAGTTGACCTGAAATCTTAGAAGACAGGACGTTAAAGGCTTCTGAACACCCTTAAAATCACTTACTGACTACAGAGCTGAGCATCCCCGTACTTTCTATGATCCCTGAACCAAAAACCGTCGTCGAAACATCCTCCAAGTTCCTAAAGGAATTCAAGGAGTTCATTAGCCGGGGCAATGTAGTTGACCTTGCAATCGGTGTGATCATGGGCGCGGCATTCGGCAAGATCGTCACCGCATTGGTGAACGACATTGTCATGCCTCCAATCGGCCTGATTCTGAAAGGAATCGACTTTAAAGATCTCTACATCCCGCTGAACGGGCGGCATTATGCGACGCTTGCCGATGCGCAGAAGGATGGGGCTGCGATACTGTGCTACGGGAACTTCATTAATACCGTCATCGAGTTCATGATCATCAGCGCATGTGTTTTTGCATTGGTTAAGGTGATCAATACCCTCCGCAGAAATGAAGCGGCGGCTCCCGCCAAACCGACCAAATCTGAAGAACTCCTGTCAGAGATTCGTGACCTGCTGAAAAAGTAGAGACGACAGCCTACGCTTCTGCGACCTAAGCTTCGAGTTCAGCTTGTTGAGAAATGCCCGGCTGGTCAACCGAAACAGCGGCATTACAGATTTGGGTGTCAACAGCCATAATCTTGACAACGGTAATCCCTCATGGCTCATTTTCCTCGTAAGAGGTTTCCCATCGATAAGTGAAAGCGACGATCTACAAGAAGGTCTCCCGTGAGAAACTAGCCCGGGTCCTGCCGGAAAATCTGGCAGAACTGCTTCCGCGCATTATTCCGGAACCTGCTACAGCGATTGTATTCCGTGACAAGGTCGTCAGCTCCCGCATTGCCCGCAAGGCCATTGAGCACATTGGAACGGATTTTGGCTCATCGCTTGTATTTGCCGCACATGACTTTGCTCCGGATGCAACCGAGTTGGCAAGCGCCCATGGGGTTGTCGTTATCGCTGCCAATGGTTAGTGACAGTAGATGCCCGATTGCACCTCAACATTTTTTTAAGGAATAGCACTGGATTATTAAGAGCGTGCAATGGAATTCCGGAATTTTCTCAGGAAAGCAGCCTTCACATCACTAATCATTTCGATCCTCGCCTTAATCGGCTGCGGAGCTGTACTTGACAGTTCGAATTTCTTGTCCAACGGGATGCCGTTCCATTCTGGGAATTCGACGCCCCAACAATCCTATAACTACTATCTGGTTGGCATTGCTCAACAAAACATCCAACGAGCGAAGAGCAATCTTCCGTTCATGGAGCCAGTTTCCTTTCAAGACTGGCAGTCCGGTTTTCGGTAGAGATCAAGATTAACAACCTTGGGGCTAAATTTGGCCGAGGTTGAAAATACGGTAAAGCTTCATGGTTTGGTGGTCGCATTCCTGCTGAGAAATGCGCGGGTTTCGATCGTGGAGGAGGAACGTCGGCTTAGGATTTGTTGCACTTTCAAACTTTGAAGCTAAAGATGTGCGTAACAGGTGAAGGGAATCGCAGATTTCTTTAAAGTTTCGCAACCGTTTCAACCCAAGATCCTAGATCTTTTTTGGGGAAAACGTGCCAAGTTCACGCTCTCTGGAGAAATCTTGGCAGGAATCACCGTCGGACTGATTGCCCTGCCCCTTGCTCTTGCACTTGGTATTGCGAGCATCCCTCCAGGGACGACGACCCCGCTTTCCGCACCGGCTCTTGGGATCGTAACGGCCATCGTCGGGGGCTTTCTCATCTCGGCACTCGGAGGATCACGAGTCCAGATCGGCGGTCCAACCGCTGCTTTTGTCCCGATCATTCTACTGATCGTTTCTGAATACGGATATGTAGGACTCATCATCGCTACTATGATGGCAGGAGTCATTCTGATCCTGATGGGACTGACTAGGATGGGAACGCTCATCAAGTTCATCCCTTGGCCTGTGACGAGCGGTTTCACGACGGGTATAGCGGTTGTTATTATCATTACCCAAGTCCCGGATTTTCTTGGCCTTCACACAGAAGGGCGCTTGCCGCGGGATTTTTTTGAGAAACTCCTCTGGTTATGGAGACATCTTTTTTCCCTGAACCCTTTTTCCCTCGGAATCTCACTAGGGTGTATCTCCATGATGCTGTTCTGGCCTAGACTGAAGATACATCGGATCCCAGGTTCCATTGTGGCCATGATTGGAGCTACCCTCCTAGTCCAGTTTGCTGGATGGGCATCTTCACACGGTGTGGCCACGATCGGAAGTGCTTTTGGGTTGAACGCTATTCCTCATGGAATCCCCTGGCCTCACCTTCCTCCGATTGACTGGCATCTGATTGGAAAGTTAATCAGGCCAGCCACAGCAATTGCCATTCTGGGGGCAATTGAGTCTCTTCTTTCTGCCGTGGTCGCTGACGGGCTTTCTGGTGATCGCCATGACAGCAACACCGAACTGATTGCCCAAGGCATCGCGAATCTCGTCTGTCCCATCTTCGGTGGTTTGCCAGCAACGGGAGCCATTGCCCGTACCTCCGCAAACATAAACAGTGGCGCCAAAAGCCCCATCGCTGGAATCATCCATACCCTGACTCTCCTATGTATCATCATGCTGACGGCGCGATGGGCCGCCAATATTCCAATGGCAGCAATGTCCGCTGTGCTCGTCATGGTCGCTCTTCATATGGGGGAGTGGCATGAGTTGACCCGGATGGATCGGATGCCACGAAGCGATGCGCTCGTGCTTCTTACGACTTTTGGCCTGACGGTTATGTTTGATCTGGTGGTGGCAGTAGAGATCGGCATGGTGCTGGCCGCGATTCTCTTCATCAAGCGAGTTTCGGAGACCACCGAAGTCAGCCGTGTGACCGACGAGGATATGCTCGAGCGACCAGAGCACATCGCCCAAGGGAAAGTCATTCCCGAGGGTGTGCTTGTCTACCGCATCTTCGGCCCCTTTCTTTTTGGCGCCGCAGAAAAAATGGAAGATGCACTAAACGAAGTGGATGAGTGGCCGAAGGTACTGATTCTCCGACTCCATCTTGTTACGGCGATGGATGCCACTGGCCTCAATGCATTGGAAAGCATCGTTGAACGGATGAGACGCCGGGATGGCACGGTTATCCTTAGCGGTATTCACCAGCAACCGCTTCAGATGCTTGTTAAGTCCGGATTCATCGACGTAATCGGACGCGGAAACTTCTGCGCTACCTTTGATGATTCCCTTGCAAGAGCGAATGAGTGTCTGCACGTCTAATCGCAAGGAAAAAATTGAGATCAGGCCTCTCTTCATCCCCACGGGGGTCAGTTGGAAACGGACCCCGGCTTGACTTGTTGCATGCCACGGCTCAACAGAATGTGGAAAAACGGCTGATTTATTCCGCCCTTATATTCATCCCATGCAACACACGCTAGCTCTCGTTGTCAGCCTCAGCATTTTTACGTCTAAGTTGGAATCGGCGACGGCCGCGAATATGCATGAGGCATCGCCCGGTGTGAAGATTGAGTATGTCACTCAGTTCACCAACGCTAACCATCCCGAAATCTGCTACTGGTTTATCACTCCTGATCTCCTGGAAAACGACAAGTATATCGCGGTTGTTGATATGCTCGCTGACAAGGGACTTTACACGATGGTTTTTCTAACAGCCCGCGGGGAGTCGGACTTTCACAATACGGAAAAGATGCACCCCGTTTTCTCAAAACTGGTTGCGCATGCGCATCAGCGTGGCCTTAAAGTTGGATTGCAACTCTGGGACAACCGCACAAAGCCCATTGCCGTTGATGACACTGAGCGGATTATTGTCGAAGGAGAGGTGACGTTGAATGACCAAGGTGCGGCGACTTTTTCGGGCACGGCGCGGAATGTTCGCAGCATGCATTCGCTCATCAAGAGTGATCTCCTCCGAGCTTATGCGTTCCAAAAAGCCGGCGATGGGTTCTATGATCCGGCAACCCTTAAGGATATCACTTCGAAGTGCAGCGTTAGCAGTCCCGACAAGGGAACTGTACATGTTGATATTCATGCAGGATCTGAAATGCATGGACGTACGGTCTACTTGATGTCGCAGCATTACTACAACTATGTCAGCAACCATGCGAAGGCGGCCTGCAAACGGATGGTCGAGACTCTGGAGGCATATCGAGACATTCCCTTCGACGGCGTCGGACTCGATGAATACACCAATCTGCGAATTGTCGCGCCATGGGAACTGAAGCCAGGAGCTGTTTTTCGCGAAAGGCTCTATTCCTCATCAATGGCAAAGGAGTTCAAATTGGCAAACAACGAAACTCTTGAACGTGCTCTCTTGGAAATGCGTTATGCTCCTGCTGGACAACCGGAAGTTCGGATGAAGGCGATAAATTCCTACATGGACCTGATGCGTGGAGGTGCGTTGAAAGTCGAGAATGCGGTCTATCTGGCTGCAAAAAAGATCTTCGGACCAGGGACATTTGCCGGACTTCATAATACACATCACAACAAACTGCCGTTCGACGAATTTTGGGTCACTGGTGATAAATGGTGGTCGGTTCCTAGAGAATATGCCCAGAGTGACGAAGAAACCCCATTTCCGACCCAGATGGGAATGGCCATGACGTGTCCCATGAATGCGATCATTAACATGTATTATAGTAAGGATCTCAATACTTTGGTGTCCAAGGCTCTCGGATGCCTTCGTTACGGGGTGCGCACGCACTACCATGCGTTCAATGACACTCACGGTTGGGGTGTGAGTCTGGAGAAGCCCGAGGCGTTTGCTGCGATCAATCACGTTGAACGCTGTACCCGGCTGCTGAATCGCTTCAACCCCTCGCTGCCCAAGGTCAAACTGCTTGTCGTGTTCGGGGCCGAAGCACTCGGCAACTGGTATCCCGATGCAGCAAACAGGGGAACTTACGATATCAATGACAAGCTGGACATCGAGGAGAAAGCCGTGGCGCTGTGGGAGGCTGGATACCCAAATGCACTTGTTCCTTCGGATTTGATAGAGTCAGGCGCTTTACGGCTCAATGACCAAGGAAAGCCTGAGATTAACGGCCACACATTCGATGCCCTTGTCTATCTCTATCCAGAATACGCACGCGAATCGGAGATAAAATTCCTAGAGAATTACACTATCGCCGGCGGGAAGTTAATGATTGAGGGTGGTGCCAAACACAATTTTCAAGGGAAAGAAATCAGCGAACGCTTTGCATCGTTAAGCAAAGCAGCCATTGCCACGAAATTTAATGTGAATGCGCTAGGACGACTTGGTGTCTCTAAGACTCTTCTCCCCAATGGCAGCCTTAATGAAGATGGATCTTATGTTTTTACGGATTTGCCATCTCTTGCTGGCGTAGCGTCGGCATCTTTCAATGTGAATTTTGGCAAGGAAAAATATTCAGGCGAATACCACGGCCTTGCGGCGATAAAGGCGGATGCCGACGGAGCGCTGAGCAAATTTACAGCATCCGGCTTCAAGGAACTACGTCGAAACGGGTGCGTGATCTTCAGTCTCAAACAACCCTCGGATGTGTTCATATCGCGACAGACTGATGGTTATAAAATCCTCATAGCCGGTGACAAAGTGACAACACCGCTCGAAAAAAACTCTCTGCCGGAAATAGCAAATCCGCCAAATTGATCCATTGAATGGTTTCGATTCCAGATTTCACGATAGCCTGACCTGCTTCAGGCGCCTTTTATCACGTGGCAGTTCGGCGTAAGTGTTTGTTCCTGACGACTGACTCGTGACAGTTTCAGGCGACTACGCCGGTAATTCTAGAAGATCCCATCAGACCGTGACGAGCAGATGAATGTCGTCGGGAAGGAGCTTTGCCACTTCCCTCACGATGTTTCCCCTAAGGATGTGAAGAATTGAACTGCGCTTCGGGGCGCCAAGCAGTACGCGTTCGGCACCGATAGTTGAGGCCAAGTCCGCAATCGTGTGGGCGGGAGCATCGCTTACAGCGTAGCAGGGGATGATGGTTTCACCTAGGCCCTTGCCTCGGAGTGATTCAAAGATGGCGCTTGCTTCGCTGTCCTCAGTCCACTTTCTTCGACGGTCGCCAGGGGCGATGATGGGTTGCTCACGCACAAAGAGAACATAGAGGGGGCGACCGTTGTCTCGCGCCTCCGACACCGCAAAGTCGAGCGTGGTGCCCTTGCCACGCACGGCTGTCAGGATCGGGCCAATGTAACGACGTGGAGCAGGGGAGACTGTGACAGCCGAAGCCCTTGTAGCAGATTCTGGGGTCTGTCCAAGGGGTTGCGCCGATGCTGCACGGGCGGCGTCCGCCTTCCTTTGGGCACTCTCGCGGGCGAGACCGCGAAGGATGAGCCCTATTGCCAGAATGGTGAATGCAAAGATGCGTGCATTCGGTTTGTCGATGAAGAGAGAAAGCTCAATTGCCGCCATGATGCCGAAAGTGAGGAACATGATCCCCCGCTCGTGTTTCTTTAGGGCGAGTTTCCAGTCGGTGCAGGTGGCTCCGAGGTTGGTGGCGATTGCCCCAACGACTCCAACAGCGTAGAGATCTGCAAGTCCAGACAGATTGCTGACCGCGACGACCAACGAGGCAGGTATCACACTTGCCACTATGACTCCTGCATTGGGGACGCCGAAGGGATTGAGCTTTGCAAATATGGGGGGAAGTTCCTGATCTCTGGCCATCAGGAAGGAGATAGCATGTAGTGCAACGATGGCGGTGTTGACAGCCGAGAGAAGGAGCACGCCGAAGACAATACTCACCATCCATCCCATCACCTGGCCAGCTAGAGGTCCAAAAGATTGTCCAACAAAAACCTGCCCCATGTAGCGTAGCATGTAGTCTCGGACATTGTTGGCCCCCGGTGCATTCACGTCTGGACCGTCAGTTGAGGGATGGATTACCAAGCCGGACAGAGCATCCATTGCCAATCCCAGTAGGGCAGTGAAGAGGCAGACTTCAATCATTACCACCAGAATGGCCCTGTTGGCGGTTTTTGATACATTGGGCCGCTCTAGGGTGCTGCCGGGATCAAGCTTCATTACACCGGTGGAATTGGCGATTGCTTCGACGCCAGAAAGAGCCAGAACGATCCCAACAAAAGCGTTCCAGTTCTTTAGTGGACTCTCGTGGAGGGGCTGAAGGTGTGCTACAGCAGCGCCAAGATGGGGAATGGCAAAGATCCCTAGCAGAATGACCACTGCAACCGTTGGGACGGCAATAAGCACGGCAAGACCGCCCGTGTGTTTAGGCCCGAAGTAATTGAGAGCACCGATAAAGAGAATCGCCCCACAGGCGAAATATTCAGGGTGTGGCACCTGAAGGTAGGAGAATGCCGAAAGAGCACTGAGTGCGGCTGTGACGATATAGTCGGCTACGAGCAGGAAAACACCGACTATTGAGATGATTTCAGAGCGGTGTCGGACGCTGGCATAAACACCGCCACCGTTCGGGTAAAGTCGGCAGATCGCCATGTAGTTGAATCCGACAAGCGCCGTGAGCATACACATGGCGGCGATCAGCCATGGAGAACTATAGCCTGCAACGGCAAATGCTAGACCGATTACATATGCTTTGCTGGTGCCCCAGTCACCGTAGAGGATAGCTGCGGCACGTTTCCAATCGACATTGCGGGGACGCGTCGTTGTTGAACTAAATTCCATGACGCGAAGAGGAGGTTCCGTTCAACGGCTGCAGCCGCAGGAGTCGTTGGTGGGATGCGCGGACATTTCACGTCCTGCCGGAGGGGCGGCAACGGGTTCGCTGCAACAGTTTCCGCCACAACAAGCATGCTGCCCGTCACCTATCAATACAACATCAAGGCCTATTTCCTGAAGGGTAAGTTGGTTGCGTGCTCGGTCGAGGAATCCCATGGCTCTTTGTGGCGGTTCGAAAGCAGTACGGAGTTGGATGCGAACGGGTTTACCGAGAAGATGCGGGAATTGTTCCCTCATTTCCCCGTCAAGGATGAAAGAGACATACGCATTGAGTTTTTCCTGCAACTGCCAAAGTTGGTGATCCCCGTGCTCCCAAGGGCGGGTTTCGAACATCGCCAGCACCAAGACATCCTCTCTTTTGTCGTGGGCAAAGGCATCCAGTGTATTGGTCCTTTCAATTCCCGAGCCGGGAGGCGGAGGAAACTCGCTATTCAGATCTTCGTGGATGGAAACCATATGTAGAGCATCAAGTAAACGAGCACGCCGGTCACGGAGACGTAAAGCCAGATCGGAAGAGTCCAGTGAGCAAACCTTTTATGTATATCGAAACGCTGCCTAAGCGCGGGAATCACTGTCAGGGCAAGAAGAGGAAGGATTACCAGAGCCAGCGGCAGATGGGTGAAAAGGATGAAAAAGTAGAGTATTCGTGGCCATCCAGTATGAGTGAATGGAACATGTCCGACATGGAAGTGGTAGTAGAGATAGCAGGCGAGGAAAAGTGAAGAGGCGGCAATTGCTGAAACCATGCAGAGAGCATGGGCACGCTTGTGCTCGTTTCGGATCATAAACCAACCGGTGATGATCATCAGGGTACTGATCCCGTTCAGGCTCGCATCAACGGGTGGTAGATCTACGACGTTCATTCCTCCTCAAAACTCCAACGAGGAGGGGGAGCGTTCCCGGCCAAGCTGCCGGCAGGTCTTGACCATGGTCCAGATCAAAAAGCCTACTACAGAGAAGAAAACACCCATGAGAAGCAGTGTGCTTGCCGAAAAAGCCAACTTGGCTGCAATGGTTTGGGGTTCGATAGTGCCACCGGAGTTGATGAGTGTACAATCAGGACAAGCCACAGCGTTGCTTGCCTGAACGAAAATAGGCAGCAGAAACCCCAGAATGGTTCTGTAGGATTTTAGGAGGTTCATAACGCTTAGTTGCTCTTGGATGCCTTTCCAATTGAAGATTCCCGAAGAAGATCACCAATGTCCATCAAAAGCTTTTGGACGAGTTCTGGTTCATCCAGGTGACGTATCTTTCGAATCTCTCCATTACGGTCGATTATCAGGAAGCGGGTGGAATGGGTGGGGATTCCAGATGAATCGGTTGCCAATGCCTGAAGCATTCCCCTAGTCGTGAATTCAGTTATCTCAGATTTTGGTCCCGTCAGGAATATCCATCGGTCTGATTTGGCCTCGAAGCGCGACGCATATTCAGAGAGAACCTGCGGGGAGTCATGTTCGGGATCAATGGAGACTGAAACCAACCTTACATCATCCGCCCTTTTCAGTTCACGGTAAACCTCGGAAAGGCGGGAAGACATAATAGGGCAGGGGCCTGGACAGCTGGTAAAAAAGAAATCGACAATCCATACCTTGCCGAGCAGATCAGCTTTCGAAAACGGTTTTCCGTCCTGCGTCGTAAAATGAAAGTCGGGAACGCTGCCAAACGATTGAGTTTCGCCCGTAGATTTCTTTTCTGAATGCCGGAACATGACGACTGAAAACGAAATCAAAAAGAAGGCAAAAACAAAAACGATCCCCCATGCTTTGACGGGGATCCGCTGGGGATTATCCTTCACGAGTGCGCTGCAGGTGTTGGGTCAGATCAAATAAAGGAGAGTGTAAAGCAGCACCCAGACCACATCGACAAAATGCCAGTAGAGACCTACATTCTCAAGTGCCACATGGCGTTGTGGTGTGAAAGTCCGGCGAGTGACCTGAAGGAAGAAGCACCAGAGAATCAGGAGAACGCCAACACAAACATGGGCACCGTGGAAACCTGTTAATACAAAGAATGAGGATCCGTAGACGCCACCCTTATTGAACCAGAGTCCCTCACGGTAGAGGTTGGTCCATTCGACGCACTGAATGCCAACGAAAGTTGCCCCCATCAGTGCAGCCAAGAGTATCCAAGCGGCTCCCGACTTCCCTTTTTTCACGGCGACTTCAGCGAAGTGATATACAAAGCTGCTGCTGACAAGAATCACGGTGTTGATGCCGGTCAGGAACTTCGGCATGTGAGGGAGTTCGATTCCATCTCCAAAATTCGGTGGCCAATTCCAGAATCCACCTGCTTGTCGGACCACCAGATAGGAGGAAATCAAACCGCTGAAAAGCAGCGCTTCTGAACAGAGGAAGACGATCGTGCCAAACCTGCAAACTGCAGCGGGAGTTGGCTGATGGGAATTCTGAACGGGCTTCTCAACCGGTGATGTATGAAAGAGAGATGCGTTGTTGAAAGAGGCGTTGTTCATGTTCGTAAATCAGTAGGCCACTGCAGGTCCACGCTTGATCATCAGGAATACGACGAGAGAGCAGAGGGCCAGAGCGAAAACAACCAAACCTGCAAGAATTGCAAGCTGAAGGGGACGTTGTTTCATGAGTGTCATCGAGAAAAGGCAATCATAGCTCCCAGCAGAAGGGGTAAATAAATGATCGAGGCAAAAAAGAGCCTCCGCGCCGAAGCGATACTCCGAACCCTAAGAAGATCCATGGAAAGAAACACCATCACGGCCCCGAGCGAAAGCGCTGCAAAAAAGTAGTAGGGGGAAGATAACCCTAGGATTCCTGGAAGGAGCGAGATAGCAAGAAGTGCGTTCGAGTAAATCAGGGAGTGCCATCCCGTAGCCCATCCCTCCGGATCTCGAGTGCTGAGCATTTTGAAGCCTGCTGCGGCATATTCATCACGGTAGAGCCAGGCAATGGCCAGAAAATGAGGCATTTGCCAGAACCACAAAATCAGAAAAAGAATCCAACCGCCTAATTCAAATCTGCCTGTTGCAGCTGCCCACCCGATTAGTGGTGGTAGCGCGCCCGGTACGGCTCCTAGAAGAGTGTTGAGTTCACTGAAGCGCTTGAGAGGAGTGTAAATGGCCAAATAGATCGAAATCGTGAGAAAAGAGAGCAATGCCGTGAGTGGGTTTACGAGCAGCGCCAGTATCGCAACTCCACTGCCGCAGCATAGAAGTCCGAAGATCAGGGCGTCGGCGGGATGCATCCGACCCGTGGGCAAGGGGCGTTCGGAAGTCCTACTCATGAGGGCATCATAATCACGTTCAATCCACTGGTTAAGGGCTGATGCACCTGCTGCACTCAGGGCCGTGCCAAGCAGGGTGGAGGCTAGAATCGTGTAATCCATGGGGCCGTGCCATCCCAGTAGGAACCCGACAAGGGTTGTCATAAGAACCAAGAAAGAGAGCCTTGCCTTCGAGAGTTCGCTCAGATCGGAGAGAAGGCTGATCTGTTTGAGGGAAAGAGATTCGGAACTGTTCATGCGAAGGAGCCTCCGGCAATTGGCGAAATATCCTCTGGACGCTGAAGTGACTGGGAGGATGCGGCACAGAAAATCCGGAAGGTCAGGAGGATGGAAAATCCCGTCAAGAGAGCTCCCAACGCCATGTGGGCCGTAGCGACATCGGCTGCCTTGTTGAACCAGATCGTCATCCCCCCTAGCAGAATTTGCAGCAGTATGCCACCAACCCAAATAAGACTCCAGGATCGCAACCAGTGCCCAACTGGAGTGATCCGGACGGAAATAACGGAAAATGCCAGAACAACAAGAAGAAGGGCGGCGGCACCAGCACGATGTGCAAGCTGAAGATAAATCTGGCTGGGGGTGACCTGAGCGATGTGATCACGGGTGCGCTCGGCATTAATTACGGCGAGCGAAGTCGGAGAAAGATCGGGGACTAACTGCCCATAGGCAGCTGGAAAATCCCTGATTGCCAGTGGGGCATGTTGGTGACGGATCGTGGCTGCAACCCCAAGTTGGAAATAGGTGAGGATCAACCCTGCTACAGCTAGCCAGCGCAGGGATGCAGCGTAGCGGTCTGCGAACCAGATGCCCGAAAGAAATCCGCCGCCGGTTACCGCCGCGATGATCATCAGCAGACCGAGGAAACTCTGAGCTAGAAGGGCGTGAAAAACCCCTAGCTGGTCCTTGTAAAGAGTAACGCGGAGTCCGCCAAGAATCCCCTGAATGATAACGCCGGCCACCGCCGCAACAACTAGCCATTTTACCCAATTGCGACGATCCCTGAGAAATGTCACAGTAGCAAGTGCCAAGGTGATCAGGCCAATTCCCGTTGCAAGAAGCCGGTGTGAGTGCTCCCAGAAGATACCTCCCACCCAGCGTGAGTAGGGGAAGAGAAACATGTTGTAGCCGTAGGTCGTCGGCCAATCGGGAACCGACATGCCCGCCCCCTTCGAGGTGACGAGCCCGCCCACCACGATCAGCAGAAAGGTGGCGACGGATCCAAAGACGGCAATCCGATGCACTAGGGGAAGAGGTGCATTCAATGCTGTGGTTCGGGAATGACTCATACCTTCCTAGTGCGCCTCAAGTGTAATGTGTGAGGGAGCCTTCTCATTCTGTGGAAGGAAATCCTTTTCCAGCCCCGGCACGCTGTATTCATATGGACCGTGATATACGGTGGGGGTGACTGGGAAGTTGCCGTGCTGTATTGGATAATCCAGCGTCCACTCAAGGGTTGTTGAGCTCCAAGGATTGGCCGGAGCCTTCGGGCCTTTCCAGATGCTCCAGAACATATTGATCAGGAAGGGGATAGTAGAAAGACCAAGGCCCATGGCGCCAATAGTGCAGACCACATTCAGAGGCTGCACCTGCCTGAGGCAGTCATAGACCGTAGGATCGGAAATTCGCCGCATCATTCCTGCAAGGCCAAGATTGTGCATCGGGAAAAATGTGAGGTTGAAAAAGACTAATGACATCCAGAAGTGAATCCAGCCGAGTGTGTTGTTGAACATCCGGCCGGACATCTTTGGAAACCAGAAATAGAGTGCTGCGAAGGTGGAAAAAACAATCGCCCCGAAGATCACATAGTGAAAGTGAGCAACAATGAAGTACGTGTGGTGAACAAAGAGGTCAACTGGTGTGGACGCCATGAAAATCCCACTCAATCCTCCGATCACGAACATCGACACAAAGGCCACTGCGAAGGCCATAGGAACAGTGTAATGGATCGAACCCCTCCACATTGTACCCATCCAGTTGAAGGTCTTGATCGCACTCGGAACCGCAATGACCATGGTGGACACCGAAAACAGGGCGCTAAGCGTTAGGTTCATGCCGCTCACGTACATGTGATGACCCCAGACGACAAAGCCAAGCAATCCGATGATGGACATCGCGTAGACCATTGCCTTGTAGCCGAAGACTGGCTTGCGAGAAAAGACAGCCAAGATTTCCGATACAAATCCCATTGCCGGGAGAACCAAAATATACACTTCAGGGTGGCCAAAGAACCAAAAGAGGTGTTGCCATAGAATCGGCTGGCCGCCGCCAGAGGGTCGATAGAAACTAGTGCCAAAATTCAGATCGAAAACGATCAAAGCGGCTGCCGCCGAGAGGACGGGGATTGCGAAGATGAGAAGGATGGCCGTCACAAAAATCGCCCAGACGGGTAGAGGCATCCGGAACATTGTCATGCCGGGTGCGCGCATCGTGATGACTGTTGTGATATAGTTCACAGCGCCCGTCAGTGAACCAAGGCCGTTCATAAAGAGTGAAATACACCAGAGAGTCTGACCCATCGGGGTTCCGTTGTAGGCTCCAACACTGCTGAGAGGTGCATAAGCAGTCCACCCTGTGCCAGGAGCGCCGCCAGGCACAAAAAAACTGGCGAGCATGACAAGTCCAGAAACAGAAAAGAGCCAGTAGCTCAACTCGTTGATGGCGGGAAAAGCCATATCCCCGGCCCCTATCTTCAGGGGAATAAGGAAATTGCCAAACACACCGATCAGGACTGGCATGGCTACAAAGAAAACTAAGAGTGTTCCGTGCATCGTCACCAGCATGTTGTATCCTCCCGGGATAAGGGCTCCGTCGTCGCTGACAATCGTCGATGGAAAGAGGTGACCGATGAAAGGAATTGGATGACCCGGCCAAGCCAACTGCCAACGCATCGCCTCAGCCATAAGTCCGCCGAGCACCAGATAGATGATAGAGGTGAAGAGGAACTGCATGGCGATCACCTTGTGATCGGTGTTCCAAAGGTAATGCATCAGGCCTTTTTTTCCATGGCCGTGACCATGGTCTCCATGAACTTCCGGAGAGGTGTCTGCTAAATGTGAAGTATGGGCAATCGAGGCGCTCATTGGCTTGGCAGGGTATGGTTCGTTTCGGATACGGTCAAGGGAGCCTACTGTTTGGAGATTGATGAGGGAAGAGGGGCAGCATTCTTCTGCTGGCGAGTGGAGAGCCATTTCTGGAAATCCCCTTCCGTTACAATATGGATCGGAGCCTTCATGTTGAAGTGCCCGGTGCCGCAAAGCTGATTGCAGGCAAGTTGAAAGTCACCTGTTCGCGTGGCCTGAAACCATACCCATCCTATGGTGCGACCCGGTACGCAATCCTGATAAAGGCGGAATTCAGGAACATAAAAGGCATGGATCACATCCCGCGAATGAAGCAACACATGGACGGGGCGCCCAACGGGAATGACAAGTTCGGGAGAAATCACGTCCTGAGCTGTCCGGGGATCCGAGGGATCCGTGCCGAAGGGATTCTGCGCAGAGATCTTCTTTACGTCACACGGGGAGAGTTTTCCACTGACGCCAGGATAGCGCATCTGCCATCCAAACTGGTAGGAGGAAACATCGATTGTCAGGGCGTTCTCGGGAGGCGGACGATGGATTTCATCCCAGATCCGGTTGCTGTAAATCGCCAGAGCAAGAAAGATAAGGGTTGGGAGAGTCGTCCATATCACTTCAAGCGTGTTGTTTCCGTGGCTGTAATGGGCCTTCACCCCGGGGCGGTAACGGTACTTGATCAGGTATACGATGTAGGTCCCCTGAACCAAAACGAAGACAGTCGCTGTTAGTGAAAAGATGATCCAGAAGATGAGATCAACCCGCTCCCCTGCTGTTGTAAGGCAGGGTGGGAGACCATAGATATTACCCGCCCGCTGTTCCGCTAGGGCAGGGACAGCAAGCAGTATGAAGAAAAGCCCAGCGAAGATTCTTGAACATATCCTGCTGAACGGACTCCAGGGCATTTTGTGCAGGCAAGTCATGGTATAGTCATTTTACGGCGGGCGAAGCAGCCGGGGGTGAATTTTTTACCGGCGGAACAGCCAGCAGTTGGGACTCTGTCCAAGGATCAGATTGGGATCCATCGCCCTTTCGGATCTGCGCGACAAAATTGGAATCAATCGCTGAGGCACTGTTCCCCCAATCAGAACGTATATATGTCAGGATGGCGGCTATCTGATCGTCAGAGAGCTGTTTCCACTGCGGCATGGCATTATTGTAGGCTTGTCCCTTGACATGCATCGGACCCTGATTGCCGTTGAGAAGCAGTAGCACCAGATGATTATCTGCATGAGCCCCCTCGGAAAGCACCCACTCACTACCGACCAGTGGCGGAAACTGGCCAGCAACACCCAGTCCGGTCGCCTGATGGCAGACCAGACAGTTTTGGCTGTAAAGCCTCTTGCCGACGATTTTTGGATCGGGTGCTTGGGCAGTTGCGGTTCCTCCTCCGGCCCAGTTTACAGCATTGCTATCGTAGACATCCTGCCGGAATCCCCCACTATTAAAGCCCAGATACAGTCCGCCCCAGAGGAGTGCAAGCATGAAGCTTCCGATTAGCCACGGAGATAGCGGCTTGTCGTTCTCCTGATCCTGTTCTCCCGGTTGATGATGGTGCTCGTTATTCACGTCTGAAAATCTATTTGGCGGCTTCTTTCTTCACAGGTGCTTCAGGCAGCGGGTAATCATGGCGGAGCGAGAGCAGGTAGGCGACGAGGTTCTTGGCGTCGGCAGAGGGCAACACTTCGGAGTCTGGTGCCGGGGCGTCGGAAGCGTTCAGATCAAGTGCTTCGTTTGAGCGCTGACCCTGAATTTTACGCACCTTAAAGAGATAACTGTAGGAGGGCATTGCAGAACCTTCACAGACCAAGGAAGGTCTGTAGAGGAGCATAAAATACCATTTTGCATCGGGTTGACGGACTCCGACATTGGAGATGTCCTGCCCTAGGCGGGATGAACCCAAGAATGCAGTGCGGTTACGGAGATAATCACGTGCGACAGAGGGACGCTTTCCCCATCCTCGCTCAATGTCGGAGTGGGTGACACTGGTTTGGCGAATCTGCTGGCTGTGGCAGGAAACACAGCCTTCTGAGGCATAGACATTCTGTCCTGCGACTGCGTTTCCTCCGAGAAGAGGCGGGAATGTGGTTCCAGAGTCGGCGTCTGCGAACGGCTTGAGCGCGCCGAGTTGGAGGGCAGGATATGCGACCAAGCCGAGCCACGAGGTCAGAAAGACGAGAAAAATGCCGCTCAGCAGTGTAGGAAGGCGGTGCATACGGTTAGCGTTTTGGGAAGAGGTAGTCACCAGCGAGGGCGACGGTGAGATTGATCCCGAGCGTTACTGTTGCTGCAAGCAAAACGAGTTGCGCTACACATTCCAGAAGATGAAATGGGTATGAGTATGAGGTGATGTTCAGGAAAGTGACGGTGGGGTCGATCAACGCGAGACCCGTAAAAAAGCCTTCCAAAATCATCAGTCCGAAGAGAAGCCAGAGTCCGGCTACAGCCAGCCAGTAGTGGCGGTTTGTCAGAGCCTTGCACCAGCAGTCGCGGCCTATGAGGCCCGGAAGTGCTTCATAAAGGACGCCGAAGAGAGGAAAAGAGACCGCACCTAGAATACAGAGCTGGTATTTAGCCTCGGAGAATCCAGTCAAGTTCAGTGTTCCGCTGATGCAGGGTATTGACGAGATGGCTTCTAGAACGCCAAGTGCCAGCAGGGAGAAAAGTCCCATCGTGAGAAAACGGTAGACAGGGCGAAAGCCGTTGCGATTAGGACCACGACGCAAGATTCCCGTCAGGTTGATTGCAATGATCGTCACAGGGATGACGAAGAGAATGCCCGAGACGACGCCTGCCGAGGTCATCCAGGCTGGAACCGGTCCTCCGATCAAACGATCCATTCCGCTCCAGCTCCCGAGGAGCAGGAACATCCAGAAGCCGAGTGTTGCAAGATCCCGGCGATGGAGTCGGCTTCCGAGAATGCGGGGCAAAAGAGCATAGAGTGCGGCGACCGAGACTGTGAGCAGCCAGAGCGTAAGCAGAGCACCACAGAACCAAGACTGGATGGGGCCTTGTGCAGAAGCTTGGATCGGCCTCCAAGTGAGGAGCAGGTTCGCAGTTCCATATACCCATGGGAAAGAGCAGAAGCCCGCTACAAGATACCACTGGGCCACCTCGGGGTGGCCGGAAGCGCGCCGATCAAAGAGGAGCAGGGCCCAAATCCCAATGAGCAGGAACGAGAGAAAAAGCATAGCCGACGCCCAGTTGGGATATTCGAGCCATTCCACGCCGGTGCTGTATCCGGCAAGAATTGCTAGAGAACCCAGAAGAACGGCGAGGTTCCAGAGGACCGTTGCGCAGATGATCAGTGTGTTTAGAAGAATTCCGCCAAGAGGTCGTCTGCAAAGGCGAGTCATGAGCCATATTCCAGCGGCGAGTGATGCCTGCGTCGCCCAACCGTAAAGCATCAGATCCCTGGTCGTTGGCGCAAGCCGACCATAAGATAGAAATCCGATACCGCCCAGAAATCCAGGAAAGACGAGTTTTACTGAAAGCACAACCGAGAGGAGTGCGGCAACGACAAGCCAGTGGATGGCATTGCTGAAGAGGATGATCGTTGGTAGCCGTAAGGAGGCATCTATCCGCCGCATATCTGCGTCTTCTTGACCTTGATGGCCATTTTCGGTGTGGTGGAGCCTGAAGAGATCCTCGCTCATGGCTGTTGTTCTGTTGGGGTTTTTACCGTTGAGGCATTGAGAGAAGGAATCACCAGCTCCATCGCCTTGGTGATTGGGATATGGACAATGCCTTTGATTCGGTCATTCCATCCATATGTAGTCAGATTGGTGGTATCTGCGACCTGTAGATCTGCAAGATTTTTCATCCGAACCGCAGCACGTTCGGCGTCTTCGATCTCTGTGGCATTGCTGGATTGATTTAAGCAAATTGCTCCGACTACACCCGCTAACAGGAGAAGCAATACGGCTATGCCAAGCGTAATCCCCGGAAGGGAGAAGACATTCTGCTGCGATTCTGAAGATGGGGTATGATGACGTGACATCAGTCGATGTAGTTGACCGCCTCAACTAAGCGGGGATCACGGGTTGGCCAGAGCGGGGAATCTCCAAGACGCTTTAGGAAAACTGCGGCCAGAGTGCTGCCGATGGCGATAATGGCCAAAACGTCAAATACCGCGGGTTGGAATCCCTTGGGATGCAGTACCGGCATGATCATGGTATAGATATCTAGGAGGTGCATAGCGAGAATCCACCCGGCAACGATCCCAAGAAATCGGGCGCTCGCTTTCGGAGCACGGAATAGAAGCAACAGGAAGGGAACAAGAAAGTGTCCCACCACCAAAAGCACACCAAGCACCTTCCACGAACCGCTTGCACGGAGCGTATAGTAAACACTCTCTTCGGGAATGTTTGCGTACCAAATGAGCATATACTGAACAAAGGCAATCCACGACCAGAAGAGGGTAAAGGCCAAGAGCAGTTTGCCGAAAGCGAAGTTATGCTGATT
>Ga0007854_10000286_pt1 | contig 34428 bp, 30 predicted proteins | sample CryBogCBH12Aug08_FD_60382 | JGI IMG/M metagenome (GOLD analysis project Ga0007854, IMG submission 60382) | Freshwater microbial communities from Crystal Bog, Wisconsin, USA - CBH12Aug08 | ecosystem: Environmental > Aquatic > Freshwater > Lake | place: Crystal Bog, Wisconsin, USA | collected... | reverse complement strand
TTGGGGATGTTAGGCCACCTGTTATTTGTGCGTTCCAGAAAGACAAGGCCGCTTTCTTCCGCAAGATCGTCGGCACACATGAGTATGTCGGGGGGAGTTGAATCGAGTAAATTTTCGGCCTCCTCCAATGTCTGCACGATGCGAGGATGAAAGTTCCTGTGCAGGAGGCCCGAGATCGTTTCTGCAGCGGCAGCATCAGCTTCGACTACGAGAACCTCGACGATTTTATTTGAGAAAGTGAAGGGCATGGTTGGGCTAATCGGAGATTCCAAGCGAAGTTTCAAGTCGCGCAATTCTGATGACATTCCGGACAGCGGGGGGTATCCGGAGTAGTTCCATGGTTCCAGAGTCTCGTTCTCCTACCATGCGGTGGCATTTTACCAGAAAACCGAGGCCGGAACTGTCTACGAATCTTGTCCCTGCGAAGTCCAATTTCAGTTCGCGAAGTGAAGGGCGTTTTGCCCATTCCTCGGAAATAGTTGAAAAGAACGTGGAGACATTGTCCTTCATGAGAAGTGGAGGTATCATTACAAGCATTGAAAGGCCAGACTCAACTACTTCTGGTCGAATTGACTCCCTGAAACTCTCATCGGAAAGCAGTTTCTGCGCATGAGCAATTTCAGTGGCAAGTGGAATCACACGATCCAAGCGTGTTATTTGCAGAATGGCATGAACACAGTCCGAAGGCGTGGAAAAGTATCCGGGTGTCTCCTTCGCCCAAGCGTGCCTCATGGTTTGCAACAAATGTCCGAGACCGGCGCTGTCGATCCGGGTAACTTTGGATAGATCAATGATAAACGGTCGAGCAAGATTAGGTTTTTCCAGCCTTGAGAGTGTGCCGGCAATCAAAGGCCCATCCCAAACAATGATTTCAACCGAGGATTCCCTCTGAATTTTGTGAGGATTGGTAAAAATGGTTTTCTTTGGGCGCCGGAAGTCCGCGCTTTTTTCACGCAGAAGCTGAGAGATAAGAAAGATGGCATCCTGAATGTAGCGTCCGGTAAGTCGGCGAGGCTCTTGGAGCATACGAAAGAGCCACTCAAATCCGATACGCGCGATCAATTCGGGAGCGCGGTAGACCTTTCCGGCCAGAAAATCAATGCATGCTCCGACACCGATACTGCAGGGAACGCCAATTTCCCTGTAGTGCTTATAAATCCACTTTTCCTGCTTTGGGCAACCCAAGGCCACCAAGAGAATATCAGGAGAAGCTTCCCGAATCCGCGTTGCTATCTCCTTATCGTCATACTCATGTAGTGGCGCGAATGGAGGGGAGTAGGTTCCGGCAATCGTTATATCGGGGTGTTTGAGCTTTAAATTTGCGGCAGCCTTTTCCAATGAGTCTGGAGCGCCACCAAAGAGAAAAATCCTCCAGCCTTTCAGAGCTGCGCGGGCTGCTAGCAGAGGCATTATATCGGAACCGGCCACTCTTTCCCTGAGTGGGTGGTTTGTAAGGCGGGAGGTCCAAAGAATGGGGGCTCCATCGCAAAGAACCATGTCCGCTTCCACAAAGATCCGCTGCAGTTCCACATCTTTGCTGGCCTTGGCTGCGAAATCTAGGTTGGCGGTGACAACAAAAGATGGTCGTCGTAATTCGATCAGTCGACCGATATGATCCAGTGCCTCTCCAGTTGTGACATCGTGAAACGGAATCCCCAACAGGACAAGCGTCTGTGGCTCGGCGGTGCGGGAGGAAGTTTCTGACATATCAGATGACAATGACTTAAAGGCGAACATGAAAATGCAAAGTGCCGGAACCATCCAGAAGATAAAAAACAAACAATTTCCATGGTTTGTATTGACTTCCAAATCACGGCACCTCGGTGACCAAGGACCAACTATACTCCTCTTTCAGGGATCCAGATCAGAGTACACATTTTTTTGGTTATAGAGAGGATTGCCATTTTCAGAAATAGTAATGGAGCCCCTAACGGACTGTGATCCGAAGTGATCGAAAAAATGATTCCAAAGGAAGTGGAAACCGAGCAAGAGGCCCCTAAACCACTTATGCCGCCTCCCTCCCCAAACTTTGATGAAGACCCAAAAAAGAGCGACCCTAACGGGATTCGAACCCGTGTTACTCCCGTGAAAGGGGAGTGTCCTAGGCCACTGGACGATAGGGTCGTGAGTGGAGTGAAAGAAAATGCCCTAAGCGGACTTTATTTCAAGCTTAGTTCGGCGTTTTTATCGGTTACGGCATATTTCTAATTTAGTTGGTTTGATGATGTGATCGTAGAACCCCATCACAAAGCTTCGGCGATTGTGCTGGCTGGGACGGTCGCCTGCCCATGATCAATTTGCCAAGCGTACTCCTGAATTTACGGAGTTTATTCAGGCCGATAGTTCGCATACAAAGCTAAAATCTGCATGATAACTCGTTTCTTCCATTCACAGTTACTTGACGAGAGGCATGGGTCCGTGAAGATGTCCTTATGACCCATCACAACATGGATATCCTTCGCAGAATGAGACGCAATCGCTTGACTCCAGCAGTTCGCTCGCTTGTCAGGGAGACGACACTTCATCGCGATGATCTCATCCAGCCCCTCTTTGTCATGGAGGGAGAGGGAATACCGGAACCTGTTGGTTCGATGCCGGGTGTCGTGCGTCATACGGTCTCCACGCTGGTTGAGGAATGCCGCAAACTGGAAGGGAACGGGATTCCTGCTGTGGCTCTTTTTCCATGCATTGACCAATCCAAAAAGGATCATCACGGGTCTCATGCCTGCGATCCTAGTAATGTTCTCTTTTCTGCAATCCGGGCTGTCAAGTCAGCCTGCCCCTCGCTCGCTCTGATCACGGATGTGGCACTTGATCCGTACACGAGCCACGGCCATGACGGGTTGATTGATGACCGAGGTGAGGTGGTAAATGACTCCACTGTGGAGATCCTCTGCCGATTAGCCATGGCTCAGGTCGAAGCTGGCGCCGATATTGTTGCCCCTTCTGACATGATGGATGGGCGGGTGAGGGAAATCAGAGCAGGCCTTGACAGGGCCGGATTCCAGCAACGTGGAATTCTAGCTTATGCCGCAAAGTATGCATCGGCCTATTACGGCCCCTTTCGTGAAGCAGTGAAAAGCGGAAGCCCTAGTCTTTCACTTGACAAGCGTGGATACCAGATGGATACGGCCAATGTTCGAGAGGCGTTAATTGAAGTGAAACTCGACGAAGAGGAGGGGGCGGACATGGTGATGGTCAAGCCAGCAGGCCCATTTCTCGACGTGATCCGTGCGGTCCGTCAATCGACGCATCTTCCCTTGGCGGCCTACCAGGTTTCTGGAGAGTATGCGCAGATCCATGCAGCCGCTCGGTTGGGTTGGCTAGATTATGAGGCGGTACGGAATGAGTCTCTACTTGCGATCAAGAGGGCAGGTGCCGACATGATACTAACTTATTTTGCTGCTGAGGTCGCGGATTTGTACGATTGAGATGAATCGTAGAGGCCAAGTAGCTGGATTAGTGCTTTGCACTGGGGTTATTCTTTTTCTTTCTGGGTGTGCCGATACCCATCATCGTTTGATCGTCAGCATTCCCGATCAGAAAATGCTTGTTCTCACTGATGATAGACCGGTGGCTGTTTACAAGGTATCGACCTCTAAATTCGGCACAGGAGATCGTGAGGGAAGCTATGCAACACCCTTGGGACGTCTCTGCGTACGAAGCAAAATAGGCGAGGGGGCACCTCTTGGCGCTGTTTTTAAATCGCGCAAGCCCACCGGCGAGGTGCTTCCGCCGGATGCAGAAGGAAGGGATCCGATTGTTACGCGAATTCTCTGGCTTGATGGGCTTGAATCCCACAACCGCAATGCCTTTAACCGATGCATCTACATTCATGGAACCCCACAGGAATCACTTTTGGGAAACCCTGTTAGCTACGGATGCATCAGGATGCGCTCCTTGGATATCGCAAATCTCTATGATCTCGTCGGAACCGGAGCCAAGGTGGACATAATCCAGACTCATCTGCCGTGGGAAAATCAGCAATCCCAACGGTAAGATTCGCCGTACTCAGCTGGTTGGTTTCCGCAGCACAGGGTGGTAATGATGGCAGGACAGATTGAGGTAAATGAATCAACCGCGTCTGGAAAGTACATCTTTCTCGTATGATTTAACCTCCTGAAGCCACGCCGCCCCTGAAGGGACATTGTTCCTAAGACAGTATTCTTCCCAGACAAGACCGAAGGGGAGTGCCTTAATCTCCTCAAAAAGCGCCAGTCGTGATGTGTAATCCCCTGCTTGCTCATAGCCGCGAAGCAACGGAAGCGGTTCAAGCATGGCTAGCAGAAGCGCCTTGAGGGTGTTACGGGTGCCAATGACCCAAGCTGCTATACGGTTGATGCTGGCGTCGAAGTAGTCGAGGCCTATATGGCTGCGATAGAGAAAGTCACCCCGCACCAACTCCTCCATGATTCCGCGGGTGGGGTCATCAAGAAGAACGACATGATCGCTATCCCATCGAACACCACGGCTGACATGGAGAAGGAGACTTGGGACGAATTGAAGTATCGATGAGATCTTGTCTGCTAGCTGCTCAGTCGGATGGAAGTGTCCTGCATCAAGGCACAGGGCGATCCGTTTCTTCATCGCATAGCCCATATAGAATTCATGAGACCCAGCAACATAAGCCTCCGAGCCGATCCCGAAGAGCTTCGACTCGACCGCATCAAGATGAAAACGATCATCAAGGTTTTCGCAGAACAGTGCATCAAGTGATTTTTCAAGAAGTTCCCGAGGTCCCTTACGGTCTACGGGGATATCCTTGTATCCGTCAGGAATCCAAATATTGATGACGGTTTTAGAGCCGAGTTGGCGCCCCATTTCTTCGCCAATTTTCCGACATGCAATGCCATGCTCAATCCAAAATGAACGGATCCCCTCGTCTGGATGCGTCAGTGTGCGTCCGTCATTGGCGAGTGGGTGGGAAAAAAAAGTCGGGTTGAAGTCCAGTCCGAGGCAGCGTCCTTTTGCCCAGTCAATCCAACTCTGAAAATGTGCAATATCGACTTTATTGCGCTCAATAGTTTTTCCCCCGCTGAAATCCGCATAGCATGCATGAAGATTGAGTCGATGCTTTCCGGGGATTAGGGAAAGGGCTTTCTCAAGATCATCGCGCAGTTCTTCGAGAGTGCTAGCCTTTCCGGGATAGTTACCGGTTGCCAGGATGCCACCCCCAGTTATTTTCCCTTCAGGGTTTTCGAATCCTCCGATATCATCCCCTTGCCAACAATGAAGCGATATCGGAACAGTGGAAAGTTTCCGGATTGCAGTTTCTGTATCGACTCCGTACTGCTGGTAGGAGTCTAAGGCCAGCGAATAATTGCTCATTGTTGGAACTTAGTTAGTTAAATTAAGTGGCTGGGATAGGGGATTTGGAAAATTATCAATCTGCAGGCTTTTTGTTACTCCATCGTTGTTCTTTGGCAACCCTGATAGGCTAGGATAATACCGGTGCTGATGTGTATTAGCAGCACCCAGATACAGATGGAGGTAGCGGAAAGGCCCGTCTGGATGACGGTGCTCACAATGTCATAGTAACGCTCACCGCGAAGCGTTTGCAACATGCCCGACCAACTCCAATAAGCTGCTATGACCGGTCTGACCAGCGGTCCGAGCCAGGAAGGCAGGGCCAACACCGCTCCGGAGAGAGGTAACTGGAAACCTACCAGATAGATGGATGCCAGAGAGGCCTGCTCCGATGTGGACATGAAGCTGGAAATGGCAAGGCAGACGGAAGTCATGGCCGCGTTAACCAAGAAGAGAAAAAGGAGTTGAGATGCCAATTCTCCAGGGAAGGCACAGGTGAAGTGAATGAACAAACCCATCCAGAGGGATTGGATTGCCGAGAGGATGCCCAGAAAAAGAACCTTGCTCAGGATATAAGCCCCGGAGCTAAGCCCGGAAAGTTTCTCCTTCTCAAAAATCTGCCGTTCCCCCGCAATTTCACGACCAGAATTGTTGGCTCCCATGAGAGTGAGCAAAATCACCTCGAACATCACGATTCCCGATACAAGACTTCCTACCTTGCTTGCCTGAAGGAGAAATTCACGAGCTTCTTTGAGTTGCTGGATCACGTTCAGGTCGAGTCCCATGCTCAGGTTTGTTATCTGCGGCAGACCATTCCATCCGAAGATGGCGACCATGCATGGGAATCCAAACACCAGACCTGCCTGAAGCCAGAGCTGGGCATGACTTCGGAAGAAAATCCGGAATCGGCGTTCCACAAGGGTTGCAAACTGACGAATGGAACCCGGATGGTCGGAGGCACCTTCCCCAAGTTTTACGGATTCCCCCCCGCCAAGAATCTTGCAACCGCATTCCTTGCAAAATCTCATTCCGTCCGGGGTTATGGCTCCGCATTCGGGGCACTTTTTTTTCCCGGTGAGGCTTGTGGAGCTCGATATTTTCTCCCTTTCCTTGAGTTCGAATGCAGAAGCATGCTTTTGCCATGAGTTCTTCCATCCCTCGGCGTCCCGTGTATCCAAACGACCGTAGACAAGATTTGGATCCCCAATCTGAAAATAGTGGGTGAGGTGTTGCGGTTGCCCGGCATAGGCAAGCATTCCCTTATAAAGAACTACCACGGCATCGTAAGAAGTGAGGTGCTTGAGGCTGTGTGTAACGGAAATAACCAAGCGGTTCCCCTCTCGGGCGACCTTGTGCAAAAGAGTGACAATTTCATCCTCCGACTGGGGGTCGAGGCCGCTTGTCACCTCGTCGCAAAGCAGGATAGGTGGACTGCTGACAAGTTCCATGGCTAGAGCCAGTCGGCGTTTTTGACCTCCAGAGAGAACTTTTACTCGACGGTCGCGGAACTCTTCCATGCCAACCTCTGCCAGAAGTCTCGATATCATGGCCTCACGTTTTTCAGCGGACAGGGAGGCCACTCTTAATCGAGCCGAATAATCAACGCATTCCTCAACGGTCAGTTCCTCGTGAGCGATACTGAACTGCGGCACGTATCCGAATTCCGAAGGTTTGAAATCCTCCTCGGCAAGATTGCGCCCGTCCCAGCGAATCACGCCCTCATCCTCCCCGGACGCAATCCCGGCTATCATTTTGAGCAATGTGCTTTTTCCGCAACCCGACGGTCCAATCACGGCAACGAACTCACCACGGGAGAATTTTGCAGAGATGTCAGAGAGCAGGCGTGGGGAATCATCGTCCGAACCTAAACGCAAAAAGATATGTTCCAGAGAAAGCATTGCCGATAACATTGCAGAATTAGTGACTTGGGGACAAGAGCTCTTCGCTGAATGAATTCAGCTCCGGTTCTTGCCTGCGGATGACGATGCTTTAGGATAAAAACTTATGAACTACGCAGTATTGGGCTGTGGTCGAATGGGAAGCTCCCTTATCAGGGGGATGCTCTGTTCCGGAATAACATCCGGAGACCGGATAACCGTTACATCAAAAAATCCGGAGGAAGCCTTAGTTGCTGCCTCTAATCTTGGTGCGAAATCAGCTACGACAAACGCTGAGGCGATTAGTGAAGCTGGGATTGTTTTTCTCTGTGTGAAACCGACTCAGGCTCTTGGGGTGATTCGAGATATTTCAAGCGACCTTTCCGATAAACTGGTCATTTCCGTCGTTGCAGGAATCCGCTCGTCCGACATTTTTCATGCAGCCGGTGGTAAGGCACGGATCATCCGATCCATGCCGAACACAGCCGTCCGCTTACGCAAAGGTGTTATTGCAATCTCTCCACATGCATCAGCAACTCCTGCGGATCTAGAAATATCCCGCAGGATTTTCTCCTCAGTAGGCTCCGTCCATGAAGTTAATGAGGAGGCTCTTGATACTGTGACTGCAGTCAGCGGTAGTGGCCCAGCTTTTGCACTGCTGATGCTTGAGGCGCTTGCTCAAGGTGCGGTGGATGGAGGGGTTTCTCCTGAGTTGGCGACGACTTTTGCCGCAGGAGCCCTTTCTGCGGCTTCCACTCTGGTTACAGAAACGGGAGAATCCCCTTTGGCCCTGCGTGCGCAAATTACGAGTCCTGGAGGCACCACTGAGGCCGGACTCCGCGTGCTTGACCATGCGGATTTTTCTTCGGTCGTGAGAGATGCTGTGCAGGCAGCACGAAAGCGTTCGATCGAGCTATCGGAAAAACCATGATTGGAAGCGGTCTTAATGCACTTGGGATACTTTGTGGATCCCTTCTTCTGGCGGCTTCCTCAACTCCCGAGTCTCCATTACACGTTCCGGAGGCCGCAAGAAGTTTAGCCTCTCAGGGAGAAAAAGCCTTTGCTCAGGGGAATCTCAAGCAGGCTGAAACCCTCTATAAGCAGGCGGTGGCGATCGATTCTGGAACCCCACCTCTCATTATCAGTCTTGCTGCTGTCGAAACACGGCTGGGGAACCTTGACGAATCCAGAACGCTCCTCCGGAAAGCTCTTGGCTTGGATTTGGACAACAGTGCGGCGTGGTTGCTTCTCGGCATGAATGCCCTTGATCAGGAGCGAGATGAAGAGGCCTTTGCCGATCTTATCCAAGCGACCCTTCATGACAGAAAAAATCCCCGTGCTCACAACTATCTGGGCATTGCTGCAGGAAGGAAGGGCTGGATTGAGGCTTCAGAAGAAGAACTGCGTCGCGCTGTGGACCTTGATCCGACCTACGCCGATGCAAACTTCAACCTAGCTGTTTTATACCTGCGTCGCACTCCCCCTCTGACCGAACTAGCCCGTCGCCATTACCAACGGGCATTGGATCTTGGGGCCCAGCGTGACCAAGCCATTGAGGATCAACTCGCAAAAACTGTTGCAGTTCCCACCATCACTCCTTCAGCATCTGCACCTCTTCCCTGAAAAATTAATGCAATAGCCCCTTGTTATGACCGTCCGACGACTACTTTTACTCGTTTATGTGGGGGCATTTCATCTACTCCATGCTGACACCCCACCGGTAGTAAAGGGTGTATCTGTAATCGTTGTGGATGCTCATACGGGAGGGGTATTCTACGAGCGTAACGCCGATGAAAAGCGTCCCGTGGGCAGCACCCAAAAGCTCCTTACCTCTCTGTTGGTTGCGGAACGTGGAAACCTTGAGAAGGATGTTGTCATCGAACCGGACGATGAGCATGCCGAACCGACAAAGCTGCAACTCGTTCCGCATACTACCTATACCCGACGGGAGTTGCTAACTGCCCTGTTGGTCAAGAGTCCGAATGATGTCGCAAGAGCTCTCGGACGCGACTATGCCGGCACCTTAGAGGAATTCTCAACGGCGATGAATTCAAAGGCCCTTGAACTTGGTGCGACTTCCTCTCATTTTGTAAATCCAAACGGACTCCCAGCAGACGATCAGTATTCGACGGCCGCCGACATGGCAAAGATAGCACGCGCGGCTTATGCCAACCCCATCTTGCGTCCTATCATGGCTACCAAATACTTACCCTTCCGTTATGCCGACGGCCATGTCTCCATGCTTAGGAATACAAACCAGACTATGCGCGACAACTGGTTCTGCAATGGAATGAAGACCGGTTATACCGACAAAGCGAAGCACTGCCTCGTCACCAGTGGGAGCTACAACGGGCGGGAAGTCATTACGGTCATACTCGGCAGTACCAAGACGAGGGTTTTTACCGATTCGGCAATTTTACTCCGATGGGCTCTGGGTCTTCCTCTGAGGGACACCTCTGCTCTGGCCAAGGGCGGAATCAGTCACAAGACACAAACTACAAAAAAGAAACGCCACACGGAGGATGACGGTCTTTCCTCATGAGCCGGAGCTACCAGCTCCATCCGATGCAGCCATCCAGTTCCGGGATTGATTTTTCCGGTTCACTGAACGGCCAACAATTAGATGCCGTAACCTCACCTGCAGGAGCCCATCTCGTCATTGCAGGGGCAGGAAGCGGGAAAACGCGTACTCTTACCTACCGGGTCGGTTGGTTGTTGGAGCAAGGTTATCGGTCAGGTGAAATCCTTCTCCTAACATTCACCAACAAGGCTGCCCGGGAGATGATTGAGAGAGTGAATGACCTTCTCCCGGGAGCTTCCGAAGGATTATGGGGAGGAACCTTTCATTCGATCGGTCACCGGATCCTAAGGCGTCATCCGGAAGCAGCCGGATTCTCTCAAGGGTTCACCATCATGGACCGGGAAGATCAGGAGGAACTTCTTGATTCGGTAGTGGCTCGTTTGGGATTGCGTAGTAGCGACAAGCGCTTTCCAAAGGGAGAAGTACTGGCTGAGATCTTAAGTCTCTCCTGCAATACTGGCGAAACAATCCACAATATTCTGATCCGCCGCTACCGCTACTTCATCGATCTTGAGGAACAGATCTCTCAAATCGCTTCAGCCTACGAAGGCCGCAAGAAGGAGGTTAACTCGCTCGACTTCGACGACCTCCTTTCGAAAACACACGAGCTCCTACTCACTAATCCCGAAATTGCGTCCGCTTACCAGCGACGTTTCAGGGCAATCCTTGTGGATGAGTATCAGGACACCAACCGTCTTCAGGCGGGGTTGATCGACACACTTGCCTCAACACATAGGCATGTGATGGTTGTCGGTGATGATGCTCAATCGATCTATTCCTGGCGCGGAGCAGACTTTGCCAATATTCTAGAATTTCCTAAACGTTATCCCGATGCGGTTATTCATCGGATAGAAACAAACTACAGGAGTGTTCCTCAGATTCTTGAACTCGCGAATGCCTCAATCCGCAACAATCCCCGGCAGTTTCCCAAGGAACTCAGTGCAGTGCGCAGTCCCGCCGCGTCCCGTCCGGCACTTGTGCCGCTGGCCACCAATAACGAACAGGCGGCCTTCATTGCCCAGAGAGTTATGGAGTTGCACGACGATGGAATCGATTTTCGTGAGATCGCCATCTTGTACAGGGCCCACTACCATTCCATGGAGATCCAACTGGAGTTCACTCGCAGGGGGATTCCATTCGGAATAACCAGCGGTCTCCGGTTTTTCGAACAAGCACACATTAAGGATGTGGCTGCCTTTTTGAAATTCGCGGTCAATCCGAACGATGAAGTAGCCTTCAAGCGGGTGGTTAGACTTTTGCCTGGCATCGGTTCCAAAACCGCCGAAACTCTTTGGCTCCAAACACGCAAGCTGCTCGAAGGCTCACGCAGTTTCCCTCTCTTGGGAGATGGTTGTAAACCCCCCGCAAAGGCATCAGCAGGGTGGTCCAGACTGGTAAAAACTCTTTCTGGACTGGTCTTGCAAGGGGCGCCCCTCAGTCCCTCCGAGATGATCAATGCGGTTGTCAGGCCACTGTACGACGATTATATGCAGGCAAAATTTGCAAACTATGAGGCCCGACGCGATGACTTGAGCACGCTGGCCAACTATGCAGCGCAATTCGAACAAACCGATGAGTTTCTTGCACAATTGACCCTGCTAGGTGGTGCGGAAACGAGTGATGTCAGAGGAGGTGACGACGAAGAAGACCAAGTTTGCCTCTCAAGTATTCATCAAGCCAAGGGACTTGAGTGGCAGGTGGTTTTCTTGGCATGGCTTACTGAGGGAATGTTTCCGGGCAACCGATCATTAGAGAATGATGCCTCCCTTGAAGAGGAACGGCGTCTCTTCTATGTGGGAGTCACTCGCTGCAAGGACGAACTCTACCTTACCTATCCAGAACTCCGCCTTAACGCCTCCTACGGCGAGGCGTTCCAGCGCCCCTCGCGGTTTCTCGAGGAACTTCCCGACTCTCTCACGGAGCGATGGGAGGTTGCGCGACCAACAGGTCGTTTTATGCCCCAGCATCGTTCAGCGAGGATTCCCGATAGGGGGTATAATCCAGCTGACGAGTCACAGGAGATTCCCTGGGAGGATTGACGTGAAAATCAAATTCAGATATTTTAATTCTAAATGACGCGTACACACGAATATGCGGATGCGGGTGATTTGCTGAAAAATTCTACTTTCTACAGGGAGTTTCTGGCGGAACGGGACGAGATACTCCGACACAAGTGGTTCGAGAGCGAGAGGGCTGGTCGTGACATTGGATTTGAAAGGGCTCTTCTAGATTGGATGCTTAATCATCGCACGTCATGGAGACAGGCTAGGGTCAAATCGAAAGGAGTGAGTTAAGCAAAACTCACTCAGAGATCCTTTAATGGAGGTCCCGAGAGGCTTCTAAGGAGAATGAAAAAACCAACTAGATCAATAAATCAGCAAACGACGGAGTCCGACGATCAGGGTGGGATTACGGTGATGGATTCGGATTCGATCCGAAAGGCAATCAGGAGGATTGCCCACGAGATCATTGAACAAAATCATGACATCGGCCGTCTTGTCATAGCCGGCATTCCTACCCGGGGAAAAATTATAGCGGAACGAATTGTCTCCCACATTGCGGAGGTTGAAGGGGTTGCGCCTGTCCTTGGAACTATCGATGTTTCAATGCATCGTGATGATCTTGCCACCCGTGGGAGAGTGAGCCTCCTTGAAGCCACGGAACTTCCCATTGATCTCGACGGGCGCCCGCTTGTTCTAATCGACGATGTTCTCTATACTGGTCGCAGTTGTCGGGCTGCTATGGATGCTATCGCTTCGTTCGGACGTCCCTCACGCATTCAGCTTGCTGCACTTGTGGATCGTGGACACAGAGAACTCCCTATCCGCGCAGATTTCGTCGGGAAGAACATCCCGACCGCTCCCGAAGACCGTATTCTTGTTCGATTCGAACAGTGTGACGGTGTGCCTGACTCGATTATCCTGGTTCACCCAACGATTGATGAAAAAATGGCACCATAAAGATCTCTGCGCACTTGCAGATCTAGATGCAGATGAATTGAGGATCATCTTGGACTCAGCCACCGCCTTCAAAGGGGTGGGAGAGAGAAATCTCAAGAAAGTCCCGGCCCTTCGAGGAAAGACCCTTGTCAATTTCTTCGTCGAACCCAGCACGCGGACAAGGATTTCTTTCGAACTCGCTGCGCTTCGGCTTAGTGCCGATGTGGTCAACGTATCGGCCACTGCCTCCAGCATCGAGAAGGGGGAGACTTTGCTGGATACGGCGCGCAATCTTGAGGCCTTACGAGCCGATTTGATCGTCATCCGCCACAAGTCTGCTGGGAGTGCCAGATTTTTGGCAGATCGTCTCAATGCCTCGGTCATTAATGCCGGGGACGGAGCTCATGAACACCCTACCCAAGGATTGCTAGATGCCTTTACAATACGGGAGAAGCTGGGTCGCATTGAGGGGATACGTGTTTCGATTGTGGGGGACATCCTTTTCAGCCGTGTCGCACGCTCCAATATACAGATCCTTACGAAACTGGGGGCAAAAGTAACTCTCGTTGGACCTCCGACACTGGTGCCACGCTCCTTCGAGTCCTTGGGCGTTCGCATAGCCCATAGCATCGACGAAGTATTAGAGGAATCCGATGTGATCAATCTTCTGCGAATTCAGCATGAACGTCAGAGAATGGAGTATTTTCCTGGGGTGGGGGAATACACCTCGCGTTTTGGTCTTACCCGGAGTCGTGCTTCTTTTCTAAGTGAGAAATGCCTCATCATGCACCCAGGTCCGATAAATAGGGGGGTCGAGATAGACAGCGACGTCGCTGACGGAAGCAGAAGTGTCATACTGGATCAGGTGACCAACGGTCTGGCCGTCAGAATGGCGGTTCTCTATCTCTGCTCGGGAGGATCGCCTATCACAGATGCAAGACTTTCCAAGCCCCGAGCTACAAGCCAATCAACATGAATCACTCAATGCATATAAAGGGAGGGCGCGTCATTGATCCTTCAAATGGGGTGGATGAGATTAGGGATATTTTTGTTGAAAATGGCATTATTGTCGCCACGAAGCCCGACCGTGCTGGAGTGATCGACGCAACTGGCAGGATCGTCGCGCCTGGACTTATCGATATTCATGTTCACCTCCGCGAACCGGGCCAGTCGCATAAGGAGACCATTGCTACCGGCACCCGAGCTGCTGCTGCAGGTGGTTTCACCACGGTGGTCTGCATGCCAAACACCACACCAGTGGCCGATAGCCCCGCGACAATTGCATGGATTCAAGATCGCGCAACCACATCTGCTGCTGTTAACGTCTTCTGTACTGGGGCCATTACCCGGGGACTAGCTGGTGAGGAGATGTCCCCAATCGGAGCGCTTGCCGCTGCTGGTGTGGTAGCTCTTACCGATGATGGCCGCTGCGTACAAAACCACGGCGTGATGCGAAGGGCCGTCGAATATGCCAGGCAATTCGGCCTTCCAATAATGGATCACTGTCAGGAGGCGACTCTTAGCGCCGATGGGGTGATGAACGAGGGGGAATGGAGCACCCGCCTTGGCCTGCCGGGATGGCCATCTCTTGCTGAGGATCTAATCGTCGCGCGCAATATCCTTCTTGCCGAGGAAACCGGACACCCCATTCACTGCCAACACATCAGTTCTGCCCGAAGCGTCCACCTTCTCCGCGAGGCTCGGAAAAGAGGTGTTCCTATTACTGCTGAAGCATGTCCCCACCATATAGCGCTGACTGACGAGCTGTTGAAATCCTACGATGCAAATTTCAAAGTTAATCCCCCGCTTCGAACAGTCGATGATATAGAGGAGATCATTGTTGGCCTCGCAGATGGAACAATCACCATTCTGGCAAGTGATCACGCCCCTCATGCCACTTATGAGAAAGAGGTAGAATTTGACCGAGCTCCTTTCGGGATGATTGGACTTGAAACGGAGTTGGCCGTCTTCCTCGAGGTCCTGCTACACCAGCGCAAGGTACTAACTCTTCCTCAGATAATTGCTATGCTGACAACAAATCCAGCTCGGTTACTAAAACTAGACCGTGGAACCCTCTCTTTAGGGGCACCTGCCGACATCACTATTCTGGATCCGGAACACACATGGATTTATGATAAAAATGATTCCTTATCGCTCTCTAGAAACACGCCTTTCCATGGGGTCAAGTTTCGAGGGCGTGCTTTTGCAACCATTGTTGCCGGGAGATTGGTCTGGGATATCGAGGCTGGATACACCGGAGAAATCCGATGAATGGAACATGTCAGCATTTTTATGCCATCAACACGGTGCTGTCTGCGTTCCCTCAGAGTGAAAAAACCAATATGGTGAGATATAGCTTGGTTTCGCCAACACGAAAAATCTGGCAACCAGAAGTCGTAGATACATGTTCACTGTTGGATCCTCTCCGTCACCTTTTCTCGGGCAGTTGAGTTCACTTCCCTTCACTCTTCTCGCAACTGATGCATCCAGTTGCGCGCGCGCGGGAATCCTGCATACCCGTCGCGGTAATCTGGATACACCTGTCTTTATGCCGGTGGGAACTCAGGCCACCGTCAAGGCTGTTTCACCGGACGAGTTGTACAGCCTCGGTGCTAGAATCATCCTCTCCAATACCTACCATCTCCACGTGCGACCCGGTGAGGAGGTTATTCGTGAGTTGGGGGGACTTCATCGCTTCATGGGCTGGAACCGAAGTATCCTTACGGATAGTGGTGGATATCAGGTCTTTTCTCTTTCCAAGCTGCGCCGCATTACGGAGGAAGGCGTTCATTTTCAGAATCATCTTGATGGTACTCCGACCTTCATTGGGCCCGAGACCTCCATGAGGATACAGCGCGATCTAGGAAGCGATGTGGTTATGGCCTTCGACGAATGTCCGCCATTTCCATGCAGCTATGACGAAGCGGCTAAGAGCCTTGATTTGACAACCCGATGGGAAAGGCGGTCGCGGGAATGGTGGCGCATCCAACCTGATGAAGGTCGCCCACTCCTTTTTGGAATAGTCCAGGGAAGTTCCCATGCGAATTTACGGGAACTCTCCGCCCGTTCGCTGGTGGAGATCGGCTTTGACGGATATGCAATCGGTGGAGTCAGTGTAGGCGAGCCCGAACCGGAGATGATGAAGGCAGTTGAGACCAGTGTTCCCTTCCTACCATCCGATGCGCCTCGCTACGCAATGGGACTAGGCACCCCCCCCCAACTTGTTGAGATGGTGGCCAGGGGGATCGATATGTTCGACTGTGTTCTTCCGACCCGGATTGCGCGTAACGGGACCGCATTCACGGCCACCGGGACGGTCAACTTAAAAAATGCCCCCTTTAGTCGTGATCCTCTCCCCATTGAGGAAGGATGCACCTGTCCCGCCTGTGCAACCTTCTCCAGGGCCTATCTGCGACATCTAGTAAAGGCGGAGGAGATCCTTGGATTGCGACTAATTACCCTGCATAATCTCCACTTTTATCTTACATTGATGAGGAAGATCAGGACAGCCATACTTGATGGTTCCTTTGCAGATTTTCGGAAGGACTTCGTTTCAGGGTATCGGGTTCATCAGGTTGCAGGGTAATTCAGCCCACAGAAAAAGCTCCTTACCTCCGGGAGTATCTCGCTCTCCTAAACTCAGATGTGGGAAATAATCTTTTTTTTTGCAGAGTCATGGGTGTCCGATTTCGCCTTATCTTTCCGCTTCTCTCCGTGAAGATAACTACCCGCTATCAGGCCAGTGAAAAGTGGTGCGTACTTGGCATGCTCTGGTTTGTCTGTCTTCTTAACTACGCTGATCGTCAGGCTATCAGCAGCCTCTTTCCGCTGCTGGAGCGGGATTTTGGATTCTCTAAGATGGAACTCGGTTTGATTGGAAGTTCTTTTATGTGGGTCTATGCATTATCGGCTCCATTTGCCGGTTTTGCCGGAGACCGTCTCTCTCGGAAGGGACTTATTCTTGGAGGATGCTTGTTCTGGAGTCTACTGACCGGTGTGACGGGGTTATGCGGGAGGCTTTGGCAGTTTATTGTATCACGTTCACTGATCGGTCTTGGTGAGTCTGTGTATTTCCCGGCAGCTACTTCCCTTTTGAGTGAATACCATGGGTTAAGCACACGCTCTACTGCACTCTCATTTCATCAGTCCGCTGTTTACATTGGCACTATCGCAGGCGGATGGATCGCTGCATTGCTGGCCAATCACTACGGATGGAAGTGGGCCTTTTACGGCTTTGGTGCTGCCGGCATGTTCGTTTCACTCCTTCTCTGGGGCTTCCTCCGTGAACCTCGCCGAGGTAAGTCAGAGCAGGATGCTGCCATTGATGGTCGCAAGTCTCGTTCCATTGGTGCCACTTTTCAAAACCTTACCTCACATCCCGGAGTCCTATTACTCATGGGGGCATTTGCGTGTGCCAACGCAGTAGGGGCGATCTTTCTTGTCTGGGCCCCTACGTTTCTCTTTGAGAAATTTCATCTTAGTCTTGTGGTTGCTGGATTATCCGGAGTAGCCGCCATGCAACTTGCCAGCGCGCTCAGCGCTCCACTTTCCGGGGTTCTTGCCGATCGCCTATCTATCCATTTCAAGGGAGCGCGGATGCTGGTACAAGCTGCCGCACTTTTGATGGGTGCGTTCTGTGTTGCAGCCGTGGGGCATGCCAGTAATGTTGGAACTCTTCTTGGCGCGATGTTCTGTTTCGGTTTCTGCAAGGGGGCATATGACGGAGGAATTTTTGCATCAGTTTTTGACTTGGTAGAACCTACGGAACGGGCTTCGGTTGCTGGGCTAATGAACCTCCTCGGATGGGGAGGGGGGGCTTTGGGACCTCTACTTATCGGATTGGCCTCAACCTATGGATCGGGAACTCCAATGGAGCGGATGAGCTGCGCAATCGTCTGGAGTTCGGCGGCGTATCTGGCGGGATCCGCATTGATTATCCGCGCATTCTGGCAATACAGGAACCCTCCGGTTGATTGAGACGGATTTCAAAAAATCCCGGATTAGCTGAAGCAAGAGCAGTTATTGACTTCAAGGAGGCATCATTGGAGTCAAGCGCTTGTGACGGGTGAAAAGTTATTCCAAACCTCCTCTACATATTGCCGATGAGGTCTGATTGAGGCAAAATCTTCCCATGTTCCACTCACCCCCCTTACTCGCCTGTCTAGCCGCATTGCTAACCGCGTTGAATGCGGTTTTTGGTGCGGAAACTCACCCTGCCAACCCGATTGAACCTCCGAAACCCTACGGCGCGATTCCGAGCAAGAGGCAAATAGCCTACTCTAAATCCGAACTGATAGGCATTCTTCATCTCTCACTTAATACATACACCGATAAGGAATGGGGCTATGGTGATGAGAACGTTTCAACTTTTAACCCGACCCAGTTTGATGCACGCCAGATAGTCCAGGCTGCCAAGTCAGCGGGACTGAAAAGACTTATCATCGTGGCTAAACATCACTGTGGCTTTTGCCTTTGGCCGAGCGCCTACAACTCGAATTTCAGCATTAAGAATACTCCTTGGCGAAAAGGGAAAGGCGATATGGTTCGTGAACTTGTCGATGCATGCCGCGATGCAAACATTGAAGTCGGCATCTATCTTTCGCCATGGGATCGCAATCACAAGGACTATGGTACCCAAGCTTATGTTGATTACTATCACCAGCAACTCCGAGAACTTCTCTCCAACTACGGCCCAGTATCCGAGGTCTGGTTTGACGGCGCCAACGGCGGCGATGGTTACTATGGTGGATTTCGTGGTAAACGGGCCATTGATGGAAAGACATATTACCAATGGGACAAGGTAATGCAGATTGTCCGGACGCTCCAGCCAGACGCAGTTTGTTTCAATCAAGCGGACATCCGATGGGTGGGTAATGAAAAAGGTTATGCCGGTGATCCCTGCTGGTCCACTCAAGGAAGCAAAGACGATACCGGGGATCGTAATGGAAATAACTGGATGCCAGCCGAAGCTGATTTTCCCCTACGTAAGGGCTGGTTCTGGCATCGCGATGAAAAGCCCAAATCACCCGCCTATCTCGTCAATCGGTATTTTTCCACGGTTGGTCGCAATGCTGTCATGGATCTTGGTATCGCCCCTGACTGCAGAGGGGTTATTTGTGACGACGATCTTGCGTCGCTGAGCGGTTTTGGAAAGCGCCTGAGAGCCATTTTCAAGACCAACCTCGCAGAACAAGCCAAGGCAACTGCGAGCAATGTCAGGGGAAACGATCCTGCATACTCCCCAACCAATGTCATCCGTGGGAATAATACAGGTTTATACTGGGCGGCTGATGACCATGTGACCAATGCCGAGCTTACCCTCGATTTCGGCAGACCCACTCAATTCAACATTGTCAGCCTCCGTGAGCACACCCCGCTAGGGCAGAGAGTGGATAACTGGACTCTTGATTCATGGAGTGACGGACAATGGAAGGAATTTTCCAAAGGAACAGGAATCTCCTCTAGGCGCCTCTGGCGTGGAGAACCCGTAACCACAACCAAGTTAAGACTACGGATTCTTAATGCCTCAGCATGCCCGGCCATCTCTGAAGTTTCCGTTTATCTGGAGCCAGAGTCTAGCCGCAAGGAATCATTGGCTGCTCTCACAGAAGGAATTGAAAAAGGCCTTCCCAAGCAAAGCTGGAAAGTCGTGAATCCGGCAGTCCCAGCGACCCAGCGTCTAATAGATGGTGATCCAACGACTTTTTGGTATTCCGGCAAGGGAGAAGCTCCCCGATCGATCACCATCGATATGGGAGATCTCAAGGAGGTGAGCTCCATTCTCTATTTGCCCCGACAGGATTTCAATATGGCTGGGACCATCATCACCTATTCCGTTGCACTGAGTTTGGATGGAAAAACCTGGCGTGAAAATGTAGCCAGAGGCGAGTTTTCAAACATTATTAATAATCCGGTCCAGCAACGCATTAAACTTCCCAGTGTACAAAAGGCTCGGTTTTTCAGGCTGAGCGCCTTGCAAACCGTTCCCTCAGGACTTTCTGGAGCAGAGATAGGAGCTACCGGCAAGTAAATCTAATCTCTGCTCTTGTCCACCGCCTCCTTCCTTCAGGTGGTTGTGCTAGTCCTTGGCATCGATGTGATCAGCAACATTTCGAGACTTAGGGATATTGATCACACTTTGCCTGGCCTGTAACTCCACATTTTAGGTACATTTCGCTAGCCGTTGAAGAACGGTGCTCAAGCGAAGCTAGGTAGTTATCCGTGCGTGTCAGAGGATTAATAATCGCTCGCGGATGTTCAAGTCGTGAGAAAAGCAGCCTGCGGATTCGCTTGAGGGGAACAGTGCGTTGTCCGAATCCGTTCGGTATATTGCTCGACCAGAAGGTGACGCAGGCGATGCCGTCTCTGGTTTCAGTCCCAAGATAAATGACCGAATGGCCGTGTTCACTGACTCCAATGCCGTCATTCCAAAAAATCTTCAGAAAGTCTCCAGGGATCGCCTTGGAAATGTCCGTAAAATTGGAGCCGAGTCCGAGTTCGTAAAAGAGTCGTGCCGTGCCTGGACCATTGGCATTCCAGCGACCCCATAAACCAGTCCCATCAACTTGTGAAGAGGGTTTGAGTGATTTAAGAACAGAGGGAGAAAGATCTAATTCATGATGGGATAGTAGCGTGGAGAGAACCTTCAGAAAGATTAGATAGGTGGCTCCCGAACAGTAGCTAGGTATAGCTCCCGATGCTTCGACACGAAGTCCATTGTCACCAATCTTAACGGCTTCCTGCATTGCACGGGTGGCGATCTTCCCAGTTGAATATCCTCCACCGGAGGGCATTGAACCGACTGCTTGGAGAATCAACTCATTCAGTGGAGCACTAGGTGTGATCGACTCCGCATGGCTTGTTATTGTGGAAAGCAAAATAAGACAGATCGAAAGGGCAAGAGGTCTTGGGAACATCTTATTGAAGATCGACGAAACCCCATGCATCGCAAGAATCATCGTGGAGGATAATTTACGTCTAATCCGGCATTACAACTTTGAACATGCTTTGCTCTGTGTTAATTGAAGTTGAATGAGGCTATCCTTCCATTGCTTTGTTTTCTGTTCTTCATTCTTCTACATTTTGACGATTCCAATGTTGTTTTCTTCTGATGATGGCTTGGCCAAAGCGTATCGCGTCGATCTCCAAGGCATCCCTCTTTCATCGCCTCCCAACCCCACTGTTCAACGACAGGGGAACGTGCCTGTGATCCTAAATGTCACAACTCCAAACCTTCAAATCCGCAGAGCACGGGTGCATCCTTCAAAAGGAACCATCCTTCTATTCCCCGGGGGAGGATACCATGTCCTCGCAATCGAGCATGAGGGTGTTGCAGTTGCAGATCTTTTGAATAAGTGTGGATTCGATGTGGCAATTCTTGAGTATTCAATCGGGAATGAACCCGCGATCCGTGCAAAAGCCCTATCCGATGCCACAACTGCGCTGAATCTCCTTCAGAAACGTGGAGTTGATATGGGGATTAATACGACATCCCTTGGTGTGATGGGATTTTCTGCTGGTGGTCACCTCGCAGCTCGCCTTCTGCATGAACTTGGATCCTCATCCCCCCTCTCCATGACTATCCTTATCTATCCCGCGTATCTAGATGCGCCCGGAGGCCTCCAACCCGATGTCACGCCGCCAACAGGCACTCACTCCAAGACCTTCGTGCTCATCGGTGAAAAGGACAAACCGGAATGGGTCTCAAGCGCGGCGGCATATGCACAAGCATCTAAGGCCAACGGCCAAATGTCTGAATATCATCTCCTGCCGGGTACAGGACACGGATTTGGACTTAAAATCGACCAGAAAACTCCGATTTCCGATTGGCCCTTGCAACTTGAGTTATTTCTCAAGGGATGTGGTTCATGACGAGACGCAGGCTTGCACTTGCTGTAGCGTTGGGAATTGCGGTCGCCTTTCTTTTCTTAGTGTCGCTGTGGTGTTGGACGGGTGAAATCTCTCCTAGGGGAGGCATTCCTATTCCAGGAGAGATAGTGGTTTCAGTTCCTCAGTTCTTTCAGGCCGATCCACGGTGGAAGAATGATTTGTTAGGCGGGACTCCTGGCACACTGGGTGCTGAGGGATGCGCCGTGTCATCGGCGGCCATGCTCTTGGGCTTCTACGGAATGGATGTCGATCCCGGAAAGCTAAATCGTTTTCTTATGGAACATAACGGTTTCGAGGATAGAGCATGGCTCAAATGGGAGGTGGCCTCAGAGTTCTCCCATGGCCTAGTGGAGAAGGCTTACGAAAATCTTCCATCATTTGCCCTGATCGACTGGAACCTGATTCAAGGCAATCCCGTTATAATTCGAATACGCCGCCCTGATGGAATCACTCATTTTGTGGTGATCGTTGGAAAACATGGACTCGACTACTTGATACGTGATCCCTCGGGGTTCGGAAAAGGCGATGTGTATCCGCTTGCCAGACTAGGTGTGCCAATCGAGGCATTGCGCTTTTACCGTAAACTCCGTTGAGCCGAGATTGCAAAAGACTCAGCTTGCCCTCCCGATGAAATCTTCGCCTGCCCTCCTTTGTTTGTTGCCCGTCGTTTTTTTCATCTTTTTTTCAAGCGCTCATTCAGCAAGCAATGACGCGGCAAGTCCTGCATCATCAAGAACCCCAGACGATCCTATTTCATCGATGGTTGGAAAAAGGGAAAAATGGCCTAAGGAAATACTTCTTAAATCATCGATATCGTTTCCCTTGGTTTTTGAGGGAAAGGTTGTCGGATCCCTAAAAGTTCCTTTGGGTTCTACTGTACAGTTGCTGGAAGTTGCCCGCGATCACGTCACAGTAGGGTATAATAATTCTACTGCAGTCATCCCGATAAAAGCCACAAACCTTAATGAACTGGCCGCCACAGTTATGAGGATGGGGACTCTGTCGGCATCACCTTCTCCAGCCATTGTATCTGCTACAATGCCAGTATCAACCCAGCAGACGTCATCAATGCCTGCTCCGAACAACCGAGAGATCAATGCGGTGGACTTTTCCAAGTCTGCAGCATGGGTCACTGCCCCGTTCGAGTTTTTGGGGGGCACACATGCTGATTTGACTATTTTTAACAGAGGAAAAAAAATCGGTGATCCTGAAAATCCACCAGTGACCATTCAGACCCTCTCGCAAGGGACCAGACTATCGTCGACCCATGCCAGAAATGGTAAAGATTCTCTGGAATGGAGGGACCATCAACGTTATCCGACAATCGCTACCCGTTCCCTGGTGACGGATTGGACCCCCTACAAGAATGTTGCCTTCTCCATCTACTCTGAGCTGGCGACTGGCGAGGTTGTTACGCTGGGGATAAGATCCGACAACCCTTCGACCCTCGCCCTCGACTTTTTCACCCACGACTTCACTGTCGACTGGACAGGTTGGAAGGATTTTAGTCTTCCCTTCTCGGAGTTTCACGCGATCGGAGTCCCGCTCGGATGGAAGAAAGTTGAGGAGATCGACTTCTTCACAAAAATCGGCCGCCGCAGCCCTGATCCGAGGACTGTTCTTTCCCTGACCGACCTGCATCTGGACTCCATTCCTTCGACAATGGACGAACGGAAATCCGTTGAGGATACCGTCAATGTCTTTGCCGATGTTACCGATGCGCCAATACCTGCTCTCAATCATGAAGGACCTGAGTTTTCGAAGGATTGGCCATCTGGAAAGCCATGTCTGCAAGCCCCATATTTTCACGGTCTACGGGCGCTGAATAATTACTTTCCAAAATATGACACTGGGTATGTCAGCTTTGATCCGAAAGGGAAACCCTATCTCAAATCGCCCAACTTTATCGAAACCCTCGATGAGACTGGCAAGTGGACCCGTATCAGCATTGAGAAGGAAATCAGGGCTTATGCTGCGAGCAAGAAATGGCCAGGGGTCTGGATTGGCATGGGAGACCCCGTAATCCGCTTTGACTCGGACGGTGACATGTATGTCATTACCAACATCGAAAGAACAGATGCACTTGGAAAACGGTCAGGTATGTTTCGAACAGCCGTACTCCAGCACTCAGGGGATCTGGGCAAAACCTGGACGCTTTACCCACTGCCGCTGGACTGGGCCAGTTTCGAGCGTCTGGATGGTCATAACACAGAGTGTCTCAAACACCCACCCGTCATCATTCAGCAGGATCAGACCTATTTTCCAGGTACAGATCAGGACGCCTACTTTCTGCTGCCGGAGAAGAGCCCAACCGGAACGCTCACAATTCCTCCCAAGATGCGATTTGCCCATGACGCTTTGCTCGGTCCGGGGCATTCGGGAGGTGGGAATGTCTGTATCAGCCAGGGAGACAAAATCTTTTTTGTCTATGGAAGCATGCCGGAAGAGGCTAGCTCCATCAATCCAAAGGCTAAGTTTAAGGAATCAGTGGAAGAATGGAGAAAATCCCTGCCGCCAATTCCTTTCGATCACCCAGCACTGAGTATGTCAGCTGTAGACCAAGCTGGAAAATCCGTGGAGCATGCCAGCGAAGGAGTGCCGAGCTATGTTGTCTGCTACGACAGGACAGCCAAAAAACTTGGCAATCCTGTCTTTGTCGGATTTGGTGGTTTCCACCTCGACGGTCACAACTGGTCTGCCATTACTGCAGACAGCAAAGGGATCCTTCATATTTTGGTCAACGGGCACATCAACCCACTACTCTACACCCACAGCCTAAATCCGGGAGACGTCGCTTCATGGAGCAAACCAATCTATCTACCGAGCGAACCAGGTTCACAAAAATACACCTATGCCTCGTATGCGTCACTCAATTGTGATGTGCATGACAATCTTCTTAGCATCATCAGAAGCGACACAGGTGCGTATAACCATCGCCTCGCAGTGCTCCGGAAGGCGGCAGGGAAGGAGTGGGAAGCGGAACGTAGCCTTCTTGTGCCTTTCTGGGGTGGATATCATGTTTGGCACAACAAGATCGGCTATGATCTCCTCCGAGACCGATTCTTCCTAGCTTACACCGACCAGTGCGGCATGATTCAGATGAGCAGCGACGGATATTACTTTTACCGTTTTATCTGGCCTGATGTCGAACCCGCGATGTGTGCAGCGGCGGCCAAGGACGGAAAGTTGGATAAAGGATATCCAAAGCCGGAAAATTATAGCCCGGGGGCAGCGGAACTGACGGTACTTGTCTCTGATGATGGTGGCATCTCCTGGAGACTCGCAACGACTCCGGATTTTGCAAAACGCTGATTCGGTGTTTTTCTCTAACGCATTATTCCATCAATCAAGTGTGCTGGCTATGGTTACATTCTAAATTCTGACCATGACTTTCCGCAGCTTCCTTCTTTCCATATTCTTCCTGACATTCTGTTTGCCGACGGTATCTGCGAATGACCAGACGAATTTGGCGACCACCTCCTCTCCAAGCCTTGTTCGTGGGAAGCTTAAGGTCGCCGTATTCGAGCGTCCTCCCTATTGCTTCAGGAATAAGAACGGAATATGGACTGGTCTTAGCATTGATCTTTGGGAGCAGATCGCTCGCCGCCTAGGTCTTGTCTACGAGTATGTCAATGTCCCCCTAGGGGAGATCTATGAGAAGCTCAATGCAGGAACATGCGATCTCTCACTGGCCCTTGCGATTTCTGGCGAGCATGTTGATCAGGTAGAATTTACCGAGCCATATCTCTTCAGTCATGGTGCGGTGGTAACGCTGAACAAATCCATTCTCGACAGCTTGGTCGCCTTCTCGTCTTACCTTGGGAACAGGGAGGTGATTTTTATTCTGTGTGCCATGCTTGTAGGAATGGTGATCTTCAGCGTGCTATTACTGCTGGTGGAGGGAAAATATGACAACGGACATTTCTCCGGATCTTCAGCAAAAGGCTTCGGTTCAGCTCTTTGGTTTTCCGCCGTAACAATGACGACGACTGGATACGGTGACAAGACACCTTCGTCGGCGCTGGGACGCATCATCACCTTCTTCTGGATGTTGGTCGGGGTGCTGTTAATCGCTCTTTTTACAGGAACGGTGGCTTCCTCCATCACTACGGCACAACTCAAGAACGGTGTTGTACGGTTTGATGATCTATCCCGTTTTCGAGTCGGATGCATGGAAGGATCTCGCATGGATATCCTCCTAAAAGAGAGTGGAATCCCCGCCATGCGAGTTACTACTCCTGAAGAGGGCTTTGCTGGATTTTCAGCAAATAAGATCACCGCCTTTGTCGGGGATTCGGTGACTCTTGAATATGTGATGACCCACGATTCTCCGGGGAAGTTCAAAATCGCCCCAATTCCTGACTCGGCAATGATCTACGCCTTTGCTGCGAGACCTCACTTGTCTGAACTCAATGAAATTAACCGCAATCTCCTCGAAATAACGCTATCACCGGGCTGGCGCGCTCGGACAGAAGCGTGGACGGGGCCTCTCAGTTTCTAAACTGCGACGCCATTGTTGGAGGTGATGGAGAGGGCATAGGTGCCCCCCCGTTTTCGAATCCTGACTGGGGTGTCAAACATCTCTGAGAGAAGCCGAGAACTCAGGCAGGATCTGAGGGTGCCTGAAGCTAGCAATTCGCCTGATCGGAGCATCAGGACGTGAGTGAAGGCAGAGCTTATCTCCTCGAGATGATGCGTGACAAAGATAAGGGTGGGGGACTCTGGCATTACAATTAGACGCCGAAGGAAGTGCGAAAAATTTTCGCGGGCCACGGGATCTAGCCCAGCACAGGCTTCATCCAAAATCAGGATCTTAGGGCGGGCCATCAGGGCCCGGCCAATGAGGACGCGCTGGCGTTCCCCTTGGGAGAGAGTTCCCCAAGTCTGACTAAACAGATTCTGGCATTCAACAAGCCTTAGAATTTTTAAGGCATCCTTTCTTTCTGAAGTAGAAGGAGGTTCCCAAGAGTTAATGATGGCTTCTTTTCCACTGATGACCGCATCAATGGCGAGCTCGGATTCTCCGATGCGGTTGTGAATCGTGGAACTGACGATTCCTATGTGTCGACGGAGATCCCGCCAATCGGATTTCCCAAAGGTTTCACCAAGCACGCTGATCTCCCCTGAAGAAGGAAAAAGATAGCCAGTTAATGCGGCGAGCAGAGAGGTTTTTCCTGAACCATTCGGCCCGAGGATAATCCAATGCTCCCCGTGCATGATCTTCCAATTGATACTGTGAAGGATTTGCCTGCCTCCTCTTTCAACCGACAGATCCTTGATCTCCACCAAGGGGGGGCTGTTGTTAGCTGAGGGTCGGGTCATCCTTCAAAGGTGATTTTGACCTCTATTTCGAGGGGGATTGGTTAAAAAACGAAACCAGTTTCCAAAATTTTTCTTCATGGATTCTGAAAAAGAAAGGTAGCACTCTGTTCTTTCACCACCCTTGGGAATAGCCGCAAGGAGTGCAGCTACTGAAAGTTCTGGAAGGTCGTATGCGGTGGATGAAATCCCCGCTGCAGTGGCATGGTGAGCGTCGCTTGCTGCTGTGGCGGCAAGTCCACGAGTGGCGGCATATTCAGCAGCTTTCCGGTTAAAGGAACGCAGGCTTACCGCCGCGTTGAAGGTTTCCAGAGCCGCGAGATCTAGTTGGTCTAATATCTCCTCGCGGATACCAGCTCGGAAAGAGTCATAAGGATGGGGTGCTATGGCAATTCCGCCACGTTCCCGGATGGCAGAAACAACTTCCTTTGCCGGAGCGCCTTTCATGTACGGAAGAGTCGTGCCTATGCAGAGAAGATGTCCGTCTGCAGTGGAGACTTCAACGCCTGGGATCACCAGAAAACCATCAACATCACGCCCATCCTCTCGGATAAGGCCTGCGTTTTTTAGGTGCTCTATGCCATCGCAGGTATTGTGATCGGTAATGGCAATTCCGCTAAGACCGCGTCGCTTTGCGCCGTTGATCATCTCTTCAGGGGTGGCACAGGCATCTGCAGAATAATACGTGTGCAGGTGTAGATCAAAGGCATGGATCATTGTGGTATTGTTGCTGTTGAATGCCTCCACGCCAAGGTAAAGGCGGTGCTTTTGTTTTTTCATCTAGAAGGATGGCATAGTAGAGTTTAATGAATAGCAATGGCAGTAGCATTCAAAGAGTGGGCGCTGGTCTGCGAGGCCCTTGGTAGGGGTGATCAGTGTATTATTCTTCGCAAGGGTGGTATTGAAGAGGGTAAGGATGGGTTTAGCTTTAAACATGAAGAGTTTTACCTATTTCCCACTTGGTTTCATGGTCAGGTTGAGAAGATCCGTGGCGATGAGCCCACTTTTCCGGAACGGAGGCCCGAGGCAGTAACTCTCAGATTTGCAGCGGCTATCGAATGGGATGGACGCATCACAGACAAAGAAAAACTTAACAGCCTCCGCGAACTGCATATTCTTGAAGATTCTGTCATTGAGGAGCGCTTCGCCTACAATCCTTCAGGAAATCCTGGAGATGAAGTGCTGGGTATTCATGTAGCTTTTGTCCGGGTTTTCCGTCTCGAACCTCCTGCAGAGATAAAAATGGATAAGAGTTTTGGTGGGTGCCGATCATGGGTGGAATTACCAGATCTCATTACCGGAGCCATGGTCTCCGTGCTAAGCGAGGAGGAACACAATCGCCGCCGGAAGCTTTTTTCACGTCTCGCAGATGTTTCCTTTTAACCTCAGGTTGAGTCTCCATGAGCCTTTGCGGGCAATCTTCTCATCTCGGAAGAGCAGAGCTGGATTTTCTAGCGGGATTCCCTATCATCCCTAGTCCATGAAATACATTTTCGTGACAGGTGGTGTGGTCAGTTCGCTCGGAAAGGGTTTGGCCGCCGCCTCTCTCGGAACCTTACTTGAGCATCGGGGCCTTCGAGTGACTCTACAGAAACTTGATCCCTATCTGAATGTAGATCCGGGTACGATGAACCCGTTGCAGCATGGCGAGGTATATGTGCTGGCGGATGGTGCAGAAACCGATCTTGATCTAGGACACTATGAGAGATTCACCAAGTGTGTGCTGACACGTGGAAATAATCTTACAAGCGGTCAAGTCTATGAGAGTGTCTTGTCCAACGAGCGTCGGGGCGACTATCTTGGTAAAACTGTCCAAGTGATTCCCCATATCACCGACGAGATCAAACGACGTATCCGCAGTTTTGAACAGGTTGGCAATGCGGATGTCCTCATTACCGAGATCGGCGGTACGACCGGTGATATTGAAGGACTGCCATTCCTTGAAGCAATCCGTCAGTTCATTCTTCAGGTGGGCCACGAAAATGCAATCCTGCTGCATGTCACGCTGGTCCCATTCATCAAGGCGGCTGGCGAACTGAAGACAAAGCCTACACAGCAGAGCGTCGCAAAACTGCGCGAGATCGGTCTCCAACCCCAGGTGCTGATTTGTCGAACGGAAAAACCTCTGGAACTTGAGGTCCGCGAGAAGCTCTCACTCTATTGCAATGTCCCCGTTGATGCCGTGGTTGAGGCCCGAGATGTTGATCATACAATCTATGAGTTTCCACTGATGCTTCAGTCCGAAGGACTTGACGAAAAGGTCTGCAAACTCCTCCGATTGGAGACGCCTGCCGCCGACATGGATCAGTGGAAAAAAATTGTCCGATCCATTGTATATCCTTCCCGACGCGTGAAGGTTGCGGTTGTCGGCAAATACGTGGAACTTCAGGATGCTTACAAAAGCATTTATGAAGCACTCTGCCATGCCGGAGGGGCTAACGACTGCGGCGTAGATCTGGCCATCGTCGATACCGAGGAGATTGAGTCCGACGGGGCTGAGAGTAGATTGAATGATGTTTCTGGCATTCTGGTGCCCGGCGGCTTTGGCGATCGTGGTATCGAGGGTAAAATTGCAGCAGCTCGATTCGCGCGGGAAAAGGGAATACCCTATCTCGGCATCTGCCTAGGAATGCAGATCGCCTCAATCGAATTTGCCCGGAATGTCTGCGGACTTATTGGGGCCAACAGCACCGAGTTCGATCAGAAGACCCCATACCCAGTCATTTCCCTCCTCGAAGAACAAAAGGGAATTACTGAAAAAGGAGGATCTATGCGCCTTGGATCGTGGCCAACTGTTCTGAAACCGGGCACCAAGGCACATCAGATTTATGGCCATACCGAGATTGCTGAGCGTCACCGCCACCGTTATGAATTCAATAGCTCCTATCGCGAGTTGATGGAGCAGAATGGCCTCGTAGTATCCGGCACTTCCCCCGACGGGGCACTTGTTGAAATAATTGAGTACCGTGATCATCCGTGGTTTGTAGCAGTTCAGTTTCATCCTGAATTTTTGAGTAAGCCAAAGGCACCTCATCCATTATTCCGGGAATTTATACGCGCTTCGATGGGGTGATGGTCTTCGAGAGAAACCCAAAAATGGAGGCAACTCAGGATCTTGAGCGGATGGTTGAGTTTGAATTTGTCCGTGCCACTGAAAATGCAGCCCTCCATTCAATGCATTGGATGGGACGAGGTGAAAAAGAATCTGCCGATGCAGCGGCTTGTGACGCGATCAGAGGAGTGTTCGATCTTGTAGACATTCGAGGCGAAGTTGTCATCGGTGAGGGGATCAAAGACAATGCCCCTGGGATTTTTCTTGGGGAGAAGCTTGGCCGATGGGGAGGCAAAGATCCTCGTTTTGACATTGCTCTCGATCCGATCGACGGCACGAGCAATATTTCCAAGGGGATGCCAAACTCGATTTCTGTGATGGCGGCAGTTTTAGTGCCCGAAGATCGCGAGCGTAGCATGGTCAATATACCGAGTTTTTATGTTGAGAAGCTCTCTTTTGGCCCCCGGGTAAGGTCTGGCATCGCAAACGGAATGATCTCACCGATCAACCTCGACCTGCCGTTTGAGAAAACTCTTGAGCTTGTTTCCAAGGCTCTTGGAAAGAGGCTTGGTGAGCTTGTGGTGACCGTTCTGGACCGTCCTCGTAACCAGCAATACACAGACGCAGTACGACGCGCGGGAGCCTCCCTCCGGTTAATCACCGACGGTGACATTACTGCGGCTGTAGCTCCTTCTCTCCATGATTCCGGAATTGATCTCTATGTAGGGAAGGGGGGGGCACCGGAGGGGATACTGACTGCTGCCGCGCTCAAGGCGCTTGGCGGCGAAATTCTGCTACGGATGTGGCCTCGTAATGACCAGGAAAAAGCTGAGCTATTGCAGGTGATGACACCTGAGCAAGTAGAACGGGTTTATCATACGGATGACCTCGTTCATGGAGAAAGCGCGCTTTTCTGTGCTACAGGTATCAGTGACAGCCCAATGCTTCCCGGAGTGAAGCTTATCGGGAAAACGGCCATTACTCATTCTATCCTAATGCGTTCCCGCAGTCGTACCGTTCGCTACATCCGTGCGGAGCATGATCTGGAGGCAAAAACAATTCACCTGCGGAGCCTGCTGGGCGAGGAGCATCTCTAACCCCCACTTCCTTCGGGTCGGGTATATTCTCGTCCGAATTGTCTCGATTCCAGAATTGCATTCCGTTGAAATACAATACTTAACTTTTTTACTATGAGCGCCAACCAACTCCAAGAACTCAAACAGTTCACCACTGTCGTCGCTGATACTGGCGATTTCGAATCAATGCGCAAATTTGCACCTCAGGATGCGACGACCAATCCCTCCCTCATTCTCAAGGCAGTCCTGCAACCCGAGTACCGTCGCCTTCTTGACAAGGCCATCGCCGACAATAAGGAGAACAACCTCTCCGGTTCATCTCTCCACAGGAAGGTGATCGACGACACGCTGATTCTCTTTGGTTGCGAGATTCTCAAGATCGTTCCAGGCCGCGTCAGTACCGAGGTCGATGCCAGACTTTCCTTTGATACAGAGGCGACGATAGAGAAAGCTCGCTACCTAATCGGCCTTTATGAACAAGCCGGTGTCAGTCGCGAGCGCGTGCTGATCAAGATTGCCTCCACCTGGGAGGGTATCCGTGCAGCGGAGATTCTCCAAAAAGAGAAGATCAACTGCAATCTTACACTACTCTTCTCCATGCCACAGGCCGTTGCCTGTGCCATGGCGGGAATCCGATTGATTTCCCCATTTGTCGGACGCATCTACGATTACTATAAGGCGACCACGGGAAAGGAATACGTTGGTTTTGATGATCCCGGAGTCCAGTCGGTACATAAGATTTACAACTACTTTAAAAAATTCGGCTATGAAACTCAGGTCATGGGCGCAAGTTTCCGAAATACTGGCGAAATTGTAGCGCTTGCGGGTTGTGATCTGCTGACGATTAGTCCTGATCTTCTTGCCAAGCTCGAGCAGTCGCACGATCCGCTTCCTAGGATTCTCAATCCGGAGGCGGCAAAGGGATTGGAGATCGAACGGGTCCCGGTCGATGAAAAGAATTTTCGCTGGCTGCTGAATGAAGATGCAATGGCCACTGACAAGCTTGCCGATGGCATACGCAAGTTTGCCGCAGACATCGTGAAACTTGAAGGGATCATCGCCGGAGCCAAGTAGCTCCCTTGCTAACTCCAATTCTCGGTGAAGCTTCCCTGCCTAATTCTTGCAGCACTGACACTTGTCGGGTGTGCGGGCTCTCAGTCTGCCATGCAGACGCCCAAAGCGCCCGCTCCTGACAGGCCAGCGTCTGTCCCGATTCTTCTTGGTCTTGATCCGGTAAGAGCAGAGCTGAAACTCTCCTCACTCCAATGTGCCCTTCTAGATTCCCTGCGATCAGAGTACAAGTCTCGGTCTCGGCAGATTACGGCAATTGGTATGGCAGATCAGGATGCCGCACTTCGTGCGAACTGGGATCTCCGTACTCTCCGTGACACTTACAATAAGAGGGCGGTTGCTGTTCTTAGCAACTCGCAGCAGGAGCGTCTGCGCCAGATTGAGAGGCAAATGCTTGGTGGATCGCTGTTGACATCACCATCCGAGCAGCAACTGCTGGGGCTTGGTCCCCAGCAGCAGAGAAAGCTCGCCCTCCTTGAGAAACAGGATCAGGCCAATGCTGCTGCTATCAATGCGCGGTACAACCGGGGCACTATATCATCTTTCTGGAAGGACATATACCTTCACAACAACCAGCGGCAGACTTCTAAGAAGATGCTTGCAGTGCTTACTCAGAAGCAGAAGGAACACTGGCTTGTTCTTAGTGGCCAAAAGATGGGACTTCCCAAGGTGCATGACCCGAATGCTTCATCCAAGAGCCTCTTTGAAGGGTACTAGGCCATCCGGCTCGTTTTCCGACAGAGCCATCGTTGCTCGGCCTACTGCTAGTGCTTCTTCGTAAGTTTTCTCGTTTTGATGGGTATTCTCGATTTCTGCTGCTTGCTCATTGCCGGGGTAATACCACCACCCGCCTTGAGTTCCATGATCTGATCCCGCAGCAGAGCTGCGCGTTCGTATTCGAGTCTCGAGGAAGCTTTCTTCATTTCAGCTTCAAACTCGCGGATCAGTGCTGAGATATCAAGTGGGGTTTCTTTAGCAACAGTCGTAGTTGAATCACGGTCTTCAAGAATAACTCGGAGACTTTCTTGAACTGAGCGTTTGACGCTGTGTGGGGTGATGCCATGTTTTTGGTTATGCTCCATCTGGCGTTGGCGCCGATCTTCGGTAACCTGCAGCAGGTTACGTATGCTGTCTGTGATTTTGTCGGCGAAAAGGATCACCTCACCGTTGACATGGCGGGCTGCACGACCTGCCGTCTGGATTAGTGAAGTGCGGCTTCGGAGGAAGCCTTCCTTGTCTGCATCCAGAACGCAGACAAGACTGACTTCGGGTAGGTCGAGTCCCTCACGCAGAAGATTAATGCCGATGAGTATGTCGAATTCACCGGCACGAAGGGATCGAAGGATCTCAACCCGCTCAATGGTGTCGATGTCGCTATGAAGGTAACGTACCTTGAGACCGATATCCTTTAAGTAATCCGTCAGATCCTCAGCCGTGCGCTTGGTCAGAGTAGTAATGAGAACGCGTTCGCGGAGTTCACTCCTTTGTCGGCATAACTCAATGGTTTCGTCGATCTGTCCCTTGAGAGGTCGCACTATGATGCGTGGATCTAGTAGTCCGGTTGGACGTATGATCTGCTCGATGATCAGCGAAGCCCCTGGTGTGAGTTCCTCGAGTTCCTGAGCAGCGGAATTGAATCTGATTGAAGGCTGCGAAGTCGAATCGGGAAGTAGAGAATCAAGATCTCTAAAACATGTATTCCCAGCAAAGCTGTTATGGAGTTCCAGCTTTGCCGGGGTCGCGCTAATGAAGAGTGTCTGGCCAGTCATTTCTACAAATTCCTTGAAGTTCAAGGGGCGGTTATCGAGCGCGCTGGGCAGGCGGAACCCGTATTCCACCAGCGTCATCTTGCGTGCTCTGTCGCCGGCATACATCCCGCCAATCTGAGGCAAGGTTGCGTGCGATTCGTCGATCATCAATAGGGTGTCATTGGGAAGAAAATCCATGAGCGTATAAGGTCGAGATCCAGCTTCTCTTCCAGTCAGATGGCGCGAGTAGTTCTCGATGCCGTTGCAGTAACCCATCTCCTGCATCATCTCGAGGTCGTATTCCGTTCGCATCTTCAAACGCTGGGCCTCGATGAATTTTCCATTTTCCTCGAACCAAGCCACCCGTTCGATCATCTCTCCCCTGATGTCCCGCATGGCTGAGTGCATTTTTTCCTTTGGTGTCACAAATTGCTTGGCGGGAAAGAGAGTCATATGGGTGAGATCACCTCGAGAACGTCCGCTTACGGGGTCAAAAAGGGACATTCGGTCAATTTCGTCACCAAAGAACTCTATGCGCACAGCTTCTTCGTCATTCTGAGCAGGGAAGA
>Ga0007854_10000284_pt1 | contig 34456 bp, 50 predicted proteins | sample CryBogCBH12Aug08_FD_60382 | JGI IMG/M metagenome (GOLD analysis project Ga0007854, IMG submission 60382) | Freshwater microbial communities from Crystal Bog, Wisconsin, USA - CBH12Aug08 | ecosystem: Environmental > Aquatic > Freshwater > Lake | place: Crystal Bog, Wisconsin, USA | collected... | reverse complement strand
CGGTACGACAACTTTAAGTAATGCTGGTGTTACAAGCGTAATCGCTGGTACAGGTGTTACTGTTAATAGCTCTACTGGTTCAGTTACAATTAATGCTACTGGCACAGGTGGTACAGTAACTAATTTATCTGTAACAGGTAACTCAGGTGTGCTGGCAGGAGTGGCTACGCCCACGACGACACCTGCTATAAGCATAGGACTAGGCAACATAACGCCTCTTAGTGACACGTCTGTATTTAATGGACCTATTGGAGGAACAACCCCTAACGCTGGTAGCTTCACAACGCTTAATAGCTCTGGGCAGACATTGCTGGCTACGAGCAGTGGCAATGTCGGCATCGGTACCACCTCGCCTAGCCAACAACTTACTCTTACTGGTGGAAATATATTATTTGATACATATATTAGCTCTACTGCATACGCAGAAATGAGAGCTAGATATTATGGGCAAAACAACTGTCAATCTGCCGTAAGATTTTACAATCCAACCAATGGCTATGGTGGTGCTATTACATTTTGGACTCAACCAGATGTTAATAATGCTTCAATGGTGGAGCGTGTGAGAATAGATAATTCAGGCCAAATAACAACTGCTGGTGCTTCGGTATTGGCTACAGGAGCTGGGGCATTGACCATCGGCGCGACCACGTCAAGTGGGAGCACCTCTACAGGAGCCTTGGTTGTCGGCAACGGAACAAGTGGGGGACTGGGTGTGGGCGGAAATGGTAACTTTGGCGGAAACCTTACTACCAATGACGGACGTAATGGTGGTATTACTTTTGGTGCTTATACTAGCTATGCTAACAAAATATTTGGTGGATTGGATTATGCTGGTATGCGTTATTACGCTGACGCTGGAAGTAATCATCAATTCTACATCAACAACTCTCCTGTAGTAACCTTTTTAAATGGAGGCAACGTGGGCATCGGCACTACCTCGCCTAGCTCCAAGATTCAAGTAGTTGCTTCTAATCCAACTAATGGTTGGGTAGGACAATTAAGTAATAGCTATAACACAACAGGTCGCACAGGCACTTATATGCTATTTGACGAATCTGGTATAGGTGATTGGCAAGTTGGTATGGTGGGAGACACTAATGCTTTTGCTATTAAGGATTACTATCTTGGATATGAACGTATGAGAATTGACTCAGCAGGCAACGTAGGCATCGGCACGACGTCGCCTGCAACTAGCTTACAAATAATTAATAATGGCACTTATGCAACAAGCGGTAATATGAATACTGGTACTATTGTAGGCAATAATTATGGTGGTGTTGCTCTCAATTCTGGTGCTTATGATACAAGTACCACTGCTACTTCTTATGCGTGGTTTAATTCTGGTTACAATAATAACGCTGGAATTGGTGTGCCCATGGTTTTTGCTACAGGCGGTATAGAAAGATTTCGTGCTGGAACTAACTCCACGTCGTCATCGACAACATCAGGCGCTCTGCAAGTGGCGGGTGGGGTTGGCGTGCAAGGATCCCTAAATGTTGGCGGAAACGTCGCAGGAAATACTTATTCAACATTTACAACTTCATGGGGTAGTACAACATCAGGTACTACAAGGTCTTACACGGGAGTACCTAATGGATGTTATTTAGTTACTTGCGTATCACATGGTGTTTATCACCAGCATGACGTCTTAGTAGTGAATTTGTGGGATACTGCCGATTATGGTTACAATGATTTATTGCATACTTCTTATGGCACTACTTTAACATTTTCTATTACTCCAGCTACTCCAAGTTTTGGAAGTAACACGCTTAACTTTACCTTAAATCAAAACGTAGATTCTATAGTTATTACATTAACCAAATTATCAGGCGATTAATCACATGAAAAAGCTCCTCATCCTTGCGCTCCTTGCGCTTCCTATCGTTAGTAAAGCACAGCTTGTACAAAGCCCAGAATACTCTTGGCGCGTCCAAATCTGTGACCTAACCTACAATGCCAACCAACAGCTCACGGCTTGTCCTGTAACGGTATTTTATCAATCAAGCGTTACAAACAATGGTGCTTTTGTAGCTAATGTACAAAGCAATCCACAAACGCTTACGGTTGATTTAGTAGCTAAGAAAGATAGCACAGTTGAATTTGGTGGTACAACTTATACTTATGGTCAGGCATTTGGCATTATTAACGCTATATTTACGCAAGAACGTGCTGCTCAATTAGCAGATGCTGCTAAACAAGCTGCTGCTCAAGCTGCCGTAACAACTAATAATTCTGCGGTCACTACAAACAACGCTGCGCCTGCTACAAAATAATGAACTGGAAAACTTACGCATTGCATTACATCAGTGGGCTGGGTGCATCCTGCTTTAATGCCGGTGTAAGCAGTTTATACGCTACATTTGGTCAAGCAGCAGGCGCTGCCGTGATTAAAGATATTTCTCAGCCAACTGTGCATGAGATTGGCGCAATCTTCTTAGGCGCTGCTGCTTTAGAAGCTCTAGCGTTTTTTAAACAGAATCCCCTTCCTGTAGATACAACCATCAATACCAATGAAAAAACTAATCCTGCCACTGTTCCTAGCGCTTAGTTTGTCTGGGTGCGTCAGCACTCCTGCTGGTTCGCCAGCACCTACCGCCAGTGCAAATGTAAAAAACATTGCGCCATTTGTAACGTCATTAGCTCAGACGGCAGTTCCATTGGTACTAAACAAAAATCCAAAATATGCACCAATTGTATCTGATGTCGCTGCTGCTATTCCTGCTGCTTTTGCTGCCGGAAATCTGGACGCTACATCTATATCGGATGCACTTTCACTCATCGGAGGAAAGGCAGGACTTAATGCAGAGGCTCAAGCAGCTATTTCAACGGTTCTTTTAGATGCCGTTACTTGGTATCAAGCCAACTATGGCGTGCAGGTCGCATCTGCAACCGATCCAAACGTTCAAGTGCTACTCAATGCGTTCGCTTCTGGTCTGCAAAACGGCGTGACGCTTTGGAAAAACTCACAACCTAAAGCCTAATGTTTGATTTCATTGCCAGTTTATTCAGCGCAATTGCAGGTTTCTTTGATTTTTCCAAACAAAGACAATCGCTGAACAATACATCTGAAATGCAAGCAAATGCACAGGCAAAGCAAATACAAGCTGACAAGGCTCGTGCTGCTTCTGACTTAAACAATCCTGATCTAACAAATCTTAGAAACGATGTCTCAGAATGAAACCGTTAATTATATTTCTGTTTTTAGGACTTGCAGGATGCGCAACTGTAGCGCAGTCACCAGTTCAGTCGCATCAAGCGAGCTTCGATGGGAATCAGCAGAACTCAGGAATACTCGAAGCTAACATGGACGGATTCAAAGTAACTTCAAAGTTTCGTGATCGCTACAATTCACTTGTGGCGATCTACGGAGATGCACGCCTTGCCGATAATAGTCCGATATTCACGCCAGCGTTAAGTAAAGACAGTGGAATTACTTCAAACAACGATGGCACATACGAGATTACCAAAGAAGCAATGGCACACATGGTTGAAATGTCAGCCATGCAGAAACGTGGATTTAAACCTTAAACATTATGGACGTAAACCTCAATTCAAGTGATGCATGGTTTGCTAGGCTGGATCAAAGAATGACTCAGCAAGACGCAATTTTAGCGCGCATCGAATCACAAGTTGAAAAGACAAATGGTCGCGTAAACAAACACGATGCAATCATAAATAATTATAAAGGAAAGATTACGATGTTTGTCTTAGCGATCTCAGCAGCAGCAAGCGTTGTATTCTATGCAATTGAGGCAGGCATACGTCTAACACTAGCAAAATGACCGACATTCCTCCATTTCGTCCTGACCGCAGGCTTACATTTCTGGTTAAGAATCCCGATTCTAACAAGGTCGGTGCTACTGTGAACCAGTTTGTCGAGCTTACTACGGTATGGGCAATGAAGGCAGATGTTAGAGATTCTAAACGTGGTGAGTATTTGGCTGCTGGTGAGTTTATCGACATTGCGTTTACAACATTCACGGTACGTTACAATGCTGACTTAATACGAGCAGAACGCTGCGAGTGCGAAGGTGTAAGATACCAGATCGTTGGTATGCCTTCTGAAGTTGGTCGTCGTCAATTCCTAGAATTCTTAGCGGAGAAAAAGCAATGATCGAATTCAACCTTAAAGGCATGGATGATCTAACTCTCGCGCTTAAGGGAGTTCCTAAAAAGATCAGCAAAGAAGTTGCATCGGATTCAATGACAATTGCCGTGCGTCCGCTTGTAATGGCAATAGCTTCCTATGCTCCAGTTGACAGTGGCGATTTAAAACGGTCTATCGGGTGGGTAATACGCCAATATAAGACTGGTGTAACGCTGGCGGTAATTGGACCAGTTCGCGGTAAAGGCACGTTTAGAACTAAAAAAGGCAATCTAAATGAGCCAGCCAACTACGCTCATCTTGTGGAATTTGGTCACAATACTCCACGCAGTACAAAAGGACGTAAAAACACAATTGGACCATTAGCCGTGCCTGCGCATCCATTTATGCGTCCAGCATGGGAAGCAACCAAAGAGCAGGTGCTTAATACTTTTAACGATACATTTGGAACGCGCATTGAAGCAGCAATAAAATCTAGAAAGGCAGCACGATGATTGAAGATGGCCTAGCAGCATACATACAAGCTATTCCAACCGTTGCTGAATACTCACAAGGTATCTATTGGAATATTGCGCCACAACGCGTTACTGCTCCTTTCATTATCCTTACTCAAGTTGCAGGGAATGAAACCTACGCGCACGATGGTCCAGATGGCCTTGGAACGATGCGCATACAAGTTGATGTGTATGCTTCAACGGCAGCTTTAGCTAAAAAAATACGTTTAAGCATAATTAGAGCGCTTAACGGACAATCATTTATGCTTTCAACAGGCGACAAAATCGCGGTTTGCGAACACATAAGCACAATTGACCGCGTGGAAACCGAAATCTTTACGACTGATGCACGTTTTCGCGCCATGACCGATTTCACTTTGCAGTACATAATCCAATAACAATCAAAACCTAATATATCATGTCAGCTACAAAACAAACATTCGGAGTAAGCCTTTCGGTTTGGAATACCAGCCTTGGAACTCCTGCTTATTCAACAATTTCAGGATTGGTGGACATCACTCCTCCTGATCTAGTCGCAGAAAAACCTGTTGACGTTACATCACACGATTCCGCAAACGGTATTCGTGAAATGATTCCTTCTGGAGTCAAGATGTGGACAGAATGCACAGGTGAATTCAACGAAGTATCAGCAGACATTGGTCAATTATTCTTAATCGGAAGCACAAATTCGATTCAGAAGTTTAAGATCGTTAAAACTGCTGATCCAACCGCACCAATTTACTTTAATGCCGTAGTCGCTGAAGTGACCAACATGGCACAACAACTTATCGGCAAAACAAGCTGGAAGTTCAAACTAACACCAACTGGTGCTGCTCCTGTATCGTAATATAAACCGCCATGATCTCCTCAATCACCGAACCCGTGACGGTGACAGTAGGTAAAACCAAGCTTGCCTTTCGTTTTGATGGGAGAGCAAGGTATCGCTTACAGTCCATCGGATCTAACATAGACCTTTCCGAATTTGGGAAGCCAAACAAAAGCTTTGTGACGCTCGTAAACTGGGCGTGGGCTTGCTCAATTAAATGTCCGTTTGAACATCCAGAGGACTTAGCGAATGCGGTTGAGTCGGGTGAAGCTGGTCCGCTATTGGAAGCGGTACTGCAATGCGTCAAGGAGGCGCTTCAGCCCGACGAAGAAAAAAAAGCATAATTGAGGACTGGGCTTTCTTCCGTGTTCAACTTGATGTTGGCGCGGAAGAATACCTCAGCCTTACACAAAGCGAAAAAACTGCACTTATCGATCAATGGAAACTCAAAGAAGATCGTCGATTGAACGACATTTGCTCGCTTTTCGCCTTTTTAGAGAACGCATTCTTTCGCCGTGGGAAGGACAGGTATGGTCGGGATATTCCGAAGGTATCTGCAAACGATTTCAAACCAAACCCACCACCAAAGTTTCAAAGCGAGGAAGATCGAATCGATCACATCTGGCAAAAATTTAACCAAGCATTTCCTAAAGAACTTCAAGCAACACCATGAGCGCAACAGTCGGAGAACTAAACATCGAGGTACAATTGCAACTTGGAAAAATCCAAGCGCAATTTGACCAGCTATCGTCCACCGTTCAGCGCCATACTAAAACAATGGAAGGTTATTTTAAAGACCTTCAAAAATCTGCCACTAAGTTCTTTGAAGGACTTGTTTCTGTTGAAGCGATAAAGGGATTAGCAGATTATACTAAATCGATTATTGAAAATGCAGCAGAGCTTAAACATTCAGCAGATGCTGCTCGAGTTAGTTCAGAATCGTTTCAAGTTCTTAACAACTTAGCAAAATCAACTGGTGTTGATATAAATCTTCTTACTCGTGGATTAGATACGATGGAAAAGAAGATTGCTGATGCAGCAGCAGGCGTTAAGTCAGCACAAGAACCATTTGAAAAACTTGGTTTAAATGTTAAAGACCTTCAAACGCTTGCTCCAGAAAAGCAATTTGAGGCGTTAGCCAGAGCAGTAAATAACGCTAATGATCCAACCGTTGCGTTTCGTTCTGCGGTAGAAATCCTTGGAGCTAAAAGTGCGCCTAGATTGCTTGAGGCTTTAAAGCAACTTGGTGAGCAAGGCTTTGATGAGTTAGCAAAAAAGGAAAAAGCTGCTGGTTTGGTAATGAGCGATTCTGTAGTTGCCAAGCTTGATGAAATTGAAAAGCGCTTGGGAATGAGCGCTACAAAATCAAAGAATTATTTAGGTACGTTAGTAGCGGAATCAACGGCATTAACAGATTCAATTACTGATGTTAAAGTCAGAGTTGATATGCTCACGACTTCTTTAGAAACATTAAAAGAAAGAAATGCGCAGACTTTAAATAACAATTACGCCACTGATATTGGTATAACCACAAAAGAGTTAGAAAAACAAAAGGCAAAGTTAGATGAGTTGATGGCGAAACAAGAAGCGATTGATGAACGTCAAGCTCAACGCGAAGCGCATAAAAGGCAGATGTCTGAAGATACGTCACGATATGTGATGGCACAGGCACAAGCCGAAGCTGATTTTGCCAATAAAATGACGGAAGGTAGAATTCAGATGGAAGCAGAGGGTTACGGAATGTTAAACGTAGCTTTAGAGCAACACAGAGCAGAAATTGATAAAACATGGCAGTCTAAAAACGCTTTAATGGCTTTAACTGAAAATCCTGTGTTTAATATGCCAGAATTTACTGCTCCTACGATTTCTAAGAAAGATCAAGAGGAAGCATTGCGTTTAACCGAAGCTACAAGAACTGAATTAGAAATATACGAAGAAGAACTTTATAAAATAAACAAATTAGAAAAAGAAGGTGCTATTGACACTGATACTGCGCAACGTGCCAAAAAGATGGCATTGGACGATTATAATAACACTTTAAAAGAGCAGCAAGACTTGCACAAAGAAGCTATGAAAATGGCAAATGAGCTTTCAAAGTCTTTAGCCAATACATTTGTAAATGGAATCGAAAAAGGTGATCGTTTTAGTCAAATTCTTAAAGGTATTGCGATGGATCTTGAGAAAGCTATTGCTCAAGCGCTTTTATTTAAACCGCTAGAAAGCGGAATTGAATCAATGCTTACTGGTGGATTGGGTGGTGGTAGTGGTGGTTTGTTTACCAGCTTGTTTTCAGCGCTTGGCTTTAGAGCAAGCGGTGGTCCAGTAAGCATGAATCAACCTTACGTTGTGGGTGAAAATGGTCCAGAAGTCATTGTTCCTTCACAAAGTGGAACGGTAATTCCTAACAGTGCGCTTGGTGGTAGTAATACAAATTTCAATCAATCGTTCAACTTTGCTTCGGGTGTAACTAAGAGCGACTTGGCTTCAATGCTTCCGCACTTAGTAAATCAAGTACAAGCAGCAGTTGCTGAATCTGTACGTCGCGGTGGTCCTTATAGTCAAGTATTTGGAGGAGCTTAATTTTATGCCTATTACTTATCCACTTTCGTTACCAACTCAGTTTAAAAGCGCTGAGATTACGTTTAACACAACCAACTTGGTTGCGGTTTGGGAAGGACCATACGACATGAGTGAACAAACGTATGAATTCCCCGGAAAACGTATTACTGCAACGATTAAATTTCCTAAAATGAATCAAGCCAACGGCGAGGAGCTTATTGGCTGGCTTATGTCGTTACACGGTAGAGCAGGAACGTTTTATCTTAACGATACATCAAAACGTTATGCTCGAGGAATTGCATCAGGAACTCCTGTGGTAAATGGAACGCAAACCGCATTGACCACCGATCTTTACACGCGTGGATGGACTGCAAGCGTTACAGGAATCTTGCTTGCAGGAGATTGGATTCAAGTAGGCACAGGATCGTCTGTTCGTCTGCACAAAGTGCTTTCTGATGTAAACTCAGACAGTTCTGGTCATGCAACGCTTTCAGTATGGCCTAATCTTCGCACTGCATACGCAGATGGCACAACGTTAGTAACAACTAACGCGTCAGGTATTTTTAGGCTTAAAGAAGATACTTCGTGGACAATCGACAACTCGAGAATCTATACGGTCAATCCAATTACCGCAGTCGAATCAGTTAGCCTCGTTTAACTATGGCAAGACCTCTATCATCAGCAATGACGGCAGCGATCCTCGCACGAGATGTGAGGCTTGCGATTTTGTGCGATTTGATGTTTCCAAGCGCTCCGTCTTACGTTTGGGGTGGCACAGGTACATTATCAGCAAATGGAAACACTTACCTTGGCCTTGGTCCAGTTGGTGCAATAGGAAAGGTTGAGGAAAAAAGCGATGGCAAAGCAACAGGATTAAGTCTTTCGCTTTCTGGTGTTCCGCTTTCTCAAATCTCTGAAGCGGTAAACACGAATTATCAAGGTTCGCCTGTAAATCTTTGGATGGCTTGTTTTGATTCAAGCTGGAATCTGCTTAATTATCCTTATCAATTATTTGGTGGATCGATGGATGTAATGTCGATTCAAGATGGAACATCGACTGCAACAATTACAATGGCAGTTGAAAGTCGTTTAATTGAAACGCAACGACCACGCACAAGGCGTTACACTCAGGACGATCAGCAACTTGATTATCCTTCAGACACAGGGTTTCAGTTCGTCAATAATTTACAGTTAATGCAGATTTATTGGGGCAATCCTAATGGACCATCAATCAATCTTCCGGGATCAACAGGAGTAACTCAAAACGTTATTGGATCTGCACCATGATTGTACGCTTTCCATACTGGGAATCCAAGCTTAACGCTTTTATTGAAGAAAGGCGCAACGCTCCATTTCAATGGGGTGTTAATGATTGCTGCCTATTTGCGTGTGATGCAGTTAAATCAATTTGCGGTTATGATTTTGCTGAAAGCTTACGCGGTACATATTCAACGGCTTATGGAGCAGGAAAAGTTTATTTAAAACTTAAAGTAAGAGATGTTTCAGAGCTTGGTTGGAAGTATGTTGATGAAGGTAAACTTTCAATAGTTGATATTCGTAAAGCAAACCGTGGCGATTTTTTGGTTTATGCAAATTGCAAAAATAGGTCGCTAGGAATTTCAATAGGAGAATGTGGTGCATTTGTTTCGGAAAAAGGATTGGCTTTTATTCCTAGAATCGAGTGCGTCACGGCTTTCACTTACTAATTATGCCACAAGTAATCGCACCAGTTTTTTGGGCAGTTGAGGGTTTCCTCGAGGTTGACGTTGGCCTTAGCATGGCGACGGCAGTCACAATCGCTGAAATCGGAACAATTATAGTTCCGGGGATTGCAGCAGCGTATGGCGCTTCAAAACTTTTATCGCCTAAGAAAACGCCTTTTCAAATGGTTCCGAATAACTCGCTTATTCGTAACTCAGCAGCAAATCGTTTTCTTGCATATGGAAGATCATCTGCTGGTGGTGTTGTTGTTTACATCAATCAAAGTGGTTCAAGCAATCAATACCTTGATCTTGTTTTCACTTTAGCAACGCACGAAATTGATGCGATTGAAAGCTTGGTGCTTGATAATTGGGCTTTAACATTTGACGGCACAGGCACGAATGGTGGTGGTGTTTGCACAAGCGAAACAGATATGCGAACAGGCGTTACTTCTACGCGCTATGCTGGCAAGGTATTTGCAAACTTTCATCTTGGATTACAGGGAGATGCTGCTGATTCAACATTGATTACGAATAGTGGCGGTCAATGGACATCAACTTGTACATTATCTGGCGTTGCTTATGTTTATTTACGCCTTACTTGGGATCAAAACACATTTAGCGCTGGAATACCTAACATTTATGCAATCGTTCGTGGTAAAAAGGTCTTAGATCCTAGAACTGCAACGTTTGTTACTGGATCAACAACCAGTGGATCAGCGACTGTTAGCGTTTCAAGTACTTCTGGATTATCAACTGGAATGGCTTTTAGGGGTGCAGGAATTTCTCCACTAGCAAAGATTTTATCAATAGGTACTGGTACAGTTACGCTTAATGCTAATGCAACTTTAAGTTACAGTAATCAAACGTACATTGCTGGAAATCCAGCATGGTCACAAAACGCAGCAATGTGTGTTGCTGATTTTATGATGGATCAAAATTACGGCTTTAGAGTAAACGCTGGTGATTTTGATTTAACGTATTGGACAACGGCTTGTAATGATTGCGATGTTTCAATTGGAATTTCTGGTGGTGTATCTGAAGCTCGTTACACGGTAAACGGCACAATCGACACAGGTCGCGCACCGGGGGAAACGTTAGACAATATGCTTGGTGCTATGGCTGGTTTATGTCCGTGGGTAGGTGGTAAATGGTACATGAGAGCAGGAACATACCAAACGCCAACTATTACCTTAACAGATTCAGATCTTCGTGGTGCGCCAACGCTTTCAACGAAAGTATCAAGGCGTGACACAATAAATACTGTTAAAGGAACATACTGCGAGCCAACTGCTCAATATAACGCAACTGATTTCACTCCTGTTGCCGATGCTACTTATTTAGCAGCAGATTTAAATACGCGTTACATAAACGATGTAACTTTTCCTTTTACGACAAGCCACGCAACCGCACAAAGAATTGCTAAGTCAATCTTAAGGCGCTCGAGGTATGGACAAACTGTCTTAACAATGCCTTGCAAACTTACTGCAATGCAGGCTCAAGTTGGTGACAACGTAAACATTACGCTTTCACGTTTCGGATATGTAAATCAGCCATTTGAAGTAGTTGGATTTACATTTGCGCATTATGCAGATTCCAACAATTCGCCAGCGTTAGGAATTGATCTAGTTTTAAAAGGCACAAACTCTGCGGTGTTTGATTGGGCAAATGGTGAAGATGTGGCAAACGCCAGCACAATATTAAGCAATTTACCATCACCTTATAACGTACCAACGCCAACAGGTCTTACTCTTTTAAGCGATGTTAGCACAGTAGCGGTTCAAGCAGACGGTACAATCGTACCACGTTTAAAAGTTAGCTGGACTGCTCCATCTAGCCAATACGTTACAAACGGTGGATCTGTTGTAATTCAATACAAACGCCATGTTGATTCAAACTGGCTTGATTGGGATAAGGTTTTAGGCGCGCAAACAACAGAGTACATTACTAACATAATTAGTGGCACGGCTTACGATGTACGCATCAGCTTTATAAATTCCGCTAATTATCAAAGCGCATGGCAAGAATCTGACAATTACACCGTAAGTGGTATTGCAAACGCTTTATCTGCTCCATCGTCAATCACTGCAACCGCCGGAGTTGGTCAACAAATATACGTTAAATGGACCGCATGGACAGATCCGACAGTGTCATTCTACAAGGTTTACCGTTCTACAAGCTCCAGCGATCCCTCGCCGACTTATCTAGGCTCGACACTGACCAACCTGTTCCTAGATCCCTCACCAACATACGGTATAGCGTATTATTATTACGTCTCGACAGTAAACACGAGCCTAGTGGAAGGATCAAAGGGAGTAAGCGGAAGCGCAACGGCAACAAAATCAACGCTAGTAAACACAAGTGGACCTAGCACGCCAAGCGCACCAACGTTTGCAAGCAATTTTACCTATACCGCAACAGATGGAACTTCGCTTGCATCAATTACGTTAAACGTAGGTGCATTGCCTTCTGGTGCTATTATTCAAAGCGTAATGTATCGCACAAGCGGTACATCTCAATGGATTAGTGGACCAGAAGATAATAACACATCTGGCGTAACGATGACGGTTTCTGACCTTACAACTGGTCAATCATACGACTTTGAGGTTCGTGCTTACAATGAAAGTGGCGTTTATACCGAAAGCAGTTCACTCACACTAACTGCACCAACTAAATCCACTGCTCCATCGGGACCAGCATTAGTTGCGCTTTATACGCCATCAAGCACTTATACAGTTCCCCCAGCTTACACTGCTACACAAACGCAGCTATATGGAGCTTATTTGACATGGTCTGCTGACAGTGCAACCGATGTTATATCTTACGAAATTGGTAATTCCAGCAATACATCAACCAGTCCTTCATATGTTGCTTATACGACAAGCAATTTAGCTATTCCTGTATATACGCTTAGTTTATTCCCACTGTTCTATTGGGTTAGGTCAGTAAATCGAAGTGGTGTGCGTAGTTCATGGATTGTATGTAGTACGAACATGAACGGCGTGTGTTCGCTAACCGCAGGATCACTCAGCACTCAATCTCAATCATCGCCTTCAATGACAGGCGTTCAAATTGGTTCATTAGGAGCTAGTTCAATTAAACCAATCTATGCTTCATATTCAGATGTTGTAGCTTACACCACGACAAACGGCACAAATTATGAAGCGTTTACAGTAAATATATCAGGACGCGGATTTACATCAGCACCGACAAGTGCGGTGTTTAACATCAACGCACCAAACGTTACTTGTTTCTATAATCCTTATGTGACTGGTTCTTGGAATACATCAACCAGCGTTCACTTTGAATTACAGGGTGTTAATGGCGCAGCGATTCCAGTCGGTACAGGTTTAATTATCAATTTTACACTTACTCAATAACATGGCTTTACAAAAATCATTCACGATTCCGGGGACTTCATACCCGATTACATATATACGAATAGATCGCGTTGACATTAGCCAACAGGCACAAGATGCGACTTTACGTCTTGGTATTTATCCAGATAAAGCAACGGCTGATTCAACTTCTGCAAATCCAATATCATTTGGAATAGCACGGTTTACTGGATCAAACTTTGATAAATACTTTAGCCGTTCAAATTTAGTTACGGCAGCAGCATCAGGAAAGACTGTTCACAGTATTGGATACGGAGCAATTAAAGATGCTTTAGCTGCTTACAAGGCAACTCCCTCAACGTTCATCGCTTTAATTCAAAACGATTTTGGAGGAATTGAGGCTTTCGATGGAGCTACGGATTGCTAATGGTCAGGCCGAAACGATTCGTTGTCGTATCAGACAACCACGGAGATATGGTGGATGAAGTTTCCGCTAATGCCTTATGGCAGTTCCTGAAAGACTGGAAACCGGAAATTAGAGTCCACGCAGGCGATGCTTTTGACTTTCGCAATCTACGCAAAAACAATTCGGAAGATGAACGTCAAGCATCGCTTGAAAATGACTGGATGATGGGAATTGATTTTATTCGAAAGTTCTTTGATGGCGGTAAATCAAATCATTTTCTTAGGGGTAATCACGACGAACGCATTTACGACTATTCACGCAATGCTAATGGTTTGATGCGCGACTACGCAAATGATGGCATTAGGCGTTTAGAATCAGTTGTAAAACGCTGCAATGCTAAGATGCTTCCATATGATGCGCGTGAGGGGGTGCTAGAGCTTGGAAAGCTTAGAGTAATACATGGGTATCATGCAGGCGCAGGAGCTTGTCGCTCACACGCAAACATATACTCCAATTGCCTATTTGGTCATGTTCACTCAATTGAATCGGCATCGATTGCATCACGCGAACCAGCAGAAGCTCGTTCAATTGGTTGTTTATGCCGTCTTGATATGGAGTATGCACGCAAGCACACAGGCGTTTTAAAATGGTCAAATGGTTGGGCTTACGGACTGCTATTTGCAGATGGTACTTATCAGCTATTTCAAACTAGAAAAATCGAAAGTCGCTTTTACTATGCAAAAGAAGTTGCAACTTTCGGATAAGATCTGGGCAAAGCAATTCAGCGATATGCTGAACAAGCAAACGGTAGAGCCAGAAGGCGAAGGCTGGCTGATGTTTGATGAATTGTTTAAGAAATCACCACTTACAAAAAACCAATTGCAATTGTGGTTAGCTAAAAAAGTTAAGAGTGGAGAAATCGATAAGTTTAGAGGAAGTAAGAAAATTGAAGGTCAGCCAAAGCTAACAAGCTGCTTTTGGTATAGACCAAAAATTTAACACTTTCCCCTCGTGGCTTCATGGGGACGCTTCTGGCGGAGCGTGCTGCGAGGGGATTTAATTTGCTGCCATTCGTACAAGGGACAGTATTTCAGGGATATTTAATAGTATCACATCAGCGCAATAGCTCTGCATGATGTCTGAAGATGAGAGTTCGAGCCTCTCATGGCAGCGCCTTTAAACACCTTTAAAATACCCTGATTGAGCCTTACCCTTGACCCTTGCTGGTATATATATACCAGCAAGGGTATAAGGGTAAGGGAGTCAATATAACGCAATATATGGGTGCTTAAGAGAGATTAAGCCTTAATACATTGAAGTTTACAAAGTTCAGTGCCAATGCCACTCCCTAAAGGGAGGTGGCACTTGGCACAAACTGCAACGTGCCACGCTCGTGCCAGTGTCATGCCATGGCATAAACTTGGCACAAACTTTCATAACTGTTTGTCACCCAAGGTATAACAACCCCTAGGATGTACACGTGTTAAATACGCCTGATCTACACCACAACTTAATCTTGAATGTATCGTTCGTTTACTTGATCCAACCAGTTTAATTTTCAAATGTACTAAATTTGTACGCATACCATGCGTCCGTAAATTATACTTGACCTGATGTAATAGGCTTAATTTGGAAGTACGCCTTACCGTCCTGCTCAGTTGCTCTGCCTTTGTAATGACCCCATAGCATCTTAGGGCTGGAATGGCACAGGATTACGGCAGTCTTAGAAACGTCGCGATTTGCTGCAACGTGGTACGATGCAAATGAATGTCTTAAGCAATTGCGTGGATGTGGTACATCTGCACGAACAAACGCCTTAGATTTAGCATCAAGATACTGCCTTTCAGTCATTGTCCAAGCGCTAGGGTTTGAACGCTCAATCCAAAGCCACATGTTTTCTGGCAAACCATCGATGTACTGCCGTCTGCGAGTCTTGATTTTTAAAGCAGGCAAGGAAACGCCACGCTCCTCCAGGCTAATGTCTGATGGCTCAATTTTGGCTGCACTCGAGTAACGCAAACCAGCAAATGCCTCTAAAGCCATTCTGCCTAACAATTCTGGTGGCTCGTTTACGTTCTTTTCAAAGAGCTTTTTAGCGTCATCAACGCTTAAAACCTTAACTTCCTCCTCAATGACTTTGACTGGCTTTAAGCCTTCGCATGGGGAGTCAGCAATCAGTTGGTTCTTTTTAAGCCAATTAAATAGGCTACGAACGCGCACGGTGTGCGTCCTAATCGTCCAGCCTGCTCCATCAATGCTTGAAAGGTACTGATTGATCTCGTTCCTCGATATGGCATCAATTGGCCTGTCGCCAAAGTTTTGAATGAGCTTACCGTAAGGCGATTGATAATGAAGCAAGGTAGATGCAGCGATTCCTTCCGCTTTTTTAGCTGCCATGTACTGCTCCACGGCCTTATCTAAGGGCAACCGTTCCCTTTTAACGCCATATTTTCGCCAACAGGCTAAGACATCGCTTATGGCGACATCTGCCCCTAATTCGGCTTTAAAAGCTTTCCATTGACGGCTTTCCTTAACGTCCAAACGTAGCGCATCTGTGCCTATTTCCTTAACGTTTGTGGCAAGCGATTTGGCAAAATTGATTTGGTCAGCAATCGTTTTAAAAGCTTTAAAACGCCTCTTATTTTCAAGAATCCACTGCACAAGGTAAGGGCTTGGCCTGTTTTCAACCGTAATCAGACGAATTCCTCGTGGTGGGTTATAACTCTGTTTGCGCTTTTGATTGCTCATCTTGATTGCGTTTGATTGTTTATTTCACCACTTTTCGACAAACACTCAACACTTATCAAATCGTGTTTCTCAGAGTGAAAACCTCTTTTCTTGAGGAAGGTGGTGGACCCTACTGGGGACGCACCTGTCATAGGGAGAAGGGTGCTTGATTGCGTGTTTGATTGCGCATTAAAAAGTGTTTTTGAAGGTTTTTTGCAGGCTGAAATCATGCTTGGTATGACTTAATTAGTTCAAATATGTAAAAATACCTAGATGATAAAATTATTAGAGTTGTGCTAAAATTGCCGTTTCAACCAGCAATTTTACCCTTTGAAAATAATCCAGTTTAAACCAACTGAATGGTATTTTCGTAATGCGCTTCGCAAAACTCAAACCTTGGATCAAGCCAGGGAAATAGGGCTGATTTTGGTTAGGGAGTTGGAAATTCAAAGGCAGAATCTTAGAGATTTAGGAGTTAAACCTAAAAAGACCTATATCCTAGAGGCTGAAGCTTTGGATAAAGGCATAGAATACGAGGCTTAAGCAATCCCCTTGTCGTTAATTTCAGAGTCTAGTTGAGGCATTACCTTAACCACTTTGATTCCTGGCGAACGTCCTAGGTCTGCGATCAGCAATTTGGTTATTAAGCCAGACAAACTGGTCCCATGAGCCGTGATTGCGTGCTGCTTTGCACGCTCCCACAGATCTTTTTCTAAACTAATTGTGATGGGAACTTTCATGGGTATTTACGAGGTATAAACTACGTAGTTTATCCATTTAAGCAAGCAGTATTGCGTTTTTTTACTTGCTTTATACGTAAAGCCTACGTAGTTAATACGTACGCTCTAATTACTATTTACGTACCTTTTTTAAAAATGGCTAGAAAACGCATTCTTAAAGACGCAAAACCTAAAACAATTTGGATTGAATCTGAACTTGAAGCAGCAGCCGTCGAAAGAGCTTTTGAGGCAGGCTACAATTTCTCCGAATACCTAGCTAGATTGCTGGTAGCTGATTTGAACCGAAAGGTGGGCATAGCTCACCGAAACCCTCGTCGGTTGATAGGAATGAAAGGCTAACATGAACGAGACCAGCCTTCGTCCTGTTTACACTACGGAGCAATTTTTGACCGAGATACTCGGCAATAACCGTTCGCCTGACTGGATTCGCATGCAATGCCGTACAAAGCGAATCAAGACCGTAGCTAAAAGACCTTTCTTAATCCCTCAATCAGAAGCCAAGCGCTTCATTTCTCCAGAATGAAAGAATTTATGAAAACAATAATCGCAATCATCATGGTTGGACTCGTCGGTGCTTTATTATCAGCAGCGATATTTTGGATGTTTTTAAAGGCCGTCTTTAAAGGCGAAAAGCTTCAGACAATCTGCGATCAGCTTAACGACGTTCACGATTAATTAGCGATGCAGCCAGTAATCGAACATCATTCGCAGCACATCGTGATTCCAAACGCTCTTATTGAAGCGCTTATAATCGTGGAATCTCACGGTGACGATCTTGCTTACGGATTGGATGGAGAGGTTGGCTGCCTGCAAATATCTCAAAAGGTGCTTGATGATGTTAATCGGTTTTATCCGATACATTGGACATGGCACGATTGCTTAATACGCGAACGGTCTAAAAAGATTTGTCGCGTTTATTTAGAACACTACGCAACAGAAAAGCGTATTGGTAGAAAACCAACGTTAGAGGATATGGCACGCATTTGGAATGCTGGTCCTAAAGGTTGGAAATACGAAATCACTAAAGAATATGCGCAAAATGTATTGCGCGTAATGCAGCAATTAAATTTTGGCGGTTCGCCGTCCACTCAATCCGAGACAAGTAATGCGAAGAACGGGGAGACTGACGCAACAGTCGCCGTCAATAACTCCTGTGAAGGTTTACGACTTTCACAGGAACAATTTCAGAACTAATGAGCGATATAACAGACATCGAGCGAGACATGGGAGACGGCGATAATACTAAGGAATGCCGTTATTGTAGGAATGGCAGAATCTCGGTCGATGGCGGTTCGCTAATTTACAGATGTCCTGATTGTGAGGGTAAAGGATACATCAATTTACCTAAGCTCGAGGACGACGATCCAGAATAATTTTTGTTCAATAAAAAAATAAATACCCACAATGGCTACAAAACTAAAAGCAAAAGCACCAGAGCTAGTTAAGGCTGGTAAAATCAAGGCCGTACTTTACGGACCTTCTGGCGTTGGCAAAACCACGTTAGCACTCAGCTTTCCTACACCTTACTATTTTGACGTAGAAGGTGGAGCGAAAGGTCCACAATACCGTGAACTGCTTAAATCAGCAGGCGGTGCTTATATGGGTCCAGAAGATGGAACACTTAGCTTTGATACTTTGATTGAGCAGATGTCGGCTTTGGCTACTGAAAAGCACGGCTTTAAAACGCTGATTGTTGATTCGCTAACTAAGCTTTACCAGACCGCAATTGCAACTGAAGCAGAACGCTTAGGAGACAAGGACGCATTTGGTGCATCTAAGCGTCCAGCAATAGCTCAAATGCGCAGACTCGTGATGTGGTCATCACGCCTAGACATGAACATTTGGTTTGTATGTCACGAAGCTAAAGAATGGGGATTGGTAAACGGTCAACGCTCAGAAGTTGGAACTGTTCCTGATGTATGGGAAAAGTTGATCTATGAACTAGATTTATCGGTGCAGGCAATTAAGCGTGGTCCGCAACGCATGGCTCTTGTTAAGAAATCACGCCTGCTTGCTTTTCCTGACGGTGATTCATTTTCGCTAGAATATAAAGAATTTGCTGCACGCCACGGTAAGGAAACCGTCGAAGGCGAATCGGAAACAATCACCCTGGCATTACCTGAGCAAATTGCAGAAGTCCGCAAGCTTTTAGACATCGTTAAAGTCGATGAAGCAACGATTCAAAAGGGCTTCGACAAAGCTGGCGTTTCTTCATGGGAGGAAATGACACAAGAGCAAATCGCAGCATGGCAAACGTTCTTAAAGAAGAAAATCGCATCCTAATATATGAAATTCACACCTAAATCAGATCAAGAGCTTGCAGCAGGAACATTGATTCCAGAAGGCGTTTATCCTTTTGAGGTCATCGAAGCAGTTTCTAAGACAAGCAAAAGTGGTAATGAAATGATTGAGTTAAACCTTCGGGTTTATATGCCTGATGGTCGCGTTCGTATGCAGCGTGATTGGTTGCTTGAAAAGCTGGCTTACAAACTAAGTCATTTTTGCAAGTACACTGGTTTAACTGCTAGATATGAAGCAGGCACTTTAACTGACACCGACTGCCAAAATAAAAGCGGTTACGTTAAAATCGTAATACAGGAGCAAAAAGATCAGCAGACAAAATACCGCAACGCGGTAGCTGATTATGTAAAAGCTCTTTTAAGCGGATCATCTAAGCCTCAGCCAACTGAGGCACAACTAGCAAATCAAACGGAAAGAAACGACGACGTACCATTTTAGTTATGATTCACTCAAACACTCTCGAGGCATACCATTTTGGTCAGGTTGTTTTCGGGTTAAAACAAAAACAAGTATTACAGATTATTGACCGACTAGGTCAGGCAACTGACAGAGAAATAGCTGCTGAGTTTGGCAAAGATACTCCTTATGGTATTCAGCCAAGAATCAGCGATCTGATTAGGCTTGGTGTTTTAGAGGAATGTGGATCACGCAAGGATCCTGTTTCTGGCAAAAGAGTTCGCGTTACTAGGCGTGTAATACCGCAAGGAACGCAACTTTGCTTTTTGACTTAATGAGTGAATCGCAAATACAACGTGCCGTGATGAATTGGTGGGCTTTGGCTCATCGAGGATTAGGCATTCCAGACGAAAGGCTCCTTATGGCATTTCCGCTACAAGGAGCGCGTACGCCACGCAATGGTGCGCGTATGAAGGCAGAAGGATTAAGGAAAGGCACGCCAGATATGTTTCTGGCGGTTGCACGCAAAGGAAAGCATGGGCTTTGGATCGAGTTAAAGGCAGAGAAAGGCCGTTTATCCGATTCTCAGTTTGAGATGCTAAACATTTTAACTGCGCAAAATTTCAAAGCCGTTCAAACGACCGGATTTGATGATACATTAAACATTTTAACTAACTATTTAAGTGAACAATTTTAACATCCGACAAGCAGACAGTGAACGCTTGGGATCAAAGGGCGCACTTTTCGATATGATTGCGAGAAAAGCGCCACTATTGATGAAAACTGGTGGAGGCAACTTATCTCGAATCAGCCAAGTATGGGCTAAGAGAACCACAATTCAAGATCGTGAGCTTTTTGTAAGGCGCTTACAGGAGCTTAGAGCTTTAGGATATACAGATTTCAAAGCTCGCGAAAAAATATCCGCAGAGACCGGATTTTCTGCACAAACGGTATGGAATTATACCGGAGGCAAAAAACTTAAAACAAATCTTACAAGAAGATGAGTTTACCGCCTCCATATTATCAAGACGAATATGTTACGATATACCATGCTAATTGTCGTGATTTAGCTCCGAATTTAGGAAAATTTGATCTTTTATTAACTGATCCACCTTACGGTATTAAAGCTGATGAGGCAGCTAGTAAGAATAAAGGAAAGTGGGGATGGAAAGATTATGGATCATCAAATTGGGATCGTGAACGTCCAACAAAAGAAGATTTTGATACAATTTTGTCTTTAGCAGATTACGCAATTATTTGGGGCGGTAATTATTTTGCAGATTTTCTTCCACCAAGTATGGGATGGCTCGCTTGGGATAAAGAACAACGAAACTTTTCATTAGCTGATTTTGAGATGGCGTGGACAAGTTTCTGGGTAGCTGCACGTTGCTTTGATTATTCGCGAGCTAAGGCGATGCAGGATGGAAAACAACATCCTACACAAAAGCCAATTAGTTTGATGAATTTTTGCATCAATCACGCGGACGAAAGAGCTAAAACTCCAATGAATACGATTATTGATCCATTTATGGGAAGCGGAACGACTTTAAGATCTGCCAAAGATTTAGGCAGAAAAGCAGTAGGTATAGAAATTAATGAGGCTTACTTCGAAATCGCAGCAAATCGAATGGCACAGGAAGTTTTTGCATTATGAAATTACCCAAAATTGAAATCATCAAAAAAATAGTTTCTGAGCATTTTGGTTATGCTTCAGAAGTCGTATTTTCAAGAGACAGAAAGTCTGGATTAGTTAAAGCACGACATTCTGCTATTTATATTACATCTGTTTTAACGTGGTACGGAAGAATGGAGATTGCTGAAGCTTATAAAATGAATGTCAGCAACATTTCATATATTTTAAGCACTGTTGAAGATTTTAAGTCTGTAGATCCACGGTTTGCTAAAGAACTCGAGGAGCTTAAACAAAAATGCGAACAAGCAATTTAACAAAAATACCCATGTCTGATCCTAAAGAAAACATAGAAAAGCTAGTTAAAGATACACAAGAAATAATGGAAGCTGCGACTTCGCAAATCGCTAAGGTTTGCGTGATTCGTAATCGATTGCAGAAAACGCCAATCAATAAAGTACTGTCTGAAATCCTTCGTGATATACGCAACGTTAGTCGCGAAAAGACTAAGTATGTCGGCAAAACGTGGGATGAGAAGGTTGCTTTAGCTAAAAAACAACCAGGAGAACAACCAGCAGAACAACCACCAAAACAACCAGCAGATTTCATTCGAGAAAGTCAGTTTTGCAACCAGCAGAACAACCAGCAGAACAACCAGCAAAAAAATACATTAATGGAGGTCATAAAATGAAGGCTGACATTCCATTATACAAAGAGGGCGAAATTGTTTACCATAAGACCGAGGACGTTCCGGGGGTCATTATTGGCTTACTTTACCAAGATGGAAACGTTAAGTATCAAGTCACTTGGCAAGGTCGAGCAACCGACATTCACTATTCAAGCGAGCTAACCAAAGAACGGCCTTATTTTATTTCACGTTCTGATGAAACGGAGGAAGTGTAATGCGTATCAGAACTGTAAAGCCAGAGTTTTGGGGACATCCAATTTTAGCAAAGCTAACTGATGAATCGCGTTTGCTGGCGATTGGTTTGCTTAACATTGCCGATGACGAAGGTTATTTTTTAGCTGATCCTTTACTTATCAGATCATCAATTTGGCCATTCGACGATGATTCGACGAAGGCTCGACGATCCATCGACGATCTTTCGCGCATAGGTTATATTTTTGTTTCAAAACACGAAACTCACGGATTGATTGGTTATGTTGTAAATTTTACAAAGCATCAAAGAGTTGATCGCCCAAATGCCTCTAAATTAGCATCTTATTTTGATTCGACGAACGTTCGACGATTAATCGACGATGATTCGACGATTGATCGACGACGGATCAGGGATCAGGGAAAGGAACAGGGAAAGGAACAGGTAGCAGGGAGTGCAGAGGGATGTGCGGATATTTCCGCACCAACGTCTAATTTGAAAAAAGAGAATATTGTTGAAACCGATGAGCAATGGCTTGAAGGCTTAAAAGCAAATCATGCTTATCAAGGAATCAACATCGTTGCCGAATACGGCAAAATGGTTGCTTGGTGTGGCGTAAACAAGAAGCAGGCAACGAAAAGACGCTTTATCAATTGGCTCAATAGGGCTGAGAAGCCGTTTTCTTTTACTCAGGTGGGGCAAACTGCAAGCAGTCAATACCAACGTAGCCATAAGGTACACGAACCGGCTAATTGGCGCGAAGTCTTACGAATCAATTATCCAGACAACGTATTCTCAAACGATACAAGAGACTTTCAATCAATGTCTGTATCTCAGCAGCAATCAATCGTTGATGCGTTTAATCGCGTACCACCAAATGAACGGAGATCTGCGTAATGCCAAGCAAGACACAAACCATTTGCCGTCAAGCTGGTTGCAACAGTATCGCATCAAGTAATGGCTTTTGCAATACGCATCAAGGCGCTGCTGACCGCCAACGTTCAAGCAATACCAATCAGGCACAGATTGATATATTTCGCGGTGGAAGGGCTTGGAAACGCTTCAGATCGTGGTTCATAGCTGAATATCCGCTTTGCAGCGATCCGTTTGGAGATCATAAACACAATGCAATTGCAGCCGACCAAGTGCATCACGTTGTACCATTATCTGTACGGCTTGATCTTGGCCTCGAGGAAACCAATTGCAGAAGCGTTTGTACCGCTTGCCACGCTCGTTTAAGCGCGATGGAACGCAGTCACAACCCCTTGAAAGCATTTAAGATATGGCCTTTGCGTCCAAGACTCGAAAGGGCGGTGGGTGGGTCAAAAGTTTAGGAGGGCCAGCGTCCACCGACCCGTAGCCTACGACAAAACACGCGTCATTTTTTCAACCCTAACAACCTAAAAGCAACCAAAATGGGAACTAGAGGAACAAAACAGAAGGTTATTACCGAAATTCAATATGCTGAAGGCGCACCAGATCCGTCGCCTTGGCTCGATGACCTTGCTAAAAAAGAATATCGTCGAGTTGTTGCGATAATGTCTGAGACGACAGGAGCATTGCAGCAAGTGGATATGGCAACGCTTGAAACGTATGCACAAAGCTACGCTGACTTTGCACGCTTGACTGAAGAGATTCGCAAGGAAGGAGAAGTGTTGAAAGCGAACAATACGGTGTACACGCAAGCCAATCCGAAATGTGCGCTACGTCAGGCAGCTATGAAGCAATGCTTATCTGCATCTGCAAAGCTTGGTTTTAATCCTGTTGATCGCAAACGCGCATCTAGCAAGACGATGGGCAAAAAGCATAACCCACTTGATGAATTTTAAGATGAACAATATCGAAACCGCAAAACAACTTGTGTTAGGTGATCGCAATAATGCTTACGGCGATCCTAAAGATGATTACACGCGCACGGCTAAGATCTGGAGCGGACTGCTTGCTGATAAATTAAAAGACGAGATTACACCAGAGGAAGCTATTTTGATGATGGTAGGATTGAAGCTTTCGCGTGAGATCCACAAGCCAAAGTCTGACAACGTGATAGATGCATATGGGTATCTGCTTTGTTATGAGTGGGCATCAACTGGAAAAAAGCCATGAACGGTAAAGGATCAGCACCACGCAACTGCTTTAGTGAACAGTTTAGATCCAATTACGAATCAATAAACTGGAAAAAGAAAAAGAAACCTACTCCTAAGAAAGGCGAAAAGTCTGAATGTCTAATCAAACCACAGTAAATCCTGTCACAGAATTCGCTCTTGATATTGTCCAGGGACGCAAGACCGCGTGTAAGTGGGTAAAGCTTGCTTGCGAAAGGCATCTGCGCGACTTGAAAGATGCGAGATGGGTGTTTGATGAGGACGAAGTAAACAAGCGTATTAAGCTTTTTCCGTTACTTAAGCATTACAAAGGCTCGTTTAAAGGTAAGCCGTTCATATTATCCGACTGGCAAAAGTTTGTAATTGGTTCGATCTTTGGCTGGAAATGGAAAGACAGTGCCAAGCGCCGTTACAGGTATGCGTTTATTAAAGTACCGCGTAAGAACGGAAAGACATTTTTAGCTGCTGGTGTAGCAATTCAAATGCTTTTGTATGGTCGCAATCTACAAAAGAACGGAAAGTTGCAGCCAGAGGGTGGTGCGGAAGTATATTTCGTAGCTACTAAGGAAGATCAGGCAAAGATCGGTTGGAAAGATTGTTGTTCGATTATTAAGCGCTCGCTTGGTTTTTCAGAAAGGCTAACGGTTCGTATTCACGAGATTAGATATGACGATCAGGATGCGTTCTGTAAGCCGTTAGGCTCAGACTCAGAGACGTTGGACGGTTTGAATCCTGTTTGTGCAATCAAGGACGAATTTCACGCATGGCCTGACAGAAACTTGCACGATGTTATTGAAGATGCTTACGGCGCTCGAGATCAGCCACTTGATTTTATTATTACGACTGAAGGAACGCTAAGAAATTCTATTCACGACGAAATCGACACGCATTGTAAAAACATTTTGTCGAGCGATGGCAGTTATTTGGATGATTCTTTTTTTGCAATGATTTATGAGCCAGACGAAGGCGATGATCCGTTTGATGAAAAGACATGGGAAAAAAGTAATCCTAACTTAGGAATATCTAAGTCGATGGATTATATGCGCGATCAGGCATCGAAAGCGCGTTTGATGCCGAACAAATACAGTACGTTTTTAACAAAACAACTTAATCGGCGCACGGATATTAGTGAAAGATGGCTTTCAATGGATCAGTGGGACGCTTGCAAACGCGTAGTTGAGGAAGAAAACTTAGTTGGAATCGCTGGCACTGCTGGCTTAGACCTTGCTCGCTCTCGAGATATGTCATCGTTTCAAGCGGTATTTCCTGATGGCAATGGCGGTTTCTCAATTGTTTCTAGGTATTGGATACCAGAGGCAGAGATTGAAGAACGTAAACGCAGGGATCGTGTGCCTTACGACGTATGGGAGAGGCAAGGATTTCTGACAGTAACTGAAGGCAACGTGACTGATTTCCGTTTAATTGAAAACGAAGTGGCAGAACTATGTCACAAGTTTCAGATCAACGAGCTTGCTTACGATCCAATGTTTGCAACTGACCTTGCTTTGAGGCTTAGGGACGATCACGGCCTAAACGTAACTGAATTTTCACAGACCTTTAAAAACTTTGCGATGCCTTGTAAGGAACTCGAGCGACTCTTGATTTCCGGTCAACTGCACCACAACGGTAATCCAATCTTGCGTTGGAACGCTGGCAATGTGGTTTCTCGTGTTGGTCCTAGTGGCAATCAGATGCCAGACAAGGCTAAGTCTAGCGCACGAATAGACGGAATCGTAGCGCTACTAATGGCTTTAGGGAGACAACTTAACACCGAAACCGGCTTGATGCCTATGATTCAATGAACCCAGAAGATAAATATCTAACTACAAAGGAACTAAGAGCTAGATTTGAAGATGCAGGAATAACACGCAGCACGAAATTCTTTCGTTGGCTGATTCGTTCTTGTCCAAAGAACATCGCAAATCGTTATTTGAAATTTAGTGATGGCATGGAATATTGGCGTGCCAATCCAGATTTACGTCCACCTGTGTTGCCAAAAAGGAGACGAATCGTACTAAAAAGGAAACAAATGAAAACTTTGTGACCTTTTAGGCAACCTTTAGCAGTTATAGTTTAACTGCAATATAACTTGTTTAGTTGTGTGCCGAGCGCCACAACCGAAACAAGGATTGTACCGCAGACCTTTTGGTCGAAGGTACGAAACGCGACAAGACTTCTGCCTAAAAAGCAGGAGACACGCGGTGCGTTGGATAATTTAGCCGGCGTTTCAGATTTTGGTCAGCCACAAAGCTGGTTGCTTAATTTTTTAGGCTTACCAAGCAAGTCAGGTGCTGCCGTATCGCATACAACTGCGATGAACATTCCGACCGTTTACGCGTGCGTAAACATTTTGTCGGAGGCAATGGCTACGATTCCGCTTCGCTTATACAAAAAGACCGCAAATGGTCGCGAGGAAGCAACTGACCTTGATCTTTATGATTTGATGGTAACGTCGCCGGACGGTTTTCGCACGGCGTTTGAGTGGAGACGTTTCATGCAAGCCTGCCTTTCATGGCGTGGCAATGCGTACTCTCGCATTTACCGCAATACTTATGGCGAACCTGAAAGAATCATTCCACTCAATCCTGAGTTTGTGTCGATATGGCCTCAAGCGGACGGCACGGCTTTGTACCGATATAAGTCGGAAAACATCCCCTTTACAGACATTGTCCACCTTAAAGGACTGTCAACAAACGGCTGGATCGGACACAGTCCAATCACGCTCATGCGTGAAGCGCTCGGTCTCGCGCTCACGACGGAAGAACACGCGTCGAGGCACTTCGCAAACGGCGCGACTCCGGGGGGACTGCTAGTTGTACCTAAGAATTTAACATCTCAGCAGCTCGAGGAACTCGAAGCACAGTGGGATACTAAGCACCGTGGCGTTGGATCGGTAAACCGTCCAATGATTGCAAGCGGTGGTCTTGATTGGAAACAGATCGGACTAAGCAACGAAGATTCGCAGTTTTTAGCTTCTCGAGAATTCCAAGTTGATGAAATCGCAATGGGTTTCCGCGTTCCTGTTGTTTTAATTCGCAACACAAGCAAAGCATCATCTTGGGGAACTGGCATTGAGACAATTACGCAAGGCTTTGTTAAATTTACTTTAGCTCCACTAGCTCGTTCATGGGAGCAGTCGCTTGATTTATCGCTTCTAACTTACGCGCAACGTAAAGCTGGTTACTATTTTAGTTTTGATTTCCGCAGCTTAATGCGCGGAGACGCAAAGACACGCGCAGCGTTTTATCAGACCATGCGCAACATTGGTGCGATGAGTGTAAATGAGATTCGCGCTGAAGAACATTTTAACGATCTACCCGACAACATAGGCGATGATTATCGCTTGCCATTTAATGGCACTGGCGGAGCGGTCGCAGCACAACCAGCCATTGCCAAAGGCGATGAAGTAGAAGCAGGAGATGACGAATCATGAACAAACACATTGAACATCGCGCAATCAAAGGAATCGAATTTCGCGCAGCAAAAGAAGGATCAGGATCAATCGGAACACTCATCGGATATGCAGCAGTGTTTAATTCCGATAGCGTTGACATGGGCGGTTGGGTAGAACGCATTGCCCCCGGTGCTTTTAAACGCACGCTTACTGAAAATCCTGATGTTTACGCTTTCTGGTCGCACAATTCAGAGCATCCAATTGCACGCACGCCAAATACGCTGCGCCTTTCTGAAGATGACCACGGACTTCGTTGCGAAATCGATTTAATCGATACACGCGCTAACAATGATCTTCTGGCAAAAATTCGTGCAGGGATTGTTGATTCAATGTCTTTTGGATTTAGGCCGGTTTCTCAGCAATGGGATTCGAACGTAGATCCAAGCGTCGGCGATGGCGATGATTCTGTTAGAACGCTTTTAGACGTTGATCTTTTTGAAGTCAGTCCATGCGTATGGCCTGCTTATCCAGATACTTCGATTGCAGAACGTTCATTTAAGAAGTTCCGCGAAGTATGCGAAGCAACACCTGCGGTTCGCTCGCTCTCGTTTAAGAACGAGGAGCCAGTAGTTCCTGCAACGACTTTGTCAGATAATATAAACGCCAAGAGCTTGTGGGATGCTCGTGCGCGTTTCCTTTAAACCGAACTCCCGTATCATAATATGAGCCAACTAAAAATCAGAAAATTGCAGGAGGAAATTGGCGCGGTGAAAAAGGAAATCCGCACCTACCTCGATGCTAATCAGAACATCAAGTCCGATGACGCAAAGTTGAAAGAACTCGAAGCACGCTTCGATTCCGTAAATAGCCAAATCGAAATCGAAACTCGCCAGCTTGCACGCGAAAGCGCAGCACCTCGTGAGCTTTCAATCAGCGAACAACGTGATTCACAACGTTTCCATCTTGGAAAAGCACTTCAAGGTACTCTAACAGGTAAACTTGATGGCGTTGAAAAAGAATTGCACGATGAAGGTATCCGCGAAGCTCGCGATGCTGGAATTAAGAACAATGGTGGCTTAATGCTTCCTTCATTCTTCGTTCGTCGTCAAAACCGTTTAGAACAACGTGCTATGACTGCAACTGGCACAACTTCAACTTCTCTGGACCAAGGTGGTCAAACGATTGCTACAACTCCAGAAGGTCTTGTTGATTCTTTCTACGAAGCAATGGTGCTTGAGAAAGCCGGTTTTACAATCATCGAAGGCTTAGTTGGTAACGTTCCATTCCCTCGTTATGTAAAGGATACAAATCCTCCAGTGAAGGCAGAAAATGCAACTGCAACTGCACTTGCACCAACAACTGCAACAATCACTCTAACTCCTCACCGTCTGCCTGCATATACAGACATTTCCGAACAATTACTCATGCAGTCATCTGCTGCAATTGAGACAGTTGTTCGCCGTAACATTGCGGAACAAATGGCTGCACAAATGCAGAACTTAGTCATCAACGGTACAGGTTCAAGCAATCAGCCAACTGGTATCTTGAACACTGCTGGCATCGGCGCTCTATACGCTGGTGGTGCTAACACAACTAGCTCAACCTATGCAAACGGTTCCGCTCAAGTATGGTCTGACTGGGTAAATCTTGAAACATACGTTGCAAATCAGAACGTTACAGGTGGTCGCCTTGGTTACTTAACGAACGCAAAAGTTCGTGGTCAAGCAAAGCAAACCTTAAAGGGTCTAAAGACAATCGGTGGCACAACTGCAACTGATTCTCGCATGATCTGGGATGCTGGTGATGAAGTAAATGGTTACAACGCTTACGTCACTAACTCAGTATATTCGACTGGTACAAAAGGAACAGGCACAGGTCTTTCCTCACTCATCCACGGTCGTTTTGACGATGGTTATGTCGGTATGTGGGCAGGATTAAGCCTAGAACTCCTACGCGATGGAACACTCGCAACTCAGGGCTTCTACCGCTTAGTCGGCGCTCTGTACTTCGACTTTGGCATTGTTCGCCCAGTGTCATTCGCAGCTATTCAGGACATCAGCGCCTAATAGTTAGCAACTAAATACAATCCCACTCTTGGTAGGGTATGCCAAGGGTGGGAACACTTTTCTTCCCATGATTATTAAAATTACACGATCTTGTCGGGGACGCTCTCGCTCATTTGATGAAAATCAAATCGTTGATCTGCCAGAAAACGAAGCGGTCGAGCTTATTATGGCTGAGGCAGCTTATGCCACAGACCTTCCTGTTGAAACAACTACCGCAGCACCAGCAATGGTAAACACGGAGTCTCCAATTGCTAAAGCGCTAAAGATTAGCCGTCGCAAGTAATGCCATACGTCCTTACAACACCTCCTAGTTCTGAGCCGGTATCGTTAGCCGATGCTCGCGACTATATGCGCATTGAAAACTCTGATGAAGATACAGTAATCAGTGGACTCGTTACGGCTGCTAGGGTGTTTGTGGAAAACTACACAGGACGTAATTTGGTAAACACGCAATGGACGCTGGTAATGCCACAGTTCATACCAGATGACATTCCGAATTTGCCGAATCTTCAGAATCTTTACTCGATTTACCTGCCTGCTGCTTACAACAACGTTGTTTTCCTCAATTATCAGGACTTAAAAAAGTATTCTAAATCGGTACGCGAAGTGTTGATTGCTAAAAATCCACTCGTTTCAGTCGATTCAATTACTTACTACGATACAAATAACACGCTTCAAACGTGGTCGATAGGATCTCCAGCGCAGTATTATTTGGATACCGCAAGCACGATTGCTCGCATTGTCTTAGATCCTAACGCTAGTTTTCCTGATACTTATCAGCGTCCAGATGCAATTAGCATCAAATTTACGGCAGGATATGGCTCTGCGCTTCCTGCTCCATTACTTTTAGCGATTAAGCAACTTGCTGCGTTCTTCTACGAATCAGATCAAGCACGTTCTGCTTCTGAAATTCGCGGATCAAGTAGCGATGAACTGCTTAATCATCTTCCTGCGGTCAAAGCGATCTTAGATCAGTACCGCACAACATTCTTAGCTTACCCCGGAACGATGGCGTAACCGTAACGATGTATAAAACTTTATACATAGATACTTCTAGCGGTAACGTCGCAACAATTGCAACGGCATTGGATTATTATCCACCGATTGAGATGTATTTGCGCGATGTAAGCCAGGTTGGAATCTTATTTACTTACAATGCAGCACCAATCACCTCGAGTGTTTTGGCTAACGGCAGTAAATTGAATGTTGGAATTAAGACCGCATCAATTACTTCGTCCGTTTTAGCTTACGCAAATACATACACGTTAAGCGGTGATGGCAAAACGGCATTGGTAAATCTTAATTTAGATACTCCTGCGCTCGTAACTTACTTTAAAAATAACGTTCCACCATCACAACAGAAAGAAACATTCTGGTTTGAAGTGGAAGTGTCTGCTTCTGACAACTCGTTTCGCAAAACGTATTGCCAGTCAGAAGTTGTAATTCACAAAGACGTAAATTCAACAGGAGCATCGGTGTAAAATGTACAATTCACTTTACATCGACATTGCAACAGGCGACATAGCATCAACCGCAGGAGATGCTGATGTTTATCAACCACTTCAAATGTACTTGCGCGATGTCTTACCGATTTCGCTGCAATTTCTTTCAAATGGATCTCCTGTAACTTCAACAGTTTTAGCTAATAATAGCATTTTGCGGTTAGGAATTAAAACCGCATCGATGACATCAACGCTACTAGCTGCGTCATCGACCTATACTTTAAGCACCGATGGAACGGCTGCTTTAGTTACACTAAACCTTAACACCACGGATTTAGTTAATTATTTTACATCTAACGTTTCACCTACCGCAAGACAGGCATCGTTCTGGTTTGAGGTTGAGGTAAGCGCTTCAGATGAATCAACGCGTCAGACCTATTGCCAAACAAAGGTCACGATCATCAAGGACATCAATGCTCCTACGGATCTGCCTCCAACTCCTGCAACAACTGACACGCACGTTTTAAAAGGAGCTTTGTTTGATTCAAACGGCAATGCGTTTTGTCCTAACTTTCTTAACTTTCGTCCAGATATTACAGGACCATCAGGCGGTGGCTCAAATTTGGATGCAGTACCTACTGCAAGCGCTACTAAGCCAATGGTTTTTATTACTTTTTACGGCAATCAGTTACGGCCTTGGATACTGACTGCTTCAAGTGGAACTCCAGTCACAGGAACAGGAATAGTTGTTCCGCTCGATTGGAATTCCTTAACGAACAACGTCCAGTGGACCGAACTCGCTTTCTCCTGATGAAAAACCTTTTCGGATCAATTATTGCATTTTTAGGTTTGGTTACTTTAGCGGTAGCTCAACCAACGCCTAGCTTTAGCGTTACGGCTAACTCAAGCGGAACTGTAGTTGCTCCAAGCAACTTTATTGCTGCTAACAATATCGTTGTTACGACAAACAATTATGCCAATCCATCGTGGTTGACTTCATTATCTTGGTCGAAAGTTACATCAACTCCGACAAATCTAGCCGGTTACGGCATTACAGATCCGGTGGTTCTTACTACCGGATCTTATGTCAACCCTTCTTGGATTGCATCGCTTTCATGGAGTAAGATTTATGGCACTCCAACCACCGCATCTGCTTACGGAATTACAAACGGTGCAGTATTGGATAGCATTGGCGCTGCGCCACAAACAGGTTCTGGTAGCTTGGTATTTAGCAACTCGCCAGCTTTAGTAACGCCTAACATCGGATCAGCTACTGCAACGAGCGTAAATGGTCTAAAGATTACTAGCACAACTGGCACAATTACTTTGGCTGGTGGTAAAACTTTAACCACAAACAACACACTTACTTTATCCGCAACAGATAATGCTTTGCTAAACATTGGAAACGGTGGAACGCTTGGATCTGCTGCTTATACGGCTGCATCTGCTTACGATGTATCTGGTGCTGCCTCAGCAGTATCAGCCAACTCTCTGCAAAAGGCATCAAATCTTTCTGACTTAACATCAGCATCAACTGCTAGAACCAATTTAGGCGTTACTGCTACTGGATCTGACACCACATACGCTTATAGAGCAAATAACTTGTCGGATTTGACTTCAGCAGCAACTGCTAGGTCAAATCTTGGACTTGGAACGGCAGCAACGACTAACTCAACGGCATACGATGCTGCTGGTGCAGCTTCAACCGCTCAGGCTTACGCAATTCAACGTGCAAATCACACAGGAACGCAGCCAGCCTCAACAATAACTGGTTTAGCTACATCAGCCACAACAGATACAACCAATGCGTCAAATATTACATCAGGAACGTTGCCTAATGCTCGTTTGTCGAGCGTTCCTAATAGCGCACTAGCTAATTCCTCAGTAACCTTAACGGCTGGATCTGGTTTGTCTGGCGGTGGAATAGTTAGCCTTGGTGGAACGGTTAGCATTTCGGCAAATGTAACGTCTGTTGCTGGCAGAACTGGATCTGTGACGCTAAGTTCTGGCGATATTAGCGGATTAGCTGCATCGGCTACAACAGACACGACCAACGCAAGCAACATTACCAGTGGCACATTGCCAAACGCACGCCTTTCAAGCGTTCCAAATTCTGCTTTAGCCAACTCCACAATAACGATTGCTGGCAATTCTACGGCCTTGGGAGGCTCTGTTTCTCAAGATAGTATTACTGGCTTATCTAGCACTGGAATCGTCAAAAGAACGGCAGCAAATACGCTTACAACGGCAACGGCTGACACGGATTACACAACTCCAAGTGGTACTGAAACGCTTACAAACAAAACCATTTCTGGTGCTTCAAACACGCTTTCTAACATCGGCAATTCATCGCTTAGCAATTCATCGGTTAGCGTAGTAGCTGGATCTGGATTAAGCGGTGGTGGTAGCGTTTCACTTGGTGGATCTACTACCTTAACCGCTAACGTTACATCTGTTGCTGGTCGCACAGGCGCAGTAACTATTTTATCAAGCGATGTTTCTGGTTTGGCTGCTAGTGCAACCACAGATACCACAAACGCATCGAACATTACAAGCGGTACGCTTCCTAATACTCGCTTATCGTCAGTTCCTAATACGGCACTTGCAAATAGCTCAATTAACGTAATTGCAGGTAGCGGATTAAGTGGCGGTGGTAATACAAGTTTAGGTTCATCAGTTACATTAGCTGCAAACGTCACAAGCGTTGCAGGAAGAACTGGAACGGTTACGATTTCATCAAGCGATGTAAGTGGTTTAGCTGCGTCTGCTACTACTGACACAACTAATGCTACAAATATTACTAGCGGTACATTACCAAATGCTAGACTTTCATCTATTCCAAACAGTGCGCTTGCAAATAGTTCAATTACGTTTGGATCAACATCTCAAGCGCTTGGATCAACAGTAAGCGCAATCAATGGCGTATCAATTGGTGCAACTACTGCATCCACAGGTGCATTTACTTCATTAACGGCTACAGGCACAACTACGTTAAATACAAGTTTAACAGGTTCATTACAGGCTACTTCTGGTGTAGTTTCAGCTATTAGCAATACAGGTACAGGTAACAATGTATTAGCAACTAGCCCTGTTTTAGTAACACCTAATTTAGGAGTTCCTAGTTATATTACTTTAACCAATGGCACAGGATTACCTACAACAGGTTTAACTGGTACAATCAGCAATGCTCAATTAGCCAACAACTCCATCACAGTCTCTGCTGGCACAGGTTTATCTGGTGGCGGTACAGTAGCACTTGGCGGTACGACAACTTTAAGTAATGCTGGTGTTACAAGCGTAATCGCTGGTACAGGTGTTACTGTTAATAGCTCTACTGGTTCAGTTACAATTA
>Ga0007854_10000278_pt1 | contig 34823 bp, 30 predicted proteins | sample CryBogCBH12Aug08_FD_60382 | JGI IMG/M metagenome (GOLD analysis project Ga0007854, IMG submission 60382) | Freshwater microbial communities from Crystal Bog, Wisconsin, USA - CBH12Aug08 | ecosystem: Environmental > Aquatic > Freshwater > Lake | place: Crystal Bog, Wisconsin, USA | collected... | reverse complement strand
TTGATCCTTCTCGCTGCCGCACCTTGCACGGCCATGGTATTTGTCTGGAGTCGCCTGACCAATGGTGATCCATTATTCACTCTGTCTCAAGTGGCACTCAACGATACAATTATGGTTTTCGCCTTTGCTCCCATCGTTGCCTTGCTACTGGGCATCTCAAGTATTCATGTGCCTTGGGACACACTGTTTACCTCGGTCGTGCTGTATATTGTGATTCCGGTCATTCTGGCACAAGTTTGGCGCAAGGCGCTGCTAGGCAAGGGACAAGTACACTTTGATGCGGTCATGAACAAGATTGGCCCATGGTCAATCTCGGCGTTACTCGCGACGCTGATTTTATTGTTTGCTTTTCAAGGCAAAGCCATTATCGATCAACCGCTGGTTATCGCGCTGCTGGCTGTTCCTATACTAATACAGGTGTTCTTCAACTCCGCACTTGCCTATTGGCTCAACCGCGCAGTGGGTGAAAAGCACAACATTGCTTGTCCATCTGCCCTGATCGGCGCTTCCAACTTTTTTGAACTGGCCGTTGCGGCAGCCATCAGTCTTTTCGGATTCCAGTCGGGGGCGGCATTGGCTACGGTCGTTGGAGTGTTAATTGAGGTGCCAGTGATGTTGCTGGTTGTAAAAGTGGTCAATTCCAGCAAGGGCTGGTATGAATCCAAACAATAATACAAGGAATGAATCATGAAAAAACTTGAAGTGTTTGATCCCGCAATGTGTTGTTCCACGGGTGTCTGTGGCGTAAACGTGGATCCCGTATTAGCCCAATTCTCAGCCGACTTGAAATGGGTTGAAGAGCAATCTGTTGTAGTGCAACGCTATAACCTTAGCCAAGAACCACAGGCTTTCGCTGCAAACCCTGCCATAGTCAAAGAAATGGAAGTGGGCATGGAGCGCTTGCCCGTTTTGGTATTGGACGGCCGCATTGTTACAACAGGGATTTATCCATCGCGCCAGCAGTTGGCACAGAAACTGGGCTTGTCTGAAATTGAGGCGGCCGCAACTCAGCCCAAGAAATCCTGTTGTTCGCCGAAATCCGGCTGTTGCTAAGTAACAATAAATGCTACTTCCTGAAACACGAACGCGCTATCTCTTCTTTACTGGCAAGGGCGGGGTAGGCAAGACTTCACTATCCTGCGCCATGGGACTTTCATTGTCCAATGAGGGAAAGCGAGTGCTAATTGTCAGTACCGATCCTGCATCCAATCTCGACGAAGTGTTGGAAACCACCCTTGCGTCTTCTCCGACACTGGTCAACGGAACATTATGTCTTTATGCACTGAACATTGACCCGGAAAAAGCTGCTCACGATTACCGTGAGCGCATGATTGCTCCGTATCGTGGGATCTTGCCGCCAGCAGCTATTACCAGCATGGAGGAGCAGTTTTCCGGTGCATGTACAGTGGAAATTGCAGCATTCGATGAGTTCTCCAAATTGCTTGGCGATAAGAGCGCCACTTCTGGATTCGATCATGTCATTTTTGACACAGCCCCTACCGGCCACACTCTGCGTTTGCTCACGCTACCGTCTGCATGGAGCGGCTTTATTGCTTCTTCTACGGGGGGCGCATCCTGTCTTGGTCCTCTGGCAGGATTGGAAAAGCAAAAAACCCTCTATGCTGCTACCGTCGCTCGTCTATCTGATACTACATTGACGACCGTGATATTGGTCAGTCGCCCAGAATCGGCTTCGTTGCGTGAGGCAGAACGTACACGCGGAGAGTTAACTGAACTGGGCGTAAAAAACTTGCACTTAGCCATCAATGGGTTATTTTCCGCCGTAATAAAAGGTGATGTCGTGGCCGATGCGATGACGCGAAGAGGTGCTGAGGCACTTTCCTCCATGTCCGATGAATTGGCGTTACTTCCAGGAAGCTCGACCCCATTAGTGCCTCGCGGCACAGTCGGGCTCGGTGCTCTACGTGAACTAATTAACCCTGAACTTACTCAGCATATCAAACAAATCGTCCCTTCAGATGAGCAATTGCAACTGCCACCAACCTTGACCAGTCTGGTAGATGAACTTGAATCAAAAGGACATGGTGTCATCATGACTATGGGCAAAGGAGGTGTCGGCAAAACAACAGTAGCCGCTGCAATTGCTCTTGCTCTAGCACAGCGTGGTCATGCAGTTCATCTTTCAACCACCGATCCGGCAGCTCATGTCTCAGAAACTGTGGCCGGTAAGATCGAAGGATTGACCGTGAGTCGTATCGACCCGGCGCATGAGGTGGAACGTTACACTAATGAAGTGCTGTCTCGTGCTTCCGCTCATCTTGACGAAGCTGGTCGGGCATTACTTGAGGAGGATTTGCGCTCTCCTTGCACGGAGGAAATTGCGGTTTTTCGAGCGTTTGCAGAAGCAGTAGATGAAGGTCGCGAGCGTTTTGTTGTTATGGATACAGCGCCAACCGGCCATACATTGCTACTTCTCGATGCCGCAGAAGCCTATCACCGAGAGGTACTGCGTACACAAGGTGATATGCCACAAAGCGTTGTGAAATTGTTGCCGCGCTTGCGTGACCAGAATTTTACGCGCATTCTGATTGTTACCCTTCCTGAAGCTACTCCAGTACATGAAGCACAGCGATTACAGAAGGATTTGTCTCGTGCGGGTATCAGGTCATTCGCTTGGGTTATCAACCAGAGTTTGTTCGCCAGCCACACGGAAGACCCTATATTGCATCAACGTGGAAACTATGAGGTTCCATTCATTCGACAGGTGGCAGATGATCTGTCAGAGCGCACGGCTTTAGTGCCTTGGCTCGCCGAACAGCCAGTTGGGCAGGCGGGGCTTTCACAACTGGTTGCGTGAGAGTTATGTCCGAATACATTCTTTTTTTCTGCTTTATCTTTTATATTTTAATCACCATTACTTGGGCTCAATTTGTCTATCGGGTTGAACTTGTTCAGTTTGGCATTGCAATCGCTTCCACTTGCCTTTGGGGATGGATATTTGTATTTGTTGAATGGTATTACTTGGGGTTGGGATTGATTGTTTTGTCACTGACCCTCAGTTGTACGAGCGGTGTTGTCATTAAGAAGCGCAAGTTACCCATCCATCAAACTACTTTGGAACGAATAAGAACATGGATCTAGAAAAAGCATATCAGACACTGATTGCTGATCGAATTTACTTTGGCGACGCAAAAGATGTGCCTGCAATGGTTGAGAACGACAGAGTTCAGGTTGTGGTCGACTTGCGCGAAGAATCACAAGCTTGTGAATCGTCTGATGCCTCATTGGCTTGGATCAAAGTCCCCCTAGGCGACAATGCGACCGAGCCCGAACACAAACTCTTTGCGCAGGCGATTCAGGCAGTCGTTTCAGCCTATCACCAGAAGAAAAAAGTAGCATTTCACTGTGGCGGAGGGAAAGGCAGGACGGGCGCGGTCGCCATCGGAGTGCTACTGGAACTTGGCATTTGCAACACTATAGATGAAGCTGAAGCAATGGCAAAAAGCATTCGCCCTGTGATCAATGTCAAGCCAGATCAGCGAGCCTCCTTGATGAAGTTGTACTCTGGTAAAAGCTAGGAACGTCAGTCTCCATTGGGTTATAAAGAGGCCACCAATGCCACCAATTCCCAGCAGTTTAAGGGCTGCAACCTGAGGTGAAGCTGTCTCTCAAATGCTCCACCTTGCAGTTCGGTAGCGAGTCGTTCTGCTTGTTGCCACTGTCTGCATACAGGTAGCTGAAATTCAACTTTAAATTGATCGATTCGGTAAAATCCGGTGTGGCAATCGGTCCGTTTTTGTAAGATCAAGTTTGAGTAATGCAACTTGCGCTACTACAATTTATCAATTCAGTGATGGATGTCGGCTCATTGCTCATTGAATGCAGGAGCTGTTAGCATACATCAAATCCTGGAAGGCAAAATTCGAGGGAGACTCATTGATGCGAGAGGTGACGAGTGTCAGCTACAACACGTAAATTATTTAATAACTCATCGACTTTTGAGGTTCAGGATGTAAAGTTTTATTCAACTGACGATGATCAGACGCTGCAACAAAAGCTTAAATGTGTTGTGCAGAGTGAAATGTATCAGTTCGGCGGGTTACTGGACGCCGATGGGATGGTGCTGGAGATTAACCGGGCGGCACTGGATGGGGCCGGCATCCGTCTTGAAGATATTGTAGGTAAACCTTTTTGGGAGGCTCGCTGGTGGGCGGTGTCGAAGGATTCACAGGAATCCCAACGAGATTTGGTCCGACGTGCGTCCCAAGGGGAGTTTATACGCTGCGACGTTGAAATCTACGGACAGGCTGCCGGTAACGAAACAATCATCATAGATTATTCGTTACGGCCCATCAAAGACCAAAACGGCAAGGTTGTGTTTTTGCTTCCTGAAGGACGAAATATCACGGACAAAAAAAAGGCAGAGGCAGAAATCGCCCGTAGAAACGAAGAATTGCAGCAGTTGCTCGAAAAGGTCAGGCATTTGGATGGCGTTAAGAGTGATTTCTTCGCAAATGTGAGTCACGAGTTACGCACTCCTTTGACGCTCATCCTCGGCCCGGTCGAAGCTATTTTAACCACCAAGGGCAATCTCACTGAAACGCAGCAGCGCAATCTGTCGGTAATCCATCGAAATGCATCTACCTTGGTAAAGCACGTCAATGACTTGCTCGACCTTTCCAAAATAGATGCAGGGAAGATGACGCTCAATTATGAGCGCATTGATCTGGCGAATTCAGTACGTCTGGTAGCTGCACACTTTGATGCTCTGGCATTGGAAAGATCACTTTCCTATGTGATTGCAACACCCGATTTTCTGGTTGCAGAAGCTGATCCGGAAAAGTTTGATCGAATTCTACTTAATCTTCTGTCCAATGCCTTCAAGTTTACGCCTCCCGGCGGGCGAATAAAATGCGCCCTGGAGTTGAGCGGATCCAATCGTTTGTTGTTGAGTGTTCAGGATAGTGGTCCGGGGATCAAACAGGATATGCGCGCCGCTATTTTTGACCGCTTTGGTCAGGCGCAGGGTGGTACGACTCGCCACTTCGGAGGCACCGGACTGGGGCTGTCGATTGCGAAAGACTTCGTAGGATTGCATGGGGGGACAATTTCTGTGACGGACGCACCGGGTGGGGGTGCGCTGTTTCAGGTTGAAATTCCCTTATGTGCTCCAGCGAATGCATTTGTCCGAAACACCGAGTCGCCGGTAGCATCCAAAGTACATGACACGACAGCGGACTTCGCTGTCATAGAATTACAGGGCGATGAATTTGAGTCTCACAAAGACGCAGGATCATCTGATCGCCCACGGGTACTTGTTGCTGAAGATAATGCTGCAATGCTGCGTTTTGTCACAGATGTTCTTGGTAACGACTACCGCGTCATTCCTGCGGCTGACGGAGCCGAAGCTCTTTCAAAAGCAATTTCCGACCCTCCCGACCTGGTTGTTACGGATTTAATGATGCCTGAGCTTGGAGGGGACCGGTTGGTTGATGAGATGCGCAAGCACCCGACTTTGGTGCATGTCCCCGTGCTTGTATTGTCGGCAAGAGCCGACGAAACGTTGCGGCTAAAACTTCTCGGCGAACTGGTTCAGGACTATGTAACCAAGCCTTTCTCACCGCAGGAACTAAAAATTCGGGTGCGCAATCTTGTATCGATGAAACGTGCGAGGGACGCGTTACAAAAGGAACTTGCCACACAGAATGAGGATCTGTCACAGTTGACCGATCAACTTATCTCAAGCAGGAGAGAACTTCAACAAAGCTTTAATGCGATGCTTGAATCCGAGCACCGCTGGTGGGCGGTTTATGAAAATTCGGCAGTGGGTATTGCTATTACCGATATAAGCGCATGCATTATTATGGCTAACCCGGCCTGCGAACGAATATTCGGATATTCGAGTGAAGAGATTCTGGGTATTTCCCTGCGCGAAATCACCAACGAAAATGACCGTGAAATTACCCGTTCGAACATTGCTCAACTCTTGGCGGGTACCTTACCCGAATATCACCTGCAGAAACGTTACGAGCGCAAGGATGGCAGCATAGTCTGGGCCAATACCAGCGTATCCCTTATTCAGGGCACGGAAAGCATGCTGCCTATGCTAATCGTCATTGTTGAGGATATCAGCGAACGTAAGCAGGCGGAAGATGCGTTAACCTTGGCGCAGGTCGAGCTGGCGCGTGTGTCACGAGTCACAACCATGGGCGAACTTGCGGCTTCGATTGCCCATGAAGTCAATCAACCTTTGGCAGCAATCGTGGCTAATGGGCATGCTTGCCTGAGGTGGCTGGCAGCGGAGCCTTCCAATATCAAGGAAGCCAATGATGCAACCAAGTCCATCATTCGCGATTCAAAAAGGGCGAGTGAGGTCATTTCGAGAATACGCGGATTTTTCAAGAGGGACATGCCGCAAAGATCGAATGTCAGCTTGAATGAAACGATCCGGGATGTGATCGAATTGGTTCAGGGAGAAGCGCGCAGCCATGGCATTTTGCTGCGAAGTTCATTGGAAAAGAATTTACCTTTGGTAATGGCAGATAATATTGAGTTGCAGCAGGTCGTTCTGAATCTTGTGATAAACGGGATCGAAGCAATGACACTGATCCCAAGAGATCGAAGAGTTCTGGACATTGCGACAAGGCAAAGTAAACCGGATGAGATAACTGTCTCGGTTCGTGATTCCGGTACAGGCCTCGGCGAGCAGCATAAGGATCAGATTTTTGATGCATTCTATACCACCAAGCCCCAGGGTATGGGTATGGGATTGGCAATTAGTCGTTCAATTGTGGAAGCGCACGGCGGGCGACTTTGGGTAACCCCTAACGAGGGGCCGGGTGTGACTTTCCAGTTTTCGTTACCCATTTCAATATAAGGTAGAAAATGAAATCGGAAGAAGCCATGGTTTTTGTAGTCGATGACGATCCCTCTGTGCGTGAAGCACTGAGTAGCCTGTTTCGTTCAACTGGTTTGCGGGTGGAAACCTTTGCTTCCGCGCCTGAATTTTTAAGGTATCAGCGACCCGATGTCGCCGCGTGTCTGGTGCTGGATGTGCGCATGCCTGTCATGAGTGGACTGGATCTCCAACGCGAACTGGTGAATTCAGGCGACCCTATCCCGATTATTTTTATTACGGGCCATGGCGACATCGCCATGAGTGTGGGGGCCATGAAGGCGGGAGCAGTTGAATTTTTGCCAAAACCTTTCCACGATCAGGACCTGCTGGATGCAGTGCTTCAGGCACACAACAAAAATTTGATTGACCGACAAAAACGTGCGAGCTTAACTGAAATCCGGAAAATGTACGACAAGCTCACTGCGCGAGAGCGGGATGTAATCGCTCTGACTGTAAGAGGGATGTTAAACAAGCAAATTGCTGGAGAACTCGGAATATCTGAAGCTACAATCAAAGTTCATCGCCATAATATCATGCAGAAAATGGAAGCCAATTCGCTTCCCGAACTGGTACGGATATTCGAGAAGCTTGGCCTGAGCGGTCTTGATTCATGATTATTGGTAGAGAGCAGGAAACTGCTTTCTAAGATGATCGACTTTCGGCATGTCGTTGAAAACGATATAGGGTTGATAAGGATGCAATGCCAGATAATTCTGGTGATGTTCCTCGGCCGGATAGAATTCTTTTAGCGGGACGACTTGTGTGACTATCGGTTCAGGAAAAACGTGCGCAACGGTGAGTTGCCGAATCGTATTCTCTGCCATTTTTTGTTGTTCGATGCTGGTGTAAAAAATGGCCGAACGGTATTGGCTACCCGTATCGGGGCCTTGGCGATTAAGTTCGGTAGGATTGTGTGCCACGTTGAAAAATACTTGCAGCAATTGTTGATAGGACACTTGGGCCGGATTGAATCGGACGCGTACTGATTCGGCATGCCCTGTGTTGCCATTGCTGACCATTTCATAATGTGCCGTGGATGCGTTTCCACCGGCATAACCGGATACCACTGCGGTCACGCCCCTGACGTGTTTGAATACCGCGTCCACCCCCCAGAAGCAGCCGCCGGAAAACACGGCAGTTTGCTCGGTCGAGGCTGCATTCGCATTGGAGAGTATGCTCAAGCTGAATAGCAATGAGATCCCGGCATTGAGTAAAGATAGTCGGATAAGTTTGATGTTTAACATGATAAAGCTCCTTAAAATCAGATTTTCTTGGGTATAAAGCGCATGGCTACTGTATTCATGCAGTAGCGCAAACCCGTGGGTTTCGGGCCATCGTCAAAAACATGCCCAAGATGGGCGTCACACAGCGCACACTGCACTTCAGTTCGTGTCATGCCAAACATATGGTCGGCGATTTCATGTACGTTCTCCCGGGCAATGGGCTGCCAGAAACTTGGCCATCCGGTATGCGAATCAAATTTGGTATTGGCGTCAAAAAGAGCATTGTTGCAGCACACGCAGCGATATAAACCGGGCTCATGCCGATCATAATCCGGCTGGGAAAAAGCATGCTCCGTGCCTTGTTCACGGGTTACCTCATAGGCGAGAGGCGACAACATCTTGCGCCATTCTGCCTCTTTATGTACTTTGGGCAAGTTAGCTCGACCCAAAGGTTTTCCGTCATCGGAAAACTGCATCACGGTTACCAAATTGTTACCCGTTGCCTGGCTCGCAAATGTGCGCGTTGCACATCCCATGGCAACGCCTGATAAAGCGTATAAAAATTGTCTGCGTTGCATACTATTTACTCCTTGTTATTGAGTCTTTGATGTCAAATCGTGAATTCGGTTCAAAATTGAAAACACAATCCAGAATTATTCAGCCGGTCTGACCGTATATTCGAGCAGAGTAGAAAAAAAGTTACAAATAAATAATAACCATAACAGCCCCTCTCAAGAGGCACTTGAAATCAATTGCAGGTGCCCATATTTTCCGCGCTGAAACGGGTCCACATTAGACTGTTTTCTTTTTTCAATAAATCTTGCTGAACACCTGGACAGTGAATAAAACTCGGGTGTTCATGATACTTTTTTGTCGAAAGGTTAAAAATGAAACTCAACAAACTAGCATTAAATATTCATCGATCATTTGCAATTGCGTGTGTTTTTATTGGATTGGCATCGGGCTGCAGCTATGCATCTCATGATACTTCCGCGACCGCAAACGGCTCTCAAAAAAGTGATGGTGTCGAAGTGGCGCAGACACCTGCGCAAAAAGTATCCGTTGCCTTGCCGGATTTCTCGGAAATCGCCGCACAACAGGGGCCAGCAGTGGTCAATATAAGTGTGTCTGGATCGGTCAAATTGGGTACACAGGGTTTCCCGGGATTCGCTGAACCGGATCCAAATGATCCGTTTTATGAATTTTTTCGTCGTTTCCAGATTCCCGGGCCACAGGGAAGTCAACCTACCCACGGACTGGGTTCGGGTTTTATCATCAGTGCCGATGGTGTCATCCTGACCAATGCCCATGTGGTGGCGAATGCCGACGAAGTGATCGTGAAACTCACTGACAAGCGTGAATTCAAGGCTAAAGTCATGGGCGCGGATAAGCCCAGTGATGTTGCAGTATTAAAGATCGATGCCAAGGATTTGCCCTTCGTCAAGATAGGAGATCCTAAAAAATCCAGGGTCGGTGAATGGGTGATTGCAATCGGCTCACCCTTTGGATTTGAGAACAGCGTAACAGCAGGCATTATTTCTGCGAAATCCCGCTCTTTACCGGATGAGGGCTACGTCCCCTTTCTGCAGACAGATGTGGCTATTAATCCGGGTAATTCGGGCGGGCCCTTGTTTAACATGAGCGGGGAAGTGATTGGTATCAACTCGCAGATATACTCCCGCAGTGGTGGGTACCAAGGTTTGTCCTTCGCAATACCCATTGATGTGGCAATGAAGTCTGAAGCTCAATTGATTGACCATGGCAAGGTCAATCGTGGCCGTTTGGGGGTATTGATTCAGGAAGTTAATCAGGATTTGGCCACTTCTTTTGGTCTTGAAAAACCAGTTGGCGCACTGGTCAGTTCGGTAGAAAAAGGTAGTCCGGCTGAGCATGCAGGTATTGAATCCGGCGACGTCATTTTGAAATTTAATGGCAAGGAAATTTTTCATTCATCTGATCTGCCCCCTCTGGTGGCGGAGTTGCCCCCGGGGTCTGAGGCCTCTCTGGAAATCTGGCATAAAAAACGGTCCCGGACTATTTCCATGAAAATAGGTGAGATGAATGCCACAATTGCTACAGCCGAACCGGAAAACACTAACAAAGGAAAACTTGGTCTCGCACTCCGCCAACTGACAGCGGAAGAGCGGGCGAAGACCGAGCTGCCTAAAGATGAAGGATTGGTTGTGGAGCATATTGCCGAAGGTCCTGCTGCTCAAGCCGGTATTCGTCCGGGAGACATCATTTTATCGGTCAATGGAGAGAAAGTAGCCAGCGTGGAAAAGCTACGCAGTCTGATAGAAAAAGCGGGTAAGCGGCTGGCTTTTCACGTCATGCGCGGTGAAATGAAGCTGTTTATAGCGATCAAAATTGAATAAGGGCAAAGCGTGGGGTAAAGCTGGGGAATCTTTTACCCCACCCGGCACGGATACTTATTTAAATCAATTTTAAGAGCTCTTGAAACCGAATTTGGAAACCCTATATTAGCAATTGTGGAAACACACTTTTCTTATCACTGAAATCTGACAAGGAGAATTATGATGCCAAATCTGATACGTTATAACCAAGTTGACGATGCTTTTGACGACCTGTTTCGCGGATTCCTTATGCGCCCGGTTCGCATGGATGAGGGCAAGGAATTGCAGATAAAACTGGACGTAAAAGAAGATGACAAATCCTACACAGTACATGCGGAAATTCCCGGTGTAAAAAAGAATGATATTCACATCACAATTGATGGCAATCAGATTGCTATTAGCGCCGAAGTGAAAAATGAAAAAGAGGTCAAAGAGGGGCAAAAAGTTCTGCGTAGCGAGCGCTATTACGGTAAGGTGTCCCGGGCTTTCACCGTGGCGCAGGAAATTGACGAGGAAGCGTCACAAGCAAAATACAATGAAGGCGTTTTGGAACTGACCCTACAAAAGAAAGCAACTGTTAAATCAAAGCGTCTTGCTGTAAACTAATAGTCAGTCGTATTATGGGCAACGGGCAGTTTACTGACCGTTGCCCATTGAAGATTTAGAGTGAGCATATTGCTGATTGTAGCAAGATTACCAAACATCAGTTTGAATCGCACCCCTGCGCACCCCGCTAAATTGACTGGAAAGCCAAAAACACAGATAATCATATCTGTCTGAATGTTCTATATTAACAAACGTTTCACACCCTGCAGGTTGTATAACTTTCGGGGGGCTTTATGAGCGGTCAAGTTTTATACTTTTACGGTTATTTGCCTACTCTACCATTGCCATATCTCGTTATTTGCTAGCTGGGGGAATCGGATGAATTTATTTCAGACGCAGATTGGCATACGTTCAAAACTGATTTTACTTTTTGTGATCATCAAGGTAATCCCCTTGTTGCTCTTGGCCTTGCTGGCCTGGCGCGGTGTTATACAGTTGGGTAGCCAAGTGTCGGACCGTAGCACTAAAATGACCAACAGTGTTCATGAAACAGTGGGTCAGTTAAGCGAAGTGATGACCAAAGAATCTGTGCGTGCTCTTGACCTAAAATCAAGGGAACTCATAGAACGTCTGACGACCGATACGGCTCTGGCTGTCGCTGATTTTCTCAAAGCCCGAGACAAGGACATCCTGCTGGCTGCATCTCTGGAACCATCTCAAGCTGTATTTGAAAATTTTCTTCGCAACCGCACGCGTGCACTAGTTGATTCGGGCACTTGGGTATTGAGTCCCGATGGAAAGTCCTGGATACCAAGTGCCGAATTAAAATCTACCCCTGCTGAAATCAAACCCGAGAATGAGGAAAACAAGCAGGATTTCAATTATCGTGCACCAGAACAAATTTATAAGCGAGTAGAACGTCCTCTATACCATGAAATAACTTATGTAGGGCTCGATGGCCAGGAAAAAATTAAAGTTTCGGCAACCGGTTTGCTTTCAAAGGAACTTCGAAATGTGTCAAACAAAAAAAATACTTATGCCAAGGCAGAAACTTATTTTTCCGAACTCAAGAATCTAAAGCCTGGTGAAATATATGTTTCAGATGTGATCGGCCCCTATGTGCGGTCGCACTATTACGGCCCGGTAACGCCCGAGGCTGCGCAAAAAGCAAAGTTGTCTTTTGTCCCAAAAAATGAGGCTTATTCAGGCAAGGAAAATCCGCTTGGGAAGCGATTCAAGGGGATAATTAGATGGGCGACGCCTTTACTCAAAAACGGAAAAACTATCGGTTACATAACGCTGGCTCTCGATCACGACCATGTAATGAGCTTCACTGACAATCTGATGCCCACGGAAGCACGTTACATAACAATCCCTGATGCAAGTAATGGTAATTATGCTTTTATGTGGGATTACCTTGATCGCTCAATCGCGCATCCACGCCATCAATCCATCATCGGATTTAACCCTGAAACAGGTGAGCGTGAAACTCCCTGGCTCGAAGATTCGCTTTATCAAGGCTGGAAAAAAAGCGGCAAGCCACTTGAGAAATATCTGTCCGGTGTACCTGTTTTTGATCACCAGAGCCGCAATAAAAAACCATCAAAAGAATTGATCAAGGAGGGAATCCGCGGACTTAGTTGTCGATATCTGAACTTTGCTCCGCAATGCCAGGGCTGGTATGACCTCACAAAACAGGGAGGTTCCGGCTCTTTTGTAATTCTGTGGTCGGGTGTATGGAAACTGACTACGGCTGCGACTATTCCGTATTACACCGGAAAGTACGGTCAGACACCTCGCGGATTTGGTTATGTGACGATCGGTGCCAATGTTGAAGAGTTTCACAAAGCGGCAACCGCCACCAAGGATCTGCTTGATCGTCGTGTGACTGCCTATGGCGAACAACTCAAACAATCAGCCAGCGAAACGAACAACATCATTCTCGACAGCATGCAAAACACGCTTGCCACCTTGGTAGTTTCCAGCGCATTTATGATTGGCGTTGTGGTGCTGATTGCTATTTGGCTTGCCAATTTGTTGACCAGCCGCGTAACTCAACTGGCCGATGGCCTGCAAAAAATTGAACAAGGAAATCTGGGCTATCGGATCGAGAAGAAGAGCGACGATGAAATGGGGAAACTTGCCGAATCCATTAACCGCATGGCTAACAGTGTGGAAAACTCATTCCGCCACATTGAGGATGCGAAACAACGCGCTGAAGAAGCCAGTCGCATGAAGAGCGTTTTTTTAGCCAGCATGTCGCATGAATTACGTACCCCGCTGAATGGCATTCTCGGTTTTGCGGAACTGCTAAAAACGGAACTTGAAAACCCGGATCAGCAGTCGTATGCTGATACAATTCACTCGAGCGGACAACATTTGCTGGCACTGGTCAATGACCTGCTTGACTTGGCTAAGATTGAGGCAGGACGCATGGAGTTAAAACCGGTCAAGACTGATCTTCGCGCTTTGAGCAAAGAGGTTGCCTCGATTCATCGCGTCCATGCAGAAGGCAAGAGTCTCACACTTGACTGTTTCATAGCTGATGATGTGTCTGAAAGTCTGGTATGTGACTCTAAACGCCTGCGTCAGGTTCTCAACAATCTGCTTAATAATGCTGTCAAATTTACCACTGAAGGCAAGGTTGAGCTTAGAATCGAAAACCTGGAAAACAGAATACGCTTCACTATCAGTGACACGGGTATAGGCATCAATGAAGAACAACAAAAGAGAATTTTTGAGAAATTTTATCAAGCTGATAATTTCCTGACTGGAGAGCACGGTGGCACCGGTCTTGGATTGGCGATAGCGAAGGAATTGGTTGTGCTGATGAAAGGAAAAATTGGCTTTAAATCGAAACAAGGGAAAGGTTCCGAGTTCTTCTTCTCTTTACCTGTGTCATGAGTAAGCGCGCGCTGGTAGTTGACGACACACCACTTAATCGCAAGCTCGCGGTAGCCATGTTGCAGCGCAATGGATGGGTGTGCGAAGAGGCAAATGATGGCAAACAGGCGCTTGCAAAACTTCAAGGCGAGCATGGCTTCGACTTGGTACTTCTTGACATCAAAATGCCCTGCATGAGTGGTGAAGAGGTTTGTCGTATTTTGCGCTCTGATACAAACACCACTTCGCTACCCTTGATAGCCTACACGGCGCATGCACTTGAAGAGGAAAAAGCAAGATTTCTGGCGCTTGGTTTTAATGCTGTACTGATCAAGCCGATTGATCTGGCTTCGCTGAAAGATGTCTTGGAGCAGGTGGCAAGTTTAACTTCCTGACAAGTATAAATCAGCCTGTCAGGACTAAACCGGATTCAACAATTTACTGGTGTGATTTGCTGAAACGGTTGATAGTTTTTACAAGTGCGATGCGATTGGGAATCATTAACATATTCCATATCTGACGTGAGGATTATGATAATTAGGAGAGTCTTTTCATTTTATTACCATTTTGAGTCTCCTCGCAGATGTGGAGACGAATTGAAAGTGTTGCTATTACCAGAGTTACGACCGTCAATATTATTCTAGGCTATTCTAAACCTCGACCGTCTCTATTTGGCACATTACCGAAGTTGGAGAAATTCGGGTTCGGGGTAGTCAAAATTACAACCTGGCTATCCATTCCGCGCCGAATGAGTTCACGCATGAACACTTAATTTGAATACTGTATTATGACGAATCTTGTTGTCATACTGTTTAAATTCCGACCTTCTGATCCCTCGGTTTGTCCGGCGGTAAACCTTGCATCTTAAGATTTTGCAAAATGTCGGTTTCATGCATGCAGTAAAGAAAATCCAGAAAGTTCACCTGAAAGCTTCCGGGGCCAATGGATTTTCTTGCGGCGAACTCACCGGCGATTCCCATGACTGCCATGGCATGCGCTGCAGCTTTGATGGGGGAGCTATTTACCGCGAGAAAGGCTGCTGTTATAGCGCTTGACGTACATCCAATACCTGTCACTTTGGTCATCATGGGATGTCCGTTTTCAATTCGTACCACCTCATCCCACTTAACGATCAAGTCCACTGGACCACTGACGGAAACAACGCAGTCTGCCAACAAAGACAGGGAGCGCGCATCATCAAAAACTTCATCCGGGTGGTGCATGCTATCGACCCCTTTGGTGGCTTGCACGGAGTCAATCAGGGATTTGATCTCGGAAGCATTGCCGCGAATCACTGTGGGTCGGATTTCATTAATCAGCTTTTGCGCTGTCTGGGTTCGGAACTGAGTTGCACCGCAGCCGACCGGGTCCAATACGATGGGTATCTTGCGGCGACGAGCTTCTTTTCCTGCATTCAACATCGCTTCGACCCAAGTACTACTTAGTGTACCGATGTTAATAACCAGTGCTTGTGCTAATCCCGTCATCTCTTCAACTTCTTCAATGGCATGGGCCATAACTGGGGAGGCACCAATCGCAAGAAGCGCATTGGCTGTAGTGTTCATCACGACATAATTGGTTATGTTGTGTACCAGAGGCGATGTAGTTCTAATCTTGAGAATATCTTGCCAGATCATTCTTGTTTTCCTTATGTGGACAAATACTCATGCACGATGAGATTAAATTACATTAAACCCATCAAAGTAATGATGTCAAATATGATTCAAGGCTAATGGACTTTCAGCATGACACAGCCGATCTTGAAATTTCGAAAATTAGGAGCGACCGCGTCTGGTGAGATACCAAGTGATGGCGAAAAACTTGACTAAAATACTGTGTTATGTACAATTGAACTGTAACTTCTAGCTCAATTTCAACTTGGTTATAATGATCAGGAATGATTTGAGTGCTTTTCAAATTATCTGGTGGAGGTACAAATCATGAATCCTCACATTTTCTACCATATTCCCAGTGAACACCTCATTGAAGTCGTGCGTAGCATCGGACTATTCATGGGAATTATTGTCTTTGCAATTGTCGTTGGTTTTGTTTGTCTATCAGTAGCCTGATTAAAAAAGGGAGGATTGGAAAATGACTGGCGTGGTAGAAATTGATGCGCAACATCAGCAACTCGTTGAGACGTTTAACAGGCTGAACGATGCCGTAAAAAACAGGCAGTCGCGTGAAGAAATATACCGGATTATCGATGAAGCTATTGACTTGACCCGTTTTCATTTTGAAACTGAAGAACGTCTTATGGCCCAGTCAGGATACTCAGGGATTGATTGGCATAAAGATCGACATAAAGAACTGATCATTGATGCGCAGAATTTGCATAAGAAATTGGACTATGTTGGCGAGGAAATGTTTACCGAGTGGTTTAATCACTGGCCATTCGCTGATGTTCTTGCGCATATCCGCTATGCTGATCAGCAGGTTGAAGATCATATTGTCCAGAGTGAAGCGATGACTCGTTAAATTTGAGAAATGGCGAATTATTAGCCCGGATGTCCATCCGCACGTTGCTTCAAATAGATGGGCAGATATCGCAGTACCCAAGGAGTAAAACATCCGAGCCATACTGCTCCTGCAGCGAAGTACAGCCATTGTCGATTTTCCATGGGAAATAAATCTGCCAGCACACGCAGACCCGCACCGATCTGTATTCCGGAAAACATGATTTTGATCGGTTTGTCCGCTGTCATGGGAAGTCCTGAGTGACCCAGAGTGACACGTGTTGCCATGCCAATTAGAAAAGTGGCAAAAAAACCGAGCGTCAGCGCGTGCAAGGGGGCAAGCCCTCCAATAAACGTGTCTCCGTGACTGATAAGCAACACCATGCTTTGCGCAGTAAAAAGTAACATGGCAATACTCAGCCAGGCAAAACTAATGTGTAACACCGCCAGCATCGGGAGTTTAAGGCTGCGACCGAATTCCCAACTATGGGATAGATAGAGTGCAGCCAGCGCAAGAGGAAAATCACAAAGCCATAACCAAGTATAAGAGCCGTTAAAATCAAGCAGGCAATGGGTTGCACTTGCGATCAGGATGATCCACAAAGCCAAAAATGAAGATTTCATTTGGGTTTGGGGTAATGCGCTGGTGGTGAAAAAAGGGATCATCCGGTGTGCAACCGTAGTAAAGATCGGCAACAAGAATAGCCAAATCCCTCCTTCTATTGAAAAACGTATCCAGGAAACATCGTCACTCACCAGAAAAACAAGATAAGAAAACTGGCAGCACCAACCGAGATAAAGCGCCCCAAAAATAATTTTTGGATGCCGTTTGTCTTGAGGTGGCGTGTCGAGCAGGACTCGCATCAATGCGTATAATATAAATCCCCATCCGGATAATGTGCAACAAACAGCTATAATCAGCAAAGTATGACTCACAATAAGTCCGGCGTAAAAGCCGATGGCCCCCAACATCAAAAGTATAAACGCAGGAACATAAAGCTTCTGCGGGATTTCGACGCCTTTCATCCAGCGGGGAAAGGTGGTCATTTGTACTCCGAACATAAAGAGTGGGAGCATTCCGAAAATCATTAGGTAGGCATGTGCATAACTGGGTGCAATCTTCCAACTGATGGGCTGCATGAACTCACCATAGCGAGTCAGCAATTCAGTCATAAACCAGATCATGACTGCAAGAGTTTGGAGCGCACCTCCCAAAAACATAACGCGGTGAGGTGCAGATTTAAGGACATGCCACTGTTTTATGGTTATCATAGGCGGTATACATAATCTGCGATTAATGTAGCTGTAAATTAGCTTTGGGAGCATATTATGAGTGTTACTCAAAGATAACGCCATCCGCTGCAAATAATAAAAAATTGCCTTGTAATGAGTGTCTGACTTTTGCGGGAATACATGCTATTTTTAACTTCAATCTGAGTTTAATTTAAGTTAAAATTTTTCAAAGAAGCACCAGTACGATATATATTTTTACACGCATTTTATAATGCGCGGCGGCTTAAAAATTTAAGGCAAAAATGAAATATGTAATATTAGTGTTGCTATGCGCAGTAGTATCAATTGCATATGCAAACAAAGAAGGAGATGCAAGTTCACTGCAAAAGAGCCAATATGAGAAACGGTTTAAAACGGAATCATTTGCCAAATGCAATATATGTCACAAGCCGTTTGAAAGCACGGTAATCGGCAGTCGGACTATACCCTCATACTTAAGTATGACGCGTATGGATATGGAGTCCATAAATAATGGCATAGAGCATGGTGGTCATCTGTCCAATGCGGATAAAAGTGAAATTATTTCAGTTATTCACCCTGCTATCCAACCTGTCATTAAGGCTGAATCGGTTAGTTACCCTGCAGACGAACCCGGCAAATCCACCCAAAAAAGTGTTAGCAAAAAGAATGTAAAAAAGACTGGCAAGAAAAGTAAGAAGCATGGAAAATCAAAGAAGAAACTGCAGCCACATTAGAATAATCGAAACAGAGCAAGGAGAATTACTTGAGTGACCACCAGAATATTTTGGAATCCCCCTGTATACGGAATTGTTGCCTGAATCAGGGCGATATTTGTCTGGGTTGTTTTCGGTCGCTGGAAGAAATTACTTATTGGAATGAAGCCAGTAATCACGAGCGTATTGTTATTCTAGCTAATGTCTTCAAAAGGAAGAACGCACAATCAAGAGCCTCAATGCCATGAGTATTACAAGAATATTTAGAGTAAGAATTGATAGCAATTTTCGGCAAGAATTTGAAGGTAAATTTTCGATTGATGCCATGTATAAAATTCGTGAGGCACCAGGGTTTATTTCTGCCTCGATTCTTAAACCATCAAAATGGAGCCCCGACGAGTATGCGATGATTTCCCAGTGGCAGAATCAAGAGTCATTGAAGCGTTTTTTTGGGGATAAATGGAACGAAGCCATGATTACGCCGAGCGCGGAAAAGTTTATAGTTGCCTGTTGGTTACACCATTTTGAATCTTGGGAGCAAGCGTAAAAACTTCCTGCTAAATTATGGGAAATTTTAACGAGACATTTCACATGAACGGATTGGATAGCCCGACTCAGGCGAAATGCCCAGAGCGATAATTAACCAGCGCTTTTTCTATCTCTGCTTGTGCGTTCATAACAAAGGGGTCGTATTGCACAACTTGGTTCATTCAGCGGTTTGCTGGCAACCAGAATCGGGCGAGCATTTTCCGGCGCGGTGAGCATCAATACATCCGACTTGGCATCATTGGTAAAATGCTAATTCTGCGCGATTCCACTTTGAGTCATGACATTCGTCAAGGGTCAATTCTTTCGAAACTCGTTCGACTATTCCTGTGGTTTTGGTCTAGGGCGCTTGCCTACCTTAACCTGAACAACTACTTCACGCTGACTTCGTAACAGTTTTAGCACCGCTATTTTGCCTGGTGGTAAGCTGGAGATGGTTTCCAGCATGGTGTTTGAGTCGGAGAGCGGTTTATTGTCCACGGTGGTGAGAATGTCCCCTGCCTTAATCCCTGCCAGATCAGCCGGGCTACCACGCATCACTTCGGAGATGAGTACTCCCTGTACATTACCAAGCTTAAATGACTCTGCCAGTTCAGGAGTTAATTCCTGAACTGCTACACCGACCCAGCCGCGTGTCACCGAGCCGCTCTGGATGATTTGCTCCATAATTTTTTTCGCGGTACTTACAGGAATGGCAAAACCGATGCCTAACGAACCTCCGTTGGGCGAATAAATTGCACTGTTAATACCAATCAGATTCCCGTTAACATCCACCAAGGCTCCACCCGAGTTACCGGGATTAATCGCCGCATCGGTTTGAATAAAATTTTCGAAAGTATTCAAGCCGAGGTGATTTCGTTTCAAAGCACTGACAATTCCCATCGTCACAGTCTGACCCACACCAAACGGATTACCGACAGCCAGTACAATGTCACCCACCTGTGCTTGATCTGCATGCCCGAAGGTAATGGCGGGAAGATCACCACCCGGCAATTCAATCTTGATAACCGCAAGGTCGGTATCGGGGTCAGAGCCGATCACCCGGCCTTTGGCTGTGCGTCCATCGGTTAACGCCACTTCGATCTGGTCAGCCGCATCAACTACATGATGATTCGTCAGGATGTAGCCGTCATGGCTTACAATGACTCCGGAGCCCAAGCTTGAATTCTGCTCGGTTGCAGTATTGTCGCCCTGCTCACCAAAGAAAAAACGGAAGCGCGGGTCATCCATGAAAGGATTATTGGGGACTTTTACTGTGCTGGTAGTAAATACATTGACTACCGCCGGCATGACCTTTTTTGCGGCAGTGCTGAACCCCGATGTCGGAATTTTGCTGCCGGTATCTTGAGCCGTTTCGTATAAGGTCACTACACCGCTACGCGCAGCATTGGGCAACAAGCCGGGCTTGAGCGTATTGATGATAAACAGCATCGCCAGACCAATCGTGGTGGCCTGCGCAAAAAGTAACCAGAACTTACGCATGATATGATGGAAACACTTGGTTAATGGTTGGAGTGCACATGTTACTAAGCGATTTGCAAGATTATATCGGAAGCTTGCTGGAGATTGGGCAATTTCGTGATTATTGTCCGAATGGTGTACAAGTGGAAGGAAAATCCGAAGTGCACCGGATTGCTACCGGGGTCACGGCATCTCAACGACTGATTGAAGCGGCCACAGAGTGGGGAGCGGATGCCATTCTGGTGCATCACGGTTTTTTCTGGAGAAATGAAGACGCTGCAATCGTCGGTATCAAAAAACGCCGTATTGCTCGGCTACTTAAACATGATACCAGCCTGCTGGCATACCATTTACCACTGGATGCCCATGTTGAACTCGGTAACAATGCTCAGCTTGGTCGACAGCTGGGGTTTGTTGAGCAAGGTCGTTTCGGTGAACAGAATATTGCCTGCTATGGAGAATTAATCCAGGCAAAAACGCTGGATGAATTAACTTCACAAATAGAAGATGAATTGAGGCGCAAGCCACTAGTTATAGGAGAGGGCGGTCGTGCTGTTCGCCGCATAGCATGGTGCACCGGAGCGGCACAGGATTTTTTCGAGAAGGCGGTTTCCCTTGGGGTTGATGTTTTTCTTACCGGCGAAATTTCCGAGCAAAGCGTGCATATCGCGCACGAAACCGGGGTGGCATTTATTGCTGCGGGACATCATGCCACGGAGCGCTACGGCGTTCAGGCATTGGGGGAGCACTTGGCAACCCAGTGTGGAATTGAACACCATTATTTTGAGATGGATAGTCCGGTATAAGCCGGAAAATAGGGTATAACAGGTTTTGTAAATCGCTGTAGAATATTCGAAGCTTAAACTCCATAGGTTGCAATTCTACTCTGGCTCAAGTAAGTGCATGGGATATAGTGGATGATATTTTCAGGAGGTTGTCTTGGCGATAACGCTTGATGGGTTGGTTAGAAATCCAGCGGCTGGGCAAAAGGCAGGTGTTCCTGCGTCAATCAAGGCTGATTTGGCAACAGGGGCTTTAGACTCCGCCAGCACAAGTATTGGAAAGCAAACAGACGCAACCAGCGTGAAGTTGTCACCTTACGGTCAAATCAAATCCAGCTTTGTCAATGTTCAGTCCGCAGGGAGAGCATTGTCCACGCCGGCCAAGGTCAGTTCGGCTGAAGATACGACCAAAACCGTGCAGACTTTTACCGATGCCTTTAATAGTGCAACCCGTATTATCAATGCGAGCCAATCACTGTCCAATAATAGCAAGGTCAATTCGGCAAGCACTAGTCTGAAAAAAATCGTGTCGAGTGGTAGCAATTCGTCGAATTTGCAGGCTATTGGCGTCAGCGTGAATCAAGACGGAACCATGTCGGTTAATTCCATAGCATTACAAAGCGCAGTGCAGGCAAACCCTAGCTTGGTTCAGGACACGCTTGTAAAAGTCGGCATGCAAGCAGTACTGAGCACACAAAATGAATTGGCTGGTAGCAGCGGAAGTGGAACAGCTAATTTCCGTTTGAAAAATCAATCGAATAAATCAGCTGGACAGCAAAAAATCACGCCTAATTCTTCCGGCGCTGTTCCTCAGCAAAGTCAGGTTTTAAACAATAGCTCCTCAGCTGCCATTGCAGCTTACACGCAGATGGCTTCTCGCTGAAGCTTTATAAAAATAAGAAAAAGCCGTTTAACTTAATAAAGAATTTTTAGAAATTGTAGACCGTAATTGGTCGAGCGAAACTTTTATGGCAGGTGCAACGTCACTTAATGCTAAATTGGCAGAATTTATATCCTCTCCGTGAATTAACAACAATCGGCGCATCAGTCCGCAAACCTCGTCAAGCAATGCATTACATTCAGTTGAGTAGCGCAGTAGAAAATCTTTACGGCGAGGATGATAGGAAGTCCAATTCCAAGCCAGGAAATTTTCATTATTCTTGAAGTGTTCTTCAAGCAAAGCTTCACGCAATTTTGCCACCTTGGGAATATTGACTTTATCCGGCGACGGCGTAGCACTCCACATTACACCATAATAAATACGCAAATTTTCGCCCATAGTTTGCTGTTCCATCATCAGGCGCAAAAAAAGGGACTGATCCGACATGGGGTGCAGATGTAACCCAACCAGGCAATCCGGTGTGTTGCGATCCTCTGTGAGTGCCAAGGACCACGATAATTGATGTTCCTCCAGAAAACGGGAAATTTGGTCCTGCAATTCACGCCAGAATTGATTGTTCATGTGTTGGCGTTTGCCATCAACCAGCTCTGCCACGGAAAGTGCCAAGGATAAATTCTCTTCCTTCGAAAAAAAATCCAGGACAGCTTGTTCTTCATTTGACATATGAATCCCTAATTTTATAAAGGTTTGCGGCGGGTTAATTGGTGGAGATTTAACCGGATTCGAACTGGATACGCAACATTTGTCAGTGAAATTAAATGCCAAGCTGGGTTAATATCTCAATCTCAGTGTAATCTGATCTTTTGGATCAAGGAATAATAATGAGCAAAACCACCCATTTCGGTTTCAAAACCGTCGCCGAAGAAGAAAAAGCCAAGCATGTAGCAAGCGTATTTACTTCTGTTGCCGGCAAATATGATGTGATGAACGACTTGATGTCTGTGGGTTTACATCGATTGTGGAAACGCTTTGCCATTGAGATCAGCGGTGTAAAAGCGGGTCAGAGAGTGCTCGACGTGGCGGGGGGCTCAGCAGATTTGTCGCGTTTGTTTCTTAAGAAAGTTGGCAGCGCTGGGCAAGTCGTGCTCACCGATATTAACAACGCAATGTTGCGTGTCGGGCGCGATCGTCTGCTTGATTCTGGCATTGCCACTCCGGTTGCTCAATGCGATGCCGAACAATTACCCTTCCCTGACAATTATTTTGATTGCGTCAGTATCGCTTTCGGTTTGCGTAATGTGACACATAAAGATGCGGCCTTGCGAGAAATGCGCCGTGTGATCAAGCCGGGTGGACGTGTCATCGTACTGGAGTTTTCCAAAGTCGCCAAACCGCTTGAAAAGATCTATGACGCCTATTCATTCAAACTTCTTCCAAAGATGGGAGAACTCATTGCCAACGATGCAGAGAGCTATCGTTATCTTGCCGAATCAATCCGCATGCATCCCGGGCAGGAAGAATTAAAGCAGATGATGATTGAAGCAGGACTTGAGCGCGTAGAATACTTTAATATGACCGGAGGTGTAGTAGCCGTGCATCGGGGATATAAATTCTAAGCACAAAGTCGCAGGTAATAACCAGAAATTTTAACTGCATTTAATTTAATTGAATTCGCAAAAAATCGGAAATACATAATGAAAAATTGGTTGATGGTATTAATCGGCGCACTGATTATTTCAATGAGTGGAATAGTTCAGGCTGCCCCCATGACTAAAGATCAGGGAGATGCCATACTCAAGGAACTTCAGGAGATCAAGCAATTGCTTGCCAGACAGCAGGCACCGCAGCAACCTCCGTCGGCCCCACCGACACCTGAAAAACTGACCGTCAAGGGTGATGCGGAGCACGTTCTCGGAAACGCGAACGCGCCCTTGACGCTAGTCGCATTTACCGATTACCAATGTCCGTTTTGCGGGCGCTTTGAAGCAAGTACTTTTCCAGTGCTTAAAATGAATTATATTGATACGGGCAAGCTACGCTTCATACTGCGAGACCTTCCGTTGGACTTCCATCCATTTGCCCTGAAAGCAGCGCAGTCTGTACATTGTGCCGGAGATCAGGGCAAGTACTGGGAAATGAAGGAACGTGTGTTCAAAAATCAGTCTAATCTGGATGCTGACGCTTTAGCCGGTTATGCAAAAGAGATTTCAATCAACGTAGATTCTTTCAAGAGTTGCATGGCTGCTGGAAATCATTTAAAGGCAATAGGCGATGAAGCCAAATATGCAGCCTCGCTAGGTATCAGTGGTACTCCGACATTTGTTCTTGGCAAAGTAGTGGGCGACTCAGTGGAGGGAAAAGTGATTGTAGGCGCGCAACCTCTTGAAGTTTTCGAAGCCGCGATCAAAGATATGCTGGAGAAGCGTTGATTGCTACATAAACAATATTGCATGCAGGAGGCATCTATCAGGTTGCGGCATTCTGTTCGATGCTGATAATCTTTACGTAAATGTGATCAACCTCGACGTGACCTGTCCGTTCTGCTGGTTATTGGACTGTTAGGCTGATTTTTGCTGCAGGACTATTTTTCTTAACTTCGTTGCGGTTATTTCCTATGTCGACCAAGGCGAAACGGCATCAACCAGCATATTTTCTGGGGCATCCTTGCTCGGTGTGTTACTGATCATCAGTCGTGGCAAATGGTCGATGGACGCATGGTTGGCAAAACAATTGCAGTAAAATTTGCATTGTTTTCAACGCTTGCGTTAACCGTGGAAGGGGAATACTAAAGAGCCAATATCGTGCTGCTGCAACAATGAATAAACTTAATCAATTTTCACAATAGCATGTCCAACCTGAAATATGGTTGAAGCTCCCCCCAAAATGAATGTTTCCATGTTATAAAGTATCCTCAATATAGGTTTGCTGACGAATCCATTTAGTAAGTTTAATCTTGGCGATCAAGTTTAATTGATACAAAAGATGGGGCTTGGAAGTCATGACGGAAAATTTTGAATACAAACTGACCAATCATCCGGATCTGACATTGCGACTGTCACAGTTTGCAATGGAGAATGTATCGATAGAAATCTATTGGTTGGGTAGTGATGCAAAAATCTACTATGCTAACAATCAGGCTTGTAAAAAACTGGGTTACTCAAAGGAAGAATTATTGCAACTTTCTCTTGGGGATCTTGATCCGAATTATCCCACCAGCCTTTGGCCGGAGCATTGGAATCAACTCAAAAGAGATAAAACTCAATCATTTGAAACTCTCCACAAACGTAAGGACGGTGTAATTTTTCCCGTTGAGGTGGTAGCCAATTACGTCAGTATCGATGGCAATGAGTTTAATGTGGGGTTCGCAAAAGATATCTCTGAACGGAAGCAAGCGGAAGCAAAATTACTGGAAGGCGAATTTTTATGGAAAAATGCCATTGAAGGAGCCGGAGCAGGCGTCTGGGATTGGAATATACAACAGGACACAACAAATTTCTCCAAACGATGGAGGGAAATCCTGGGTTACTCCGAACACGAAGTAATGCCATCAGGCGATGATTTAAAAAAGTCGTTTCATCCGGATGATCAGGATTATGTTATCTCAGCGATGCAATCATATCTTGAAGGTAAGTCACCGAATTACTCAGTTGAGTGTCGAATGAGATGTAAAGACGGTAGTTATAAATGGGTGCAGGGTCGAGGGATGGTGGTAAGCCGTAGCCCAGACGGTCATCCTTTGAGAATGATCGGTACGACCACTGATATTTCAGATCGAAAACAAACTGAATTGGCACTTCAAGACAGAGAAGAGCAACTTCGATTAGTTCTGGAGGGCGGGGATTTGGGATTTTGGGATTGGGAGATTCTGTCTGGTAAAGTTAAGAGGAATGATCGATGGGCAAAGATGCTTGGCTATACATTTGACGAAATTCAACATACGACCCAGCAGTGGACAGATTTCATTCATCCAGAAGACAGGCAAAAAGCATGGAAATCAATTGAAGATGTTATTGAAGGTCGCTCACTTGCGCACAAGATTGAATATCGAATGCTGCATAAAGATGGAAGTATTCGGTGGATACTTGACCAAGCAAAAGTAATGAAGCGTGATGCTGCAGGAAAACCCACGCGCATGAGTGGTACGCACACTGACATTACTGACCGCAAGAAAATCGAAGAGGTTATTAGCGAAGGTAGCCTGCGACTCAATAGAATTCTTGACAATCTATTTGCATATGTTGCGCTATTAGATACCAATGGGGTGGTTCAGGAAATCAATAAGGCACCACTTGATAGGGGTAGTTATCGCCACGAAGATGTTGTTGGTCAATATTTTTATAATTCACCTTGGTGGAATTATGACGAACAGGTACGTAGTCAATTAATAGTTGCCATTGACTTGGCCAAACAGGGGAAGTTTAGCCGCTATGACGTGCTGGCGAAAATGGGTGTTGACCTTGTACCGCTTGATTTTCAGATTGGTCCAATTTATGACAATTCCGGTCAGATCATTGGCCTGCTTCCAACTGCGGTGGATATTACAAAGCGTAAACGACTTGAAGTTGAGCTTAAGCGTCAGGCACATCTTGACTACCTTACCGGGCTTGCTAATCGTCGTAGTTTTATGGATCAGGCCGAGATTGAGTTATCACGAACACAACGTTATGACACCACACTTTCAGTTTTGATGCTGGATATAGACCACTTCAAACAAATCAATGACACCCATGGGCATCAGGCGGGCGACCTTGTACTTAAGGCGTTAGCTGTGATTTTTCAGGAAGTTTTGCGTAGTGTAGATATCATAGGGCGCATGGGGGGGGAAGAATTTGCGTTAATTTTGCCTGAAACGGCGATTGATAAAGCAATTGAGGTGGCAGAACGTTTACGGGAAGTCATTTCAGCAGGGGAGGTTACTTTACCGGCAGGGCTGAAAATCCACTTTACAGTTTCAATTGGAATCGCGGCACTAATTGATAAGAATACACACATTGATGTGCTGCTTAATGAAGCCGATAAAGCGCTTTACCGAGCAAAGAAAGCGGGACGGAACAGGGTCTGTACCTAACGGGCATGGCAACACCGCCCTGAATAATGAAACTCGTGATGCCCGTTTCCCCCTCCCCAGTCCTCCCCCTGCTGGGGAGAGCGAAGCGAGGGGGACGAAGCCGGGACAGTGTCTCGCTTCGCGAGTTTCACGTTAACTATGTCTGATTGAATGACAGTTTTCGTTCAACGTATATTCTCTGCCGAACGGCGGTTATAGGTTAAATAACTTTGAAAGGCTTTGAACGTGATCTTTGATACTATCGAAAATTCTCGGCGCTATGAACCGCTGCACCCACTTTTCGCTAGTGCCTTCGAATTCATCCGAAAAACCGATTTGCGCGCTCTCAAGTCAGGGCGTTATCCCATCGTCGGGGATGATTTGTTGGTTATTGTTGAGTCTGTCTCCGGCCGTAATCGTGAACAAGCCAGTCTGGAATGCCATCGCCGCTACATCGACATTCAGTTTGTGCTCGAGGGTGTTGACGAAATGGGCTGGAAGTCTTTATCGGAATGTCATGAGCCGATGGAAAAGTACAACGAGGAAAAAGATATCCAGTTTTTCCGTGATACTCCGGCAAGTTGGATTGCTACCCCACCCGATGCATTTTGCATTTTCTTTCCAGAAGATGTCCATGCGCCGCTGGTTGCCACTGGAAATATCCGAAAGGCGATTTTCAAGGTTGCAACAGTGCCAACACTATCCGGCAATACTTGAACTTAAATGGTTGCTTTCGTTTAAGGCTGCCTGGGCGGGGCGAAAGCAACCTCTCCCTGCCACCTGACCCGCTTACCCTTGATCTTGAAAGCCAGAGAGATAGAGGCTTTCTTGACGCTATTTTTGGGATGAGGTGTACAGTTTCTCCTCGCACATTCCAGCCATTCGTCGCCGGTAAAATCAGCCTCAAATTTTGAATTCGAAGGAATTGAAGTAGAAGCCTGTTGTGCGGGGACTGATTTGGGAAGATCGTTTTTGTCGGTTAAATGGAGAATCCGTACCGACTCTCCTGTGGTCGTGATATAGGTACTCTCATCCCACAGCAGATTGATGGTTGAGGGTAAAGTGTTATTTATTTCGAGGCGGTAAAACACCCCTCTCTGATAGCTAACCGTTATCGGGACATTTTTAATCGGATTGGATACTGTAATTGTTTGCTCATGATCCGGTTGACGCATAGTTTCGCATCCCGTCAACTGAGCAAACAGAAGAATGCACACCAGCGTAACCACTGATTGAATCATCGTTGCGCCTTACTCATCAAAAGCAACATCCCCTTCACTGAACAGATCGCCCATTTTAAGATTTTTGAAATCAAACAGACTGCCATCCAGAAGATGGGATGGCTTGACGTTTTGCATGGAAGTGAAAATCGTTTGGCTACGTCCCGGATATTGTAATTCCCACTTGGAAAGCATTTCCTTGATGTTCTGGCGTTGAAGATTTTCCTGTGAACCGCAAAGATTACAGGGGATGATCGGGAATTCCATGCCGCGTGCAAAACGGGCAATGTCTTTCTCTGCGCAATAGGCCAGTGGACGAATGACGATGTGGTCGCCTTTATCTGTGACCAGTTTGGGAGGCATGGCTTTCAGTTTGCCACCAAAAAACATATTCAGGAACAGTGTTTCAATCATATCATCGCGGTGATGCCCCAGTGCGATTTTATTGGCCCCTAACTCACCCGCCACCCGGTAAATGATGCCGCGCCGCAGGCGTGAGCATAGAGAGCAGGTGGTTTTACCTTCAGGAATTTTTTCCTTTACTATGGAGTAGGTGTCCTGGGCTTCAATGCGAAACTCCACTCCAGTCGATTTTAAATATTCCGGCAGTACATGGTCCGGAAAACCCGGCTGTTTCTGATCCAGATTCATGGCAATTAATTTAAAATTAATCGGTGCACGTTTTTGCAGTGCACGCAGAATTTCCAATAGCGTATAGGAATCTTTCCCTCCGGACATGCACACCATGACCGTATCTCCCTCCTCGATCATGTTGAAATCACCGATCGCTTTACCGACCTGATGTTCCAAACGCCCCCTTAGCCGGTTGAAATTGCCGGAGTGGTGTTCAAATTGGATGGGTTGAGTAAGTGCGTCCATAATTTAAAATAATTTGGGAAAAGTATAAGTAAAATAGCTTCTCAGGAAACGTTTGAGAGAGGGTAATTGTAGCGGTATTCGAATGCTTTCTGAAACATTCTAACCGGCTCCATCAGGTAAGTTACAAAAAGCCCATGTTTGCATGGACTTTTTATTTGTTTACATCTTTTCAATTAGTTGGTATGTTAGCGCTGTTGCCATGATGATCAATTAGCGGATCATCATGGGCGAAGTAAATGCTGACAAGATGTGCCAAGGGAAACACACATGAGTAGAATTTATGATCAGTTGACTTTACCTGAGATGCGAGGTGGAACCGGAAAGGCAGGGCATCAGCCAGTCAGTCAGCAAGAGGCTTCTGAAGAAGCCTTGCATAGCTACTCAACTAAGCTGACCAAACAGGATCGTCAATTAGAAATGGACGAGTTGGTTAACCATGCACATCTTCATATTGCAGCCATTGAAAGAGCCAAAACACACACAACAGAAGAAAAGCTATTGGCCGAAAAACATGCTATTCGGCTCTCGGAAATTTCGCAAATTGAGCGGCTTGCACGTGAACGAGCCGAGGCAGAACAAGAGGAACGTAATGCGGTTGTTCATCGTATTGAATTGGAGCGTCAATTAAATGCACAGCTTGAGTTGCAAATCGAGCAAAAAAAATTCGATCATGCACAAGCCTTTCAGCGCGCGGCGCAGGAAGAGCAGCTTAGACGGGTCACTGCTGAACGTGAGGAAAACGAACGTCAACTTCAGTCTAATGAGAACGCAGCACAACAAAAACTGAACGAAACTGCGATTGAGGAAGCTCGCAACCTTGCGGAACATGAAACTAGGAAGGCCGAAAGACTGGAGGCTCAGCTTCAGGAAGAGAAGCGGCTTGAGTTGCTTGCCCGTGAGAGGGCGGAAGCTGAAGAGGACGAACGAATAGCGCTTGTCGCTCGCATTGAGGCAGAACGTCAAGTGGCGGCTCAAATCGAGCTTCGGATTGAGCAGGAAAAGAACTGGCGAATTCAGTCAAGCAAGAGAGTTGCTCACGAGGAGCAGTTGCGCATTGCAGCAGCGAAGCGCGAGGCGCAGGAACGCCAACTTCGAAAAGAAGAGTTGGCAACGCAAGCCGAATCTCACCAGGCTGAAATAGAAGAAGCGCAAAAACGTGCAGCTGCTGAAAAGCGTCGTGCCGACGAACTTGCTGCCCAACTTGCGGAAGAAGCACGCCTTGAGGCGCTTGCTTACCAGAGAACGCTAATTGAGCAAGAAGAGCGGGTTGCAGTCGCGGCACGCATCGAAGTTGAGCGTCAATTAACCGCCCGGATAGAGGCGAGAATTGAGCAGGAAAGGCTTGAGCTTGAACAGTTAGCCCTGCGGGAAGCGACCGGGGAAAAACTCAAATATGCAATTGCCGAACGCGAAGCTTTAGAGCGCAGACTGCAAGAGGACGAATTCACTGAACGATCGATGCCTCCAGACGCCGTCATAGGAGATGTGTATAAACGCGAAGTGGAAAGTGTGCGTGACACCGAGAAAAAGACGGTACGGATTATTCTGGAGCCGGAACTGAAGTCGGATGAATTGCAAACGCGGACCAACCAAAGTTCTCGCTACGAGCAATCTGTTGGGACATCAGAAGCCAGAAAACAGGCAGCGGTCAATCTGGCCGGGACAAGAAAAGAAATTTTACCTAAGCACCCAGCAGCTTATTTTTCCTTGGCTATATTGACCATCGCTGGAATATATTGGATAGCAGTGGGTTCCCGAATATTCCATCATCAATCTGCTCAATTTAGAGTCCAATCGGCTGGAGAAACACCTTCAGATAGTGTCAACGTGAGCACTCCTGCTACGGAAATTATGGCAGCCACTGTTGTTCCCCAAGTAAAAAAAGCTGAAGAGGTAGCGAGTCCGGCGACTGAGGTTACACCGACTACTCAGCCAATATTAACGATTCCTGCGCTTTCCTCAATTAAGGTAATACCTCCCCCTGTTTTAAAAGTGGCTGTTTCGAAAGTTGACCAGTCTGTCAAATTACAGAAAGCTGGCGAAGCTGAAATTCGCACTACGCTTGTGCAATGGGAGGATGCCTGGTCTAGACGTGACGCCGAGGCTTATCTATCTTATTATGCGACGGATTTCCTTACGCCGGACGGAATGTCGCGTTCAGATTGGGAGGCGCAGCGCAAATCAAGATTAGGCAAGTACCTCTCGATTAAAGTAACGCTGAGAAATATTAAAGTCAACTTGCGTGGCGAAAATTTTGCGAGCGTGACTTTCTCTCAATATTTTAAAGCCGATAATCACATGGAAATAAGAACAACAAAACAACTTGAACTTAAAAACATGCGGGGCCGCTGGCTAATTTTAAGCGAAAAAACCCACTGAATTTACATACTCCGAAGCGCTTTAATTGAAGCGTAACGATCCCTTTCACATACAACGGGCTGAACATGCAATGTGCTCGCATAACAGCCTTGTTTGTAGCTCCTGAATTTCGCACACGATAATCTACAAACAATGAGCAAAGCTTTTACCAAAGAATCAGAAGATGAAGAAGAGCTGGAGTTGCCGCAAGAACTTCCGGTCGGCCTGAAGAATTATATTACTCCGGCAGGATACCAACGGCTTAGCGACGAACTGGATCAGTTATGGAAAACAGAGCGGCCCGTGCTGGTGAATACCATCACCTGGGCCGCTTCCAACGGCGACCGTTCCGAAAATGGCGATTATATTTACGGCAAGAAAAGACTGCGTGAAATCGACCGCCGGATTCGGTTTTTATCCAAGCGCCTGGATAATGCGGTGGTGGTCGATCCGTCCCAGCGGGCGAATTGCACACAAGCCTTTTTTGGGGCTACGGTGACCGTGTGTGGTCAGGATGGCGAAGAACGTAGTTACAGCATTGTTGGAGTGGATGAGGCAAACGCGGGTCGTGGTTTGATAAGCTGGGTGTCACCGCTTGCGCGTGCTTTGCTCAAGTCACAAGCGGGCGATGTGGTTGCCGTGCATGTTCCCGGCGGGGTAGATGAACTGGACGTGGTTGCGGTTGCATATTTGCCAATTAAGCTTTTTGATTAAGCGGCACCTGAGTTTGATTGAGTTTGAATAGCTAAATCATAACTGACAGTCACTTTGTTCAAATCAGGTAACTGTCAGATGAAGTCGCGCCTACTACGCTTAATCCCAATAGGAAATTAAGTATTTGTTTGTAATTTTTTAAAAAGTTGTGTTGCCCTGCAACTAGCGGCACCCATGAGCACCACAAAGCGGCTATAAGCAATGGGCAGTCCTTGGTCGGGACTTACCTGTTGGCAATCGCTAATGTTGATGACAGTAATACTGCCGTTAAGCAACATCATGTTATGTCTTAATTAGCTCGATACCAAAGGATGCTCATGTGTCGAGCTATCTGATTATGCGGTTTATTTGCATATCTTTGTTCATAGTCCATACGCTATTTGGCAACATAAAAAATGTATGTGACTGGATTAGTGTATAAGTCTGAGCATAAGGTTGGTATTAGGCACACTACCGTATGGCGCGACCCGTCTCCAGGCCATGTAACGTGTAGAACGAAGGTAAACCATGCCAGAAAATATCCGTAACCCTGCCATCCCTGACCCCGCTACGGGCACATCTGATTTCAGCGCGGGGGACGACTTGAAAATGAAAGTTGCTGCTGCGTTTGCGGGAGCACTTCTGCTGGTTGTGCTTGGGGTGGCAACAACGTTCTGGTTATTCAACCAGATGAAGGAAACCGCCGAGGCACGTAAGCATACTTTCAGTGTAATAATCAGCGCGGACACTTTGCTCTCTCAATTGAAAGACGCAGAGACCGGTCAGCGCGGTTATTTGCTGACTGGTGACGAGGCCTTTCTGCAACCCTATTTGGCGGTGCGCGATAGTATCAAAAGCGATCTGGAAAAATTGAGTCAACTTACCAGAGCCAGTGCTGCCCATCAATATCTGGAAGCGGTATCTCCCTTGGTAGATGGCAAATTGATGGAACTGTCTCAGGTCATTGAGATGCGCCGCAAGCATGACACTACTGCCGCCATGGCGATCGTAGGCGGTGGTCAGGGCAAGCGCTTGATGGACGCAATTCGTGAAAAGATACAAAGCTTCGTCAAGCTGGAGGAAGAGTCGCTGGCATTGCATGAGGCGGAATACCAATCAAACATGCGTCTTCTGTTTATCCTGATCGAGTGTGCCTGCCTGGTTGCGCTGCTGATGGCTATTGCCTTCGCCTATTTTATCTATCGACAAATCCGGCAACGGCTCATGAATCTGGCTCATGTCCAAACAGTGCATTTGCTTGAGAGTCAGCAGGAGTCGAATAAACAACTGCAGCAGGCCAATATCACCCTGCAGGAGAGCGAACAAAAACTCGCCGTTACGCTTCACTCCATCGGTGATGCAGTCATTGCCACCGATGACCAGGCACGTGTGACGTTGTTGAATCCCGTTGCCGAACGGCTCACCGGTTGGACGCATGCATTGGCTGCCGGCCACCCGATAGATGAGATTTTTCACATCATCAACAAAGAATCACTCCAACTAGCCACCATCCCGGTATTGGAAGCGCTGGCGCATGGCACGATACAGGGTTTGGCCAACCATACCGTTCTGATTGCACGCGACGGCAGTGAGTGCGATATCGCCGACAGTTGTGCGCCGATTCGCGACAGTGACGGCAGGGTGATCGGTGCCGTGCTGGTGTTCCGCGATGTTTCCGGAGAATATGCATTACAGCATTCCTTGAACCAGCAGCGGGAGGAACTGGAGATGCAGAACGAGGAGCTGCGCGTGGTGCAGGAGTCCCTGAGTATTTCGCAGGCTCGTTACTTCGATCTTTATGACCTTGCACCCGTGGGCTACCTCACAGTCAGTGAACCGGGGGTGATTCTGGAAGCCAATCTTACATTCGCTACGTTGCTTGGTACAGAGTTTGGCAAGGGCACAAAGTTGGGCGTGTCAAAGCAGCTTTTTCCCCGCTTCATTTTTTATGCTGACCAGGACATCTATTACCTGTGTCTCAAACAGCTCATTACAACCGGCAAGCCGCAGGACTGCGAATTGCGGATGGTAAAAAACGATGGAACGCAAATCTGGATGCAACTCTCCATCACCTCCACACTGGAAAATAATGCACCCGAACTCCGTATTGTGATGGTTGACATTCACAAACGCAAACAGGCAGAAAAGGCGCTGCTTCAGGCAGGGGCACTGCAGAGCGCGATTTTCAATAGCGCCAATTTCTCCAGTATTGCGACGGATGCGAAGGGCGTGATTCAGATTTTCAACGTCGGCGCTGAACACATGCTGGGTTACGCGGCTGCCGACGTGATGAACAAAATTACCCCTGCCGAGATTTCCGATCCGAAGGAAATCATCGAGCGTGCAAAAGCATTGAGTACGGAACTTGACACTCCGATTGCACCGGGCTTTGAAGCCCTGGTGTTCAAGGCATCTCGCGGCATTGAAGATATTTATGAACTGACTTACATCCGCAAGGACGGCAGCCGTTTTCCGGCAGTGGTGTCGGTCACGGCCTTGCGTGATGCTCAAGATATCATTATCGGCTACTTGTTGATCGGTACGGACAATACAGCACGCAAGCAGGCGGAAGAGGCACTGCTCAAAGCGGGTGCTTTGCAGAAAGCGATTTTCGACAGCGCCAACTTTTCAAGTATTGCGACGGATGCGAAGGGTGTGATTCAGATTTTCAACGTCGGCGCGTAACGCATGCTCGGCTACGCGGCTGC
>Ga0007854_10000277_pt1 | contig 34953 bp, 30 predicted proteins | sample CryBogCBH12Aug08_FD_60382 | JGI IMG/M metagenome (GOLD analysis project Ga0007854, IMG submission 60382) | Freshwater microbial communities from Crystal Bog, Wisconsin, USA - CBH12Aug08 | ecosystem: Environmental > Aquatic > Freshwater > Lake | place: Crystal Bog, Wisconsin, USA | collected... | reverse complement strand
GCTCAGAAAAGAACTCTGATCTTCGTTCCAAATGCGATTGTGGCAGTGGCCGGGACGGCGTCAAGGGTCAAGATGAACGCCAAAGTACGGCGCCCTTGACCCCGTCCCGGCCACCACAGGGAGACTTTGCGCGCAAATTAAAAAAACGCGCTTGACAGAAGCCGACGCTGTCATACACGGGGCACTCGCCGGCGTCAAACCCAAACCCGATTGGCCCAATGAAGTCAAGAAAGACTTCGTCGGCTTCGTCCGCAACGGGGGCGGCGCTTACATCTTCCATTCTGCTGAAAACGCCTTTGTCGGCTGGAAAGAATACGAAGACATGGTCGGCCTCAGTTGGCGCAAGGCCGACTTTGGTTCTTCCATGCGCATCACGGCAGAAGGCCAGATCGTTCGCATTCCTGCTGGAGTTGGCGAAGGCACCAGCCACGGCCCCCGCGCCGACCGTCTCGTCACCCGCATCGCCGATGACCCCATTCACGCAGGAATGCCGCAGGCATGGCTCACCCCGGACTCGGAAGTCTACGTGTACGCCCGCAGCCGCTCTGCCGAAACTCTCGACCGCGTCAGAATCCTCGCCTACGCCCAGGACACCAAGACCGGACTTGGCCTCAACTGGCCCATCGAGTGGACCACGACATACGGCAAAGGCCGCGTGTACGTATCGGTCTATGGCCACGTTTGGCCCGGCGATGTTCATCCCGCAAGCATGCGCGCCGCCGACGTCCAGACCATCATTCCCCGCGCTGTACAGTGGCTCGCCCGTCGTCCGGTCACCATTCCAATTCCGAAGGATTTCCCCGGCCCCACTTCCATTTCCGCCCGGGATACAGTCCCGCTACCCTGATCACCACCCGTCCGGCAGGTAGCCAAAATCTCAATATTCCATCAGAGTCAATGCGCCGGGCGCCCACATACTTCGAGTACGCATTCCGCCCCAGCGCCTTGTCCCTCCTCAGTCCCTCGTAACCGGTTCCGAACGCAGCGCGTCCAGCATCCGTACCGCGCACATTCTGTCAAACGCAGGGTAGTCCACGCCTGGCAAGAAGAGAGGACGCGCCAAGTCTCCTGCATCATTCCCTACCACCACTCCATAGAGCGGACTGATCCGCTCTTTGCCCCCGCAGTAGGCTTTGCCGAGCGAAGCAGCAGAATCGGGCACTGCACCATCTTCACGACTTTCTCCGCAATCGAGCCGAACACCAGTGGATGCCAGCCGGAGATGCCATGAGTGGAGATGACAACCAGGTCGCACTGCTCCCGATCCACAGCCTCCATCAGCGTGCTTGCTACATCGTTTCCTTCTTCAACTCTGTGCGTCGCCTTGATTCCCCTGGCAGCGAGGGTAGTATGGCACTTGGCAAGGAGCGTCTCCGCCTGCAACCGTGCTGCCTGCAGGAAGTTCTGCTCCGGCGCAAAGTCCGGCAGGGTGGTGCTGGTAAAGAATGGAATCACATTTACCAGGTGGAGCGTGGAATGAAAGTACCAGGCAAGATCCGCCGCCATGTCCAACGCCGCCTGCGACGAGGGACTAAAGTCAATGGGCAGCAAAATCTTGGTAGGGATAGCGGAATAGACATGCTCTTCAGACATGGTGGCCTCCTCGGCAAACCGTTCAGTCGGCTGAGCTTTGATTGTGCCCAAGGCGGAACAAAGAAAATGTCTTGTATTGAACACCTGCTATTCCGGCCGCTGTAAGTCGCGCGCTACCCAAGCAGAGAACGGATTTGCAGCATGGCATGAACCCGGCGGCCGGGCGATGCCTGAGCAAATCTGACCTTCGCGTGGCAGCGCGTTTGTCGCAATATCTGTCTGCGCATTCCACCATGCAATCGCACGCAGAAGGAGAAGAAATGACAGGAAGCAAGTACAATCAATCTGGAAGTGGCCGTGAGGGCGGCGAGCCCGATCCCGGCCCCTATTGGAAACGGATGCACAGCGACTGGCGCTTCTGGGTGGGTGCCTTCTTGATGATTACGGCGCTCGCGGTTTACGTCTTCACCGGCGACCTGGCATGGGTTCCAACCACCTTGGTGCACCACCCATAGAATTGGCAGTTTGCAATGGTGTTTGCAGCTGGAATAGCCTCGATAATCACCTGAATTTCGAGAAGATATGTTACATACAACTCACCGTGCAAGTAATTCAAGCGAATATGCGCCAAAATTAGTTCAACTCTCACGGAAATTTTCAAAGACTGCACCAACCATGGTGAAATCCACAGATTTATACATTTTTTACACTTGCTTCCACAGATTGAACGGGTACAAACTCCTATCCAACTGATGACCAAGCAGGGAATTGGAAACGCAGTTCCAGCCTGTAAGGACGATGCAGGAAACAGTTGAAGCCAGCTTTCCACAGTTGGCTTGTCTGGCCCGTGGAAGGCCGGATCAAGATTGAGAATGTATTCAGAGCCAGACTGGAATGTGCAATGCCCGAGTGAACACGAAGATTCATCCGCGGCCTCGCCGAGGATGCAAAGTTCGAGACAGCCGGGGAGTCATCACGGTCCCAGCCGTAGAAGCAGGATTCAGGGCGACCTGAGGACGCGGAAGCGGTACAGCCGGAGGGGGCGAAATCCAGGGCAACTTGGAGATCGCGTCAACCGGCGCCAAGGGCGAGAGAATGCGGGGTAACCTGCAGACTTAAACCTGAGGCAAAGCCGGAAGGTGCGGCTGCGGGGAAACTCGCAACCCCATCGGGAGGCGATGCTGGTGGAGTCAAGGTGCGGGGCGACCCGTAAACTCACTCCATTCGAGTACCGCTGAAGGATGCGAGAGTAGGGGAAACCTGAATCTCCATCGCCGGTGCAGCCGGAAGATGCAGGAGCCGGGGCGACCCGGAGCCTCATCGAGCAGGTGTTACTGGAAGAGCGAAGCTGCGGGGCAACCCGGGGAATCATGAACCAGGAGCACTGAGGGATGCGAGAGTCGAGGCAACTCGAAGCTCCATCACCGGCAAGGCTGGAAGGTGAGGGAGTAGGGGCAACCTGAAACTTCATCGAAAGGTGGAACTGGAGGGCGAAGATTCGGGGCAACTTGGATCTTCATCGGCCGGAGCTGCTGAAGGACGCAGGAGTCGAGGCAACTTGATTCAGCGTTGCCAGCACAGCGGAAGATGCAGGAGCCGGGGCAACTCGGAACCTTATCACGAAGCTGAACGGGACGGTGCTTGGGTCCAAGAAATCTGCTAGATTGTCAACTATTGAGGCGCCAGGGACTCCGGTCTCTGGCGTCTTCGTCTGTGGCCGCCTATTTCCGCACACACGAATGCCGTCCAAAGCCCATCACGCAGCGCTTGGCGCGTAAACTGGATGCGGAGATGCCCCATGAAATTTGCCTCTTTTCTGAACATAGGAACCATCGCTGTTCTCACCTTATTGCTAGCTCCCTGCGCAAACGCACAGTTTGGTATACCGCCGAAGGGCAGTGCGTTTTCCATTTCGCAAGCGGACCTGATGCAGCCGGAAGAGCTCAACACGCTTATGCACTCGAAAGGCACTCCCAGGCCACTGGTGTTGCAGGTAGGCTCAAATGTTCTGTTTACAGAGGCGCACATTCTCGACTCAGAGTATGCTGGCCCTGGCTCTCACCCTGCGGGGCTGCAGAAATTGCAGGCTCGGGTCATGCGGCTTGATCGCAGCACAGCTATTGTTCTCTATTGCGGATGCTGCCCTTGGAATCGCTGCCCCAACATTGCTCCGGCATTCAAGCTGTTGCAGGATATTGGATTCACGCGCGTGAAGGTGCTCTACCTAGCCAACAATTTTGGAGCTGATTGGGCAGATAAGGGGTACCCGGTTGAACGCGGCAACTAGAAGAAACATAGCTTATATTCGCCCCGCCGTCTTTGTTGTGCTGTTCGCAGCCTTGAGCGCGGCGATTATGTCTCCCTGCGCAAGTGTTGCCGAATCCTTGGTGAACAAGAAGGCGCCAGCCTTTGTGCGCAAGACCCTGGGCGGCAAGCCACTCAGTCTAACCGGTCTTCGCGGGAAGGTTTTGCTACTGAACTTCTGGGCGACCTGGTGCGCTCCCTGCCAGATTGAGATGCCTGTCTTTGCAGCATGGCAGCGGCAGTATGGCGCTCAGGGACTTCAGATCGTCGGCATCTCCATGGACGATGGCGCAGAGCCCGTGCGCAGCCTCGTTACCCGGCTGAAGCTCAACTATCCCGTTGCCATGGGCGACGCACTCCTCGGAGAACACTATGGCGGTGTGCTTGGCCTGCCGATGACTTATCTCATCGATAGAAACGGAACAGTGCGCGCGCAGTTTCAGGGCGAGACGGATGTGAAAGAAATAGAGAGGCAGTTGAAGCTGCTGCTCTCTCAGCCGTGAGTGGAAGCTGCACACGGATGAGAGTGCACTCAACTGCAAATGCAGTTCTCCTGCAGGCTTTACTGCGGCGTGTTGCGATGAGGTCTATTTGGCAGGAGCCAGAGGCTGCGACTTTGAAAAGCCTCTTAGATAAACAATCAGATTCCATACCATGTTGTTGTCAGCGCGGCCCTCTGCCTCAGGGGGCATCTTGTCCTTTCCCTTGCGGATAGCGTCGAACAGCTCACCGTCCTGCTTGCTGGCCAGGGTCTTGGGATCTGTCCAGTCTCCGAGTGAAAGCCCCATATCTTTGGCAAGGTCGGTCTTGCCATTGCCGTTGTCGCCATGGCACATGGCGCAATCCACTTCATATAACTTCTTTGCCTTCGCTTGCGACTCGGCGGTTGGCTTTACCATGCTCTTTGGAGCTGTGGCGGCGGGTGCTGGCGCTGGGCTGGCCTCTTGTGGGCTGCCTGCCAGGCTGGGCGTTGGATTGGATATAACGAGAACTACTGCGGAAAGGAGCAGAAACGACTTCAACATAACAGCCTCCTCAAAAGCCGGCGCAAGATATTGGCGCCGCTCTGAGTGGATTGAATTTCTGGCACGAATTATAGGCTCAATCGTTGGGAAGGGCCACCGCGAATGCACGCCGACGTACATCCTGCGTACCTAGTCTCAATCGAGATGCAATTTGGGTCTCTGCGGTTGCGATGCAGTGAACGACAACCACGCCGCGCTGCTTGATGCGCTGGATTCCTAATGCATCGCGGATGCGCCGGATCCTGCGCCAGGCTTGTTCTTGCTGAGCAGAAAAGCCAGCAACACCAAACCGACTGACATCCACGACAGCTCCATGTAGACATCCTGATATGCCTGCATCTGCGCCTGGCGGTTGAGTTGGCCATACAAGCTCGCCAAAGCCATCGTCATGCCGTTATGCGAGCCAAATCTACCGTCGAAGAATCCAGTCAAACCCTGAGATTGCCGCTGGAAGGCGATAGAGCCAGACTGCATCGAGTTCTGCAATTGGGCCTGGTGCCAGGTTGCGCGGGTTGTTACCTGCGCGTTGGTGACGGCGATCAGGATGCTGCCGCCGAGGTTACGTGCAAAGTTGATGAGGCCCGCCACCTGATTGCTGTCTTCTCTCGGAATGCCGACGTAGGCCGCAGTGGTGATCGAGATAAAGCAGAAGGGAATGGGCATCATCTGAATTACGCGCAGAAACGAAGCAGCACTGAAGCTCATGTCGAGCGTGGTTACGGCTCCGGCATAGCGAAAGGTGAGTACAAACATGGTGAAGCCGATCACAGCGAGTGTTCGCGCCGATATTTTGCCGGTAGCGTACCCGGCCAGCGGCATTACAAACACCAGCGCAAACCCGCCGGCGGTTAGGGCCATTCCGGCAGTGGTAGCACTATACCCCAGCAGTTGCTGCATGAACTGCGGCTGCAGCACGGTATTGGCGTTGAGCACGCCGCCCACCAGCATGATGAGGAAGCAGCAGATGGCAAAGTTCTTGAAGCGGAAGAGTCTTAGGTTGATCAGCGGTTCCTTGTGCCTCCATTCCCACACCACAAGGCCAATCATGGCGGCGACAAAGACCACAGCGAAGAACCGGATAAAGTTGGAGGCGAACCAGTCGTTCTCCTCGCCCTTGTCGAGCATGATCTGAAGCCCGCCCATGGCGATGGTGAGAAAGCTCAGCCCCAGGTAGTCCATGTGCCGCAACCGCGAACGGTCGGGCTTGATCCACGGCGGATCTTCAACCAGCCTCGAAACCAGGAAGAAGGCGAGAATACCAACGGGAATGTTGATAAAGAAGATCCAGCGCCAAGAGAAATTGTCAGTGATCCAGCCGCCTAGCGTAGGGCCAATGGAGGGTGCCAGCACCGCTACGAGACCGTAGAGGGCAAATGCCTGGCCGCGCTTTTGCGGCTCAAATGAGTCAGCCATAATGGCTTGGGCCATGGGCTGCATACCGCCGCCGCCCGCTCCCTGAAGCACTCTGAAGACCAGCAGCATGGGCAATGTGGGCGCAGCTCCGCACAGAAAACTGGCGACCGTGAATACCACGATGCAGAACACGAAGAAGTTCCGCCGACCCATCACGCTTGATGCCCAACCGCCCAACGGCAGGACGATGGCGTTTGAAACTAGGTAGCTGGTCAGCACCCAAGTACCCTGGTCCGTACTGGCGCCCAGCGTACCGGCAATATGCGGCAGAGCCACGTTGGCAATGGATGTATCCAGCACCTCCATAAACGCCGCCAATGCCACGGTCATGGCGATCAGCCAGGGGTTTACCCGCGGCTTCCAGCCGGCGTAGTCAACCGGACTGTTGCTCCGGGTAGGGCTCTCCATGTGCCTGGCCGGGGCCGGTGACGCTGGTTGCAACTCTGACAACAGTCGTTCCTCTGTCTTTCTTCGTTTCAATGGCTGGCTGGGGAAGCGCAGCGTCACGGAGCTTTGATTCAAGGCTGAAAACGTAGGCTCGGCCATCTTCAGATGGTGCGTACCTCTAATAGATTCTCATCCCTGCCATCAGGGTTCATTGGTTCGCTTCCGAGGCCTTGGCCTATTCGGTGAGATCTAATAAAGGCTTTCCAATCATGATGATAGCGTCAGCCGGCCCAAGCCTTATCCTTGAGGCTCCCTCGCCAGGCCACCCAAGACCGATATAACCTAAAGGCAGAACATGCATTCTCTTCCCCGAAAGACGTCCCGGCGCGGTATGGAGGCATTTGCCTCCAGCGATTTCAGACGATTCCAATTGGCGCGCGTCGCGGGCGTCCTGGGATATGCGGCACAGTCAGTCGCTGTCGCCTGGCAGGTCTATTCCATCACTCATCGGGCACTCGACCTTGGCTATACCGGCCTGGCGCAGTTCCTGCCGGGTCTACTATTTCTGCTTCCAGCGGGCCACGTAGCCGACCGCTTTGACCGCCGCCGGATTATACTCATTTGCTACACCATGCAGGCTTTCTGCACGACTGCTCTGCTGCTTCTTACCCGTGCAGGCCTGCACAGCGTCTATCCCATCTACCTGGTGCTGTTCTTCATCGGTATGGCGCGCTCCTTCTCAGGCCCGGCCAACTCTGCGCTCATTCCTCACCTTGTTCCCGAAGAACACTTTGTCAACGCGGTCACCTGGGGCGCAACTATCTTTCAGTTTGCCACCATCATCGGGCCTGCCTGGGGGGGCGTGCTATTTACACTGCCTCTGAGGAATTTTGTGCGCGACAGCTCACTGCAGGGCGCAGGGATTGTGTATGTCTTTACACTGGGCACGCTTGGTTGGGCGCTGGTACTGATTTCCAGTATGCACACGCGCTCGGGGCGCATGGAACACCGAGCACTCTCTTTAAATGTTGTGCTGGCCGGCTTTCGGTACATGAGCCGTTCGCCTCTACTGCTGGGCGCGGCATCACTTGACCTTTTTGCCGTACTTCTAGGCGGGGCCGTGGCGCTGACTCCAATCTTCGCCAATGAGATTTTGCATACCGGTCCACGTGGGCTGGGGATGCTGCGCGCCGCACCCGCGGCCGGGTCGGTGGTCATGTCGCTTTTTATGGCTCGGTTTCCCTTCCGACGTCATGCGGGGGTGCGCCTCTTTATCTGTGTAGCCATCTTTGGAGCGGTTACAGTGGTATTTGGCTACTCCACCAGTCTGGCCCTCTCGTTGGGTGCGCTGTTTGTGGCTGGTGCGGCAGACTCCATCAGCGTTGTAATCCGTGGTTCGTTGCTGCAGTTGGCGACGCCGCCTGAGATGCGCGGCCGCGTAAGCGCTGTCAATGCTCTTTTCATCGGCGCATCTAACGAGCTTGGCGAGTTTGAGAGCGGCCTTACCGCGCAGTGGTGGGGCGCGGTGCGAGCCACTGTGCTGGGTGGAATGGGCGCGCTGGCCGTGGCCGGACTGTGGTCCATGGCCTTCCCCAGCCTGCGCCGCGCGGACGAGCTAACTGCCGAGGCACTGCGCTCGAAGATGCAGCAGGCTGACTAGGGGCCAGGGTGCCGGAGTCTTGCATTCTAGAGTTGGAGAAGCAACCACAGAAGTTGCCACAGCCTGCACAGACACTATGCCGCTGGAGTAGCCGCAGTCTTCCAGTTGATGACGTGATAAACCGCTTGCTCGGTGCCTGGATTCCTCAGCCCATGCAGTTCATTTGACGCGTTGAAGATGACTGATCCCGTCCCTACCCGCTTCCACTCGCCGTTCTGAAACGCCTCCAGCGTGCCCTTCTGCACAATCATCATCTCTTCGTTCGGATGTCTGTGCGCCGGATGCGGCATCTTACCGGGGGCCAGCGTAGTGACATGCAGCTCAAAGTGCTCCAGCGACACAGTGCGCGAGTCGAAGAACTGGCGCGAGGTACCGTGGTCGTTGGTCTTTACGGGAATCGAGTTCCATTCAAAAACGGAAGATCCCATCGCGGGTGTCGGGTCAGTTGCTGCATGGGCCTCGCCGCCGACTGCTGTTGCAGCTATGGCTACAAGCAAATCGCTGCGATTCATCGTGGTATTCCTTCTCTGCTGAAAGTCAGCGGGTGGGGTTGAAACTGCGCACGCAAGATAAAACTGTCTTGCACGTCGCAGTTACTTATGCGCAAGCTGTTTGCATCTGACAAGTCTGACACTACATGAAACAGAAAGGCCCGAGCAGTGCGCGAGCCTTTGGAAGCAAACTACGTCAATCGGCTATTTTTGCAGCGCCGATGGATTCACCACGAAGTTCAAGTAGTCAGTAAGATCATTCATATCCTGTTGTGTGCCCACCATGGGCGGCATAAAGCGGCGGTAGGGCATGTCGGGCTTGTAGTCGTGCAGCATGGTGACAAAGCTGCCGATGTTGGCGCGATCGCGCCCGGCCAGTAGTTGGCGCATGGGGCGGTAGCCATCCATGGTGTGGCAGGAGCCGCACTCGCCGCGAAAAATGGCTTCGCCGCGGGAGTAGCTATACGCAGGGTCGTTCAACAGCGTGTAGCTTGTGCCTGGCGTTTCGAGTCGGTTGAGCAGTACAGGTCCGTTCCATACCCAATTGGAGTGGAGTAGATAGCCCTCCTGATTGATGCGGGCGACGTATGGAACACGCACGCCATTGGAGTACATCCAGCGGCCGATGACGTAAGGTTTGCGGAGCATCTCGCGCGAATACTCTCCGGCGCCAGTGGCGATAAGCGCTAGCAGCAACACGGCCATGGCGTGCGATAGGTTAAAGTCCAGCGGGTTGCGATAGGCGAGATAATATGCGACGCCGACGATGGTGGCTGAAGTAATTATGATGACCAGTGCCATGCGCGTGACAGCGGAGAAAGTTCCTGCGTTGATGGTGTCGATTCCCAGGGTTAGCAGTGCCTGCTGCGATGCTGGAACCATCATGTAGTACCAGATCATCAGGAAGGGCATGGCAACGAATGATGGCACCAGCCACTTTACGCTCCACTTGACCATGCTGGTCTTCAGATCGGGCTGTTTGTCGCCGTCTATGCGGCTGGAGGTAATGAGCGCCCAGACCCCGGCAAGCGAACAGCATACACAGGTGCGCAACAGCAGGCTGGGCCAGTAGGTGGGATTGAAGAATGCGTTCCAAAACTTACCGGCTTCGGCGCCAGTGCCAGCAATTGCGATCCAGGTGTCGCCGGGCGTGAGCATAAAAGCGAGGATGCCATTGATGATGATGAGCGTAAAGGCAGAGGCAACGCCATACACCCAGCCCACCTTCAGGTGCAGTTTCTCGTCGATGCGGTCCCATGTGTAGTAGTAAACAGCCGCTGTTGCGAGTTCGACCAGGAAGAAAACCCACTCCATGGCCCAGCCGAAGACGAAGTTGTGTATCAGTGTGCTAGTGGCTTCAGGGTGCGTCAGTCCAATAGCGAACCAGATTCCCACGCCGGAGACGGTGCCGAAGACGCCGGTGACGATGAGGAAGAACTTAGAGTGCCTGACGAGCTGCTTCTGCCATTCGCTGCGCATGGCGGGGGCGGTCATTCGCATGGCCTTGCGCTCTGCCATGGGCAAATAGAGGCCGCCGCCCACAGCGAACTGCGAGATCATGACGTGGAAGATGGCGATGATGCCAATCACCCAGCCGGAACCGAGGAATGGAATTTCCCAGAATGGATAGTTCATGGTTGCTTAGCTCCTAGCCTTCAGCCTCCAGCTCCTAGCTCGTCTTGCCATGGCTGAGTTTCTCGATTCAGCACAAAGGGCTAGTAACCAGCAGCAAAAAGCGGCCTTTACCGAATCGTCCAATAGCCAATAATCGTTGTAGACAAAAGTGCAAAGATCGCCAGCAGGCCAAAGTAGTGTGCGGCTCGTCCCCTTTGCCCGCGCTCCCCCTGCGTGTCATAGAAGGGAATGAGAACCCACAGCGCGATGCCGAATGTAAACAGCAGGATTCCGGCAATTTCTCCGTACTCGGCAAACTTACCGGAGAAAACAAAGCCCAGAAGTTTGAGCATCTCGAAGGGACTCATGAAGTACCACTCGGGATGAATGCCGGCCGGCGCGGGCGCAAGCGCGTCAAACTGCTTGCCCAATGTCCACGGAAAGACCGAAGCCAGCAGCGCCAATATGTTGAGCGAGATCAGCCACATGGCGAGGTCCTTGCGCAGGAAGTTGGGCATGAATAGCATGTTCTTGCGTTTTTCCGGCGGCAGAGCTTCCACGGAGGGCGGCGCAGCGTTGCCATGCCGCTGTACCAGCCAGAGATGAAAGCCGAGCAAAGGAAGAAACAGCGCCGGCAGCACCACAACATGAAGCGCAAAAAACCGCTGCACCGTGAACTCGCTTACCTCCGGTCCACCGCGCAGCATGTTGGCAATCGCGGCTCCGACGAGGGGAATCGCCACCGGAATCTGCAAACCGACCTTAGTCGCAAAGTAGCTAAGCTCGTCCATGGGCAGCAGGTAGCCTGAAAAGCCGAACACAGAGGCTAGTCCCAGCAGTGCCATCCCGCTGAGCCACCCAAATTCGCGGGGCTTGCGATAGGCCTTCATAAAGAAGACTGAGAACATGTGAACCAGGATCGAGAAGATTAGCAGGTTGGCCGACCAGGAGTGCGCCGAACGGATCAGCCAGCCGAAATGCATGACGAAGGTGATCTGGCGAACTGATTCGTAGGCTTCAGCGCCCGGCCGGTAGTACACAAGCAGCAGTACGCCCGTAAAGCATTGGACAAGGAAAAGGAACAGTGAGATGCCGCCCCAGTAGTACCAAAACGACTGCAAGTGAACCGGGACGGTCTTGTGGCGGGCAAAAGCAACTAGCTCGGAAAGCCCCAGCCGCTCGTCTACCCATTCATATACTGAACTAGTGATGCTCTTTTGAGTCATACCTCTGTCCTTTAAACTCAGCCGTTCCTTATCCTCATCCTCAATCGGAATCGGCTTACCTGCAGAGCCATCCACCATCGACTACCAAAACGTGGCCCTGAACGTAGTTGCTGGCATCAGAGGCAAGAAACACCGCGGTGCCGGCAAGGTCAGAAGGCAGGCCCCAGCGACCCATGGGAATCCTGGCGAGAATCGCCGCGGAGCGCGCCGCATCGGCCCGCAGAGCGGTGGTGTTGTCGGTCGCCATGTAGCCCGGTGCAATCGCGTTCACGTTTATGCCCTTGTCTGCCCACTCATTAGCGAGAGCCTTGGTCAACTGCGCCACGGCGCCCTTGGCCGCCGCATACCCTGGAACCAAAATTCCGCCCTGGAACGAAAGCAGCGAGGCTGTGTTGATGATCTTGCCATGTCCCTGGGCCAGCATCTTGCGGCCCGCGTACTGGCTGATGAACCATACGGCGTTGAGGTTAGTGTCGATCACGGTATTCCAGAACTCTTCAGAGTGCTCGGCGGCCGGAGCGCGGCGGATGGTGCCCGCATTGTTCACGAGTATGTCGATGGAACCAAACTCACTAACCGTGTCATCCACCAGCATGTGAGCTACAGCTTTGTCGCAAACATCTCCGGAACGGCAAATGAACTTCACTCCTGTCTTCGCGACTTCTTCGATCGTCGAGTCCAATACCTTGTCGTAGTTGTGCAGAGTCACATTTGCGCCTGCTTGTGCAAATGCGATTGCCATTCCGGCGCCAAGACCCTGTCCGGATCCAGTTACAAGCGCGTTTTTGCCTTTCAAGCTGAACAGATCAAGGATTCCCATGATATTGCTCCTTCGCTTTCTCTCGTATTGAAAAGTGGTTTTTCTCTGGGTGAGTGTCTACGTCCGTGAGACTTCCACGCCGGTATCGTTGACCGCAACCTTATAAAGCGTGAGCGGCTTGGGCGGCGGTCCGCTGACGTTGACTCCTGTGTAGGGGTTGTAGACGCCGCCATGACAGGCACAGTGGATGCGGTCTGGCTGGGGCTCGTACTGCACAGTGCAGCCCAAGTGCGTACATACTGCAGTCATTGAAATCCAGCGGCCATCTTCATGGTGAATCAGCAGGGCCGGCTTGGTGCCAAACTTGAACATCAGTACAGAGCCAGGAGGCAGCTTTTGCGCATCCTTCAGCGTTACTTCGGATACGGCGGTAGCGCTGAGCGCCATCTCCTCAGGCGAAGCCAGGTAGCGATAAATCGGATAGGCGAGCGCGGCGGTGTAACAAAGGCCTGCTGCGCCGGCAGCGGCCAGAAAAGCCCGCCGCGTATTCTTCTCGCCAGGCTCTTCGACAATTGTTGTGGAATCCGTTACTTCGCTCATATATTAAGCCGCGCCCTCCATGGTCTTTGCTGCACGCGCTACTACGGAAATGAGCCAGCCGACCACGCCCAAACCCGCCACAAACAGAACCAGGAACAATCCCACCACGCTCCAGTTCGTCACTACCACGCGGTCCCAAACGTCGAAGCCTTTGCTCAGCAGGGTGAGGTCGCGCACGCCGTCGCGGTAAACGGTAAACAAAATCTCGATCAGCACTGCTACCAGCACGCCAACCCAGCCGATCCAACCCGCGGCGAGTTTGCCGAACCCGGCCACCGCACCCACCAGCACTGCTACCAGCACCAACACCAACCAGCCGTACCCGGCGAAGCCCGCAAAGCGATAGAGCCAGTGGTTCGCCAACCCAGCCTTGACAACCTCAGGCTGCACGCTCGCCGCCCAAAGCCCGGCCGACAAATAGGCAAGGCCGCATAGCGCAGCCACTTTGCCGCCAATCCCTGCGACAAAGCTTTTTTCTTCCGCAGTGAATGTACTTCGCCCAGCCAGGTATACCATCCATAGTCCACCAATAAACAGGCCGCCCGCCAGCATCATCAGCCAGCGCGGCTCCAGCGTGTGGTCGCCAGTGGGAAGATAGGCACCCATGGCAGAAGACGAGTACATCTGCCGCCAGACTTCTGGCCGCAGCATCAGGGTCATATTGGTAGAGAGCAAGCGCGCGATAAACCCGGCTAGAACCCATGCGGTCAGCCCCACCCACCAGGCGGATTTGCTTGCATCCAGCCGGGCCTGAAAGCGGTAAAGCAGCCAGTAAGTCAGCATCAGGATGCCAATGATCGAAATCCAGTAGACCCCAATCAGCACGCTGCTCGTGTAGAGCGCACGTCCATAGAGGACCTGCGCAAACAAGAGCGGCGGAACACCCAGGTTGATCACAAACGTCATCACAACCGTGAGCCTGCGCGCCAGAGCACGCGCAGTGACCTGTGAGAGCCGCGAGTCGCGAAACATGCTCAGCAGAGCCGCAAGGAGGAGTCCGCCCAGCAGCATTTCCACAGCCACAAAGTGCAAAGACAGCGTGACGATATGCAGCAGCTTGAAAAGCCATATCGGCGCTGGCAAAGGAATTGGATCAACAGCTGGAAAGAGTGGCATAGTGACCTTTAGGACCCGGGGAATATCTTCGAGTTTAACCACTGCCTAGTTTACTGGATGTGATTGGCCTCACGTTATGTAATGGGACTCTGATCCGGCAGCCACCAGGAATCGAGGCGGAATCCAAAGTGTTGAAAGCCGCCTTCCTTCAGGTCTTCCAATCCAGATCAGAATGCAATCCTCCCTGATAACTGCAAACTGCGGGGCCCACCGCCCTCAGCGGTCTGCAGCGCGGTGATGGAGCCAAAGCCGCCAGAATCAACCTGCATATTCGGTGGCTCGTAGTTGCGATGGTTGAAGATGTTGGCGGCTTCGATACCAAACTCGAACTTGCTTCCTTCGGTTACACAGAAATATTTCATCAGCGATAGCGAATAGTTTGCTGTGCCCGGACCCACTACCCCACCGACACGCGCGTTGCCGAAGCGGCCAATCCCGACTCCGCTTGCGCCCTGCAGGTTGAGATAAGGAAATGAAGCGGGGTTCAGCCACTGCGCGGTGGTTCGGTGAGGCGCATATATCGAGACGCCGTACAATTGGTCTGTGCGGGCCTGGCCCACCGTGGTAAGGATGTTGGTGTTGGCCGGATCGACTGTCTGCTCATAGGGTGTGAGGTACGGGCCACTTTGGAGCACGGTGACGCCGCCCAGTTGCAATCCACCAGCTAATGCATTCGCCAGGGCTCCGGTATTCAACCATCGTCGGCCGTGGCCGAAAGGCAGTTCGTAAAGATAAGTTGCCAGAAAGCGGTGCTTGCGGTCGTAGGCTACATTGCCGTAGTCAAGGCCGGGGTGAAAGCGGTCCGTAAGAAAGCTGCCGCCCGCCAAGGCGAAGGCGTTTGGCGTCGCTCCGCCGGCGTTCGACAAATCGCGCGTCCACGAATAGCTAGTGTCGAAAGTTAGAGCCCTGCCGCTGTGCCGCGACACTTCAACTGTGCCGCTGTTGTAGTTGCTCTCGGCGGCATTCTGGACACTCTGGATGACTGCCCAACTGGAGTAAGGGCGCTGCGCGCCAACCGCGTCGTAGCCGATCGAATTGGCGGGAACCTGGTTTAGGTCTACCATGGCGTCAAGATTCTGCCCACGGCTGCCGGTGTAGGAGAGCCTCATCCCGATACCGGCGCCAAAGTCCTGCTCCAGTGTTAGGTTCCACTGTTGGACAGTTGGACTCTTGTAGTGAATGGGAAAGGCGTAGTCGAAGTTAGCTGTTCCGCTGGCGCTACCGGCCGACGAGTTAAATGGGTTGGCGAAAGAGAGCAGCGGAGTAGCGCTACCCGCCTCGTAGCCCTGATTGTAGGTGCCAAGATAGCTAGCATGGACGGCCCAGCCTGCGACCAGCGAGAAGCCCATTGGTGTCTCAATAAAGCGTCCCCATCCACCACGCACCACGGTGTTGTTGTCGCCGAAGGGCCGCCAGGCAAAACCCAGTCGCGGCCCCCATGCCGTTTTATTGGTGTAGCGCAATGCCTCGGGAATGCCGGCCTGCGCGGCTGTCAAGATGGGGGTGGGTGCGATGGCGTTGACGAAATCCGTGGACTTGAAGCTGAGCGCCTTCTCGTTTGGCACAATCACAGCGCCGTGTATGGGCTGGCCGGCGACGGTGGCGGTGTAGTCGGGCTGGAAAACGGCCGTGTTTGAATTAATTTCCCGAATGGGCGGGTGGAGTTCATAACGCAGCCCCATGTTCAATGTGAGATGTTGCGAGATCTTCCAGTCGTCCTGCCCATAAAACGCATAGGAAAAGCCGCGCCCGTCCATGGTGGATTTGTTTGTCGAGCTTACCTCAGTGTAATCCGGATAACCGAGTAGGAAGGCAGCGTAAGGGTCGCCGATGGCTTCGCCCACGTTGGAAGAACCGTTGAAGACGTACCACCCAGAGCGGTAGTTGCCGTAGACATTATCGTCGTGGTCGGTCACACGCTTGAAGTCCGCGCCGAACTTTAACGAGTGATCGCGGTGCGCCCAACTCAGGTTGTCGAGAGCCTCGATGATCTGTCCGCGCTGCATTCCGGGATTGCCGGCACCGGTTGACATGAAGCCATTAATGAGCACCTGTGGAGCTTCAGACCAAGAAGTGTCGGGCTGGGGAACGCTGAGTCCGGTTTGCGCTAACAGGCTGCTTGTTGAGTAGGTCTGTGTCTCTGAGGTGTGCTGCGCGTTGAAACCGCTCCGGAATTCGTTCAGCAATTGTGGCGTAATGATGAAGTTGTGAGCGAAAGTCATCCCTTCGTCGATCTCGGGTGTATTGTAGGCCCCTAGCAGGGGGCTGCCGGCCTCTGCGCAGTAAGTGAAAGTGCAGGCGGCGGAGGGCGCTGTAGTTACATGGCGATTTTTGTATGAGAAGCGCGCAAACATTGACTGCCGCGAAGAGATCGCCTCGTCGAGCCGCACGTCACCCTGGTTGGCGGAGATGGGCGAGGCGAAGTTGCTCTGGTAGTTATTCGCATAGGAACCAATGTCGCCGTAGTTGGGAGTTGGCATAAGAAACCTGAGTAGCCGAGCAGAAGAGCTATTCACCGGCACGTTCGCTGGATCGATGGCGGTGGCACCGTCCGGTTGATAGACGGCCGAAACGCCCTGCAGATTGAGGTAGGTGGTCAGATTGCCATTGCGCATATCGGTAGAGGGTACGCTGAGCAGGATGGGAGTCTCGCGCGGCAATCGCAGCCCTTCATAACTGATAAAGAAATACTTTCTGTCCTCTCCCCTACTGAGGCTAAAAATCCTCAGCGGCCCACCCAGCGTTGCGCCGAAGTCATTCATGATGATCTTCGGTTTGGAGAGGGCAAAGGGGTTGTTGGAGTTCAGCACAGTGTTCTCGTGGTTTTCAAAAGCACTGCCGTGGTAGTGGTTGCCGCCTGCTTTGGAGACGGTGGTAATATCCGACACTCCACTGAACTCGGCATTGTTGTTTGACTCGCTTACCTTTATCTCTTCAATCGAGTTGAAGGAGGGAAACATCTCGTTAACGGGGCCGGAATACTCAACGCCCACTGAAGAGATTCCGTCGATGGTCACGCTAAGGAGCGCCGCAGTTGTACCCATTACAGACAGGTTGCCGCCATCGTCGGTCTGCACGCCCGCCTCTGTGGTCAGCGTGGAGATGGGGCTTGTGGAGCCTGAGGAGCGAGAGTAGATTGCGACTGGAAGCTCAACGAGTTCGTCGCCCATCTTGGTTTCAGCCAGGTTGGAGACGTCGGTGGTGATGACGGGCACCGAGTTGTCGCTCACAATCACGGTCTGGGTCTCCGCTCCCGGCTTAAGGGTCGCATCGGTACGTCGAGTCTCCCGCGCCGTCAGCAGGACTTCTGGCAGCGACTCTCTTTCAAACCCTGTTTCAGTGAAGCAGAGCGCGTATTTGCCAACTTCCACGTTTTTGAAGGCAAAGTTTCCACTAGTGTCTGTCAGCATAACTCGACTAGCCGTGGTGACAGAGTTTGTCAGCGTCACCTGCACGCCGGGTACCAGCGCGCCACTAGAGTCGCGCACTGTGCCTAAAATAGTGCCGAAGGTCGATTGGGCCAGTAACGTACCGCCTGCCAGTGCAGTCAGGCAACCGCCCAGCAGAAGCCGCAAGGCCAGAGATCTGAGAAAGCAGGCAGGGGAACAAAAAACATCCATCAAGGCGCCTTTCCGGAGAATTTTTCCAGGGAGTCAAAGCTTCACAGCTCTAAATTTGTTTTCATCTCAAATGTATTCCCTGTTGCCGGGCAAGGAACGGCATTTTTGCCAAATAATGTGGCCCCCGCCGCTAGGTTCTCAGCTTCATTTGCATTTCATCGCCCGCCGGTGTTCCAATTGGGCTATTGAAACAGGGGTGCTCCACGAAGTGGGGCTGAGAAATACCCTAGAACCCGATCCGGTTAATACCGGCGTGGGAAGCTTTCGAAGCCGAACGGCCTTCTTCCTCGAATCCACCTGAGTTCCCTTGTTTCACGAAGCAAACGAGGGGATTTCATGTCTGATTGCGCAGTCGCAGCACGCAGTTTATTCAATTTCCATGCCACTGTTCGCGGCCCTTTTCTCTATACCCTGCTTGTGGCCGGCTGCTTCGTCCTGCCTGCATGCGTTTTTTCGCAGGACCCTGCTCAGGCGGCCGTCACTGCTGTTCAGCACGTAACCACCACGGTTGTGGTCCATGGCGAAGTGAAAGACGACTATCTTCCCGAGTCCATCACCGTGGGCACGCTTGATGGCGCAACCCTGCAGGAGACGCCGCTCTCCGCCACCGTAGTTACCCGTGAGTTGCTTACGGACCAGTCTTCCCGCCTACTTTCCGATGTAGTCAAGAATGATGCCTCAATCGGCGAGGATTACGCACCAGTTGGCTACTACGGGGACTTTGAGATTCGCGGATTTCCAATTGACCTGGCTACCGGCCTTGAAATCAACGGGATGAGCATCGCGGGCGAGCAGGATGTTCCGCTGGAAAATAAGGAGCGCGTCGAGTTTCTCAAGGGCCTTGCTGGCCTCGAAAGCGGCGTAGCCTCTGCGGGTGGCCTTATTGACTACGTGACCAAGCGCCCGTCCATGGTCAAAGCCGTAGATCTGGCCACTGATCATCGCGGAACAGCATACGGGGCGGTCGATCTTGGTCATCTATTTGGTAGCCTCAAGCAGGTGGGCGCGCGTATCAATCTTGGCGGCGAGAAGATACAGACCTACGTCAGTGACGCCAATGGCTGGCGCGCGATGGGCTCAGGCGCAGGCGATTGGAAAATCGGACCCAAGGCTAAAGTCAACGGAGACCTTGAGTATCAGCACAAGGTTGAGCGTTCCGTCTCTGGCTACCAGCTTCTCGGCGGCACTAGGCTCCCCGATTTGGGCCGCATCCACTCCTCTACAATGCTTGGCGATCAGCCCTGGGCCAAGCCCAACACCTTTGACACCTTCAATACCGCCCTGCGCTTCGACTATGATCTGCCGCGCGACTGGCGCGCCTTTGCTGTTGTCAGCTATAGTCATTCGCTGATCGACGACAATGTTGTTTACGCCTACGGATGCGGCTACGAGGCGGCATGCGAAGGTGGAGGAGGCAGAGCCCCCGACTATTTCTTTGCCCCCGATGGCACCTACGACATCTACGACTACCGCAATCCCGGCGAGTTGCGTATCAACGCCGAGGCTGAAGCCCTTATCAGCGGCCACCTGAAGACCGGTCTCATCACGCACGACATAACCGGCGGCGGCGTGCTCTTTCTGCGGAGCGTGCAGCAGCCCGGCGCGTCCCCAGCGGGGGCTCCTTCCACAGTGCAAAACGGCGCAGTCTACACCTACGTGGGGTCTGAAAACATCTATCTTCCCAATGCATCCTTCGAAATTGAAAGCCCGCAGCAGTCCGCCGGTCCGCCTGCACTTTGGGAAGACAACCATCAAGCAGCCGCAGTCATGCAAGATCGTATCCATATCCCTGGCCGTATTCAATTACTTGCTGGTGGCCGATTTGATTCTTTGCGCGACCACAACTACTCTGCCGGCCTCAACACCAGCAAGCCCCTCTGGCTGCCGCAATACGCTGTCACCTTCAAGCCTACCGATAACCTGACACTCTACGGCAACTATGGCATACTGCTTTCGCTGGGTCCGCAGGCACCGTGGTGGGTGGATAATAGCAGCCAGTTCCTTACTCCATTTTTTACGCGGCAAGCGGAGATGGGAGCTAAGTTTCAACCCAACGCGCGCATGCTGGTTACCGCCGCGCTCTTCCGTATGCGCGCGCCCTTCTTCTATCCCAGAGTGATTCAAGTCGCCGACAGCTCTTGCCCTGCATCCGTCTTCTATGGCCCCGGCGATGTTTGCTTCGAATCTGACGGCCACGAAACCCACAATGGCATCGAACTGAACGCGGAAGGCAAAGCCTCAAGCTGGTTGCGGCTCTCTGCCTCGGCAGCGGCCATCCGCGCGCGTTCCAACGGCACCGGCACTCCGGCCTTCGACAACAAGCAGGTCCTCAACGTGCCTCACCTCCGCACCACGTTTTTCACCGACATCTCCGTGCCCCGCGCGCATGGCCTTCACTTGATGCCCGGCTGGAGCTACACTGGCCGCAAAGAAGCTACGCGTAACGATGCGGTCAGCGTGCCCGCCTATAACCTCTTCAACTTGGGTGCCCGTTACACCCCCGGTGGAGATCAGGGTCGTATTACCCTGCGCCTTTATGCGGACAACATCGCCGACAAGCGCTACTGGAAAGACACCGGTGCCAACTACGGCGACACCTACATCCACCTCGGCGCACCCACCACAGTCCGCATCTCAGCCCATTACACTTTCTAAGTTCGCAGGTTCAGGATGAGCGCACCCCAAAAAACGCACGGCATGGACGGCGTGCTGGTCGAAGCAGACTGGCCTCCGCTTACCCTTGCCGAGGTGCGCTCGCTCCTCGCCCTGTACCCTGCATTGGGTGAGCCTATCCAGATACTCACTGTCAGCCCGCGCCCTTTTTCCGCTGCCAGTGTGGTCGGCACCTCTAGCGGGCGCGTATTTATCAAGCGTCATCATCGCACGATACGTAATGCAGAAGGCCTGCTTGAAGAGCACAGCTTCCTTGCCCACCTGCTCTTCCACGGTGCGCCGGTGCCACGGGTGCTTGTGACCGCATCCGGCCAGACCGCCATTGAAGTAGAGGAGTGGACCTACGAGGTGCATGAGGCACCCGATGGCCTTGATGTCTATCAAGACGCGCTCTCATGGACTCCTTTTCAAACCACTGCTCACGCTCACTCCGTCGGTCAGGCGTTAGCCCGGCTCCACCTTGCCGCGCAGGGTTTTGCCGCGCCGCCCCGCCAGCCGCGTCCGCTCGTCGCCGGGTTCACAATTTTTGCCGCAATCGACCCGCTCGTGGAGTTTGAGCACTACCTGACCGCGCACCCGTTGCTCGCCACCAATACAGCCGTACGTGTTCACTTCTGCCAGGCTTTCCAGCTTCTCGCGCCCTTCCATGCGCAGCTTCTGCCGCTATTGCCGGCGCTGTCGACTTTGTGGACGCACAACGACCTGCATGCCTCCAACCTCCTATGGAGTGACACCGGTCCAGCCGCGCAGGCCACGGCCATCATCGACTTCGGCCTCGCCGACCGTACAAATGCTGTGCACGATATCGCCGTCGCCATCGAGCGCAATATTGTCGAGTGGCTTGCGCTTGTTGCTGACCCCGCGCATTCTGAAGAAGTGCCTGTGCACTTCGACCATTTGCTTGCGCTCCTCAGCGGCTATGAATCGCTCCGCCCACTCTCGACTGAAGAGGCTGCGGCACTTGCGCCGATGACCGCCCTCTGCCACGCCGAGTTCGCTCTTACGGAGGTGGACTACTTCCTGGGTGTGCTGCGCTCTGACGAGAAGGCAACTATGGCTCACGACGATTATCTGGTGGGACACGCGCGCTGGTTTCACGGTGCGGGCCGCCAGCTTCTCGACGCCATCGCGCAATGGGCAAGAGCTCGCACACCTCACCCGCAACATGCAGGAGACCGATGATCGCGAACTACCTCGCTGCTCACTGGCTTGAGATTGCCGGCACCGTCACCACGGTCCTCGGCATCTGGCTCACCACGCGCCGCCTGCTCATCTGCTGGCCCATCGTCTTGGCCGCCGACCTCATCTATCTGCTGGTATTCTTCCGCGCCTGCCTCTTCTCAGATGCGCTGCTGCAAATCTTCTTTGTGGCTTTCACCCTCTATGGCTGGTACCACTGGTGGAGGGGCCTCTGCGAAGACGGCGAAGTATGCGTGGAGCCGCTCCCGCTGCGCGGCTGGATAGGCGGTCTTGCCGCCGGGGCGGCGGGCTCTGTGCTGCTGGGCTGGCTCATGGTCCGCATCGGTGCGGCGCTGCCCCATCTGGATGCTGCGCTCACCAGCTATAGTCTGCTGGCGAGTTGGTGGCAGGCTCGCAAGTACACCGCCAACTGGTGGCTCTGGATTGCCGTAGATCTCGTCTATATTTGGGAGTACCTCTATAAGGATCTGCAAGCTACGGCTCTGCTCTACGCTGGCCTCATTCTGCTGGCTATTCTGGGCCTCCGTGACTGGCGTCGCGCTGCCGCTGGCTAGCTTCCCGTCTGCACCATGTTGTGCAGTGGCTCGCCATGCATGTAGCGGCGCAACTCGTTCGAAACAGTACGCAATGCGCGCGGCGCATACTGCGGGCTCGACCCACCGATGTGCGGGGTAATGAACAAATTTGGGCAACTCCACAGCGCGTGCCCCACAGGCAGCGGTTCAGGGTCGGTTACATCCAGGGCGGCGCGAATCCTGCCGGACTGAAGCGCCTCCACCAGCGCATCCGTGTTGACAATTGGCCCCCGCGCCGCATTCACTAGTAACGTGCCTTGCCGCATCAGTTCCAGTTGCCGTCTGCCGATCAGACCCCTGGATTCTGCGGTGATGGGCAGAATCAGTATCACGATCTCGGCCTCCGGAAGAAGACTGTCCAACTCACTCACTGCATGAACTTTACTATCGCTCCGAGCGCTGCGGGCCACGCGCACCATATGCACATAAAACGGCATTAGCATCCGCTCAATCTCTTTGCCAATTGAACCGTAGCCCACCAGAAGAATCCTCTTGCCAGTTAACTCCTCCACCATCACCGGCGGATAGTGTGGGCGCGTATCCCCGGTGATTGCAACATAATGCGGCGGAACCTCGAAGCGCCGGCTCCATCGCCCCTGGCGTTGAATGTCGTTGTACATGGGGACGTATTTCAGCATCGTAAGGATGGCTGTCAGAGTCCACTCTGCAGTGCAGATATTGTGCGCTCCGCGCGCATTGCAGATGGTAACCTCCGGCCCCACGATGCCCGTCAACCACTCGATGCCCGCCATTGGCGCCAGCACCAGTCGCACCCCGCGCAGGTGCGGCCAGGTACGTAGTGAGCACGATACGTATGGGTCAGGAATCCACACATCAATGTTGATGTCGTGGTCCAACTGGCCTGAAAGTGAGATCAGCTCGATTCCCTCAGGGAAATCATCCAAAAGCTCAATGGCCAGTGTTGCCGGGTATCCGACTCGTAGCATGGTTAACAGGCCCGACCTATGCGGGCTCCTCGCTCTCATGCTACCTCAAAATGTGAGATGGGTCACCGCAGGGATGCGCCACACTCGGTCATCCTGTAACTGTGAGAGAATTCAACGGCAGAATGCAATTATGCGTTTGAAAGTAAACAAAACGCTCTCCCAGCACGAGCTCGCAGTCAAGCTGCGCATGGAGCCCACTGAGCACCCCGACCTCCTTTCATGGGAGCGCCGCCGCCTGCTCATCCATGCCGTAAAAACCGCCTTGGCCGCGGCTCTTTGCTGGTGGCTGGCCCTGCACTTTGGCTTGCACGACGGCTACTGGGGTTCCATCAGCGCCATCATCGTTCTCCAGTCCAATGTCGGCTCCACCGTAAACGCCTCCCGCGATCGTCTGCTGGGCACCATTATTGGAGCGGTGCTTGGATTCTCGTTTTCCCTATTTGGGATGCTCCCGTGGAACTACATTTTGGCCGTGCTGGCGGCAATTATAATCTGCGGACTCTTGGGTTTACGCAGTAGTTCTCGTCTGGCTGGAGTCACGATTACCATCATCATGCTGGTCCACAAGGAAGGGCCGCGCTGGGGGCCGCCACTGAATCGAGTGATTGAAGTGGTTCTGGGCATTGTAGTTGCTCTTGCGGTCACCACTCTGGTGCTTCCTGACCGCGCGCGCCTGCGGCTACGCGACGGCCTAGCCCAGGAATTTCTTGTGCTGGGTGCCTTCTTCGAAGCCATCCTGGAGGGTTTTCGTGGCGCGCCAGCCGAGAACCTAGCTGCGCTGCGCGAAGACGTGCTTGCCGTTCTGCGCAGTAACAATCAACTGCTGGAGGCAGCGCGGAACGAGCCCTCAGGTGGTCCGGGATGGCGCGAGGGCCTGAGTATGCTCTCGCAGTTTGGGCGCTCGTTATTTGATGCGCTGGTGGCGCTTGAATTCTCAGTCAAAGATAGCCGCGAAGACGGGTATGCGCAGCAACTGGAACCTGCGTTGGGGAGACTGGCCGTGGATATTCGCAGCGGGTTTCACCATGTAGCGGGCTGCATTCACAAGTGGCGATTTCACATTCCACCGCCGGGGATGAATCTGGAACAGGATATTGCCGATCTTGAAGCCCGAATGGATGCGGTGCGCCATACCGGCATCGGCTTCTCACAAGCAGAGATTCTGCGTGCCTATGCGGTGCAACTCCATCTCAAGCAGATTGCACGCCTGTTGCGCGCCTCGCGCGTCGAGACGGGCCGCGCTGTCGGCGAGCGGCAGAAACAGGCATCGCGCTGAGCTATCGCTATGGGCAAACCCGAATACTAAACTGCGAGCAGATTCGTGTAGACCGCCATGCCCACTACGGCATCGGCGCCCAGCGCATCCAGTGCATTCACCTCTTCCTGGCTGCGAATGCCACCGGCCACGATGAGTTGCTTCTGCGTTAGTATGCGCAGGCGCGCTGCGGTCTCGACCGGAAAGCCCTGCATCATGCCTTCGCCGTCCACATGCGTATAGAGGAATGCGGCGGTATGAGGCGCGAGTTGGGGAATGGCATCGTCGGGCGTGAGCTCGATCTGCGCCTTCCAGCCTTTAACCGCGATGCGGCCCTTCTTGGTGTCGATGCCAGCCACTACCTGCTCTGCACCCACGCTAGCAGCCAGTTCGGCGGCGAACACAGTATTCACTGAGCCCTCCGCAGAGAAGAGAGCGGATCCAATGATCACGCGCTTTGCGCCTGCATCCAGCACTTGCCGCGCCCGCTCGATAGAATGTATGCCGCCGCCGACCTGTACTGGCAGGCGCTTGGCGATTTGTGCCACGAGCACCGAATTATTCCCTTGCCGCATGGCCGCGTCCAGGTCAATCAACTGAACCAGTGGAAACTTAGAGAACTTCTCAATCCAGTACTCGAAGTCATCAAAGGCGAGGCGCAGCTTTTCACCCTGCACAAGTTGAACAATGCGCCCGCTCAGCAGATCGATTGAAGGGATCAACATGGCAACCTCACAGAGATGCCGGTCCTCGCCAGTTCTTCTTTAAGTGAACGGGCGCTCGATACGCCAAAGTGAAAAATGCTGGCTGCTAGCGCCGCATCGGCCTTGCCGCGTCCGAAGACATCCACAAAATGCGCAACTGTTCCAGCGCCGCCGGACGCAATCACCGGAATACCGACTGCCTCGCTCACCGCAGCGGTCAACTCGCAGTCAAAGCCAGTACGCATTCCGTCCGAGTCCATCGACGTGAGCAGGATTTCGCCCGCGCCGCGCTGCTCCGCCTCGCGCGCCCACTCCACAACGCGACGGCCCGCCGACTTCCGCCCGCCCTGCACAAATACCCGCGCATCGCGCACAGGATCGGCGGCTTCGTGGTCGCGCCGCGCATCGATTGCTACCACTACGGCCTGTGCGCCGAAGCTGCGACCGATGGCGTCAATCAGCGCTGGATCTCTCAGAGCCGCCGAATTCACACTCACCTTGTCCGCGCCCGCTTCGAACACCTGCGCCGCATCGTTTGCCGTGCGAATCCCGCCTCCCACGCAGAAGGGCACGAACAGTTCACGGGCAGTTCGCCGCACCGTATCGAGCAGTGTGCCGCGACCTTCGTGTGTTGCGGTGATATCGAGCAACACAATCTCATCCGCCCCGTCGCGGGCGTGGCGCGCTGCCTGCGTAGCAGGGTCGCCGGCGTCGATAATGTCTACGAACTGCACACCCTTGACGACGCGCCCGTCGCGCACATCGAGGCACGCAATGATACGTTTGGTAATCATTTAGCTCCCTTTGTCTTCCACGAGAGAAAATTGCCAAGGATCTTCAGCCCTGTCGCGCCAGACTTCTCTGGATGGAACTGCACACCCATTACATTGTCGTGCTCCACCGCGGCCGCAAACGGCTCAATGTAAAACGTGGTTGCTGCCGTATCCGCAGTCACCGGCCCCTTATACGAATGAGTGAAGTAGACGTACTCGCCCGGCTCAACGCCGGCCAGCAACCTTGAACCCGGACGCACATCCAGCGAGTTCCAGCCCACATGCGGTACCTTTTCCGTGCTCTCGGCAAAACGCGTGCAGCGCTCGGAAAAACACCCAAGCCCAGGCTGCTCTGGCGCTTCGATTGAACCTGTGTAGAGCCATTGCATACCCACGCAAATGCCAAGAAAAGGCACGCCCCGAGCAATCGCCGCGCGAATCGTCTTGGTCAGACCCATTTCGTCCAGGCGATCGGTCGCAGCAAAATGGCCCACGCCTGGAAGCACAATGCGCTCTGCATCCTCAATCAGAGATAAGTCGCCGTCTGTAACCACAGGCTCCGCGCCCAAGTGCCGCAGTGCCTTCAACACGGATGTCAGATTGCCGGCCTTATAGTCGATTACTGTTACGCGCATTACAAGAGCCCCTTTGTCGAAGGCAGCATATCACCCAATTGCATGTCGCGTGAGCAAGCTACGCGCAGCGCCCGCGCAAAGGCCTTGAAGATTGCCTCGATCTTGTGATGGTTCGAGCGACCGTACATTGTCTTTACGTGAACGTTCGCGCGTGCGCCACGCGCAAAGCCCTCGAAGAAGTCGGTAAGCAGTTCGGTTTGCAAGTCGCCGATAAGCCGCGTGCGGACTTTGGCATCGACAGCGAAGGCGGTGCGCCCGCTGAGGTCAATGGCAGCAATGGCGAGAGTCTCGTCCATTGGCATCAGGAAATATCCCGCGCGCAGGATCCCGCGCTTGTCGCCAAGAGCGCGGTCAAATGCCTCGCCCAAGGCTATTCCTACATCCTCAACCGTGTGGTGCTGATCCACATCCAGGTCCCCATCGCACTTGAGATCAAGATTGAAGGCGCCGTGCCGCGTGAAAAGTTCCAGCATATGGTCAAAGAAGCGAATGCCGGTGGCGACCTTGTACTGGCCGCTGCCCTCGATCGTTAGATTGATAGCGATCCGCGTCTCTGTGGTGTTGCGCTCGAAGCCCGCGCTACGCATGCCTTTCGCGGCTGCCTGCTTGCTCGCCTTCTTTGTGGTCATTGGGTTCCTCTTCCAGACCGCAGCGTAGCCATCGCTTCATCGAGCGCCTTGGCCGCCTGCCTCATCTGTTCCCGTGTTCCAATCGTGATGCGTACGCGTCCATCGCAGCCCGGATCGCTCGACCTGTCGCGCACCAACACGCCTGCAGCTTTCATCAGCCGTACAAACTCAGCGTGCTGTTCACCGATATCAACCAGAATAAAGTTCGCCCGGCTGAACCAGCGCGGCACCTCCGCGTCATCGAGGGCAGCCTCAAACTCGGTGCGTGCGGCAAGCACTTCACTGACGTACCAGTCAAGATAGCCAGCGTCGTCAAGTGCAGCAGGCAGGCAGGCCAGCGCGATTGAGTTCACGCTATAGGGGGAGAGTACGCGCCGCACCCAGCGCATCAACTCGGCTGGCCCAGCCAGCAACCCGAGACGCAAACCGGCGAGCCCATAAGCCTTGGAGAAGGTGCGCGTAACCATCAGGTTGGGCACAACGCCTACCAAATCCATCACCGTCTCGCCGTGGAAATGAAAGTAAGCCTCATCTACGAGCAGCACAGCATGAGGCGCACGGCGAGCTATCTCCACAAGCTGTTCGCGCGTGGCGATGGATCCAGAAGGGCTGTTGGGATTTGCAATGGCAATCATCTTCGTGTGTCTCGTAATGGCAGCGAGCAGCCGTTCGTAGGGGAACTTCAAATCTTCTGCGGCCTGCACTGTCACAGCGCGTGCATCCGTCGCCGACACATACACTTCATACATCGTGTACGTGGGCACAGGTAGCAGCAACTCATCGCCCACTTCGAGAAACGCCTCGAAGAGCACGTGGATCGCCTCGTCAACGCCGTTGGTCAAAGCAATCTGGTCAGCCTTGAGGCCAAGGTGCTCGGCTGTTATCGCCTCAACCGGCCCGCGCTCAGGGTAACGCGTGAGGGTGCCTGCTGAGATCCGCCCCAGCACTTCTCGCACCTTTGGCGAACAGGCCAGCGTGTTCTCGTTAAAGTCCAGCCGCAGCATATCGCGGCAGCCCAGCGGAGGGTGATACTCCTTCATGGCCTTCACACGCGCACGCGGGGACGGCGGGAATGTTGTTAGAGCTTCAGGCACGGGATCTCCTTGCGGTAGTGCTCCGGCGTAGCCGAGTGCGAATGGCATCGGCATGGCCAACTAAACCCTCAGCTTCAGCCAGCAAGGCAGCCTGCGGTCCCAGTGCACTCAGGCCTTGCGCCGTGTACTCCTGGACGGTGATGAGCTTGACGAAGTCATTGACGCTCAATCCGCCGCGCACCCGCGCTGTACCGCCGGTTGGCAGTGTATGGTTGGGCCCGGAGACGTAGTCGCCCATAGGTTGCGCAGACCAGCGACCAACGAACACCGACCCCGCATTCTCAACCCACTTGAGATCGCTGGCTGCGTCTACTGTCAAGTGCTCAGGGGCAATACGATTGGTGATCTGCCGCGCTTCATCCAGGCTCGATGCAACAATTGCCAAACCATTGCGATCAAGGGCCTCACGCGCGACAACATTCTTGCGGCTGCGGAGTCTAGCCTCCAGGATGACGGACCTGGCCAGATCTTCACGCGTCGTGACGAATATGGCCAGCGCCTCTGGGTCGTGCTCAGCTTGGGCTACGAGATCGGAAGCAATGCCTGCAACCGTGCCACGCTCGCTGGTGACAACAATCTCTGTAGGCCCAGCTAGCATATCGATGGCACAGTCGAATGCAACCAGCCGCTTTGCGGCCGTTACATAAAGATTCCCTGGTCCGACGATCTTATCAACGCACGCAATGCTTGGGGTTCCATAGGCGAGCGCCGCCACTGCGTGCGCACCGCCAAGCCGGTAGAACTCGGTTATGCCGAGCAGGTGCGCAGCTGCTAGGGTCTCAGGAGCGGGCTTTGGAGAGACGGCGACAATGCGCTTGACTCCGGCTACCTGTGCTGGAATCGCCGTCATCAACAGGGTCGATGGGAGTGGATGACGACCGCTGGGCACATAACAGCCAACTGAACCGAGTGGACGCACCAGCTGACCGGTGGAAAGGCCAGCAACGGTGGAGGTATTCCAAGAGGCAGGCAACTGCTTGCGGGCAAAGCTACGAATCTGCTCCGCCGCTGTGGACAAAGCTTCACGCAATGCGGGATTGAGTGCCTCCCATGCCGCTGCCATCTCTTCCGGCGCTACACGCAGAGCCTTTGCGCCAGCTAGTCCATCGAATTGGGATGCATAGCGCAGGAGCGCGCGATCACCCTGTTTGCGCACATCGGTCACGATGGTCTGTACTGCTGGCAGCACGTTGTCAAGAGCAGCTCCCCCGCGTTGTTCAAGCACCGCAAGCACTTCCGCAGCCAGCCGTGCCCCTCGTCCTTTAGTCCGGATTAGCTTCATCGTTCCTCCGGTTACAGAACAACCTTATTGAGCGGATACTCCACGATGCCCGTTGCCCTAGCTGCCTTTAGCCGGGGAATTACGTCGCGGGCCACGCGCTCCTCAACGATGGTGTTTACCGCAACCCACTCTGAATTGCTCAACTGGGAGACCGTGGGCGAGTTAAGCGCCGGGAGCACGGCAAGCACTGTTTCAAGATCTTCACGCTTGACGTTGAGCATGAGGCCCACCTGCGATTGCGCATCGATTGCACCGCGCAGCATGAGAGCGAGCTGGTCGAGCTTCTCGCGCTTCCACGGGTCGGCCAGGGTGGCCTTGCCCGCTATGAGATGGGTTTCGCTTTCCATTACAGTGTCAATAATCTTCAGGTGGTTGGCCTTGAGCGAACTGCCTGTCTCGGTAACCTCGACAATCGCATCGCACAGCATGGGCGGCTTTACCTCCGTTGCGCCCCAGCTAAACTCGACCTTAACGTTCACGCCCTTAGCGATGAAGTAGCGCTTAGTGACCTCCACAAGTTCAGTAGCGATGATCTTGCCCTCAAGGTCCTCTGCCTTCTCAAATCCGCTGCCCTCGGGAACGGCTAGCACCCAGCGCACCTTGCGGCGGCTCTGCTTGGCATAGGTGAGCGTGGTGACGCTGGCAACATCCAGGCCACTTTCCACAACCCAGTCAATACCAGTGAGTCCGGCGTCGAGCACTCCGTGTTCCACGTAGCGCGCCATCTCCTGGGCACGGATCAGCATGCACTCAATCTCACTGTCGTCGATGGAGGGAAAGTAGGACCGCCCGTCCGCGTAAATATTCCATCCGGCGCGCTTGAACAGCGCGATAGTCGCATCCTGCAAACTGCCTTTGGGAATTCCGAGCCTCAGCTTGTTAGCCACGTTTCTCCTCCGACTTGGTGCTTGCCGTTCCCATCGTAACCGGTTTGGTAAAGCAACTGACTGTGCCTTCGTGGCACACTACGCCATCGCCCTCGACCACCACGCGAAACAACAGTGTGTCGTTGTCGCAGTCGGTTGCTGCCGAGACGACGCGCAGCCTATTGCCGCTGCTCTCGCCCTTCATCCACAATTTCTGGCGCGTGCGGCTCCAGAAGGTTACAAATCCGCTCTCTAGCGTCTTGGCATAGCTGATGGGATTGAGAAAACCCAGCATCAGCACTTCGCCGGTGCGCGCGTCCTGCACGATTCCCGGTACAAGGCCATCCATCTTGTTGAAGTCGATTATTGCGTCTACGTTGCTCATTCTCATCCTGATTCTGGTTGTGACTTGCGATTCGAAGCATAAAAAGCCCGCTGGCATCATTCGCCGGCGGGCTTGTGCATCTCTTTAGATCTCTCTGGCCGTTTAGTTCAGGCCATGGCAGTCCGCCGGCATGGAAATTCCATGATGATGATGGTGACCGTGATGGCGGTGGCTCTGCATCTGTATAAAAACATAATGGCAAGCCCCCGGAGGTGTCAACTATGACTCCGTCTAACCCTCCAGATCGGAACCGCTATTTGCTCTTGCCTGCCAGCAGGCCTTCTCCCTCCACCGGCCTATGCTCATTTTGCAGCAAGCTAATGATGTGCCGGTACAAGCGGTTGCGCACTACGAAACGCTCTGACGCGCGGGTAACATAGCGCACCCGGATGTCGATGCCGGATTCAGAAGGGCGCAGATTCACCACAGGAGCAGCGCTGAACCGGCTCAGTCCATCCGCACGAGAGCCACGCTTCCACTCATGCTCCGCAATGCGATCGCTCTCTTTTGTCTCATCCTGCACGCTCCTGCAGATTCGTTCAACCAGCGCATCGGTCCCTTCGGACGCAGGTATGGCTACACTGATCTCGTCCCACATCCACTGCCCGGTGGTGGCGAAGGTGAAGTATTTTCCACGCACGGCGAAGCTATTGAGGAAGGAGATACAGCGGCCAGTAGGGCGACCTCTCTCCGCAGAATCCCCGGTTTCAAGCAGAGTCGTGCTCATAATGCCGAGTTCGGTGACTTCGCCGCCCACCCCATCAATTTCAACCCAGTCCCCGACACGGATGCCATTTTTGCCGATAAGGACAAACCACCCAAAAAACGCAAGAATGAAATCCTGCAGAGCAATCGTGAGCCCGGCAGTGGCAAGGCCCAGGATGGTGGGCATTTGCTGCGGTGTTCCGAAGATGACAAGCAGAATCAGCAGAGCGCCGAGAGCCTCCAGGCCCAACTGGAGAACAGTGCGCAGCGTTTGCACCTGCCTTCGGTCAAGAGCTGGATGCTCCATCACCCGCCGCACAAGCGCATCGCAGAGCACCATACAGATAAGGATGAAGGCAATCAGCGCGAGCGACTGCAGTACTAGGCGGAGCACGACGCGGTGTTGTAAAAGTATTTGGGCAGACCACTTTTCATAGACGGTGGCAAGCTGCTGCTGCGTCTGAATGCGGTTGTCATAAATCGTCAGAAGTTGGCGGTCATCACCCCGCTCTTTGATATTGGCAAGTCTGGCCACATGGTCCAACGAATTGCCTGCAGTTTTAGCGGCCCGTGCGTGCGCCTCGGTTTCAAGAGCGCTGTGTTCGGCAGTCAGACTTGCTAGATCAGACCGTGCCTCGTGCAAAGCCATCTGGACTATCTGGTAACGTCCGCGTTGTTTGATCCATGCCTTTAAGCGGCTTGCCAGCGTTCCATGCTTCGGAGCAGAAAGAACCGCAACCAGCCCGTCGCTGCGCAACTCCTTGTCATATTTCTGCATAGTGACTTCATGTGCTGCAAGCTGCTCTTGAATTTGGGTGCGATTGTCGCCGGATGCCCTATCGAGGTCCTTCTGTGCATCGTCAAGCTGGTCGGAATCGAGTCCAAGCTGCGCTTTCGCGGTTTCAAGCTTGTCATCGCTCGCGGCCGCTTGATGGCCGACTTTTGACTGGTTTGCAGCCAACCCTGCCGCCGAAGTCAGGCTCTGCACTTGCGCTTGATCTTCCGTTGCGAGTAGTTGAAGCTGAGTCACTTTTTGCGAAAGCGCAAGTGTCTCGCCAGTGAGATTGCGATGCTGCGCCTGCGTATTGGCGATGCGCAATGCCGAGGCGAAGGCCTGATCCACCTCATGATCAGCCAGATGTTCGGATTCATGTGCATAAGCAGTTTCCTCTGCTGTCACGGCTAGTGCCGCCAGCGCCTCAGCCGTCTGCCAGGGGCGAAGATCTACCAGGGTCTTCTGGTTGTTCGCAGAGTTGCGCGTTTTGCCCTGTCCGGTGAAGAACAGGAGACTTGCCATTGAGTCGCCCGAGGACCAGGAAAACGCCAGGCATAAGCCGAACAGCACAATCAGGACTATCAGAAAGATGAGCATGGCACGACCCAATATGCCTTGGCGATGTAGATGGTCAGCAGTGGAAGAAACAGGAAGAATTGCCATAAATTAATGGTTGCAGGTTGGCCACGCTCAAGTAGTTCAAAAGGAGACAGCCAAGCTTTTGGTGGAAGTATGAACGGAGAGGCGGCCCTGTGCACAGGCGATGGTTCGATTGGAAATTAATCAGGCTTGCGGCTTGTGCAGGGTAAAGCAGAGAATGAAGCGGTGCAAACAAAGATTCATTCCGCGGCTTTGGCGCTTGCTTTACTGAGCGCTTGCGTAGCAGGGGCAGAACAGGACCAGGATCGGGACAGCAGTGGGGCGCCGAAGACATCCGCAGATGCTCCGCCGCCCGAACAGCGCATTGACATCAATCATTCCAGCACCGATGAACTGATGAAGGTTCCCGGTATGACGGTCAGCTGGGCCGGACGCATCGTGCGCTTCCGGCCCTACCGCGCCAAAGGGGATTTGCTGGATCGCGGGGTGGTTACAATCCAAGTCTACGATCGCATCAAGGATTATGTTATCGCTCACCGTGATAAGCAGTGAGCGATCTGCGCTAAGCCTCTGCCGGGGCTTCCTTGTCATCCCCGCGCCTCAGCAGTCTGCTTAGAAGCACGTAGAGTACGGGGATGAAGTACAGGTTGAGCACAGTCGAAAGCAACATGCCACCTACGACTGTGGTTCCAACGGAGCGGCGTCCCAACGCGCCGGCGCCGGTGGCAAACACCAGCGGCAGCACGCCGAGAATGAAGGCGAATGAGGTCATGAGAATCGGCCTCAGCCTCAACTCCGACGCCTCAATGGCTGCCTCTGCAATAGAGCGGCCCTTTCGCCGCAATTGCTCAGCAAACTCGACAATTAGAATCGAGTTTTTTGCCGATAGGCCAATCAGCATTACCAGGCCAATCTGGCAGTAGACATCATTGGCTAGGCCGCGGAGCGAAACCAGTCCCAGCGCGCCCAGCACCGCCATGGGAACGGCCAGCAGGATGATAAAGGGCAGTGCGAAGCTCTCGTATTGCGCTGACAGAGTTAGATAGACAACCAGGATTCCAAGCCCGAATATGATCAACGCCTTACCACTGGACTCAATCTCGTCCAAGGTCAGCCCTGTCCACTGGTAGGCCATTCCCGGCATCATTACCTTCTTAGCCAGGTCTTCCATCGACGCCAGCCCCTGCCCGGAACTGAACCCAGCAGCCGGTGAACCATCGATCTCAACTGCGCGGAAGAGGTTGTAATGGGTAATCACTGGTGGGCCGGCGCTTTCCTTCACGGAGGTCAGGTTGTCGAGCGGCACCATCTGTCCGGAATCCGAACGCACGTAATAGTTGTGCAGGTCCTTGGATGTCATACGGAAAGGCTGGTCGGCCTGTGCAAATACGCGATAGGTCCGGTTGTTGTAGTCGAAGTCGTTCACATACATCGAGCCCATGAAGATGCTCAGTGTGTTGCTGATCTGGGAGAGCGGAATGCTCATCGCCTTGGCCTTTTCGCGGTCAATGGTGACGAGCATTTGCGGATCGTTGGCCGAGAAGGTCGTTAACAGGCCTGTCAGATCTTTGCGCGCGCGGCTGGCGCCCACGATCTGGTGCGCCACACGGTCCAGGTCGGTGAGTGTGTTGCCCCCCTGGTCCTGAAGCATGAACTGAAAGCCGCCGTAGCTGCCAACGCCCTGTACCGCCGGAGGCAGGAACATAGCCACCAAGCCGCCGTTGGGAGCAAACATAAGCGACTGCAGTTTGGGGGACAAATCAGCGACGATATCCGCAGTGGAGTGGCCTTTGCCACGCCGCTGATCAGAAGGCTTGGTATTCACAAACATCATGCCAGCATTGGATGCGCTGCCAGCCAGGCTGAAGCCCATCACGGAGAATGACCCGCCGACATCAGGATTCTGCGCGATAATCGCCTCTGCGCGGTCAGCCAAGCTCGTGGTGTAGGCCAGCGAGGAGCCCGGAGGCGCCTGCACCACCACCATCAGGTAGCCCTGGTCCTCCTGCGGAATGAAGCCGGTGGGCACGTGCTGGTAGGTCCACACGGTTGCGCCCAGCCCGGCGATAAACAGCACCAGAAGCAGGTAGCGCAGCCTGAGCGCCA
>Ga0007854_10000276_pt1 | contig 34963 bp, 30 predicted proteins | sample CryBogCBH12Aug08_FD_60382 | JGI IMG/M metagenome (GOLD analysis project Ga0007854, IMG submission 60382) | Freshwater microbial communities from Crystal Bog, Wisconsin, USA - CBH12Aug08 | ecosystem: Environmental > Aquatic > Freshwater > Lake | place: Crystal Bog, Wisconsin, USA | collected... | reverse complement strand
CGCCACCTGCTGCGCAACGAGCGTGGTGATCGTCAAATTGTGGTGGTCACCGACGGTGAGCCCACGGCGCACTTGATGGACAACGGCGAATCCTTCTTCTCCTGGCCACCGGTACCTGAGACCTTGGAAAAGACCATGGCCGAAGTATTACGTTGCACCAAAGTGGGCATCACGATTAATACCTTCGCCCTCGACATTGAGCGCAGTCAGTTCCCGTTCGTGGAGCAGATTGCCCAAGTCAACGGCGGACGCACCTTCTATACGTCGGTTGACGAACTCGGGGTCTACGTGTTGGACGACTTCGTCCAACACCGCAACGCGGGCTAGTTGTTCGCCGCGTCGAGAATGGCGCGGACGCGCTCGAGGTAGAGAGCGAGAGGGTCGTCATCAATCTCGTCGTCGACCTCGTCAGCCTCAGTCTCATCAATCTCTTCGTCGTCACCGAACTCACCAAAGAATTCGTCAAAGTCGGGAACGACGGTCAAGAGGGCCACCAGGTCACCCACGGCCACGGCCGCTTGTTCGACCAGTTCGTCGGCCATTTCGGCGAGGTCACTCGCGGCGTAGCCGGTTTCGGCGGCGTCCACGTCGGCGAGGATGACGCTGAACGAAGGGCCGTTCAGCACGTTCACGTGGAAGCTGACGCAGGCGCGAGCGGGCAAGAAGGAGCCACCGGTCACCACGTCAAAGGACGTGGCCACCAACTGGTCGTGCCGGATTTCCGTGGTGTCGTGGTGTTCGAGTTCGTCAAAGGCGTCGGCCAACTGGGCGGCGACACTGGCCACACGGCTGGCGTTGTCGAAGGCGACCTGGAAGGCGCTGACCTTGCCCGGCGCACTCATGGCGCTGATGGAAAATCCCGGAACGGCATCACGCTGCACGATGATGTTTAAGAGGCCTGGTCCGTAGGAGGTCTCGGTGGCCACGAGGTGACACTGGGCCAGGTGCTCTAAGCGTTCCAGGGCGTCGATGACGACCCGAAGGTTGTCGACCGATGGCTCGGGGGCGATCTCGGCGAAGATGTCGAAGAGTTCTTCGACGTTCGTGCCGATGTCTTGAGCGGTCAGCAAGGCCCCCTTGATCCAGACGTTGAGTTCCGCCTCGCCGATGCTGCCAGCGAGCGCGTAAGCGCGAAAGGCCTGGTGGAGGAACTCGCCGTTGGCCTCACGGCGCGCCTTGACAATGCGGCGACGGGCGAATGTGGCAATGAGCATGAGGTCACCTTCGTCGAGTTGGCGACGGAAAGTGTCGAGGTCGCCGCCGCTGATGGCCTCGGCAATGACCTGCCAGATCTGGTCGTCAAGCCCGACGTCGCGGTAGCGAACGAGGTCGTAGGCGAGTGGTTCGTAGTCGAGGGTGTTGAGGGGCGTGGTCATCGTTCCAGCGTAGGAGAAATGGCGAGGGGCGAAACTCCTGATGAACCCCGAATGTCAATTTCGATTTGCATTTTTGCAGGCTTTCTACAACAATGACACCGTTGTAATTACAACGGTGGTACTGAACCGCCGTTAGGAAGGATTCAACATGGAAATCGTGAACTTAATTCCTTCTGGTGACGATCGAGGCTGGCAGTCCCGCGCGAACTGCATGGGCGTAGACCCCGACCTGTTTTTCCCAGAACGCGGTGCGTCGACTCGTGAGGCCAAGGAAGTCTGCCGTGGCTGCGTCGTGCGCCAGGACTGCTTGGACTTCGCCCTCGATAACGGTGAAAAGTTTGGCATTTGGGGTGGCATGAGTGAGCGCGAACGTCGTCGCTTGCGTCGTGCTCGGGCCATCGAGCGTCGCGCTCAGGCCAGCTGATTAGTGGCCCCTGACGCGCGCTGCAATGGTGCGCGCAGGGGCAATATCCAGCACCGCCCACTGCGTTGGTTCGGTGCTCAGTAGTACTCGTTCGGGTATCAGCCCAACGAGCTCGCAGCGAGTAATCGCTTCGCATTCGTGCAGCAATGACGCGCAGCGCTGGTAGACCGCGCTGAGATCAACTGCCGCAACATCGACGATGTTGCAACTGACCTGGGTTTCGGCGCCGACCGCCAGCCCCAAGGTGCGGACGCCGGGCCCCCGAACGGCGGCGGCGAGTTCTTTCGTCCGCGCCAATGAGGCCCCCGAAATCCACATATTCCACGCGATGAGTTCGTGTCGAGCCCCGAGGCACATGGCGCCCGCCGTCGGGTGCGGCTGGCTCGGGGCCACGTCGGGTGAGAGATCAATCCCGGCGTGTTTGCGCACAAAGGGCAGGGTGCGCTCCTCGCCGTTGACGGGTCCGTAGAGATAAACCGGAACGCCAAGCGTCTCGACGACCCACTCGGCGGTGGCGTCGCGCAGGGCCACCGCCTCATCGAGCGTGGCGGTATCGAGCGGAACGAAGGGCACTACGTCGACGACCCCGAGCCGGGGGTGCACGCCAGCGTGCTCGGTCACGTTCAAGCGAGCCACGGCCGCCTCGAGGAGATGGTGCACGTCCTCAAGCAGTGCGTTGGCGTCATTGATCAAGGTAAAGACGGACCGGTTGTGCCAGGGATCACTGTGTCGGTCTCGCAGTGAGTCGCCGGCAGCGAGGCTCAAGTCATCGAGCAGGTCGAGGTTCGTGCCCTCGGAAATGTTGATAACGCACTCAAACACCCCGCCAGCCTAGGCAGAGAGGGAGCCCACGGGGCAGGGTAGACTGGGAGGAGTAGTTCGTCGTTCGTGAAGGAGCAACGTGAGCCAGGTCCCAACCACTGAAGTTACCGAAGTTACCGACCCCGTCGGTCACGTCCAGGTTGTCTACCTCGGCCCCGTCGCACCCCACTGGGAGTGCCGCATGGTCTTCGGCGACGAGGAGCAGATCCAGGGCTTCGTGGACCGCATCGACGCCCGCCTGCGTTTCTTGCCGCCGCACGACCCTCAGTTCCGCCGCAACCGCGAGCGCGTGAACCGCGACGCCGAGCGCGAGAACCTCATTATTGAGTGGAACCTCGGGTACGAAGAGACCGAAGGCTAGGCCAAGGGCGAGTTTGTTACTCGCTCGAACCACTGCGACGGCTCGCGTAATTCGTGCGGCGTCGGTAGTCCGTCAACGCGCAAGAAGGCGTCAAACACCTGTAGTCCGTGCTGCTCGCTGAGCACCGCCACGAAGGCGTCCGCCTCATCTCGGTGCGGTCCTTGCAGTGACATGCCAAACAACGCCGCCGCGGCGTCTTCGCCACGCGCGTCGGTCAGTCGGTGGCGCTTCCAGGCCTCGCGCACGAGTGCCCGTGGGCCGTGCATTGCTTCGGTGATCGATAGTGCCGCCGCGTCAAAGAACGCACCGAGCGTGGCGGTGGCGGCGTTGAGCGCACGGGTCGCGTGCGACTCGACGGGCACCTGAAATCCTTCAAGCACGGCTTCGGGATTACTCATGAACGTGGCCATGTTTTCGGGGTTCATCATCCCCTGAATGCGTCCCATGAGGTCACCTTGCGCGGCGGCCGATTCCTTCACACCATCGAGTACCAGGGCTCGCAGCGCGTCGCCGAGGCCCGGTTGCGTTAAGACCACGCTGGCCAGGTATTCGCGAGCGAGTGCGAAGGTGAAGACGACGTCACGATCGAGCGACCACTCGTCGGCGAACTGGACCACGTTGTTGACGACGAGCAGACTCTGCTTCGTGTTGCGGGGCAGGACCACCGCCGAGAGTGACCACGCGCGCTCGGCGAAGTGGCCAGCCACACTGCCCATCTGAAAACCAAGGAAAAGTGGGCCCATGACGCCGGCGAACTGGGCCATCATGGCCGCACCGTCGACGCCTTCGAGCTGCAGCGACGGGGGTGTCTGCGTGAGTGGCGTCAGGAGCGGCTTCCACTGTTCGAGCGCAGCCAACGTGAGCTGGGTGCGGTTGGCGCCCACGAAGTCGTACTCGAAACTGACTTCGAAGAGGGCGTCGACGTGGCGAGCGACGAGGGGGTGCAACTCTTCAAATCGCTGGCGCTGGGCCGGCTCGGGATTGGGGTCGCCGTCCTCGCCCCGGGCGACGTTCATGGCGAGTTGGGTGGCCGTCTGGAACCACGCATCGGCGCCTTGCTGCCCCAACATATTGAAGATGTCGCCGAACATGCCGCCCATGGGATCCGTCATGTTTCCACGATAAACGCTGAAAGTCGTGTCAGACGCAACGCCTACGATGGAACCCTATGGCCACAGATGTAGCGATCGATATTGGCACCACGACAACCCAGGTGGCCACCTCGGACGGCATCATTTTTAACGACGCCACCCTGGTCGCTATTGACACCAAAAACGGTGCGGTGGTCGAGGTTGGCGAACACGCCCTCGAACTGGTCGGCCGCACCCCTCGCCACATCGCTGTCTTTCGTCCCCTACACCAAGGCACCACCATTGACTTTGACGTGACGGCGCGCCTCGTGGCTGGGCTGTTCGAGCGCGCGGGCGTCTCCAAGCTCAGCCGCGCCCGCGTCGTTATGTCAGTGCCGTCGCTCGCGACCTCCATTGAACGCCGGGCCCTGCGTCAGGCGGCATTGCGCGCCGGCGCGCGCGAAGTCTCGCTCATGGAAGCGCCGATTGCTGCCGCTATCGGGCTGGGGATGCCGGTGCAGGAACCCGTGGGGTCCGCCGTCGCCGTGCTCGGCGCGGGGGCGTCCGAAGCTGCGCTCGTGTCGGTGGGCGGCATTGTGTCATCGGGCGCACGTCGTATTGGTGGCGCCGACATCGATAGCAACCTCGCCACGCTGTTGCGTGTTCGACACGGCGTGGTGGTGGCGCCGAGCGACATCACAGCCCTGAAACTCGCCCTCGGCTCGGCCCGTGGACGTCATGCGGGAAACTCAGTCGTGGTGCCGGCGCGCACCGTTGACTTCGGTCGCGTTGTGAGCGTTGAGGTACGTGCCGAATTGGTCTACGAAGCCCTCTCGGGCGTGGTCAACAACATCGTGACGTTGATCCAGGAGTGTCTGGGAGCGGCGCCACCGGACCTCTCATTGGACGTGGCCCACTCGGGCCTCACCCTGGTGGGTGGCAACGCCGAGATGGCGGACCTCGCCGATGTGGTGGCCTCGGCCACCGGTGTCACGGTTCGAGTTGCCCCCAGCCCCGAGCATGTGGTGATTCGGGGGCTGCAGTTGTGCCTCGAGCAGATGTCGTCCCTGCACGCGCTCTTTCGTTCCGCCGACCTCTAGTCGTCTTCGTCGCGACCAAGTTGGTGCACCGCGGCTCGCACCTGCCAGTCACGGTCTTCGCTTGCACGTTCGAGCGCCGCGTCGATGTCGGGACCCTCGAAGTTGGCGAGCGCCACGATGGCTCGGCGGCGCACCGGTGGCTTATCGTCCAGTGCCCCGATAATCACGGCACGAGCCCGGTCGTCGCCAATGGCGCCGAGCGCCGCGATGGCCGACTCCCGGCAGCGAGCATCTTCATGATGGGCGGCGACCTCGAGGAGCACGGGAACAGCCGGCACGTAGAGGGATTCGCCAAGGGCAAAGGCGGCCGCTTCCACCACGAGGGGATCGTCGTCCGTCAGCAGCGACACCGCGACGTCGCTGACGACTGCGGCAACGTGATGCTGGGCGAGTTGCGTAAGCGCCTCGCGGCGCACGTCGGCGTCGGTGTCATTCAGGACCTGGCACCACAGGTCATCCGTCACCTCACCTCGTCGGGTGAGACCACGTAAGGCGAGGACCCGGTCACGGGGGGCACCGCCAAGGGCCGCGACGAGCAGGGCGTGGTCGTCTGGCGTCGACGTGAATCCCGCACGGACGACCGCCTCGTAGTTATTAGGGTTGGAAGCACTGTGCACACATCTATCTCACCAGTTTCGAAGGTCAGTCGCATCGTTCGTCGCGGAGTACTTAGCATCATCGCTGTTTTATTGGTGGTCGTCGGGCTCGGCCACTGGCAATTGAACGAGTTTGCGATCACCCCAGGCAACGCTACGTCGTTGCCACCACTGATCACCGTGCACGGACTCCGTGTCAATACGCACCCCGATCGGGTTTCCTTCGTCGACGTCTACCTCCAGCAACTCACCATGCTCCAGTACCTGACGATGCACCTGCAGTCGCACGTGGAGTACGTACCGGGGAGCGAACTCGAAGAGCCCGGCGTCTCGCTGTCGCAGTTGACCGCGCAGGGTTACCAGGAAATGGCGGACGCCAAGAGTGCCGCTGAGGTCGCCGCACTGCGTGCCCTGGGATGGAAGATATCGGGCGCCGCCAACGGCGCCGTCGTTACCGCGGTGGTCTCGGCGTCGCCGGCCGACCAGGCTGGACTTGGCGTGGAGGACCGTATCGTCGCCGCCAACGGCCACCCGATTCGTACGGCGTGCGACCTGATCGGTTTTGTCCATCGACTGCCCGTTGGTTCAGCGGTGCACCTCGGTGTGGTGCATCAGCACTTCACGGCACTCGGGAATATCAAGGTCGGACGTGAACACACGTACGTCATGCGGAGTGTCGCCCCACCCGCGGGGGCGGGGTCGTTGGGGTGCCCAGGCCTTCGTGGCGCCGACGCGTCATTCCTCGGGCTGGCGCTCGAAACGGGAACGCAGTGGTCACTGCCGGGTCGCATCGCCATTAATACCAGCTTGATTGGTGGTCCTTCCGCTGGTCTCGCTATGACGTTGTCACTGATCGCGACCTTGTCGAAAGACTCGATTACCGGCGGCCACGCCATCGCGACCACGGGTACGATTTCGGTCAACGGGGACGTGGGGCCGGTCGGCGGCGTCGCCGAAAAAACGATTGCGGTCGAACGCGCCGGCATCAAGTATTTCTTCGTGCCGAGTTCGGAAGCTGCGACCGCGCAGGCGGAGGCGACACCCGGTTTTCACGTCATCCCGGTCAACACGTTGGGCCAAGTGTTGACCTATTTACGCGCTATTGGCGGACACGCGCCGACCCCCATTTCGGCGCCAACGAAACCGTAATTTTTGGGCGACCTGCCGTAGGCTAGGGGGCATGGAAGACCGCCGCATTGTCTCAAACATCCGCCACACCCCTTCGGACGCTCCTCGAATCACCTTCACGACGGTGCGCAAAAACGGTCTCGATCCCGTCGAAGTCCGGACCTACGTTGACTCCGTGGCGCGCGAAATGTCGCAGCTTGAGCGCCGTGTGCAGGACCTCCAAGAGCAGCTGCTCGCCGCGGACCAGCGTGCGGCCAATCCGTCGTTTGATGAGGAAACACTGACGAACGCACTCGGTGCCCAGAGTGCCGCCATTTTGCGCACGGCCCACGAAGAGGCTGGTCGCGTGACCGCCGAAGCGCAGGAACGTGCGGCCGCCACTTTGGCCGAGGCCCAGCGTCGCGCATCGAAGCACCTCATGGAGGCGCAGGAGCGTATTACTGCGATGTTGACCGAAGCGGAGCAGGCCGCCGCTGCTATTGACTTTGAGGCGCGCAGCGCAGCGCAGCGCCTCGTCGACACCGCCCAAGTGAACGGCGAGTCACTGATCGAACGAGGCCGCGCTCAGGGTCGCGCCATGGTGGACCAGGCGAACGAAGCACGTCGCACGATTCTGAACGACCTCGCCATCAAGCGCAAGGCCCTCACGATCCAGATTGAGCAACTGCGGGCCGCCCGCGAGTCACTCCTTGGCGAATTCCAGAGCGTTCGCGAACGTCTGGATCAGTCAATCGACACTCTCGTGAACTCCGACGACCACGCTCGCCACGCGGCCCTCGAGGCGTTGCGCCTGCGCCCACCGGTGCAAGAGCCCACCGACGAAGAAGTGCTGGCGACCGTGCCGCTGCGCGAGGTGCCGGAAGTGCACCTGGCGCCCATGCCCGCCACACCAGCGCTGAAGCTCGTGCCCCAGGAAGCGCCCGCGCCCGTGGCTCCCGTGACGTTGAAGGCCGCTGAGAAGGACGCCGCGCCCGCTGGCGAATCACTCGTCGAAGACGACCCGGCGGGCACCGACGTCGTCAACGACATTTTCGCTCGGTTGCGCAAGGCGACGCTCGAAGAGCGTGGCGCCTCGCCCACGCCGAAGAAGACTGCACCCGCACCGGTGCAGCCCGAAACGCCCACCGAAGAACTCTTCGTACGTCGTGACCAGGCACTCCACGAGAATCTCCAGGTATTGACGCGCAAGATTAAGCGCGCCTTGCAAGATGACCAGAACGTCATGCTGGAACGTCTCCGTGACGTCAAGGGTGACCCTAGCGAAGAACTCGAAGATGAGATGGTGCAGCGTGCTCGCTATCAAGAGGCCGCGCACGAGACCTTGCTCGAAACGGCCAGTGCGGGTCGCGCCTTCGCCTACGACGAGACCGGGGCCAACGGTGGGGACGTGGACCAAGCGGCCATTCGTGACGCCGCCGCCGACCTCGCCGTCACCATCGTGCTCGCCCTGCGTAAGCGCATCATGGCCGACGGCAACGGTGACGCCGCCGATCGCGCCAATGCCGCCTACAAGGAATGGCGTGGCGCTCGCGTCGAACGTCTCTGCACCGACGCCGCGCGTCGAGCCTTCCACGTGGGCGTTAACGCCGCCGCGGTTGGTCGTTCGGTTCGATTCCTGGCGGCGCCAAATGACGCACCGTGCGACGCCTGCGCCCTCGATGCCCAGGCGCCACCTCGCGTGACCGGTCAGGCATTCCCGAGTGGGTCGTTCTTTCCGCCACTGCACGCGGGATGCGCCTGCACCATCATTCCGGTCTGAAAGTAACGGTGGTGGCGTAGGCTACAAGCGTGACCGCTTCCAGTGCCTCTACCCCCCGCCGCCTTAGCCGTTTTACCCCCCGCGCCCTCTTGGGCCTGGTCGTCGTACTCCTGCTGATCCTCATTACCTCAGTCCACTCGTTGGCCGTGTTCTGGACCGACCAAATGTGGTTTTCGCAGTCGGGCTATGGATCGACCTTCTCGACCATCTTGTGGACTCGCGTCGAGCTCGGCCTCATCTTCGGTGTCCTTTTCTTTGTGCTCATCTGGGTCAACTTGCTGCTCACCGACCGCTTCGGTGCCCGAACGCTCACCTCGAGCCCCGAGGACGAAGTCATTCGTCGATTCCAACAGCGTGTTCGTCCCCGCGCCAAGCTCCTGTACGGCGTCTTCGCTGCCGTGCTCGGACTCGTGGCCGGTATTGCCGCTTCCGCACAGTGGCAGGCGTTCTTGCTCTTTGAGCACCACCAGTCCTTCAACGCGACGGATCCCTTGTTCCACATGAACGTTGGCTTCTACGTCTTCGTCTTGCCCTTCGTGTCCTTTGTGTCAACCTGGCTGCTCATCGCCCTGTTCGTGTCATTAATCGCTTCGACAATTCTGCATTTCTTTAATGGCGGTATTCGCGCCGGTCGCCCCCTGTTCTACGTGGACCCACGCGTGAAGTCACACCTCAGCGTGATTGGCGCGGGCATTGCGTTGATGAAGGCCGTCGGGTACCTGATCGCGCGCTGGCACCTCGTCGTGTCGACGCACGGTGTCGTTGAAGGTGCCAGCTACACCGACGTGCACGCTCGGGTACCGGCCCAAACGATCTTGATGGTGCTGTCAATCGCCGCCGCAGCCATTTTGTTGCTCAATGTGCGCACCCGCAGTTGGTCGCTCCCCGCCGTGGCGGTGGGCCTGTGGGCCTTCGTCGCTTTGGTAATCGGTGTGATGTATCCCGCACTGTTGCAGTCGCTCAAAGTCTCGCCAGCGCAGGCCACCCTCGAAGCCCCCTACATTCAGCGCAACATTGACGCCACCATCGCGGCCTACGGACTTTCCAACGTGCAGTTCAAGAACTTCGCCGCGTCCCCCACGATTCCCGCCAGCGAACTCCACGCCGACCAGGCAACGATCAACAACATTCGACTCTGGGACCCCAGCTCGCAAATTACGCTCGAGACGGTCATCCGCCGTCAATCGATTCGTAGTTACTACTCCTTCGCCAGCTTGAACGTCGACCGCTACACCCTCAATGGCAAGGTCACTCCCGTTCTCGTGGGTGCTCGTCAGATTCAGAACGCCAACTTGCCCTCGTCGTCGTGGGTCAACACCCACCTGCAGTACACGCACGGTATTGGTCTCGCGTTGCTCGCAGCCAACACCGCCACGGACGGCAACCCAACCTTCGCCGTGTCCAACGTGCCACCCGCTTCGAGCAGCCCCTCGCTGCGCCTCACCCAGCCCAACGTCTACTTTGGCGAAGGACTCGCCGGCTGGGTGGCCGCCAACACCAAGCAGCCCGAACTCGACTACCAGGTGAACGCCGGCACGTCGGCCGGCCAGTTGGTGGAGAGCCACTACGGCGCCAAGGGTGGCGTCGCCGTGGGGAACTTCGCAACTCGTCTCGCGTTGGCGATTCGACTGGGTGACTTCAACTTCCTGATTTCGAACCAGATCACGCCGCAGAGTCGCGTCCTCTTCGTGCGCAATGTCTACGACATGGCCGCCAAGGCCGCACCGTTCCTGAGTTACGGGGCGACGCCGTATCCCGTGATCGTGAATGGTGGCATTGACTATGTGCTCGACGGCTTCACCACGACGGACCAGTACCCCTACGCCCAAAACGGCGACCGTCTCAACGCCGACGAAGGTGGCTTGCCCTACAGCTTCAACTACGTTCGCAACTCCGTCAAGGTGGTCATCAACGCCTACAGCGGCCAGATGACGTTCTACGCCATCGACCCGAGCGACCCCATCTTGCGCGCCTACGAGGCCTCGTTCCCGGGCATGTTTAAGCCCGAGAGTCAGATGCCCGCCGCCGTGCGCCAACACCTGCGCTACCCACAGGAGCTGCTCTCCACGCAGGCCGCCATCTTGGGCAGCTACCACATCACCAAGGCGTCCAACTTCTACGACGGTTCGGACCGTTGGGACATTTCTCCCACGACGGGTGCCGGCACCCCGGACCAGGCGCTCGGTGTCTTGGCCACCTCGTCCACGACCGGCGTCACCGGTACGACGACCAGCGTGACGTACGGCCCCATGGAACCCATTGTTCAGGTGGGCTCACTGCCCGGCGCGAACCACCAACAGTTGCTCGAGTCGCTGGCCTTCGTCCCCGCGGGGAATACCAGCACGGTGCAGACGCTCTCCGCCTTTATCGAGGCCACCTCGGATCCGAGTGACTACGGCAAGCTCTTCGTCTACGAGACGCCGCGTGGTCAGTCGGTCACGGGACCGGCCCAGGTCGACTCAGAGATGCAGCAGAGTTCGACCGTGTCATCGATCATTACGCCACTCGACCAGCACGGTTCGACCGTGCTGCTCGGTAACGACCTGATGATCCCGCTCGACCAGTCGATTCTCTACGTTCGTCCCCTCTACGTCACGGCGTCTAGCAACCCCATGCCGCAGTTGCGCTACATGATTGCCGTGTTCAACCAGCAGGTGGCGATTGCTCCCACCCTGTCGGGCGCACTCAGCCAGGTACTGGGCGCTTCGGTCACGACGGGATCCAATATCACCACCACACCAGGTGGATCGACGACGAAGTCGGGTCAGACCGCGACCTACTACCTGCGGCAAGCCGTGGCCGATTACAACGCCGGCCAGGCGGCGCTGAAGGCCGGAAATCTTGGTGCCTATCAGGCTGACGTGAACGCCATGGACGCACAGTTGGCCCAAGCACAGAAGGCGTTGAGCAAGTAGAACTACCCGACTGGATTTCCTCCGCCAAAAAGCGTGTAGAATGGATTTCCCAACGCGGGGTGGAGCAGTCTGGTAGCTCGTCGGGCTCATAACCCGAAGGTCGTAGGTTCAAATCCTGCCCCCGCCACTAAGAGGTTTGTACATACGAGCGACAAACCAAGCGCATAGGTCCTGGCTGGAATATCCTGGTGAGCTTTCAGCCGTGACTTGTGATTTCTAGTCACGCAGACTGTCGTGGTAGCCGAGGTCTCGAGACAACGATGCAGCGCTGTCAGCGAGGCTCTGATTTAGGGTTAAAAATGTCCCGACGCCGTAACGCCACCCCAGGCGATGCCATGGCACCTGGACGTATGCAGATACCCCACTAAGCAGTAGCCGTTCGACACAAGACCCCAGGTTTTCTGGGGTCTTGTTATGTCCGGTAACGTGTATTTGTCCCCCGTCTAAAGGTTTCGCAATGAGTGAATCAACGATTATCTACACCCACACCGATGAAGCGCCCGCTCTGGCGACGTACTCGCTGCTTCCCATTGTCTCTGCGTTTGCGAGGACTGCTGGCGTCGAGGTCACCACTCGTGACATCTCGCTCGCTGGCCGTATTTTGGCCGCTTTCCCAGAATTCCTTCGTGAGGACCAGCGCATTGCCGACGACCTGGCGGAATTGGGCAGCGAAGTAAATCTCCCCGAAGCCAACATCATCAAGTTACCCAACATCTCCGCGTCGGTGCCCCAGCTCAAGGACGCAATCGCCGAACTGCAGGCGCAGGGCTTCGCCGTTCCTGCCTACCCTGATGACGCATCGACGGAACTAGATCGTGACGTTCTCGCTCGTTACAAGAAGGTCTCGGGTTCTGCCGTGAACCCCGTACTTCGCCAGGGAAACTCCGACCGCCGGGCACCGTTGTCGGTGAAGAATTACGCCAAGAGCCACCCTCACTCGATGGGCACCTGGTCGAACGACTCCAAGACCCGTGTTGGTCACATGACGTCAGGGGACTTCTTCTCCAACGAACAGTCGCACACCATGGCGAGCGACGACACGCTGACTATTGAACTCATTGATGCTGCTGGTGTTGCCACGCCACTGCGCGCATCGCTTTCGGTGAAGGCGGGCGAAGTCGTCGACGCCACCAAGATGGACGTGGCTGCGCTGCGTGGATTTCTCCGCGAACACATTGCTCTCGCAGCAGAACTGGACGTGTTGTTCTCGGTCCACCTGAAGGCCACCATGATGAAGGTCTCGGACCCCATCATGTTCGGACACGTCGTCACGTCATTCTTCCCCGAAACGTTCGCCACCTACGGTGCCGATTTGGCGAAGGCCGGACTGCGGGCTAATGACGGTTTGGCCGGTATTTTTGCCGGACTGGGTGCGCTCGCCAATGGTGCGGAGATTCGCGCCAGCTTCGACCGCGAACTCGCGAACGGCCCCGCGTTGGCGATGGTCGACTCCTCAAAGGGCATTACCAATCTGCACGCACCCAACGACGTCATCGTTGACGCGTCCATGCCGGCAATGATTCGCACGTCTGGCCACATGTGGAACGCGGCCGGCGACGAAGCCGACACCCTGGCGGTTATTCCCGACCAAAGCTACGCCACGATCTACCAAGTAGTCATCCAGGACTGCCAGCGTCACGGGGCATTTGATCCGACCACCATGGGTTCCGTGCCCAACGTAGGTCTTATGGCCCAGGCTGCCGAAGAATACGGCAGCCACGACAAGACATTCGAGATCTCGCACGCCGGAACGGTGCGCATCACCTCCTCGACCGGTGAGACGTTGTTTACGGTTGAGGTGGCACCGGGAGACATTTTCCGCATGTGCCAGACCAAGGACGTGCCAATTCGCGACTGGGTCAAGCTCGCCGTGAGCCGATCACGTTTGAGCGGCGACCCCGCCATCTTCTGGCTCGACGAGCACCGTCCTCACGACGCACAGTTGATTGCCAAGGTACGCAGGTACCTTGCCGAGCACGACACCACCGGACTCGACATCCAGATTCTGTCGCCCGCTCAGGCCATGGCCCAGACACTCGAGCGCGTTCGTCGCGGCCTGAACACGATTTCGGTGACGGGCAACGTCTTGCGTGACTACTTGACTGACCTGTTCCCGATTATGGAACTCGGAACCAGCGCGAAGATGCTTTCGATTGTTCCGCTGATCGCCGGGGGAGGGCTCTTCGAAACGGGTGCCGGTGGTTCCGCCCCCAAGCACGTGGAACAGTTCTTGAAGGAGAACTACCTTCGTTGGGACTCACTGGGTGAGTTCCTCGCGCTGGCGTCAAGTTTTGAACACTTGGCACAGCACACGGGCAATGCTCGTGCGCAGGCCCTGGCAGACACCTTGGACCGCGCCACGGGGCGATTCTTGAACGAAGACCGTTCGCCGGGGCGCAAGTTGGGCACCATTGACAACCGCGGTAGCCACTACTACCTCGCGCAGTACTGGGCGCAGGAGTTGGCGAACCACGAGGATGCCGAACTGGCGGCCGCATTTGCTCCGGTGGCTGACGCACTGACGCTGAACGAAGCGACGATCGTGGCGGAACTGATTGACGTGCAGGGTCAGAGCGTTGACATTGGTGGATACTTCCACCCCAATGCTGTATTGGTGGCGAAGGCCATGCGACCTTCCGCAACGCTGAACGGCATCATTAGCTCGCTCTAAGAGTCTGCCTGCCCCACTGCTCGAGTAGGCAAGGCTGTGTCATCTGGCAGATCTGAAAGGTGTGCCTCGGTGTTGATGTGTGGGTGATCTGGCGTCACGTAGCGTCAGAATAAAGAAGACCGACTCAGCCGAGTAAAATCTGGTGATGGCAGGTACGACCTCTTCCGACACCCCCCGTCCCAGCGAGCGATCGGTCACCCTTCGCTCCACGAACCCTGGTCGTGACGTCCAGCGAGTGGGTACCGCACGTTTTCTGGGTGAAGATGTCCTGAATATCCACGGACCCGTCTGGGCCGTGCTGGGCAACCTTGGCGACAGTCAGTGCTACCTCGGCGTCAATGAGAAGGTGGCCGCCGTGCACGCCGCAATGTCGGAACGCATCCGCACCGACGAGCTCGACGTTCGCCTAATCGCCCCGACCTACACCATTGGTGTTTCGGACGGCCAGCTCAACGGCACCTCCCAAATGAGGTTCTCACTCATCGGCCGTGAAATTGTCAATGACGCAGTGTCGGTGCACCTCGCCGCGAATCAGGTCGCCGGGTTCTTCGCCGTGGTCGCGTGTGACAAGCCACCAGTCGGCACCGTCGCCGCAATCATCGAGCACAATGTCCCGTCGGTCGTGCTCTCGGACGGGTCGATTCGCCCCGGCCACGACCCCGAAACCGGTGAGCGGATTGACCTCGTGACGGCCTTCCAGGTCTCGTCGAATCCTGACGCCGAGATTCGTGAGCGCTACACCTTGAATGCTTGCCCCGGCCAGGGCAGCTGCGGCGGTATGTTCACCTACAACACCATGCAGACGTTCATTGCGGTGATGGGTCTCGAGCCCCTGCACATGGTTGCACCAGCGTCCGAGGATCGTCGACGCGTCGAACAGTTCCCGGGTGAACTCATTGACTGCCTCTTGACGATGACCAAGCGCAACATCCGACCTCGCGATATCGTGACGCCAGTGTCGCTGCGCAATGCACTGATCGTGGCGATGGCCATGGGTGGCTCCACCAACGTGATGCTCCACAGCGTCGAGATTGCCCGAGCGGCCGGTTTCAGCCTCTGGACCGACGTCATTAGCCAGGACGAGTTCAATCGTCTGTCGCACGAAATTCCGGTCATCGTGAACATGCGTCCCTTCGGCGCCTATTCCATGGTCGACGTCGAAGCCTCCGGCGGTCTGCCGGCGGTGGTGGCAGAATTGCTGCGCGCTGGCTACCTCGATGGTTCGGCCCTCACCTGCACCGGTGAAACGTTGGCCGAGCAGGTCGCCCGTCTGAACCCCCCAGCACCGGATCACGAGGTCATCTTCTCCACGGACCGCCCATTCCAAGGCACCGGTGGCCTTCGCCTGCTGAGCGGGAACGTCGCCCCACAGGGCGGTGCTGTCTTGAAGCTCGCCGGCGTCGAAAGTGGCATTGTCGACGGTGTCTTTACCGGTACTGCTCGCGTCTTTGACTCCGAAGAGTCACTGCTCGAGGTGCTGAAGGGCGACCCCGACTCCTTCAAGGACAACGACATGGTTGTGATTCGCTACCTCGGCCCCCGCGGTGCGCCCGGTATGCCGGAGATGCTCGACCCCACGTCGAAGATCACCACGCTGTGCCGGACCCGGGGCATCACCATTGCCCTGATGACGGACGCACGCTTCTCCGGTGGTTCGGTCGGGTTGGTCATTGGCCACGTGGCCCCCGAGGCCTACGTCGGTGGTCCCATTGCCTTGATTGAAAACGGCGACACCATTGTGGTGAACGTGAACGACGACACCCTCCACTGCGTGGAGTTGAGTGACGCCGCCACCTACGCCGCCCGTGCTGCACGTTGGCAAGACGTGGTGGCCGCAAACGGCGGCGTGCACCCCTCGGTAACACCGGTCCAGCACCGTGTGCTCCAGCGCATGCGCGCGAGCGCAGCCTCCGCCCTCGATGGCGGGGGAATGAACGTTTAACGCGGTGACATTCATTCGCGACCACCGTGTGGCGTGTTAGATTTTTCTACTAAGTCACTAGATTTACTAGAAACAAAGAAAAGATAGACGATGCACATTAACTTTGCTCTGGTCTGCGGATCAGCTGTGGTCGGGTTCCTGGTCGGGTTGACCGGTATGGGTGGTGGCGCACTAATGACCCCCATGCTGGTGATTTTGTTCGGTGTCTCCCCATCGGCCGCCATCTCCTCCGACCTCGTGGCGGCGCTGTTCATGAAGCCGCTCGGGGTGGCCATTCACTGGCGCAACAAGACCGTGAACACCTCGCTCGTCCGCTACCTCTGCTACGGATCAGTGCCCGCTGCGTTGCTAGGCACCTACGTCATGAAGTTGTTGGGTGATTCGAAATCCGCCGAAAAGCACCTCGAATTAATTCTCGGGCTGGCCTTGCTCGTGGGCGGTCTCGCCATGGTGGTGCGCATTATTGCTCCCACGAAGTCGGACCCCAACGCCCCGCTCATCATTAATCGTCCGTTGGTCATCGTCATTGGTGCCATCGGTGGATTCATGGTGGGGCTCACCTCGGTGGGCGCCGGCTCCATGATTCTGATCCTGCTCAGCTTGATCTACCCCGCGATTCGATCAGACCAGCTCGTGGGCACCGACCTGGCACAGTCAATTCCGCTGACGGCCGCCGCCACGGTGGGTTCGCTCCTCTTTGGACACGTGACCTTCGCCCTCACGTTGGCCATCATCATTGGCTCGGTCCCGGCCGTCATTGTCGGTTCACTCTTGTCCTCGCGGGACTTCAACAAGACACTTCGCCCCTTTATTGCGAGCGTTGCCGTCTTAAGCGGTTGCAAGTACGTCGGGATGCCGGTGCACGAACTGGCGTACGTCGCAGTGGTGCTCTTTGTGCTCGCTGCCGTTCTCGCTGTTCGCGCTCACCGTTTGATCCAACAGGCGCACGAAGCCGCTAACGACATCACGCTCTAACGCTGCCGCGCCCGCGTTGCGGGCGCCTGCTGATCAACCCGTGTTGCGCAGGCCCGTGGCGATGGCGTTAATCGTGAGGAGCAACGCACGCTGCGCTACGTCGTCCACGACGAGCCCCGCCGCTCGTTCGGCACGAACGCGCTCCAGCAACTGAATCTGCAGCAACTGCAAGGGGCGTAGATAGTGGTCGCGCGTTTCCTGCGTGGCGACCTGGAGCGGCTGGTTGCTCAACAGTGACGGACGCTCGGTAATCCAGAGGACCGCCTCAACGGTGCGCTCGTACTCTTCGACAATGCGGTCGAAGAGGTAGTGGAGTGAGGGGTCGACCAAACGGGTCACGTATTCGCGTGCCATCACCAGGTCGGTCTTCGACAACGTCGACTCCACGTTGTTCAGGAAAGTGGAGAAGAAGGTCCACTCGCGGTACATCTGACGCAGATCGTCACCGTGGCCTTCGGCCATTGCGGCGGCGAGTCCGGTGCCAACACCGAACCAGCCGGGGAGAATCTGACGCGACTGGGTCCAGCCAAAGACCCACGGAATGGCGCGCAAACTTGAGATACCGGCGTCCCCGCTGACTCGCTTGGCGGGGCGAGATCCCATGTGCAGGCTGGCGAGTTCAGACACCGGTGTGGAGGTCGTGAAGTAGGTGGGCAAGTTCGGGTCGTCCACGAAACCGCGGTAGGCGACAACGGAGGTGTCAGCAACGGTCTCCATGGTGGCGTTCCAGCGCGCCAACTGCTCGGGGTCGACCCAGGGCTTGGCGTGGAAGAGAGTGGCTTCCAGCACGGCGGCGAGCAAGAGCTCCAGGTTTTCGCGTGCGAGGCTCGGCAAGAGGTACTTGTCGGAGATGACTTCGCCCTGCTCCGTGAGCTTGATGGAGCCATTGAGCACGCCGTAGGGCTGGGCGAGCACGGCGTCGTGCGTTGGCCCACCGCCGCGACCAACACTGCCGCCGCGTCCGTGGAAGAGGCGCAGCTGGATGCCGTGCGCCAGGGCGACGTCGCGCAACTGCCGCTCGGCCTGGTGAATACCCCACTGCGAGGCGGCGATACCGGCATCCTTGTTGGAGTCCGAGTACCCGAGCATGATTTCTTGGACGTCGCCACGCAGGCGTACCAATTCTCGGTACGCGGGAACGTTGAGCATCTCTTCGAAGAGATCACCAGCGTGACGCAGCTCCTCGAGGGTCTCGAAGAGGGGTGCGAAGCCAATGCGGGCCACGCGGCTGGGCAGGTCAACGAGGCCGGCTTCGCGCGCCAACACGACGGCAGCGAGTACGTCGTCGACCCCCTTGGTCATCGAAATGATGTAGGTCTCAATGGCCGATGTACCGAAGTGATTGAGCACCTCACGAATCGCCCCAAAGGCCATAAAGGTATTCATGGTCTCGGGCGTGAGCGGTGGGGTACCGGCGAAGAGTGGGCGACGTGACAACAGCTCACCCGCAAGTAGTTCCTTGCGCTCCGCTGGGGTTAGCTGGGCGTAGGGCACGGTGAGTTCGCCGAGTCGATCGAACAAGACGGCGAGTGCTTCGTGGTGCTTCTCGGCGTGTTCGCGAACGTCCAGCGTGGTGAGGGTCAAGCCAAAGGCGGCCACGGTCGAAATCGAGCGTTCCAAGGTGCCGTGGGCGAGGAGTTCGGACCCATTGGCCACGAGCGAGGAGTGCAGGAGCATCAGGTCGTCGATGAGCTCCTGACTCGAGGCGTAGTCAAAGCCATCGCGGTGACGGGTGCGCTGCTCCATACGGCGCTGCGTGGCTTCGAGACGAACGCGAATGCAGCTCAGCTTGAGTCGGTAGGGCTCTTCAGCGTTGACGCGCAAGATACGAGGGTCGAGCTGCAAGCGCGCGAGGTCGTCCGCGAGTGAGGCTTTCAGTTCATCTGAAATACCAACGTGCTGCAGCGACACGGAGATTTCGTCGATGAGGCGCCCGAGCATGGCGCGCAGTCCACGAATCGAAACGCCCAGCGCCAGATCCACCACCGACGTGGTGACCTCGGGCGTGACGAAGGGGTTGCCGTCACGGTCACCGCCAATCCAAGATCCAAAGGTCAGGGGACGGGCGGTGGGTTCAACGGCGATGCCGAGACGTGACATATTGCCCGAGAGCTGCTCGAGCACATCTGGCACGACCGTGCGCATCAGACCATCGACGTAGGACAAGGCGTTCTGCGCCTCATCAATCACTTCCGGGCGGTCCAGGCGGAGTTCGTCGGTCTGCCAGAGGGTGTCGATCAATTCGGCGGCGCGGCGCTGGCGCACGGGCTCCGAAAGTCCCGACACCGTGCCGTGGGCCTCGTCGAGAAGAGCGGAGAGCGAGCGTAACTTGAGCAGCACTGATCGGCGGGCGGCCTCGGTGGGGTGCGCGGTGAAGACGGGGCGAACATCAAGGTGCGCCACGGCTGCACTGACTTCGTCAGGCGTGAGTTCACCTTTGTGGAGGGCGTCCTTCGTGAGGTTGGTTACTCGGGCGAGCGGGCCTTCGTCGTTGGCGCGACGACGCGCGCCCTCGCGGGCGCGGTGCGTCTGCTCGGTCACGTTGGCCAGGTGGAAGTACATCGAAAAGGCCCGGACCAACTTGGAGGCGGTGGCCAGGTCCAGCGAATTGAGCAGTTCGACCGTTTCGCGGACGTCGGTATTTTGGCGCACACGGTGCACCAAGTCGGCAAATCCGGGAGAGGTCTGTCGGCGCAGCGTCTCATCCAACATGGTGGTTAACGCTTCGAGGTCGCGATAAATCAGCTCATCCTCGGGCTCTAAAGCATTGAATGCGGCAGATGGAGATTCGCTCATCAACACAGGCTACAAAATTCTCGCGAAATGAGGCACATCGAGTTGGAAATAGTCATGATTCGTTCAACTCGAGATGTCGATGCCTAAACGCGTCAGCATGCCAAGACCCATGACGGCACCCTCGCAGCCAATTGCGTCCAAGGCGGCCAGGTCGGTGTCGTCACGAACGCCGCCGGCGGCGACGACGGCGATGCCGCTAGCGCACACCTGTCGATAGAGCTCGAGATCCGGTCCCGCCATGGTGCCGTCACGAGCAATGGCCGTGACGTGGAGTCGAGCCACACCGGCGGCGCGACAGCGTTCCAGGGCGTCGGCGACGGAGAGACCAGTGTCCGCGAGCCACCCTCGCACCGAGAGGACGCCATCACGCACGTCCAGCGCCACGACGAGCTGGTCACCCAGTGCCTGGGTGAAGTCGTCAAGCGCAGTCGGACTCTCCCAGACGGCCGTCCCCACGATGATGCGACGAACCCCCGTTGCGAGGACTTCGCGAGCCTTGGCGATTGAGCGAATACCACCCGAGAACTGGACGGGAACGTCGCCCGCGAGGGCGACGCAGGTTGCGGCCATATCTAAGCGGAGATCGCCGGAGCGTGCCGCCTCGAGATCGACCACGTGGAGGAGGTCGGGATTGGTCGCGACCAGTTGCGTGAGAAACTGGTCAATCGGACGGCGAAAGAGCACCCGGTCGTAGTCACCTTTTTCGAGGCGGACAGCATCGGTGCCGAGGAGGTCGAGGGCGGGGATAAGTTGCATAGCAGCGTAGTAGCATGGTAGCATAATGAAATGACTAGCGGCAAAGTACACGCAGCCCAAGAGAGCGACCTCACGGCAAACCGCTTTGGGGATCTCGTGGACGCGCTGTCGTCCGTGTCCTCGCCCGAAACCATGGCCGCATTTTTGAAGGATCTGTGCACGACGGCAGAACTCGACGCCATCGGTCAGCGACTCCAGGTGGCTCGTCTCGTTCGCGAGGGCGTGCCCTACCAAGAGATCTCTCGCCGCACCGGCGCCTCCACGGCGACGGTGACGCGCGTCGCGCACTGGCTGCGCTACGGCGAAGGCGGTTACAACCTCGTATTAGAAGGAGATACCCCATGAGTCGTCGACTCACATTGGCCCTGCCCTCGAAGGGACGCTTACGCGAACCATCGTGGTCGCTGCTGGACGCTACCGGCGTCTCCCCGCAGGAACCAGGCGAGCGCGTCCTACAGTCGCACTGTCGCAACGCCGATATCGATTTGTTGTTCATCCGCGCGGACGACGTACCCGAATACGTGCAGGACGGAATCGTCGACTGTGGCGTGACCGGTCTCGACCTCGTGAACGAACGCGACTACGACGTCGAAGTCCTCCTCCGACTCGGTTACGGACGTTGCTCGCTCCAGGCGGCAGTCTCGAACGAGGACAGCGCTACGTCCATCGCGGACTTGCACGGTCGCCGGATCGCTACCTCGCACCCCCGACTGGCGAAGCAGCTGCTGGCGGACCAGGGTATCGATGTCGAAGTAGTCCGCGTGGCCGGTTCGGTGGAGATTACGCCGCGACTCGGACTCGCTGACGCGATTGTGGACCTCGTGTCCACGGGCTCGACCCTTCGCACCAACGGTCTTCGTTCCATTGGCACGCTGTTCGAGAGTGAAGCAGTCCTCGTGGGTCGCCGTAATGGCGAGGGCCGTGAGGCCCAAGACGTGTTGACGACACTCCTGAAGTCCGTCATTGACGCTCGGGCGAGCCGCTACCTCATGTTCAACGTGCGTGAAGAAAACCTCAGCGCCGTCACCGCGTTGCTACCAACGAATGGTTCGCCCACCGTGATGACCCTCGCGACACCAGGACTGGTGGCCGTGCACGCCCTCGTACCCGCCGCTTCCGTGTGGTCGCTCCTTCCCCAACTACAGACGTGCGGCGCGAGCTCACTGCTCACGCTGCCCGTAGAAAGAATGATGTCATGAGTAACGAAGTAAAGACCGATCGCAAGATCACCATCGAAGAAATCGTCAACGACGTGCGGACCCGCGGTGACGTTGCCGTCGCCGAGTGGTCACGCCTCTTTGACGGCACGACCTCGGACCTGCCGGAGCGGGCCGTCGCCTACGGCGACATTCCCACGGCCGCAATCCTCGCCGCCGCTCAGAACGTGCGCACCTGGCACGCAGCCCAGCGCCCCGCTGACCTCATGATGGAAGTCTCACCGGGCGTCACCTTGGAGCGTCGCTGGACGCCACTTCGTTCGGTGGGCCTCTACGTACCGAAGAACCTTGTCTCCTCGCTCATCATGTCGGGTGTACCCGCGCAGGTTGCCGGGGTCGAACGCATCGTGGTCTGCACGCCACCATCGGGGGCCGCTGCCGTGGCCGCCGCCGCTGCGCTGCTGGGCATCGATGAAGTCTGGGCCATCGGTGGTGCACAGGCTATTGCTGCCATGGCCTACGGCACCGACTTGATCAAGCCCGTCGACAAGATCTTCGGTCCGGGTTCGGGCGCCGTGAACGCGGCCAAACTCCTCGTGAGTCGCGACGTCGCCATTGACCTACCCGCGGGACCGAGTGAGATCGTGGTCGCCGCCGACCTCGGGTTCGACGAAGACATTATTCAGCAGGAGATCGCCGCGCAGATGGAGCACGGACCCGACTCGCGTGGCTTCATCGTCCGCGTTGGTGACGACCTCGACGCCGCCCTGGCCGAAATTGAGGGCTACGCCGCCGAACACGTGGCCTTGCTCGGTGAGCGTGCCGAGTCACTCGCCCCGCGCATCCGTAATGCGGGCGCCGTGTTCGTGGGACCCTACGCCCCCGTACCTGCGGGCGACTACGCCACGGGCGCGAACCACGTGCTCCCCACGGGTGGTTGGTCCAAGTCCACCGGCGGTCTGGGGCTTGAAGGATTTATGAAGACCGTGACCGTGCAGCGCGTGACGCAGGACGGTCTCGAGCGCCTGGCGCCAACAATCGAGGCACTGGCTGAGCTCGAAGGCATGGAAGCACACAAGAGGACGGCACGCCGATGAAAACACCTGAGATTCTCGACGCGTACCAGTGGCCACCCTCGAACGAGGTATTGGCTGAAAAAGTCGGGCTGAGCCCCGCCCAGATTCTGCGTTTTGACGGCAACGTCCCCGCGATGCCTCCCGTCACCGCGCGCCCCGCGACGGTGGCCAAGGCACTCGCGGACGTCAACGAATACGACCGCAGTCGCTACGAGTCCCTGCGCGCCGCCATCGCCGAATATCACGGCGTCGAGCTGGGCAACGTGAGTATTGGTGCCGGTAGTGACGAGTTCATCGTCCTGCTCGCGGCCATGTACGCCACTGGCGGCACTGTCGCCACGGTGCCGAGCGACTCGTATTCGATGTACCGCTACGCCGCGGGTATGGCGGGCGCGACGATGACGGACGACGTGGCCAACGCCGACCTCGTCTTTGTCTGTCGACCCAACAATCCCACGGGTGAGTTGCCCGACATCCCGACCAATGTCACGGGGCAACTCGTCATTGACGAGGCCTACGCCCAGTACGCCGGTGTTGATGAAACAGCGCGCATCAATGAAGGTGCCATCATTCTGCGCACGTTCTCGAAGGCGTTCGGTCTCGCGGGGGCCCGCGTGGGGTACGCCCTCGCCGCCGAGCCCACGATCGCGGCAATCACGTCACGTCAGGCGCCACTCTCGGTGTCGGCACTCTCGGCCGCACTGGCCCAGGCGGCGCTTTCGGTGTCGCTCGATGTGTCGGGTCAGGTCGCCGAGCGTGACCGCGTGGCTGCGGCACTGAGCGAACTGGGATTGACCCCGTTGCCTTCCTATACCAACTTCCTCTTCATTCCCATGGAGAACCCACAGGACATCGTGGATCGCCTCTTGCCCTATGGCGTGATGTTGCGCGCCTACCAGGCGGGATTACGAATCTCGATTCGTGACGAAGTCGACGACGACTACATGCTCGACGCGCTACGCGCCGAACTCAGTGGTGCACCCGCGCCTACGCCACCACTGCTCTTCCGTCGCGCCACCGCCGAGACCTACCTGAACTGCCGCTTGCGCATTCCCGGTCAGGGTCGTGTCTTCATCAACACTGGCGAGGGCTTCTACGACCACATGCTCCAGCAGCTGGCCTTTCACGGCGGTATGGACTTGCGCATGGAGGGTGTGGGTGACCTCGAGACGGGTGATCACCACCTCGTAGAAGACACGTTCCGCACGTTCGGTGAGGCCCTGGATAAGGTGCTCGGCGATCGCAAGGGACTCGCTCGCTACGGCGAAGCGCGCGTACCGATGGACGAGGCGCTGGCCGTAGCCGTCGTGGACCTGTCTGGCCGCGCCAAGGCGACCCTCGACATCGACCCCGACCCTGGCATGGCCGCCCACGCACTCGAATCACTAGCCCAGACGGCACGCATCACTCTGCACGTCACGGCCAAGGGTGAGAACGCGCACCACGTCGCCGAGGCGGCCTTTAAGGCAGTCGGTCGGGCGATGAACCAGGCCCTCGTTCGTGGCACCTCGGTGGTGCAGTCCACGAAGGGCTCACTGTGAGCGACGTCGTCGTCATTGACTACGGCGCGGGGAACACTCGCTCGGTCCGTTCATCATTGACGACGTTGGGTTTCTCCAGCGTGGTGTCGGCCGATCCTGACACGATTCGCGGAGCGAGAAATGTCATCTTGCCCGGCGTCGGAAGCGCGCGAAGCGCGATGACCCACCTCGAGGCGACCGGAGCTGCCGAAGCCCTCGTTGACCGCTTCACGAACGGCGACGACATTGTGGGTATTTGCCTCGGGCTCCAGCTCGCGCTCGAAGCCTCTCAGGAAGACGGGGGCGTCAAGGGACTGGGACTCGTTGAGGGGCTGGTCGTTCGACTGGAAACGCCCCGGATTCCGCGTTTGGGGTGGGCCATCGTGGACCCGTGGGACGAGGCCTTCTACTTCGCCCACAGCTACGTGGCCGAGTCACCCCACATGGTCGCGACGTCCGAAGGCCTCTGCGTCGCGGTCCGCAAAGAATCGTTTTTTGGTGTCCAGTTTCACCCCGAAAAGAGTGACGCTGCCGGATTGAAGTTTTTGGAACAATGCCTCTCTCGCGCATAATCCCGTGCCTCGACGTCGCCCACGGTCGTGTCGTGAAGGGCGTCAGTTTCGTCAACCTGCGAGACGTCGGCGACCCCGTTGAGCTGGCCAAGCACTACAGCGACGGTGGGGCCGACGAGTTGGTTTTCCTGGACATCGCCGCTACGCCGAATGAAGCGGAAACGCTGGTGTCGGTCGTGCAACGAGTCGCCGACGTGATCTCGATCCCTTTCACGGTGGGTGGCGGTATTCGATCCGTCGACGACGCGGCCCGCATCATCGAGGCCGGTGCTGACCGCGTGTCGCTCAACTCGGCCGCCCTCGCGACGCCGAGTCTCATCACGGATATTGCCGCACGATTTGGCTCACAGGCCGTGGTTGTCGCGATCGACGCTGGTGAAGCGTTCGTCTTCACCCACGGTGGGCGTCGCGCCACGGATATCGCGACGGTGCCGTGGGCGGCGGAAGCGGCTGCGCGCGGCGCGGGTGAAATCCTGCTGACCTCGATTGCCCGAGACGGCCAACGTACCGGTTTCGACATCGAACTCACCACCGCGGTGCGTGACGCAATCGACATCCCGGTGATCGCTTCGGGTGGGGCCGGAACGGCGGCCCACGTCGCCGAAGCCTTGCGCGCCACGGACGCGGCACTCGTCGCTTCGATTGTGCACGAAAACCCCGCTGGACTACCCGGCCTTCGCCGCGAGGTCGCGGCACTCGGCATCGCCCTTCGACCCTTTAAGGAGAACCCATGAGCGACGAACTTCGCGCCGCCATTGTCCAAGACGACGTGACCGGCCAGGTGCTGATGCTCGGCTGGATGGACGAGGCCGCACTGGCCACGACGCGTGAGACGGGACTCGTGACCTTCTTCTCGCGGTCACGCCAGCAGCAGTGGACGAAGGGGGAGACCTCGGGGAACTTTCTCCACGTTCGCGAGATCATCGCGGACTGTGATGACGACGCGCTCCTGATCAAGGCGTCAGCGGATGGTCCCACGTGCCACGATGGTTCGACATCCTGCTTCACGCCGTGGCTGTGGCGCAAGATTCTCCAACGTGAAGCCAGCGGTGCGTCCAACTCCTACGTCGTCTCGTCCTTGGCCAAGGGTCCAGCCTTTAGCGCGCGAAAGGTCGGGGAAGAAGCGGTCGAGGTGGTGGTCGCGGCACTGAACGAGACCGACGAACGACTCGTCTCCGAGGCGGCCGATCTCTGGTTCCACACACTCTTGCTGCTCCGCAGTCGGGGGCTTGACCCCGCCGACATCGAGGCGGAACTTCGACGCCGAGAGAAGTAACCGGTACCTGACCTAAGGTCGAGTCGTGAAGACGTTGCGACGCGCGCTGGCAGGTGTCGTCACGCTGCTCGCCCTGTGGCCCGTGACGGCGGCGACCGCGAATTCGACAGCACTGCAGTGCGCCACCCAGATCGTGAGTTCGTGGAGCACCGACCAGCTCGCGCGTGAGGTTGTTGTGGTGTCCGTTACTGCGACGAGTACGTCGATCATGACGCAGGCGGCGCAACTGGGATTCGGGGGTCTCTTGGTGTTCGGATCAACGGCACCGGAGGACTTTGCCAACACGCTCCATCGACTGCCGAGCGAGCAACCTCGGCATCTCGCCATGGCGGTCATGAGTGATGACGAAGGCGGCGGCGTGATTCGCGCGAGCAACGTGGTGGGGACATGGCCCTGGCCCCAGGACATGGCCCGAACGATGAGTGCCCAACAGATTCGTGCACTCGGCGCGCGCGTCGGTGCTCGTATGGCGGCAGCTGGGTTGACGATGGACCTTGCGCCCGTGGCGGACGTCGACGGTCGGGCCGAGTGGCCGAGTGCGAGCAATCCCGATGGACTTCGCTCATTTGGGGGGAATCCCAACGTTGACGCAGTGGACGCAACGGCGTTTGCGCAGGGTCTCGCCAGCGCGGGCGTCGTCGCTACCCTGAAACACTTCCCAGGGCTCGGCGGCGCGAGCGCTAACACCGATGACGCCAAGGCCACCACGCAGTCGTGGGCGCGGTTGCAGACGAGCGCCCTCACCCCTTTCCGGGCCGGCATCGCGAGCGGAGTGGGTGCCATCATGATGGCGAACGCATCAGTTCCGGGCCTGACGCCACTCCCAGCGAGTCTCTCGCCCGTCGCCGTGGCGGCACTGCGCCATATGGGGTTCTCCGGACTCATCCTCACCGATGCACTGAGTGCTGGCGCCATATCCTTTCGTCATATTGGCATCGGTGACGCGGCCGTGTCAGCAATCGCGGCCGGCGACGACGAGGTGTTGGCCGGAACACCACGTTCGCCCGCCGCAGGGTTGGCCACCGCAATGACGATGGCCAACGCCATTAGCGCAGGGGTAGGTCGCGGGAGTATCTCGCATCACACGCTGGTGAGTGCGGCGGCCCAGGTAGTGGCGGCGGTGAATCCTGAGGTGTGCAGTAGTCGTTAGCGGTGATGTGGTGGAACGTCGTGGTCAACCCGGCGAATGCGACGCAACTCGTCACTGAGGCGTTCGACTTCCTCACGCAGACGAGCAACGAGGGCCAGGAGCTCTTCGCGGGTGGGTTCAGTATCCATGTGCCCATTCTCCCACGAGTTACTTATGGGAAGAGTCCGCGAAGTTCGGTGGCCTCGGCAATGCGCTCCACACCCACCGCGAGGGCGGTGTCGCGCAACGTCACACCGAGATCCAGATGCCGTTGCCAGACGTGATTGAAGGCTTCGTGCATCGTCTTTTCCAGTCGTTGCGTGAAGAGTTCGCGTTCCCACATGAAGCCCTGGAGGTCCTGGGCCCACTCGAAGTAGGAGGCCACGACACCACCGGCGTTGGCGAGGACGTCGGGGACGACCACCACACCACGTTCACGCAACACGGCGGCCCCTGCACCCGTGGTAGGGCCGTTGGCAGCTTCCACGACTATTGAGGCGGCGAGGTGTTGGGCCACCTCGGCCGTAATGACGCCACCGAGCGCGGCCGGAATGGCGATATCGCTCGGGAGCGCGAAGAACTGGGAACTCGGAACCTCGGTACTGCCGGGCAGCCCGATAATCGTGTGGTGCTCGGCGAAGTACTGGGCGAGTTCGTCGGGATTAATACCGACGGGGGCGTGTATGGCGCCGTGAACATCGGCAATGCCGACAACTCTCATGCCGCGATCACTCAGCATTTTTACGAGCGGTGCACCGACTTTGCCATATCCCTGAATGATGACGCGTTCATTGTGGAGGTTGCGGCCGAGGCGCTCGAGGAGCGCCTCGGTGCAGATCGTCACGCCAAGGGAGGTGGCTCCCGCGTGCCCCAAGGTGCCACCAATCGCGACGGGCTTGCCCGTGACCACACCGGTGGTGGCGTGACCGCGCAGCATGGAAACGGTGTCCATAATCCAACTCATCACCTGGGCATCCGTGTTGATGTCGGGAGCCGGGATGTCCGTGTCGGGCCCAATCATGGGGGCAATCATGAAGGCGTAGCGACGGGTGAGTCGCTCGAGCTCCCCTCGGCTGAGTGTGGTGGGGTCGACTTTAACGCCGCCCTTGGCACCGCCGTAGGGGATGTTGACGACAGCGCATTTGATTGACATATCGGCCGACAGTGCCGCAATTTCATCAACGTTGACGCTCTGGTGGAAGCGAATGCCACCCTTGCCTGGTCCGCGCGACGTGTCGTGCTGGATACGCCACCCGGTAAACATCTCGACGCGCCCGTCGTCCATGCGGACCGGAATGGCGACTTCGTGAATGCGCTCCGGGGTGATCACGCGCTTAATCATGCCGTCGTCGAGGCCCAAGAGTTGCCCGGCTTCGCGGATAAGGGACGCGACGTGCGTCCAGGGATTGAAAGGTGCGTTGTCGTGCACCTCAGGAGTGATCAGCATGGCTGCACCTCTGGTGTTGTGAGTGACCTCGTTGTCACCCAAGTGCCAATGTAGAGGACAACCTGCGCATCGCGTTGGATTCTCACGACGTCGTCACCGAAGGTGCAATTACGCGTCGTTTCTGGTGGCGTCACGACCACCTGACGCTAACCACGCGTCGTACATGGCGGCGTAGGCGCCACCGCTGGCCACGAGTTCCGCGGGGGTGCCAATCTCGACGATGCCGCCGTGATCAACGACGACGATGCGGTCAGCGCGCTGGGCGGTCGTGAGACGGTGGGCAATCAAGATTGCGGTGCGACCCTCGAGCAGCCGGTCCAGCGCCTTTTCGACAATGATTTCACTCTGCAGGTCGAGCGACGACGTTGCTTCGTCCAGAATCAAGACGCGCGGACGCGCCAAGAAGGCGCGAGCCAAGGCAAGGAGCTGGCGTTCGCCGGCGGAGAGCGTCTGGCCGCGTTCGTGCACCACGGTGTCGAGTCCGTCGCTGAGGCGGTCGATCAGGTCCCGAAGTCCGACGATGTCGATGGCCTCTTCGAGTTCGGCGTCACTGGCGTCGGGGCGGCTAAACAGCAGGTTTGTACGAATGGACCCGGCGAACAGGAAAGGCTCCTGGGGTACCACGCCCACCTGGCTGCGTAGTGAGTGCAACGTGACGGTCTTGATGTCGACGCCGTCAATGCGAACAGCGCCTTCGGTGGGGTCGTAGAAACGATTCGCCAACTTGGCCAGCGTGGATTTCCCCGCTCCCGTCGGTCCCACGAAGGCCACGGACTCACCCGGCGCGATATCCAAGAAGACATCGCGGAGTACCGGCTTGCCGGCCAGGTAGGCGAAGCCCACGTGATCAAAGGTGATACGACCTTCAACGTTCCCGAGAACAGTGGCCTCGGGAGACTCGTCCACGGTGGGTGGCGTTTCGATGAGCTCGCGTAGGCGTGTGATCGAACTGCGTCCCTGTTGGAGCAGTGTGTACTGCTGGACCAGCAGCTGAATTGGTTGAAAGAACCGGCTCAGGTACAAGAAGAATGCCACGAGGGCGCCGATTGACAATTGGTGCCGTACGACCATTTGACCACCGAGACCGAGCAACAGGGCTTGGCCCAGGATGCCAATCATGATGGTGGCGGGGCCGTAGATGGCGTTGACCTTGCCGGTGTACATATTGGCGTCGCGGTACGCTCCGACGACGTGCCGGTGATTACGGATATTGCGGGGCTGGCGATTGGTAGCGGTCACGACGCGGATGCCGTAGAGCGACTCCGAGAGGTCGGCGAGGACGTAGGCAATGCGGTCGCGAACCAGTAAGTAGCCCTTCTCGGATGCGTAGTGAAACCAGATCGAAAAAACGAAGAGTAGCGGCACGATGCAGCACATCGTCCACGTGGCTAACACGACGTTCGTGGCGAACAAGATCACGGTAATCACGATCATGGTGAGGCCCTGGCTCGCGAACGAGGTGATGCCATCTTGAATCAGTTGCTGCAAGTTCTCGATGTCACTCGTCATACGACTCATCAAGACGCCGGCCTTCTCCTCGGTGAAGAAGTCCAGGCTCATCCGCTGGAAATGGGTGAAGACACGAATGCGCAGGTCGTGCATGACGCGGGCGGCCAGGGTGCCGCTGATGACCGCCTGGATGCGCTGCAAGGCCACGTTGGCTAACGAGAGGACGAGGTAGATCGCGGCACACCAGACGACGATGGTCAGCGAACGGTGGTCGCGCGAGAGACCGTGGTCAATGGCGTACTTGGTGAGTTCGGGTCCCACCTGCATAAAGAAGGTGGTGCACAGCACGAGCAGCGATCCCACGGCCACGTACCACGGGTGGGTACGCAGCATGTTGGGCAACGTGAGTCGGGCCCGTTCGCGACGGGTGGGAATCTGGGAAAAGTGGAGCTTCGATGGTTCGTGTTCGGGTTCCGTCGCGAGTAGCTTGTTCGCCGCCGCTTGCAACTCGGAAGGAATGCCGCCAAAGGGGAGGCCGTTGGGGCGACCACCGCCACCGAACATGCCACCACCACCGCCCATCATGCCACCACCACCCCAACCCATTACTGCTCGCTCCGGACTGATTGGGCCAAGATGTCCCCGTAGAGGGGTGACGTGGCGAGGAGTTCTTCGTGGGTGCCATCGGCGATAACGCGACCGTCATCGAGGACCACGACACGTTGGGCCAGCGCAATCGTCGAAATGCGGTGCGCAATCACGATCGTCGTGCGCGTGCTCATGAGCAGGCGTAGAGCATCGTAAATACCAGCTTCGATATGCACGTCGATGGCGCTCGTTGCGTCGTCGAGAATCAGAATGGGCGGGTTGACGAGCAGGGTGCGCGCAATGGCGATCCGCTGGCGCTGCCCTCCCGACAAGGTGTACCCACGTTCCCCGACGACAGTGTTGTAACCATCAGGCAGCTTGATGATGAACTCGTGGGCATTGGCCGCCTGGGCCGCCGCTTCGATCTCGGCCATCGTCGCGTCGGGACGCCCGTAGGCGATGTTGTCCGCGATGGACACGGAGAAGAGAAACGCTTCATCAAGTACGACGCCCACGTTCTCGCGCAGACTCAGCAACGTGTAGTCCTTGACGTTGTGGCCGTCGATGGCGACGGAGCCGTTCGAGACGTCGTAGAAGCGATTCAGGAGGCGCGCCACTGTGGACTTTCCTGATCCGGTGCGGCCCACGATGGCCACGGTCTCACCCGGTGCGATGTGGAGGTCAAAGTCGCGCAGAATGTCGGTGTCGCGATAGCCAAACGTCACGTGATTGAAATCGATAGCACCTCGAACGTCGCGCAAGTCGAAGGCACCCGGCCGCTCTACGATGTCGGGGTTTTCGTCGAGGATTTCGAAAATGCGCTCGGCACTGGCCTTGGCGCGTTGGCCCATCATGACGAGCTGGCCAATCATCATGAAGGGTGCTTGGAGCATCAGTAAGTACGCGTTGAAGGCCAAAATGCCACCCACCTGCATGTGGTGGCCTAACACCAGGGCGCCACCGAAGCCCAGGACGAGGGCCAGCCCGAGCAGCGGAAGGTTCTGAACCCAGGGCGTCCAGATGCCTCGAATTTCGGCATCCTTGATGTACGCCCACGCCACGCGTTCGGCGGCGTCGGCCAGGCGATTGATCTCGGCCTCTTCCTGTGCGAAGGACTTGACAACTCGAACGCCATTCACGTTTTCGTCGACGATGGTGGCCACCTCGGCCAAGCGGGCTTGGGTAATCCACGAGATGGGGAAGAGTACACGGCGCATTTTGATGCCGACGACGTACAGGATCGGCATAATCACCATGGAGATGCAAGCCAATTCGGGGTTAATCAGCAACATGAAGATGAAGGCCAAGACACCGCTCGAGCACTGGACCAAAATTAATGGTGCAAAAGTCGAATACATCTGCACCGAGCGAATGTCGGAGTTGGCGCGGCTGATGAGCTGCCCCGACTGCACTCGGTCGTAGAAGCTGAAACTTAACCACGCGAGGTGCTGGTAGATCAGCGATCGAAGGTCGGCTTCCACTTCGTAGGCGGTTCGGTAGAGGTACTGCCGCGACAAGATACCGGTCACTCCGGCGATGACGCCCACCACGGTGATTTCGATGACGGCCCGATGGAGTGACGAATGGTGCCTCGTCAGCGTGTTGTTAAAGGCGTTGTTGAGGAGATTCGGCACAAAGGCCTGGAAGACCAAGCTGACGAAAGACAAACTCACTGCGGCAATGAAGGTGAATCGGTGGGACGTGATGATGGGCAGAATGCGTCGCCACCACGTGAGCGACGTATCGCGAAGGATTTCGGCCCGCGGACCAGGGTAAGTGGAGCGAACACCTCCGAGAGGATTGGAACCTTGCCCCTCGCCGTGTGCGGTCGAGGCGGCGGAAAGAGTCACTGGGCAATCGTACCGGAGAGTTCACCAAACGTTTCCGTTCGTCCTAATGTCGAGGGTATGCCCAACGCCCTTATGAGTGATCACCCGGTCGTGGCCGACAAGGTCCGCCAACTTCGTGCGACCACCACCACCTCGAGTGACTTTCTTCGCTTGAGCCACGAAATCACGCGCCTCGTGGCCTACGACGCACTTCGTGACTTGCCCACCTCGGCCACCACGGTAGACACGCCCGTGATCGCCGGTGCACCGGCACGCGAGCTCATCGAACACGTCATCATCGTGCCAATCTTGCGCGCCGGCCTCGGTATGTCTCCGGCGGTCCAAGAGCTGATTCCGAATCACCGGTTGTGCTTGGTGGGGCTTCGACGCAACGAGGAGACGTTGCTACCCGAGCTGTACCACGATGGCCTCCCCGCTGACCTCGCGGGCGCTCGGGTCATCATTTGTGATCCCATGTTGGCCACGGGCGGTTCCATCGTCTTCGTGCTCGACCTCTTGGCCCGACGAAATGCCGGCTCCGTGCAGGTGCTGTCGCTAATTGCGGCCCAGCCTGGCGTCGATCACGTGCTGTCGGCATATCCCGATGTACACATCAGTGCCGCCGCGCTGGATGAGTGCCTCACCGACCAGGGCTACATCACGCCCGGTCTCGGCGACGCGGGCGACCGACTCTTCGGAGCGCCCGTTCGCTAATTACAGACCGATGTCTTCGTGCCAGAGGCTGGGGTGTTCGTGGATGAACGTCGACAGTAACTCGGTGCAGGCATCGTCGTTGAGCTCGATGACTTCGACGCCCAGTTCTTCGAGCCATTCGTGACCACCGTGGAAGTTGGTGGCTTCGCCAATGACGACGGCGCCGATGTTGAATTGGCGCACGAGTCCACTGCAGTACCAGCAGGGTGAGAGAGTGGTGACCATGACGGTGTCGCCGTAGTGGCGACGGCGTCCGGCCCGACGAAAGGCGTCCGTCTCGGCGTGGATCGAGGCGTCATTCTCCTGGACCCGACGATTGTGTCCGGCGCCCAAGAGTTCGCCATCGCGGGTGAAGAGGGCGGCACCAATGGGAATGCCCCCTTCACTAAGGCCGACGCGAGCTTCGTGGAGTGCCGTCTCGAGCATGGAGCGGCAGAGGTCTACGGGCAGTGGTGAGGAATTAGCCATGAAGTAAGTATGCTTCAACGACGTGAATCAAACGTTCTATCCCGTCACGATTGGCAGCCAGGAAGTTGCACTGCCGATTGTTGCCTTGAGTGACTCGCTGTCGCTAGCCCTGCTCATTACCGTCGACATGGGCATTGAGTTCATGCGAGTTGCCGGTGACGAATTGGCGAACATCCTGCGTCCGTATGACATCGACATCGTGGCAACGGTGGCCACCATGGGTATCCCCGTGGCGGCGGAAGTCACGCGCGGACTTGGGCTCGACCAGTACGTGATTTTGCACAAGACGCCCAAAATCCACCTGGCTGACGCCGTGAGTGAGCCCGTGCGTTCCATCACCACGAACGCCGACCAGCGACTCCTCTTCGACCGCGCCCGCATTAAGGACGTGGTGGGCAAGCGGGTTGCCATTGTCGACGATGTGGTTTCGACCGGCGCTTCGACGGGCGCCGCGCTACGACTCCTCCGCAGTGTTGGCGCCGACGTCGTGGCCATCGGCACACTGGTCACTGAGGCGTCGGTCTGGGAGGCGGCGTTGGGTGACGATGCGGATAAGGTGCACGCGCTCGGCAAGATTCCGGTCTTCCACCCCGGTGACGACGGACGACTCGTTGAGGACTGGGCCGGCTAAAACGACATGAAAAAACCCCCCGAGCCGCAGGGCTCGGGGGGTTTTTTGCTGGAACAGCGACGTGCTTAGGCCTTGGCGTTCTGCTTGGCGGTCGTTCCAGTGGCCTTGTCCAAAATGAAGTAGACGAGACCGGCCAGGATGATGCCGATGAAGATCGAGAAGTCCGCGCCACCGTACCAACCAGCGGTGCAAACACCGTTGACGGGGGTTCCCGCACACGCCGCACCGTAGTGGTTCGACAGTGGGGTCATCCAGTGGAAGGGGAAGTTCACGGGTGGTGGAGCCTTCGAGAAGAACAGGGTGGCCGAAACCATACCGACCAGCAACGCCACGATGGCGTTCCAGTTGATACCGCCCTGGGCGTAGTACAACGAACCGGCAGAGGAGTTCTGCAACTCGGCGGCGTTGTAGCGGCC
>Ga0007854_10000275_pt1 | contig 34989 bp, 34 predicted proteins | sample CryBogCBH12Aug08_FD_60382 | JGI IMG/M metagenome (GOLD analysis project Ga0007854, IMG submission 60382) | Freshwater microbial communities from Crystal Bog, Wisconsin, USA - CBH12Aug08 | ecosystem: Environmental > Aquatic > Freshwater > Lake | place: Crystal Bog, Wisconsin, USA | collected... | reverse complement strand
TGATGCACATGCATGGGACGCCACAAACAATGCAGCAGAGCCCACTCTACCCCCAGGACGACGTTGTCTCCGAGGTGGCAAAATTCCTTTCAGAAGGCAGAGGAGCGGCCATAGGGTTGGGTGTGGATGCAGATTCGATCATTCTTGACCCAGGCCTTGGCTTCGGAAAAACCGTGGCTCACAATCTTGCCCTCATCCATCATCTGCCGTTGCTTGTCGGCCTAGGCGCCCCCGTGATGATCGGACATTCAAGAAAGTCGTTTCTCGGACATTTTTCTGGGGATGATGCAGGAGGTGTTTTTGGCGCAAGAGATTGGGCAGGAGTTGCCGTCACCTGCTTAGCGCGCGAATTTGGGGCTCGCCTTTTCCGAGTGCATGAGCCACGCCCCCATAATCAGGCGCTCCGAATGACGGAAGCCATCCTTGACTCATGAACGGGTGGATTCATCAACCGGTTCAAGAAGCGCTGGCTACGCTACACGAGTACTGGACCTCGGGCCTGGAGATTCTGATCCTCTCCGCAAGCCTCTATTATATCTATCTCTACCTCCGGGGCACGCACGGTGCGCGGATTCTGATAGGTCTCGCGCTGGTTTTTCTGACCCTGACCCTGATTTCGCAGATTCTGGATTTGGCGGTGCTGGGATGGCTTTTGCGGAGCTTTTCAGTCTTCTTGGCGATCGCCTTGGTTGTCATTTTCCAGCCCGAACTGCGGCGTGCACTCAATGAAATTGGTAGCCATCGCTTCTTTACCACGGCTCTGCAGCGGCGCGAGGAGATCGAAGAGATCATTGACACGGTTTTCGATCTTTCCAGCAAGGGGTTTGGGGCACTTATAGCCCTTGAAAGGGATGTAAGCCTGAAATCAGTCGAAGAAAGCGGGGTGGAACTGGATGCCGGATTTTCGAAGGAATTGATGCTGACTATTTTTCATCCCAAGACTGTCCTTCACGATGGAGGAGTGATTGTTGGTGGCGACCGGATCAAGGCCGCCGGCTGTATTTTTCCGCTGACCCAGCGGGACGATCTTGACCGCATGATCGGTCTGCGTCACCGCGCGGGAATTGGACTTTCGGAGGAGTCGGACGCCATTGCGCTGGTGGTTTCCGAGGAGAGTGGACAAGTTTCGATTTGTCACTCGGGGGAAATCGAGCGCAACCTAAACGTCGAACGGTTCAGAAGGAGGTTGTCCCAGCTTCTACTCCGGGAGGAAAATCATGCGAAGAATTCTGCTGCACAATTGGAAGGAAAAAATACTCTGCCTGCTTCTGGGCGCGGCTCTGTGGTATCTCATTCGGCAGAATCTGGGACTGGCACCAGACCACGCCCTTCGGAACATCGATCAGCCTGATGCCGCATATCGGCCAACCCTGCCTCACGGGGTCAGGAATTTAGGAAAGTAAGACTATGGCAGAAAGAAAGCTCTTTGGAACAGATGGCATCAGAGGGATCGCAAACTGCGAGCCCGTAACTTCTGAAATAGCCTTGAGACTGGGAAGGGCTATGGGCTTTCTGCTCCGTGGCAAACGATCGGGGCATGCTAGGTTCGTTATCGGGCGTGACACTAGGCACTCAGGACCGATGCTTGAAGCCGCACTGGTTGCTGGGCTGAGTTCGGTCGGGTGCGATTCCCTTCTTGCGGGGGTGATTCCCACTCCCGCTGTTGCCTATTTGACCCGTGATCTTGGTGCCGATGGCGGAGTGATAATTTCAGCTTCGCACAATCCTGCTGCGGATAATGGCCTCAAGCTTTTTGGAGGTGATGGATACAAACTGGACGATGACATTGAGGAGAGGCTTGAACAGTTAATCCTAACCAGCGAGATCGACGGGATAAGGTCGCAGGGCGAGGCAATTGGAATGCCAACCCTCTTAGCTGATGCGGAACGACGATATGGGATGAGTGCCAAAGCTAGTGTGCCGGGAATGTCGCTTCATGGGCTGCGCATAGCTGTGGATTGTGCTAACGGAGCCTCTTTCCGGACTACCCCAGAGGTGCTGAAAGAACTCGGAGCGACAGTCTCGGTTTTTCACGCGGAGCCAAATGGGATGAACATTAATGAGGCTTGCGGCAGCACGCATGCTGATGAGATCAGCAGGTTGGTGAAAGAGACTGGTGCCCAAATTGGCGTTTCACACGACGGAGATGCCGACCGCTTAGTACTCTGTGACGAAAAAGGTGATATTGTCGATGGGGACGAGATCCTTGCGATGACAGCCCTTCAGGCCTTAAAAAACGGAACCCTTTCCGGCAAAACACTAGTTGCAACTGTGATGAGTAATTTTGGGCTGGATGAGTGCATCGCTGCAGCTGGAGGCACCGTGGTTCGTACCGCAGTTGGTGACCGACATGTTGTGGAGGAGATGAGAAGGGGAAATTTTTCAATTGGCGGCGAGCAGAGCGGACACCTGATTTTCCGAGATCATGGCACGACGGGCGACGGCCTTCTCGGGGTGCTCCAAGTGCTTCGGATTATGACGGAAAGAGGGTGTCCTTTGAGTGAGCTCCGCGGTTGCCTGAAAAAATATCCGCAGGCGCAGCGCAACCTTGAGGTGAGGGAGAAACCACCCCTCGGAGCGCTCAGGGAAGTAGCCGCTCTGATTGTACAGACGGAGACTTTACTAGCGGGCAAGGGAAGAGTGCTCGTGCGTTACTCAGGAACAGAACCCAAGGTGCGCCTCCTGATCGAGGGGCCTGATGAGTCGGTCATCAATGCGTCCGCCGACAGGATTGCCACTGCCTTGAATCAGGCGATCGGGGTTGGGACTGCGAGAACTAACTAGCGTCGCTCTTCATGGAAAGAAGTCGCAGGAAAGGATGCGCTCTGTAGCCTTCTTGCATCCTTGATGTCCGGGATGACCTGCTGTCCGCCAAGAGGGCGAAAGTAATCGTCCGCCGTTTTCATTGCAGAAAAGCGAGATTGTCACACATGAAAACGCCGCACCCTTACGGGAGCGGCGTCTGCAAAATGTGATTGGAAGTGATGCTTACTTGGCCTGCTTCTCTTCAATGTATTTGACCACATCTCCTACTTTCTGGAGCTTCTCGGCATCCTCATCCGGAACCTCCACTCCGAATTCCTCTTCGAAAGCCATTACCAGCTCGACGGTATCAAGGGAATCGGCTCCGAGGTCCTCAATGAAGGATGCGTTGGGTGTGACTTGCTCGGCGGTTACACCGAGTTGCTCGACGATGATGTCGCGGACTTTTTCTTCGATAGTTTTTTCAGACATGATGGTTGTGGTTAAAGTATTCCGCTGCACGAGTAAAGGGAGCAGTGAGGCTTGGCAACTATTTTTATACCTCTCCATTCCAGGGAGGGTGTGATTTTCTATGGTTCTCATGGGCAAAACTTCCATTTTTGAACGCCGCACCCTCCTTCAAGCTGCCCCTGAGGAAGTCTATGCGTTTCATGAAGATCCGCGCAATCTTACCAAGATATCTCCTCCCTTTCTCAAGCTGGGAAGGTTGGAGTGTTCGGTCCCCGCAATGGTGGGTGGAGAGTTCCGGTTGCCTGCAAGCCTGTTAGGTCTCCGGTTAGAATGGGTGGGATTCTGGGAGGAGGTAGTACCAGATTCCAAGCTTGTGGACGGGGCAAGGAAATCACCATTCCGACATTGGCGACATCTGCACATCTTCAGTGCTGTGGGTGAAGGGAAACAAGTCACAATGATGACTGACCGCTTAGAGTATGCTCTTGCCTGGGGAAACCTTGGGCGATTTCTTGACCTTACGGTGATGAAAATGTTCTTCACGCTGATGTTCCTGGCCCGTCACAGGGCAATGCGCAGGGTTTTTTCCCGAATGGAGGCAAAAGGGGCGAGGATTGTAAAAGAGCCTTATTCTGGCGCTTTCCCGGTGTGCCGCCCTGATACGCGTTAGGGCTTCGGAGTTACTTGAATGCTGGTGGTGTAGCCTGACGGACCGGCAAGAGAAGCCTCGATGATATATTTTTCCCCTGCTTTCATAGCAGCTGTGGGAATCTTCTCAGAGTAAACGACGAATTCGCTCGGATTGATCGCAACGAATCCTTCTAGGGCATCAAAGATTCGATCTTGGGACCATCGACCAACCACATTCCCGGCCGAGTCCTTGGTCAGGATCTCAAGACGTTGGTTGGTCGGATAGAGAAGTTCAATCATCTGCTTCTGCGAGTTGGAGATTCTCAGCGTGACATCGATTTCACTGCGCTCGGAGAGCGAAAAATCTGTGGGTTCCACGGTCAGCAGCATCGGCAGGACGCCGCCATCTTTGCGGAATTTTACGGAGGCGAACATTTCGCGGAAGAATTTTTTTACCTGTTGTCGGACTGGTGGATGGGGAGGCTTCGGAACATACATTCCAAACCCCTCCCGTCCTGCTTCGGCCATGGCGGCCTGCGCCTCCTGACGTTCGATATAGAAGGGGCTGTCGGCTTGGGGACCGGTTACCGAGATATCGCGGACGTCGGTCTTGCTAATTGTGGCGGTGCTGAAGCCGTTAGTACTCTGTGCGAGCAAATCAAAACCCGTCCCGGTGAGCAGGGCAGATGCAAGCAGAAGACGGGTGAAAGCAGTCGGGAACATCTAACGATGGGTAACCTGATGGGGGCATCGGTTGCAAATGTTATCCCAGATGCATAGAATCTCCCCTCATGAAAAAAACCCCGTTTCTGCCTGCGGTCCTGTGTTTGATGGTGGCGTTTGAACCGCATGTTTTCGCCGGGTCTTCAAACCATAAAAAAGATGTCTTCACAATTCGAATCCATGGAGAGGCGAGTCCTGAGGACGGCGACAAATTTTCCGTTCCTGTAACTTTGCTTGATGGCAGAAAGACAACGCTTTCGATCATGCCCCTCCTGAGCGAACACGACATAAAGTCAGTCTATCCCTTTCCTGCCAGTGATGGAACTTTTGGGGCATATCTTCGCCTCGACGGTCACGGTGCGAATCTTCTGACCGAATACTCGCTGGAAAAAATGGGGAGGGGAAACATTCTCGCCGTCATGGTGAACGGTCGTCAGGTGGCGGATCTTTTGGTGGATGCTCCGGTACGCGATGGGATTTTTACAATTCCCTCCGGCATGACCATGGTGGAGGAAGCTAGACTCGTGAACACGTTCCCGGTCATGGGCCAAGAAAACAATCCGAAGCAGAAGCAGAAAAAACAGCCCTTCTCTCCCAGTAATATCATGCTCCCTCCCAAGGCATCTGATCTCCAGAACCCCTCTGTTTCGGTACAGTGATTGCATGGTAATGGAAGACGAGTTGCGCAAAAAAAACGGCCCTGCGCCGGGGTCGATTCTTGTGATGGGGCTCCTCTTCGTTTGCTTTGTAGGTACTGGTCTGACTTGGTGGAACTATACACGGCAGGTTTTTTCCAGTGCAGATGGCATTGTTCTGGGGGCGCAGCAAGGGTCCGAGAGCAGGATTTCTGTGGAACTGCCCCTAAAGGAGGCCGGGCAGGTGCTTCCGGGGCACGGGGCACGAATTACTGTCGGAAACGATGCACGTGCTTTCAAGGGAGAGGTTGTTTCTGTGACGCCGAGAGTGAATTCGGCAGCGGTAATCATTCGTCTTCTTTTCGGGGAGGGTGATGCTGGCGGGAGAATCTCCACAGGTGCACCAACTGCGCGGACGCAAGAGTGTCACTTCTATCCGCCCGTCGGAGCGCGTTGCGGGGTTACGATCGACACGACAGTTCCCCCATTTTCAAGGGATCTTCCGAAATGACAGAACGGGTAAAAATGCAACGGGGGCTTCAGTCATGGCTTCCTTGGGCACTGGCTGCGCTCTCCGGGATCATGCTTGGCGGGTGCTTCCCGCCCTGCGATCGCCCTTGGCTTTCATGGCTTCCATGGATGGCCCTGTCGCCCCTCTGTTGGAGTCTTTGGATGCTTCCGGCACCGGTTTCAATCCGAAGGAGGGCACGAAAGGCTTTTCTGCTGGGATGGTTGACTGGATCGATCTCCTTCCTGATCTCTCTCTTCTGGATCACGACGGTGACCTGGGTAGGTTGGGTAGCTCTTTGTCTGGTGGTAGGTCTTTATCCATCGCTCTGGGCCATCTTTGCGGCATTAGTGCTGAGGCCCCTTGGAAAGGGAAACTCCGTTATCTCTGACTCTGGTGGTTCCCCCAATGCATGGCTCGGCTCCTTCAGGAATCTTCTTGTTGCCCTTCTTGCTGCCAGTTCTTGGACATCCCTCGAGTGGGTGCGCGGCTGGCTCTTCAGCGGTTTCGGATGGAATTCACTCGGGATAGCATTGCGAGAAAACATCCCACTAATCCAGATTGCCGGCATCACGGGCACGGCTGGCCTGACCTTCCTTTGCGTGCTTGGTTCGGCCACAGTGGCGATTACTCTGGAAAGACTGCGGCGCGAGATCCTCTCGGGCAGACCCCGTCCGCACGTAGATTTTTTTGCGGCGGTCATGCTGGTCATGCTGGTCTTCAGCTATGGGGCGAAAAGACTTTCCTCTCCACCGGTCGCGACGCTGATGCTGCGTGCGGCGGGAGTGCAGGGGAACATACCTGTCTATGACTACTGGGAAACCAAGAGTGAGCCTCGGATTATGGGGGAGTATCTCCGCCAGAGCCGTCTGGCGCTATCGATGGATCCGGACTTGTTGGTCTGGCCCGAAGCGGCAACGCCAGAACCCGTGCTGCTCGATGAAATTATCTACAATCAGGTGAAGGATTTGCTCTCGGCTGCACGAGCCGACATTCTCATAGGAAGCGTCCATTACGAGAAGGAGCCAAGGGGTGATTACAACTCGGCCATCCTGTTGACCAACCATGCAGGGAACGCCCAAATCTACAACAAGGTGCATCTGGTTCCTTTCGGCGAGTACGTTCCATTCAGGCACTCCTTTCCCGTCCTGGGATGGATAGAGGGCAAGCGGGTTCCGTACGATTTCGACTCCGGGAAGGGTCCTGTTCTTTTAGAGCTCTCTGTGAAACCCGTCAAACTTGGTCCGCTCATCTGTTTCGAGGACACACTCGGGGATCTAACTCGTCGCTCCGCGCTGTTGGGGGCTCAACTCCTGATGACGATTACGAATGACGGATGGTTCGAACGCTCCATCGCCACCCGTCAGCATCTGGCCAACGCTCGGTTGCGGACTGTTGAAACCGACCTGCCAATGATGAGGGTGGCCGATACGGGGGTGACCTGCGTGATTGACCGCTTCGGCCGAACTCAAGAGATCCTGGAGGGGCCTGGCGGCGACACTTTCATAGAAGGAACCCTCCATTCGAGCATCGCCGTGCCCATGCACCCAGTGCCGACTTTCTACACCCTCCATGGCGACCTTTTTGCGAAGATATGTTTCGTGACAATGATTGCAGCCATTGTTGTAACTATTCCGTCATGGCGTCGTCGCGAAACTGCCTAGGGGTGGTAGTAATTTACTCTCTCCTCTTGGCAAGAACTGCCGCTTGATCCATAGATCACATCTCCACGCATGAAACATCTTTGCTCCATAGAGTCCCTCTCCGCCGCCGAGATACTCGAGATTCTCGCGCTGTCCAGGAAGGTCAAAGCCTGCCGTGGCAGCGAGCCATCCAAGCCGCTTGCTGGAGAGTGTTGGGGCCTTCTCTTCTCCAAGTCTTCGACTCGGACCCGGGTGAGCTTTGAAGTCGGCATTCGCGAACTCGGTGGCGATGCTCTTTTTCTTTCTGCGAGCGAGATTCAGCTTGGTCGAGGGGAACCAATCGAGGATACGGCCCGCGTACTTGGGAGGATGATTCACGGTGCGGTTATCAGGACGTTCAAACAGTCCGACATTGAAATTTTTGCACGACTTTCCGGCATTCCAACCATCAACGCCCTGACGGACGAGGAGCATCCCTGTCAGATTCTCGCCGATCTTCTGACTATTGAGGAGTTACGTGGGTCGCTGGACGGCGTGAAGGTTGCTTTTGTAGGAGATGCCGATTGCAACGTGGGTCGATCCTGGATCTGGGCGGCGGCGAGGCTTGGATTTGAACTCCGGCTTGCCTGTCCTGATCTCTACCGTCCGCCCGCCGGCTTGCTTGCGCGTGCCAACGGACAGGTCAGCATTACCGGGGATCCGGAGGAAGCGGCATGCGGTGCTGACGTTCTATATACCGATGTCTGGGTAAGCATGGGTAAGGAGGAAGAGGCCGATTATCGTGCAGCCCAGTTCGCACGCTACCAGATCAACGAACGCACTGTGGCTGCCGCTCTTCCCAATGCTCCTGTGCTTCACTGCCTTCCTGCTTATCGTGGCAAGGAAATTACGGAGGATGTCTTTGAGAAAAACGCCGGAGCCATCTTTCGTCAGGCAGAAAACCGCCTGCATGTGCAGAAGGCCGTTATGATGTTGCTGAAATCTTGATTCTGGACGGTTGCGCCACGCTCGAAGTCAGGCATTTCATGGTTGTCAGCAGGCGAGTGCCGTGGGTAGCCTCACCCTCCTTTATTTTATATGACAAACCTGATCCCACCTCACCTCTTTTTGATTGGCAGCTTTCTGCTCTCCGACGGCATCACCCTCTCCATGCTTTGCGGCGCCCTGGGTGTTGTGGTGGCAGCTCTGTTGATCGGTTATGTGCTGCGTGCCGACAAGGGGACCGAGAAGATGCTTTCCATTGCTGCTGCTGTTCAAGAAGGGGCCAAGGCATATCTCAATCGCCAGATCACCACGATCTCCGTCATAGCAGTTGTGATCATCGCCATACTTTTCAAGGTAAAGGGGCTGCCGGTCGCCCTTGGATTCTTGCTCGGCGCGGTATGCTCACTAGCGGCAGGGTATATCGGCATGCGGGTAGCCGTCGTTGCCAATGTCCGGACCGCTGCAGGAGCTCTGAAGAACCGGCAGGCGGCACTCCGAATGGCCTTTAGTGGTGGTGCCGTCACTGGTCTTTTGGTGGTTGGACTGGGCCTGATGGCCGTCGGAGGTTTTTATCTAGTTGGAGTGCACTACCTAGGTGTGAAGGAAACCGTGAACTCATTGGTTGGTCTCGCCCTTGGCGCCAGTTTGATCAGTGTTTTTGCCCGTCTAGGTGGAGGTATTTACACAAAAGCAGCTGACGTTGGGGCCGATCTCGTCGGTAAGATTGAGCAAAATCTCGACGAGGATGATCCGCGCAACCCAGCTACCATTGCAGACAATGTTGGGGACAACGTGGGCGACTGTGCCGGAATGGCGGCGGACGTTTTCGAGACCTTCGCTGTCAGCCTGATCGGCACCGTACTTGTTGCCTACCTAATGCTTCAGAATACACCGGCAGCCATCATATATCCCTTTGTACTCGCGGGCATCTCCGTTGTCGGATCCATTATCGGCATCCTCTATGTAAACGCCAGCAAAGCGAAGCCCGACATCGCCTTGATGACCGCAGTAGGTATTGGGGCCGTTTTCTCGGCCGTGTTCTTCTGGCCGGCCACTTTCAGTCTTTTCCCTGAAGCGGTGCAGGTTGGAGATCTGCGGATTACGCCGCTGGGGCTATATCTTTCTGCGCTTACTGGACTGATCCTGACAGCGGCCGTTGTGCTCATCACAAACTACTTTACTTCGACCGCTTATGAGCCTGTGCGCCGCATTGCGCGTGCGTCAGTGACCGGACACGGCACCAACATCATCGCCGGGATAGCCGTTGGTTTCCATGCTACCCTTCTTCCAGCGATCCTCATCATAGCCGCCATTCTCAGCAGCTTTCATATGGGAGGCCTCTATGGCGTTGCCGTTGCGGTCATGAGCATGCTTTCCCTCTCAGGCATCATCATTTCTCTCGACGCATTCGGTCCGATTACCGACAACGCCGGCGGCATTGCTGTCATGAGTGAGTCGCCCAAGAGCACACGGGAGATCACAGATGAACTTGATGCCGTGGGTAATACGATGAAAGCCGTCACCAAGGGCTATGCGATCGCTTCGGCGGGACTCGCTGCACTTGTCCTCTTCGGTTCCTATGTTGAGGAACTCAAAGCGCATATCGGCGGGAGCACGGTCTTCGATCTCTCCGACCCGAGAGTCGTCACAGGTTTGCTGATAGGCGGACTGCTCCCATTTGTCTTCTCCGCTTTTAGTATTGATGCTGTTGGCAAGGCCGCCGGCGCTGTCGTTCTGGAGGTTCGCCGTCAGATCGCCGCAAAGCCGGGGATTCTCCTAGGCGAGGACACGCCGGAATATGGCACCTGCGTTGACATTGTGACCAAAGCTGCCCTCCGTGAAATGATCGTTCCCGCCCTGCTCCCAATTGTCACAGTGTTGGCCGTTGCCTTCATACCATGGCTGGGCAAAGTGGCTCTCGGAGGAGTCTTGGTTGGCACGATTGTCACCGGCCTCTTTCTTGCGATCTCTATGACATCCAGCGGCGGCGCATGGGACAATGCCAAGAAGTTCATCGAGGAGGGAAACCTCGGAGGTAAGGGTTCTCCCACCCATGCGGCTGCTGTCACCGGCGATACTGTGGGTGATCCCTACAAGGACACCGCCGGACCCGCGATCAACCCAATGATCAAGGTGGTCAATATTGTGGCCATATTGATCGTGCCATTGCTGTTCAAGTAAGCTGGCCAGCCACGATTGTCTCTAGATGTGATGACGCGCGGGTGCCCTTGGCTTCCGTGCGTTCTTCTTTTAGAGTTCCCAGATGAGCACATTGAGCCCAGCCACGGTTGCCCCCTTCGGAAACGAACTGGCCATTTCCTGGAATGACGGGGTGGAGCAGTATCTCCCGATGGAAACGCTTCGCCGAGCCTGTCCCTGCGCTGCCTGCCGCGGGGAACCTGATGTGATGGGCCGTGGAGAGGAGCCAGCCAAGAATTACAAAGCGGGGAGTTTCGAGATGAAGTCCTATGATTTTGTGGGAAACTACGCACTTCTGTTCCGCTGGGCTGACGGTCACGACTCGGGAATTTATTCCTATAGCCTGCTGAGGAACCTGCGGGGATAGGAGATCTGACAAGCGTCCCATTCGCTATAATTTCACCCTCTGCAAGCGGAGTGAATTAGCGATTACCGAGAACGAACTGAGGCTCATTGCTGCAGCCGCGATCATCGGACTCAACATGATTCCGAACCATGGATGGAGGATTCCTGCAGCAAGGGGGATGCCGACAATGTTGTAGGCGAAGGCGAAGAAGATATTTTCCCTGATGATCTCCATTACCGCACGGCTCAGACGGATGGAAGTGACGATTCCCTCCAAGGAGGGCTTGAGGAGGATGACTCCGGCAGTTTCCTTGGCAATGTCGGAGCCCGCGCCCATGGCAAGCGAGGCATCTGCAGCAGCCAGTGCTGGAGCGTCGTTGATGCCATCGCCAGCCATGGCGGTACACGCCCCTTCCCGGTGCCATCGATTAAGCCATTCGGCCTTTGCTTCCGGCCGAAGTTCCGCGTGCCATTCGGAAATCCCGAGTTTCTCGGCCACGACTCTTGCTGCGGGTGCCCTGTCTCCTGTAAGCATAGCAACTCGGATGCCGAGTTTCCTGAGTTCTTCGATCAGATATGGTGCGGAACCCCGGATTGAATCTGCAAAAAGAAAAGCACCTACCTGCCGCCCCTCCGCCGCAACTATAACAAGGCCCCCGCCGCTCTCGATTTCCGGTTTCCACAAAGGAATTTCCGGCACTCCGTGTTCAGCCAGGAATCGTGAATTTCCAATGAGAAGAGGAATTCCAAGTACCGTCGCCGAGATGCCACCGCCGGAATGGGTTTTAAATTCAGAGGCATTTGGAAGTGCGATCCCTTTTTCTCTGGCGCAGCGTTGCAGCGCCTTCGCCAGCGGATGCTCGCTCCCAAGTTCTGCGCCCGCTGTAAGGGCTAGCAGCCGTTCTTCCGTAAAGTTCCCGATCGGGTGGATGGAGAGCACTTTCGGGATGCCTTCGGTGAGTGTTCCCGTCTTATCAAGGGCAAGAAGAGTAGTGTCTGCCAGACGTTGCAGTGCGGTTGCAGAGCGGACGAGAATGCCTTGCCTTGCGGCTCTGCCGACCCCCACCATCAGGGCCATCGGAGTCGCCAATCCAAGGGCGCAAGGGCAGGCAATCATGAGCACCGAAACTGCGGCATTTAACGCATGCGAAAGGGGCAACTCCGTTGCAAACATCATCCATGCTGTGAATGTTACGAGGCTAATTCCCAGCACGACTGGAACGAAGACTGCTGCTACACGGTCGGCGAGCTGCTGAACGGGTGCCTGAGTCCGTTGGGCTTGCGCCACTAGCAGAATGATCTGCGAGAGGGAGGTTTCTGCCCCAATACGGGTGACGCAAAGGATGAAACTACCAGATGCATTGAGCGTTCCCGCCCATACATGGGAACCGACCGCTTTTTCGACCGGTAGAGCTTCACCTGTGAGCGGGGATTCATCAACGGAACTCCACCCTTCCACGACCTTCCCGTCAGCAGGAATTTTATTTCCAGACTGGATGCGGACGTGATTCCCAACCTTAAGCTCCGCGACAGGAATGATGCGGTCTGAATTTCCCTCCTCAACGAGCAAAGCTGTTGCCGGGGTAAGATTGAGCAGGTTGCGAAGGGCAGAACTGGCCCTGGCTCGGCCTCTTGCTTCCAGCCATTGCCCCATGAGGACGAGCATCATGATCACAGTCGCAGCTTCGAAATAGAGATCAGGTCTGCCTGAGGCGCTCGTAGGCAAAAAGAGAGAGGCTACACTGTCTAGAAAAGCGGTTGCCGTGCCGAGGGTTATTAGGGAGAACATGTTGAGCCGCATCGTCAGAAAGGATCGGAATCCCTTCTGCCAGACCGGAGCTGCACACCATGCGAGTACGGGCATGGATAGAATCATCTCTGTTACTCCCAGCCAGAAAAATGAATGGCTCGGTACTCCAAACATCGAGGCCATTGCCAGCAGGACAACCGGAAGTCCAAAGATTACCGAGATCCAGAATCGCTGCGTGGCAAGTCGGACTTCGGGATCTTTTTCTCCGGAAGGGAGAAGTGGCTCAAGTGCCATCCCGCATTCTGGGCAGTCGCCGGGTCGCTGCCGGAGGACTTCAGGATGCATAGGGCATGTAAACAGAGAGCTATCCGGAGCAAGTGATTGGGCGGGAGAAGGCTCCCTGTTGCGACCATGTTGCTTACAACAACTGCTCATCGGATGCGGCGTAACTGGCAGAGTTCTCGTCCTTCACGTCCCGCAAAGGCATTCGAGGGAATCCATTCCTCTAGGAGTTGAAATCTCGGGTCGAAGAGATGTGCAATTTCCTCCCGAGTGATGCCATGGGGAGGACCTTCGGGAGCAGCCGGATTCAGGTAGAAAACCGCAAAGTAGTGACCGTTAGGTTTCATGACACTGGCAATAGCCTTGACGTAGTCGCTTCGGCGACCGGGGGGGATGGCACAAAAGCAGGTGTGTTCCACTACCCATTCGAAACGCCCAGCCCATGATGTCGGAAGATGAAAAAGATCCCCTTGCTCATAAACTTCAAGACCTGAAGGTGGAATGCTTCGGGCCAGCCGCACTGCCGTTATTGCAAGATCAAGGCCGACAACTGCAGCCCCCTGTTCCGCCAGCGCACGGACATCTTCTCCCAATCCCGATCCAGGAACTAGAACCTCGCCGCCGATGATATGGGAGGCTAGAAAATCGGTGAGTGCAGGAGAGGCACGGCCTTTGTTCCAAGGGGTGTCTCCGGCGCGGTATCGGGCCTCCCAGTCAACCGGGTCAGCGTCTGACCCAACAGGTGCCGAGAGCGATTCCAAGTTGATATTTCCGTTCATGTTCACGGATCAGAAATGGCAGATTGCGACGGCGATGCAATCGGAACCCGACTTCCAGTCGCTGGGAGAGCTCTGTTTCGCTGCGAAGCCCCGGAGAAGTTCCGCCGATCCAGCGTTCACGCGGAGTGTATTCCTCAAGCCACGTGAACGGGGTGGTGAGCAGGAGCTGTCCGCCCGGTTTGACAAGCTTAGCAGCGCGTTGGAGAAAGGCATCCGGATCGGTCAGACGGCAGATAAGATTGGCTGCCAGAACGACATCGAAAGCGCTGGGATAGTCTGGCAGATTCGTGGCATCAGCCACTGAGAAAACAACGCGGCTTCTGTCAATATCGGGAGGCGGCGCGGCGACAAAACGCTCCCAGATATCGCCCTCTACCATTCGGAACCCGGTAACGCATCCTTCCCTCTGTATCGTTGATGCGGTCGTAATAAATGATTGGGAGAAGTCGCTTGCCTCCACGCGGCTGCAGGAGCGTGTGAGTTCAAACGCCGAGGCTCCAACCGAACAGCCAACCTCAAGCGCAGTAGCATCCGGCGACAGCAGGCTCTGATCAAGCAACTCACGGACGCATCGCACAGGAAAGGGGGTTGCTGTAGTCGACGTGTGTATCGCCATTGACTCATGGCGCAGATCTTCCTCCGTGCCATAATGAAGTAGAAGATACTCGCCGAGAAGTTTCGGCGATTCGTAGGGAGAGGGGGATTGAGGCGGATTCACTCTGTTGCCGGCACAACAAGCGATATTTTGTTTTCGCTTGTGAGCGACGGCTCATTGGGCGGCTCTTCGGAGAGGGATAACTTAACTGCTTGTTTAGTATCCGTGGACGGCTGAATTTCTGAGCAGGCCGATTCGCCTGCAATTTCCCGATTTGGGACAGCCTTCACAGGGTCTTTTGAGAGTCCTGTTTTTGGAACAGGGCGCATTGCCACCTGGAGGTTCCCCATTGCAAAGTCGATCACGTGCCCTTGGTGAAGAAGCCATAGAAGGTCGGCGCCAAGTGCCTGTTCCCGTCGCTTGAGTGACTCTTCGCTGCTTGGTTCTACAGTGGGGTCTGCCGGCTCGGAGCGAAGGGCAAGGAGTCCCGCCCACTGCTTGTCTCGTTGTTGCTTCGGATGGGTTTCGAGGTAATCGAGGATGGAGCAGAAGCCTTCGGCAGTAGGAGTCGCCTCACGGTCGAGATGGCGCGGACGAGCCACAGACACATGGATGATTTTCTTATGGGCCTTGAAGAGATGGAGACCGTGTGAGGAAAGCTCCTTGCCGAGGAACTGTGCGAGCGGAAGGGGAAAACGGTCGAGTTCCTGAAGGCTTCGGAGCAGAAGTTCACGCAGGAGAGGTGTAGATCCATGGAGAGCGACATGACCTGAAAGGGTGATATCGGATTTAGCTACTTCCACTTCTTTTGCAGCGTGATTCTCGTTGAAATGAAGGGCAACCTCTTCGAACGAAAGTCCCTGTTGGGAGGACTCCGGAATGCTTTCCCCCTCAGGTTGTAACACTTCGCCAGCGGCAGTATCCTCCATTGCTTCAACGGGAAAGGTGGATGGCTCAGGAAAAACCGGATTTTCGGCAACCGGAACAGGGATGTTTTCAGTGGATCCTTCCGATTGAGGGGCATCTTGAGCATGAGTTTCAGAACTCGCGTCATTATTTGGGGGAAGAATCGCGTTTTGAGCGGATTTTTCATCTTTCGGACAGGAAACCTTGGTATCCTGTTCGTTAGGAAAGAAAACAGTCTTGGTGGATTGCTCCGTCTTCCAACGTTCCAGTAGAGCCTCGTCCTTTATCATTCGGATCCGTGATTTGTAGACCTCAAAGGGAAGGTTCTTGAAGCGAGATGCGTGCAAGGCCAGCAATCGTGACTGGTATTCATGGTGGTTCGGGGGACCGAGCAGAGTCCCGCTCATGCCGCACTCGGCAACCACAGAATAGGCTCCCTTTGGGGCTTCCGTTGTGATTGAGGATCGGCGATAGAACTTGTCGATGTGATGGGAAAGGAGGTGAGAAATGGCCTCTTTTCGCGAGCTCCAGAGAGATCCGTCTGCCTTTGCGCGGAACAATTCCGGTACTGACTCGGATTCAGCCAGCAACTTGACTCTATAGCGGTCCGAAAGTTTCACGATCAAGCGGGCGAGCTCAAAGAGAGGGTAAGCCTTGGCGCGGGCCCTGACCTGCTTGGCGATACCATCGACGGCAGCGGCTTCGGGAATCAAGGTGAGTTTCCAACCTTCGAGAACGGGTTTAGGAAGAGGCTCGGGCCCTCTCTCCCTCTGAAGGTTGCCTCCTCGCTGAGGATCACGCTTCCGTTCGCCTTCTCTACGAGTATCCCCACCTCTGCCCCTTTGGGCGGGGCTCCGGCCTCCTCCGCGTTGGTTGCGGTCTTCACGGGTCCGCTCGCCATGGACTGATCCTCGCGTATTTCGATCTGCGGATCTTTCCCCGCCGTGCCGATGGTGACGCCCTTCCCTGCCTCCGGGTTGGTCTTCCTCGTCGAATCTTGCTGCAAGGCGGGCCGTGGAGTCGGTTGATTCAACCGTCCAGGAGGGTCTGAAAATCTGGGAGAGATCGATCCCAAGGCTTGAGAGATCTACGGGGCTTGGGGAATCGTCACTCATCGTTGGAAATGCACACTAGCATGAGAAAGATGGAGTTGGGAAAGCAGGAAACACCTCGAGACTTTGTTTGCCAAGAGTTCATGCACTAGAAGTCATCACAAAATGATGAAGGAATTCAGTGACTGGCGGAACCGATCTGGAACTGAGGCACGGATTTCAATGAAATTCTCCTCGTAGGTGGTTTGGTGAACGACGCCCTCTCGGTGGAGGCGGGCAATCAGATCTGTCCGGTCATGTGGCAGATGGAGAAGAACTTCCGTGCTTCCTCCGTCAACGAGTTCGGAGAGCTTTCCGACAAGGAGATCAAGGCCCTCCCCGGAATGTACTGAAACGAATAATGCGTCGGGATGGCTATTTCGAAGCATCGCCTTGGTTATCGGATCATCCACGAGGTCGATCTTGTTGAACACAGTCAGGGTCTGCTTCTCTTCAGCGCCCAGATCGCAAAGGACTTTCATCGTCGTATCATAGAATTCCAAAACTCGCGGATGGGATGCGTCTAGCAGGTGTATGAGAAAGTCGGCCATCACGGCTTCTTCTAGCGTGGCGTGGAAGGATTCCACTAACTGATGCGGAAGCTTGCGGATAAAACCGACAGTGTCGGTGAGAAGCAGTGGCTGCTTGCTGGGCAGATCAACTTTGCGGGTTGTTGTATCAAGGGTTGCAAAAAGCGCATCCTCGACGAGGACATCGGCTCCAGTAAGTTTACGCAGCAGGGAGGACTTTCCGGCATTGGTATAGCCGACGATGGCGGCATTCGGCACGGGCGTCCTCTTGCGGTCTTTCCGTTGCGTGGCGCGGTTGCGCCGTACATCCTTAAGATCACGCTTGAGACGGTCGATTTGACCCCTGATTTTCCTCTTGTCCTGCTCAAGCTGGCTTTCTCCCTCGCCCTTCGATCCGATACCGCCTCCTTGCTGGCCAAGGTGACTCCAAGCGCGCGTGAGGCGTGGAAGGGAGTAGGCCATACGTGCGAGATCGACCTGGATTTTTGCCTCACGGCTTCGAGCTCTAGTGCCAAAAATGTCGAGGATGATTTCTTGGCGGTCGATGACGGTGACTCCTGCCAGAGCCTCCCAGTTTCGCTGTTGTGCTGGAGTTAGCTGGTTGTCGAAGACAATGACATCGCACTGCAATTCCACGGCCCGTTTGCAGATTTCGTCCGCTTTTCCTGATCCGACAAAAAGCCGTGCTTGCAGCTCTCGGCTCCAGACCAGAAGTTTTTCGATAACAGGGATGCCGAGTGTTCGAACAAGCTCTCCCAGTTCATTGAGCAGATCCGTTGCATCCTCCTTCGCCTCCATATCGGTATAGGCACCCACGAGCAGGGCGCGTTCGACCATCTTGTCGCGGCGTTTGATTTCAAACATGGGTGTTTTTAATTAAACAGTGAGAACGGTACTATAGCAGTATGTCTGACGGATGCAGCGGATGAATCTTCTTTATTACAAAGGGGTTTTGGAGTTGGCATCTTGCATGCGTTTCTCCCAGATCGGTTTCGTAGCGGCTGCATTTTTTGCTTTGCAGACCATCCACGCGGATCTTTCTCCGAGGGCTTCACAGTGGCAGGGATATGAGAAAATAGACTTTGAGGCTGGCGGGCAGCCCGCTCTTCTTGTGAAGCCAAAAACAGTTGCCCCCGGTAGTCCATGGATCTGGCGTACGGAATTTTTCGGTGCATTCCCTCAGGCTGATCTGGCCCTGCTTGCGGCCGGATGGCATGTGGCCTATGTGAAGGCCAGCAACATGTACGGAAGTCCCGCCGCTCTGGAAATTATGGAGCAGTTTTACAAAGCGGTGATAAGGGATTATGGGCTGGGTCAGCGGGCTGTCCTTGAGGGCTTCAGCCGCGGTGGACTCTATGCAGTAAATTTTGCAGCTGCTCATCCCGAGCAAACTGCAGCCCTCTACCTTGACGCGCCTGTGCTCGACATCAGGAGTTGGCCTGGAGGAAAGGGGGCTGGGAAAGGGAGTCCAGACTGCTGGAGGCAGGCACTTCAAGTCTATGGTCTGACCGAACAGACTGCGGCGTCCTTCAAAGAGAACCCACTCGATCATCTGGAACCGATCGCCAGGGCAGGCATTCCGATCCTTTGTGTTTGTGGAGATGCAGATACTACGGTTCCCATGAAGGAAAACACCTCCCTCCTTGAGGCTCGTTACAAGGAGCTTGGTGGAACAGTCGATGTGATCGTCAAGCACGGCTGCGATCACCACCCGCACAGTCTTGCTGACCCGAAGCCGATCGTGGATTTTCTACTCGGGCACATTCCCGCTAGATAGCTCTCGCAGAAATCGGCTCCAAGCCAATAGGCTGATCATGATCGAGGTGCGCCTCGCATAGAGCGAAGAAAGCGGCCTTGGTTGAAACGCGGCGGACCGCAAAAAGGAATTCAGGACTGATCCCTTCCCCAATGAAATTGGCGTATTTTTTAATTTTCTGAACACCCTTGGAATCAGGAATCTCCTGGTTACAGACGCTTTCGTAGAGATCCCTGATATAGACCAGCAGTTCATGGCCGCTTGGGAAGATGAAGGATTTGCCCGCAAGGAGATTGCGAATTTGGGTGAAGATCCAAGGATTGCGAATTGCACCCCGTCCGATCATCAGTCCCCTGGCGCCAGTTGTGCTGAGCATGTTCTGAGCATCTGTGGGAGAAGAGACATCCCCGTTGGCAAGCACAGGACAACAGAGATTTTCTGTGGCGAGCCGTATCAAATCGTGCCGGACTCGCCCTCCATACATTTGGACAACGGTTCGCCCGTGGACGGTCAGCAAATCGATCTGATGTTTGGTAAATAGCTGCAAAAGCGATTCTAGAGGCCGTTCGTCCTCGAACCCAAGACGAGTTTTTACGGTGAACTTGCTTGGAATGGCTTCGCGCAGGGCTCCAAGAATTGAGTCGACCAGCGAGAGGTTACGCAGCAATCCTCCGCCAGCACACTTACGATAGACTACTGGAGCAGGACAGCCGAGATTCAAGTCAATCGCTGCGACCGGATAATTTTGCAACTCGCGGGCAGTGCGGACGAGAGAGGGGATGTCATTTCCGATCAGCTGAGCAATGACAGGTCGTCCGGTCGGATTGCCGGTGACTGACGCCAAGATAGGCTTGTCGAGACGGGAGCCTGGATACACCCTGAAATACTCAGTGTAATAGAGATCTGCACCTCCATACTTCGCCATTAATCTCCAAAATGGCAAATCCGTCACATCTTGCATTGGGGCCAAAGCCAGAATTGGAAGTGGACTGGTCAGAAGCTGATCAAGCGATGTCATGCTCATTTCCTGTTAGCAGAGAGCCCTTTGAATTGCTGGATTATGACCCTAAAATTAGCAGTGCGCGCCCAGGAAAGGCTTGGGCCGTAGCAATGGCAATTGCGTAGCTCGACGATGAGTTTCCATGGGAATAAGCTAGGACAATCAGAGTAAGTATTCCAACAATAGCTCTGTAACGGCTTGAGCTTTAAGATTACTCAGCAAGTTCTGGCATCATGAGCATTCATTCTGAACAAAAGGTCATCCTTATTACTGGAGCCACAAGGGGCATCGGGTTCGCTGCCGCACGGGCTCTTGTCTCCCGTGACGCGAAGGTCATCATCGCCAGCCGAAACGCGGAGCGGGGCAAAGCTGCGGCGGATAGACTCGGTTGCGACTCGGAGCAGCTTGACATAACCGATTCATCCGTCATTGCAAGCTCCGTTGAATCCTTAAAGGAGCGCTTTGGCCACGTCGATGTTCTGGTGAACAATTCGGCAATACTGCTGGATCACTACGCAACCCTGCTGGATTTAAAGCCGGAGGTTCTGCGCGAAACAATCGAAACCAACCTCATCGGCACTTTTCGAGTCACCCTGTCGTTCCTACCGCTTCTTGAGAGGGCGCTAGAACCCCGCATCATCAATGTTTCAAGTGGCGCAGGGCAGCTTGACGGGGAGCCTCAGTCTTGGGCACCTGCCTACAGCATCAGCAAGACGGCCCTTAATATGCTCACGCAGCAGCTTACTGCTGCCCTGCCTGGAGTCATGGTGAATTCCATGTGCCCTGGGTGGTGTCGGACTGAGATGGGCGGGGCTGAAGCCCCTCTCAGTCCCGAACAGGGGGCTGACACTCTTGTCTGGCTGGCATTGGACGCACCAAAGACTCTGCGGGGCAAGTTTGTAAAGGAACGGACAGTGATTCCATGGTAAGTAAATCTCCCATGGATGGTTTCGATTCAATGCAGGCCGCTTCTGCGGAGCAGTTTGATCGCCAAAGCGACCAGTATGGAAAATCGCACATCCTTTCCGACACAACCGATGTCTCCGAGGCGCTGGTCGGAATCCTTCTCCCGCGCGGGGGGCTTGCCCTTGATGTTGCCACCGGTGGCGGTCATACCGCTCTCGCCATTGCGCGTTTAGGTTGGCGTGTCATTGCCGGTGATGTTTCCGCTCGGATGCTTGAAAATGCTAGGAAGCTTCTCTGGGAGGAAGGTCTGGAGCTCGAAACTAGCGTTTTCCCTGCTGAACAAATTCCCTTTCCAGATAACACCTTTGATCTAGTTACGGTACGGGTTGCACCGCATCACTTCAGTTCACCGGAAAAATTTATTGCTGAAGTGGCGAGGGTTCTCAAATCAGGGGGCCATTTCTTGCTGATTGACGGAACTGTTCCCGACAACGATACGGAAACTAGCGAATGGCTTCACCAAGTCGAAAAATGGCGTGATCCGACACACGGACGTTTTCTGCCGCCCGCTGGGTGGATAACGCTGGTGACTACAAATGAGCAGCGTATTGTCTCCAGCAGGCTCCATTACAAAAAACAGCCTGATCTTGAGTGGTACTTTGAGACCGCAGCCACTCCATTGGAAAACCGCGTGTGCGTTCTCGAATCCGTCCACACGGCATCTCCGCATGTGCGCCAGACATTGCGGATTAACGAAGAAAATGGCAGAATCGTCTGGTGGTGGCCGATACTAACCCTCCTTGCTAGGAAGGGCTAAGCGTTTGATAAATCAGCAGTCCTTCGAATTTGAACGAACTTCATCACATGCTTGAATCTTCCCTCAAGATCCTGTTCCCGAGTCAATTCTGTCTGTTGGGAGTTGTGGGAATCTTGCTGCTAGTTATTGCAGAGATCGGATTTCGTATGGGATCACGCATTTCGAGGCAGGATAATGATGCTAGCAAATCCGAAATCAGCGGGTATCAGGGCGCCGTTTTGGGCCTCCTTGCACTTCTGTTGGGGTTCACTTTTTCCATGGCGCTGAATCACTATGATCTACGGCGTAGCCTCATGGTGCAGGAGGCGAATTCAATCGGGACTACTTATCTCCGTACCGCTTTTCTTCCTGAGGGGGTCCGTGAAACCTCCCGCCGTCTGCTCCAGAGCTATGTGCAACTTCGCATGGAACAGGGCTACCTGACCGGCATCCCGAATAACTTACAGATGAAAACCTCGGCCATTCTGGACGAGCTTTGGAAACAGGCTGAGGTTGCCGCCGTCGCGGCACCTAATCCCATCACCTCCACATACATAATCTCCCTGAATGAGACGATCGACCTTGCCGCCACGCGTCTTGCCGCAGCGCGTTACCGGGTTCCAAGCGCCCTTTGGGTGATGCTTGTGCTCGTTTCTGCCTTCGGGATATGGGCCTCCGGTTTCAGCGCCGGGGTGAATCGAAAGAGGGCTTGGTTTCTTGCCGTCGGACTACCCGTGCTAATAACGCTGGTGATGCTCCTGATTGCAGACATCAGCCTGCCGCATCACGGATTCATCCGGGCCGATTACAGCAGCATGGTAGATCTGCTTGAATCGATGAAGAAGCCGTAGCCCCAGAGTGCTTGCAACCATGGATCGTCATGCCTCATCAAAGTCTGCCTACCTTGCAGGGCCGGACGTTTTCTTTCCTAATGCGACAGCAATTGGCACCACCAAGAAAGGCCTTCTGTTGAGATATGGAATCACAGGAATATTCCCTCTGGATAACGAAATTGCAACAGGTGCCGAGCAGGCCTGCAAAATCTTCCTCGGCAATGTCAAGCTGATCAATCAGAGCAGCATTGTCCTTGCGAATATTGTTCCTTTCCGAGGCCCCTCCCTCGATCCGGGCACTGCTTGGGAAATAGGCTACGCCTTTGCCAAGGGAATCCCTGTTATCTGTTACGGTTCATCGGGAACATACCTGGATCGTTGTCGGACAGCAGGTCTGGAAGGGGAGGACAAAGGGAGGGACAGCGATGGGTTGATCATCGAGGACTTTGGCGAACAGGAGAACATCATGATCACCCAATGCGCCACTCTCATCGTCGCCACTTTTGAGGAGGCGGTGGAGGCGGCCGCAAGGATGGTGTCGGGAGCCGTGGCTTTCACACCGTAAAAGGCCGGTCGATTTTTGAGTCAAGTGGTTTGAACAGACCTATTGCAGCCCCATGCGGATCAGTGACGATGGCGATCCGTCCTACCTCTGGAACATTCATCGGCTGAAGCAATGTTTTGCCGCCGAACTCTGTCGCTTTGGCAACAACCTCATCCACATCCTCCACCATGACGTATGCCCTCCATTGTGCTGGAGTCTCGGGTTGCGGCGCTTTCATCATGCCAGCAACCTCTGTTCCGGCCTTTTTGAAGAGGGCATAATCAGAACCGAATGGAGTTATGCTCCAGCCAAAGAGTGTCGCATAGAAGACAGCTGACCCTTCAAGATCGCTGGTGACCAACTCACTCCAGGCAAAGTGAGAGGGCTTGCAGCATGGAGAGCTGTCGCTCTCGGAATTTGGGTTGTTGCTCATGATATTGGAGATCGTTGTATTGCGGGGCAGAATGGGTTCACGGAAGCGCTGGTCTGCTTCAAGCAAACAGATGAGGCGGAGACCGTCTCAATCAACCGGAAAAAACCTTGGCCCATGTTTTTAGCTTCCTTGATGTTTCCGGAGGAAGTTTACGAAATCCCGCGAAAAAACTTCAACCTGTTCCGCCTTGATCTGATCTTTCAGTTGCTCCGTTTCGGTAAATGCATCGTAAGCTGCAGGCAGGGTCACCTGTTCGGGCAGTACGAGCACGCCAATATTGGCAAGAAGGGATCGAAGTTGAACTAAGGCGCGCATTCCTCCCAGACTGCCTGGGGAGGCAGCAAGAAGGGCGGCAACCTTGCCACGGAATGCTAGAAGAGGTGGTTCTTCAGCTGTTTCTGCACGGGATGCCCAGTCGATGGCATTTTTCAAAAGAGGAGTGAATGAGCTGTTGTACTCGGGAGTAGAAATCAGCATTCCATCGCATTGGATCAGGAGGTTTTTGAACTTCCTGGCTCCCGCGGGGAGGCCAGATGCCGCCTCAAGATCCTGATCGAAGAGAGGCAGGTCTAGATCACGCAGATCCAAAACGGTCACGTCAGCACCGGCGGCACGTGCCTCAAGCGCAGCTATCCTGACAAGTTTCTTGTTGAACGAACCGGCACGCTGACTGCCGGCAAAAGCCAGTATTTTGGGGTTATGAGAAGTTGTAGTTGTCATTGTTTGCCTGAGAATGTTGAGGCTTGCCTACACTTCAAAGAGAAAAAGAGAGGGATCGAGTCGCAGGCGTGGCCCGTAGATGCCTGCGGGATTTTCCCTCCCCACTGAAATCACCATTACGACAGAGCTTTCGTTGCCGAGACCGAGGAGTTTTTTCACTCGGCACTCGTCAAAACCTTCCATGGGACAGGTCGAATATCCCTGAGCCGTGACCGCCAGCATGAAGTTTTCGCAGGCCAGTGCAACCGTCTTGGAGAGAGTCGCCTTTACCTTCGAGATAGAAAATGGGCCGCGGGGTACCGGCCGGAAGAGTCCCACCACTGAGAAGAGGGCGTGTTTCAACGCGCCAGTGAGATCAAACCATCCGTGGGAGTACATGAGAGGAACAATCTTCAAGTAGTAATCAAGCACCTGCTTCGGCGTGTCACCCCGCCTCTTCAAAACTTCCAGAATCAGTGCGCGATTGCGCTTCCATGTATCAGTACGTGCGACGAAGACGACCAGTTCGGCGGCTGTGGCCGAGGAGCTTTGGTCAAAGCAGGCAGTGACGAGCGATGCCTTTTTCGCGTGGGTTTTTACCCAGTGGATTTCCCATGGTTGAAGATTCGAGGAGTTCGGCGCGATGAAGGCTGCCGCGATTGCTTTCTCCATAACCTGACGGGGGACTGCCTCAGGCAAATATTTTCTGACGGAGCGACGTTTTTCAAGGGTCTCGAAGAATTCCATAAATTCAGATCGTGCGTGGAAAATGAGCGAAAACAAGAAGGGAGAATTTGATAAACCCTATTCTTTCTGTTTAACATCATGGTGACATCGAGTTCAGCCATGCCATGATGACGCACAGAACCGACTCCCAATCCCGCCATGGAATCTGAAAACCTCGACATGGAAAGCATTAACAAGGAACGGCGCCACGCCGTAGCCGAATCAATCCACGAGATCGACATCGTGGAGTTGAAGATTTTGGAGGAGCGCCTTTTCCCCGATGTTACACATCCCTGGCTGGAACCTTTTCACAGATTCGTGGAGGAAAACCGAGGAAATATTTTTTATCATGCGTCCAGCACCGACGGTTTTGAGGTTGTCTATTGCCGAGCCAAGGAAAAAGGGATCTGGTTTATTCCCGGAATGGGGGTTGGCATTCTTCAACCCGGTGGGCTAGAGGCTTTGCGGGAGATTGTAGACGCACGATAAGCACGCGCAGATGGTGATGGGGAGAGGAGTATCAGTGTGCGGTTTTTAACCGAAAAAAACCTTTAATTCTATTTCACAAGAGCATTTCAGCAATGCGAGAAATGTTACAATTTCGTCATAATTGTGCTTTCAAAGAGAAAAGGAATGGTGAATACATATCTTATGAAGAAAGAACTCGATCAGCTTGGCCGATGTCTACTTCCAAAGGATCCTTGGGCGGAGAATGGAAAACCGATTCCTGAGATGTTCCCGACTTGGCGGTCGTTCTTTGAGGCAGTCGCGTTGGGAACCACTATTGCTTTCGGGCAGTTTGCAATCTTTGCGATTCTGATCATCAGACCTTGGCGCTGACCCCAGCTCCTAAACGGGATATTGCAAGATTTTTCCTTACGCCCCGCGAGTTTGCTAGCGGGAAGTTGCCGCCGACTAGCTGGGGAATCACAATAACTACCAGACCATAGCCTTGAGCCGTGCCGCCGCCTCAAGAGCCTTCACGCGGCTATTAAAGGCAGAGATCCTGAAGTAGCCCTCACCGGCGCTGCCAAAGCCGCTACCAGGCGTTACGACTATATTCGCCTCGCTGAGCATCCGGTCGAAGATTTGCCAGCTCGTCATTGCCCCGGAGCCATTCTCGCGGCTTGAAGGCCCTTTGACCCAGATGTAGGGGGCATTGACCCCTCCAAAAACATTCAATCCAGTGGAGGCGACTGCTTCCCGAAGAATTGCGGCATTTCCCATGTAGTGAGCGACCAAGGCACCCACTTCAGCACGCCCAAGGTCACTATAAAGGGCAGCGGCGCCTCGTTGGGTGACATAGCTCACGCCGTTGAACTTGGTTGTAAATCTGCGATGCCAAAGCGGATGAAGCGGGCGGCTCTCCCCTTTTGGGGTAAGGGCGTTCACTCCCTTTGGGACAACGGTGAAGGCACAACGGGTGCCGGTGAAACCGCCGTTCTTGGAGAAGCTGCGAAACTCAATGGCGCAGTCACGAGCACCCGGGATTTCATAAATTGACCTAGGGACTAATGGATCGCTGATGTAGGCCTCGTAAGCTGCGTCATAGAGCAGGATGGATCCGTGGCTGCGTGCATAATCCACCCAGGACTCAAGCTGAGGCCGGGTGGCTACTGCACCAGTTGGATTGTTGGGGAAACATAGGTATATGATGTCTGCCTTCTCCGTCGGAATTGCCGGAACAAAGCCATTTTGTGCATTACATTCCAGATAGGTGATACCTAAGAAGGAGCCGTCCTCAATTGCTTCCCCCGTGTGTCCGGCCATGACATTAGTGTCGACATAGACTGGATAGACAGGATCCATCACTGCAATCCGGTTGTCAGGGCCGAGTATGTCGAGGATGTTGCCGCCATCGCACTTTGACCCGTCGGACACAAAGATCTCGTCATCGGCTACATCCAACCCTCTATCGCGGTAATCATGGTCAGCGATGGCTGTGCGGAGGAATTCATACCCCTGTTCGGGGCCGTATCCATGAAAACCATCACGGGTCCCCATCTCGTCAACGGCCTTGTGCATAGCCTCTCGAACTGCGGAAGGAAGCGGTTCTGTCACATCCCCGATGCCGCAACGGATCAGCCGGGGAGCTACCTCAGGATTCGCCTCGGCAAATGCTTTGACCCGTCGGGCAATTTCAGGAAAGAGGTATCCGGCCTTGAGTTTGAGGTAGTTGGAATTGAGAGTCGCCATGGAACATTATGAAATAAAAAACTTGTGGCTGCTGCCAGCACGGCATTCGGGAAATTATAGGTTTAACGGTGAAGCAACGAATCGCCCACGGGAACTGAATGTAAGTTGCCAAAGGCGATCAGCGGGAAGGCTATCCCTAGAATTCTTCTTCATCGGATGGGCAAAAATCAACACTCCGGAGGCTAGCAATCATCAGGAGACCTTACCTGTCCACCCGGGCGCCGCCGCCGCCGGCCAACTTCCTCACCTCGGCCAGTGAGGCCATGGAGGTGTCACCGGGGGTGGTCATGGCCAAGGCGCCATGTGCTGCGCCAAGATTGACTGATTCCTGAGGGTCACCGCTGGTAAGGAAGCCGTATATAAGTCCCGAAGCAAAGCTGTCGCCTCCGCCGACGCGGTCCATGATTTCAAGGTTGGGATAATGGGTGGATTCGTAGAACTTGCCGCCTGCCCAACAAATGGCACCCCAGTCGTTGATGGTGGCCGTCTTCACTCCTCGCATCGTCGTGGCCACCACTTTGAAATTCGGATATGCCTTCACAGCTTCACCGATCATCGCCTTGAAGCTGTCGAGCTCAAGGTTTGTCAGATTGTGATCGGCACCCTTGACCTCCAAGCCAAGGCAGGCGGTGAAGTCCTCCTCATTGCCGATCATTACATCCACATTGCCTGCGATGCGTCTGTTGACCTCCCGAGCTTTATCCTTACCCCCAATCCCTTTCCATAAAGATGGTCGGTAGTTGAGGTCGTAGGAGACAATGACTCCATTACGCCGGGCGGCTTCCGTTGCCTCGATCACAACATCGGCAGTGCTTTCGCTAAGGGCAGCAAAGATGCCTCCCGTATGGAACCATCGCGCACCCGATTTTCCAAAGATGGCTTCCCAGTCAAAATCACCAGGCTTGATTTGCGAAGCTGCGGTATTTCCCCTGTCGGATATTCCGACCGCACCCCGCACTCCGAAACCTCGTTCGGTGAAGTTGATTCCATTCCGGACGGATCTGCCGATACCGTCGTAGGGAACCCATTTCAGCATCGTGGGGTCAACCCCTCCCTGAAGGATGAGATCCTCGACAAGTCGACCAGCATCGTTGTCAGCGAATGCGCTCAAGATAGCCGTGCGCAGTCCGAAACATCGGCGTAGACCGCGGGCGACATTGTACTCGCCTCCACCCTCCCAAACACGGAAGGTACGGGTTGTTTTGATGCGCCCCTCGCCGGGATCAAGGCGGAGCATCACCTCCCCGAGGGAGATTTCATCATAATGACATTGATCAGCGGGGCGGATGGTGAGGATGGGCATCTTTTTCGGTTTCTAGTTGTGTTATTGTAAGTAAAACAATGGGTCTTAGTCCTTGATTGGAAACCCGAAATAATTTCGAGCATTCCGGTAGCAGATATCCTCGACCATAGCTCCGGTCAGACAGTCGTCTTCGGGGATCCTGCCTCTCTCGATATCGGAACCGAGAATATTACATAGTAGCCTACGGAAATATTCATGCCGCGTGTAGGAAAGGAACGAGCGACTGTCCGTCAACATTCCAACAAAACGGCTGAGGAGGCCTATTTGCGAAAGGGCCTCGATCTGGCGAGTCATCCCGTCGAGCTGGTCAAGGAACCACCAGCCGCTACCAAACTGGACTTTCCCTGGGGTCACGCCATCTTGAAAGTTCCCCGCCATGGAAGCATAGACCTCGTTGTCGCGTGGATTGAGGTTATACAGAATGGTCTTCGGAAGCATCCCAGCGGCATCAAGTCGATCAAGATGACGGGAGAGTCCAGCCGCCATCGGAAGGTCGCCGATCGAGTCAAATCCGGTGTCGGGTCCCAGTTTCTGGAACATCCGGGAGTTGTTGTTGCGCATCGCTCCAGCATGTATCTGCATGGTCCATCCCTTGGCAGCATCGCGGCATGCGAGCTCATGGAGCATGAAGGACTGAAATTTCCGAGCTTCCTCCGGAGAAGCTACGTTTCCTGAACGTGCCGACTCAAAGAGTGCTTCGGCATGGTCCATGGAGCACGCATCCACGGGAACGGTTTCCACGCCGCGATCAGAGAGGAGGCAGCCGTGATCTCCAAAGAAATCGTGCCGTTCGCGCAGGGCACCGAGGAAGGAGTCCAAGCCTCCAACACTTCGGCCGACAGCGGTTTCTAGGCGGCGGATCCACGGCAGAAAAGTCGTTGGGCGGTCAATCATCCAAGCCTTGTCGGGACGCCATGTAGGAAGAACCAATGTGGTGATTGAGGAGTCCTTGGCGATAGCGCGGTGATGCTCAAGAGTATCGACTGGATCATCGGTGGTACAGACGACACGGACATCGAACTTTTCCAGCAGTCCCCTTGCAGAGAACTCAGGCGCAGCAATCACTCTGTTGGAGGCGGCGTAGATCTCGTCCGCCGTTTCGGGACTAAGCAGAGTGTCGATCCCAAAGGCTCTGGAAAGATCCAGATGACACCAGTGATAGAGGGGATTGCGCAGGGTCTGCGGAAGTATCCATGCGAATTTGCGGAACTTTTCCTCATCAGAAGCCGTCCCAGTACAAAACTCTTCGGCTACCCCCGCAGCTCTCATGGCTCGCCATTTGTAATGGTCCCCCGCAAGCCAGATCTGCGTGATGTTTTCCCAGCGCCGGTCAACTGAGATCTCAGCCGCATCGAGATGACAGTGGTAGTCGATGAGTGGTTGGTTCTTCGCAAAGTTGTGGTAGAGCCGCCTTGCCGCCTGCGAGTCGAGCAGGAAGTCGTCGTTAATGAAGGGGCGCCGAGCAGCTTCAGGGATCATGACTAGGTTTGATGTTTGCGCCTTCTTCGAGGCGGCTTGTTGTCTAGAGTCTTCGCCATGAATCAATAATCAGAGGTTGGTGATCGGCTTATGCCTGGGCACGAGAACCTTCATCATGCACCATGCTGTGAGGTAGCTCAAGGCACAGATGGTAAACATGATGAAGTAAGCATGTTGGGGATTGTCTTTGAAAGCATCGGTCAGGGTGCCCGAAAGCTTGAGAATGATCACCCCTCCGAGACCGCCGGCCATCGCTCCTATGCCCGTGACAGAGCCAACCGCTTTTTTTGGAAACATGTCTGACACTGTGGTGAACAGGTTTGCCGACCATGCCTGATGTGCCGCCGCGCCGATGCAGATAATGGCTACAGCAAAGGTCGAGGCAAGGAGACCGAACTGGTTCACGTTCGCAAAATACTGGGTGCTTAAGACAGTTAGAGGTAACAGTGCGATGAGAAACATGGCCGTCATTCGCGCTCGGTAGGCGTGCATGCCTCTCTTCATCAGCGTCATAGGAATGCTTCCACCGTAGATGCTTCCGATGATTGCCACCCCGTATACTATGAAAGTGGGCAGCATAATCTCGTGCTTGGTCATTCCAAACTGTTTTTTCAGATAATCGGGCAGCCAGAAAAGATAAAACCACCAGATGCCGTCCGTTAAAAACTTACCGGAGCAGAACGCCCAAGTTTGCGGGTAGCCGAGAACTCCCGGTCTGCCAGGGGCCCCATAGGGGTTGTGAAGGAGAACGGATGGCCTTGCTGCAAGGATAAGAATTGAGACCAACGTGCCGATACCAGGCAGCAAGTTCAGCAGGGTCAGCCAGCCCGACTTGCCAAGGTCGTGCCAGCGGCGAGCCTGAGCGGCAATATTCACCCACAGTGCAATCGCCGCGGTGGTTGCATAGAGTGCACAGGCGCCGTTGTGGCTCAGACTCGGGAACATCGTCGAGATGAGATAGATGAAGAGGCACAGAAAGATGGTCATCACGGTAAGCCCCACAAAGGCCGCACGAGGCATTCGGCCGGAGAAGGAAAAAAGGGTAAATGAAATCTTCGTGTCCGATTTATCCTCCAGTTGTTCCTGAGGCTTGGTTTCGTCGTGATCGCTGTGAATGTAGTCGAACTCTTCCTTCGAAAGGCGCTTTTGCTCTGCGGGAGGTGTGTAGAGCCAGAACCAGAAAATCAGCCAGAAGAAGCCAACGACTCCGGTCAGGATGAAGGCCATCTTCCATCCCAGTTGGTCGCCGTAGTGAATGAGGCACCAAGGCACGAAGAGTGCGGCGATCATTGCGCCGACGTTGGTGCCAGAGTTGAAAATGCCGGTGGCGAGCGCACGTTCTCTTTTCGGAAACCATTCGGCCACGGTTTTGATTGAGGCCGGAAAATTGCCAGCCTCTCCGATGCCGAAGAGACTTCGGACGATCATGTGAGCCACGGCAAGACTTCCCACGAAGGCGTTGGCGATCCCGAAAATGGACCAAGTGATCAAAGAGAGGGCCAATCCCATCTTGGTGCCAATCTTGTCGATGATCCAGCCAGCGAGAATCGTCATCCCAGCGTAGAACGCCGTGAAAAATGCGGTTACATTGGCATAATCCGAGTTCGTCCAACCGAAGCCCCCATGATCCAGCGGGGTACAGTAGAACTCCTTGAGGTAGCTGATGACCTGTCGGTCAAGGTAATTGAAGGTTGTTGAGAAAAACAACAGACCGCAAATGATCCACCGGTAACGGGTCATACCGGAGGGCCTGGATAAATTCTGAGGGGGCATTGGGGGGTCAATTTAAACCTGCGCTCCTTCGGATGTCGATACTTGCAAAACAGACACACGACTATATCTACCCGAGAGAGTTAGGGGTGGAGCCGGAATATGTGCGCCCCTTCCAGATTACTCCTTTTGTCCCGCAGAGGCGCCAGCTGTTGAGAGCAATGATTAGTGCCAGCGCCACACCGAAGGGATGGGCTACGAGGCTCAACCATGAGGTTCTGAAGCGCAGGGTAAGAAGGAGGCGCAGTGTGAATATGAGAAGTATTGCGATAAGGGCAGGGGATGCGTTGATCCGCGTCACACCCAAAGCCAGAAACGGAAAGAGAAAAAGACCGGCGCTCAGTAAAATGAACAGAAAAAAGCGGGCATTTGATTCTTCGAAGACGGGACGAAGATTCTTTGAGAACCCCTCCCAGAGTTCCATGAAGTTAAGATACATCCGGCAGCGGAGCAGAACACCACCGTCGGCATTTAGGAGGCGCATTCCTTCGCCTGTCCGGGCTGCAATCCGGCGGCCGAAAGCGACGTCTTCGACGAGATGGTTCTTCAAAGCTTCGTGCCCCCCGACTGCTTCATAGGCCTCTTTGCGGAAGAGGAGAAACTGACCATTGGCAATAGCTATGGAGGCCAGAAATGTGGGAGGAATCCGCCAGCGCCTCACCAGACAGGGGCGCGCCTGTAAATAGTGGAGTGTGGGGAGGGAGAGACAGGACATGAAAAGCAAGTAACCGATGGGGATCACAATTTTTTCCGACCAAGTAAGGGTGGCCTGCTTAGGCCAGAGGGAGAGGAGATCGGCTCGTTCCGATAGTGCATGTGCTAGGGCTGTCCGTGCACAGTCCGGGGAATGAACAGTGTCGGCATCCGTAAAAAGCAGGTGACCGCTCTGAGGATTGGCGGCGAGCGAGAGCTGATGGCATGCCCAATTTTTCCCCACCCATCCCTCGGGTAGTTCCTTGCCTCGGAGCAGTCGTAATGGAGAGGCTGGGTTTTCCGAAAAACCGATCTCCATGGCGATCTGGGCCGTTCTGTCGCTCGAACGGTCGTCAAGAAGGATGATCTCCCTGACTGGCGGATGCTGTGCGATGAGTGAGAGCAGACACTCTCGGATGCGGATCTCCTCATTGCGTGCTGGAACAAGAATAGAGAGATCCTGTGTTGACTCCGAGTCGCAGGCAGCGGACTTCAGGCGCCGGAGCAGCATCATATTGACGACGCTTTGTATAAGGCACAGCCCCAGCAGCGGGATAACCGCCAGTTTTATTCCTCCAACCAGCAGAAAGCCGACAAACTCCTGCAGGTAGCTCACTCAGGAGGAAGTGGGCAAACCCTATTCGTTGGAAGAATCAGTCTTCGCTTTCTTGGAAGGGGAAGATTCCGCAGGCTCCGGAACTTTTTTCACCTTCTTGTGGGTGGGGGAAGGAGACGATGCAGGAGAAGGAGATGGTTCCTCAGTCGCAGCGGGTCTCTTTTTCTTTCTGTGGGATGGGGACGGTGAAACGGATGGGGTGGACTGGGCGGAGGGATCAAGTGATGGAGGAGGATTGACCGGGATGGTTGGTTCCACTCGTACTTGCTCGAGACGACGGAGATAAGCGGCGTGCATGGTGTCGATCCAGTCGGAGAGGGTCGGATCTATATTTTTCATCCTCTTGGCGAGAAGATCGTAATACTTTCTTAGTGCTTGTCGTTTCGCTTCTTCGCTTTTTGCCTTGTCGCTCTTTTCCCAGAGAGAAGCCAATTCGTCCTCTTTGTCGGCCTTCACTTTGACGCTGTAATAGCGAGCCTTTTGTTCCTGCCGCTGCTTTTCCTCGTTGCCTGCCGAATTAATAGGCGAAGGCTGCTCGGGTTCGATTGCTGGGGGTATCAGGGAGTTTGGATCGCTGGGGGGTGGATTTTGACCGGGTGAACCCATGCCGGAGTCGGGTCCGGGAGCAGCTGGCTCTGGCGTGGAGGGCGAGTTTGTGGAGGAGGGAGGTGGTGGTTGGACAGATGGCTGCTGGGGCGTTGCGCTTCCCTGGCCGGCGGGAGCGAAGAGAGATGGTGCAGGTGCGGTGGAAGGAGTCGGATTATCCTGAAGTTGGAGGGGGGCCGCGGGTGACGCAGAGTTGGACTGAACCTTATCCTGAGCTAAAGCAGGGAGAACGGGAATTCCGCATAGGGAAACAAAAATGCAGGACAGTAATCGGAATTTCATTGGATGGAGTGATGCTGTGCGGTAGGGCGTTAAACAACGCAACCTTGCCAAGAAACCAAAAAAGCGCGGTGATGGCAAGCTGTGCCGAAAGACGGCGTAATTGAATGAGCTCGAACGGCAAATCAAAACCGGACACAACCCTCTTCTCTCAAACACCGGTTGAGGCCGCCGAATGCTACCGGATGGAGCAAGATTTCGTCTGGATAGATTCTTCCTCCGAGGAGGGGAAAGGAATTTCCCTGCTGGCCTCTAGGCCAGATCTAATCCTTGAGGGAGGGGCTTCAGAATGGCATCTTCTGGAAAGGGAATTGAAGATTCGAAAGCGTCATTCGCCCGATCTTGGAACACCCGATGGCGCTGCAGTAGGTTATTTTCGTTTTGACGGTTCCTTCCGATTTGGATTTTACGATAAGCCTTTTCTCCATGGTCCGAGTGGATGGATTGGGAATCAACCGTTAATGGCGGAGAAAACCCCCGGTACCGACTCCGCCGCTCGTCCGTTTTCTTTGCCCGTTTTTCATCCCGAAATGGACCGTGCCGACTACCTCCGCATTGTCCGTCGAGCCCGGGAATATGTGGCGGCAGGCGATGTCTATCAGGTGTGTCTGGCACACCGTTTTTCGGCCGACTTCCAAGAAGACCCTTGGCCGTTATATCTTGCTCTCCGAGAGACTTCTCCGGCACCGCATGCCGCCTTTCTTAAGCTGGGTGACGAGACGGTTCTTTCAAGTTCGCCGGAGTGTTTTCTGAAAATGAGCGGACGTCGGATCAGCACCCGCCCCATCAAAGGAACACGCCCTCGGAGACGTGATCCCTGGGAGGATGAGTATCAAGCCTTTGAGTTGAAAACATCGCCGAAGGAAATAGCAGAACTGGTGATGATAACTGACTTGGAGCGCAACGATCTCGGAAGGGTCTGTGAATACGGAAGCATAACAGCATCGGAGTTGCTGCGACTCGAACGCCATGCGCAGGTTTTCCACTTGGTTTCCACTGTGGAAGGGGAACTCAGACAGGATGTTTCCCAAGTCGCAGCACTTGCCGCATGTTTTCCGGGCGGATCAATTTCAGGAGCACCAAAAAAGCGCGCGCTGGAAATCATAGGGGAGCTGGAGACTTCGCGACGCGGACTCTTTACCGGTGCGATCGGCTATTTCGGCTACAATGGGGAAAGCCAGTTCAACATTGCAATCCGGACAGTGATTGTCAGTGGCGGAAAGGCCACGTTCCATGTCGGCGCCGGGATTACTGCCGGTTCCATTCCTGAAATGGAATGGGAAGAAACCCTCCACAAGGCGGCCGGCATATTGCAGGCGGCCCGTGGAGGGAAAGTCTTCCGAGGTTCTGCCGACTAACGGTAGTCCTGACGAGGACCGCGGTCCTCGTAACCGCCGCGGTCAGAACGTCCGCCGCCGCGGTATCCACCACCACCACCGCCGCCGCCGCGGTATCCACCGCCGCCGCCGCCGCCGCCGCGGTATCCACCGCCACCGCCGCCGCCATATCCTCCACCACCACCGCCTCCTCCGCCTCCGCGG
>Ga0007854_10000273_pt1 | contig 35062 bp, 32 predicted proteins | sample CryBogCBH12Aug08_FD_60382 | JGI IMG/M metagenome (GOLD analysis project Ga0007854, IMG submission 60382) | Freshwater microbial communities from Crystal Bog, Wisconsin, USA - CBH12Aug08 | ecosystem: Environmental > Aquatic > Freshwater > Lake | place: Crystal Bog, Wisconsin, USA | collected... | reverse complement strand
AAGTATGCAGCAAACTTCCCTTCTACCAAGTGAACTGCTGCAAGAGTAAAAGAGCGCAAGCTGCTGCGAATGATGCGCGGGTGCTTATGACGAAGAAGATGAGAAAGAACAAGAGCATCAATATCGGGGAGACTTGCAGTACGCAAAAGATTTCACGAGCTACCCATTATCGGTATTTGGGGTTATAGCTATTTAGTTATGATAAAATACATTATAGGTATTAAAATTGAAAAGAGTTAGGGTGACTTACATTTATGTTGTAAGCCACTGTAATTCTATATTTTCAGTCTTGTTGACGGATTTTCATTTATGTTGTTATGCTGAATTATAAAAGAAGACGAAATAAACGCACAATAGGATGGTTTCCAATGGGGATCACCCGTGTGAAAAACATGAGGCTTGATCCGAGATCGATTAAGTACTCGAAATAGGTTGTCAGACTAATTCATTAAAAAGGATCGCTCATCGGAGGACTTTGTGGTGCGTGGCAGGTGAACCAGAACCGAGAGTTCGTGGTCAGACAGTGCAAACAGTTCTGAATAGGTGTGACCACTGTTCTTGAATCGGTGAACATAGTTTTTTTTAGCTTCAGCTGGTGAATACCGGAACTGCGATGGACTTCTCGTTGGGAACACTCCGTCATAGGTGTTTGAGAATACGTCGTATTTATAAAATAATCAAGGCTTTTTTTACCATTGCATACCTCCAGTTTTTGGCTCTAAGGTACTGTTTATGATGCTTACAAATCCGGCCTGCGGGGGGGCACACTTTACTCCGGTGTGCTCACGATCAATCAATGACTGGGGTATCGATACCTCTACGGCATAAGGCGAGATGATTTTTAACATTTTCGTTACTCTAGCACAATTTGAGCACCTGTTAATTCAGGAACGGACACTGGAAGGCCTGATAGCAGGATGGCGAGAGTAAAAAAGGGTTGAAATCCGAAGATTTCGAAGGATAATCCGCAAGTGCAGATGGCCAAAAAAATGAGCAAGAACATGAGCATCAGCATCAGTATCGGAGAGATATGCAGTAGACTTCAGATTTCACGAGCGACATATTATCGATACCATGAAATTACCTGACCTTAACACAGTAGAGGTCAGAAGTTCGAATCTTCTTCCGCAAAAATCAACAAAATATAATCATGTAAAATAATGACTTACAAGATATTTTCTTTTCCTCGAAAAGCCCTTCCATAAGGAGTGTTTTACGTTTTTTTGTGATTATTTACGCTTTTTTTGTTGCCAAGTAGTTTACTTACACGGCCTCACCTCCCATGTGATACAGTTTTACGAGTCGAGTTCCTATGCAAAAAAAACAACTCGTCACGCAAGTGGCCTGAACAAAATTAGTTAATCAATTTTGCAGTCCTACGACTGAGGATTACTTCAAGGTGGCTATATTGATGAAAAGCAAATTATGACTTCAAATGATTTCAAACGATCTGTATGAACGGCATAATTCAAAACTTCTCACGTGTGTTATGCCTTGGAAGGCATTCTATATGGATGAATATCAAGGGCAAATTGTTGCACTTCCATGTTGTCTGAGCTGGATTCGTCGTAACTTTGGAAGAATTGGTTCAGCCAGACTGCAGGATCTTTGGAATAGCCCGGAAGCGCAAAATATACGAAGGCTCCTTTCATCTGGTCGTCAAAATGAGGTCTGTCAGCCTAATTGCCCATATTTTATTTCAGGAGATTATGGAGAGGGGAAGCTTCGTATTATTGATGGCCCATCGGAGTTCGTTGCAAACCAAGAATTGAATCTCCAAGAAATACGGGAAAGACGAACTATACTACGATCTCAACCGATGCTTCTGAAGGTAGTACCGACTCTACGATGCAACCTCAGATGTACTATGTGTTTTCAAAAGCATACGAAGTCTGCTGATATAACTCAGGGTTGTTGGAAAGAAATTGAACAATTGCTCCCATATGCCAGAGAAATTATTTTCCAGGGAGGAGAGGTAACTATCCATCAACACCTGAGCGATTTTTTGGAATCAGAATTACTGCATAATCTGCCACAGCTACGAATTAGTTTAATTACAAATGGGACAATGCTCGATATTGCTCTATTGCAGAAACTCAGTCGAGTTAAGATTAATTCAATAATTGTTTCGCTCAATGCAGCTACTAAAGAAACATATGCTCACATTACCGGCAAAGATATATTCGATAGTGTTTTACAGAACTTGTACAAATTGATTGAATTATCATCAAAACATCCTCTTGGAAGTTTTGAAATATTTCTGAGCTTTGTTGTGATGCGTTCTAATTATAGAGAACTCCCAGTTTTTCTCCGCCTCGCACATCAACTTGGCTTGGAGGTTAAACTGCTGGAAGTTATTGGTAACCGCAATGGGGAGGATATCTTTGTTCGAAGTGACAGACATTTGGAACTGCAAAAGGTACTGGAAGAAGCGGCCTCTATTACCTGTGGCGAGACCAGAGTCCAGGTCGAACGTATTCATGATATTTTAAGGGTTAATCAAATTGCTTTTTAAAGGTTTTCTATCATATGCAGACATCACAACACAGCATATCAGCGGTATTGCCAGATACTCAGCCATCCGTCATACGGGAGATCCTTCTGTTTACACGAATGCATCAATGGCACCCAGGTAAAGTCCCACCCCTGTTGGGTTTTGTGCTTTCTCTGTATTTAGCCGTGCCCTTACCGCATCGGGATATAAGCTGGACTGTTACCGCGTATGTTCTCTGCTGTCTGTATCTTGGCATAGGCTATATGCTGAACAATCTTGCGGATCAAATCCAGGATAGCGTTGTGCAGAAGAAGATTGGGCTTGAGGGAAGATCGACAAGGTTAAAATGGGCTCTTGTTCTTTGCTGTGTGCTGCTTGCCAGCGTTATCGGTATCACTGTGATGCCTTTTGCCGCTGTGGTTGCCATGGGCGCTTGCTACCTGTTGGCCTGGGGGTATTCGTTTCCTCCTCGCCTGAAAGAAGGGGTGGTTCTTGGCCCTTTTGTGGCAGCCTTCGCTCAACTATCGGCACCAGCGTGTACCTTGGCCATTGCCTGGGGCTCCTTGCCTACGCCGTCAAAAGCATATCTCGCAGTTCTGTTTCTGTACGGGATGAGAATGATCATGGTCCATCAGTTTATGGATCATGACAACGATGTAGCGACGGGAATCAGAACCACTTCCACCGTCCTTGGAATAGCTATGACCCGTAAGCTGATACAGATGATATTTGCTTTGGAACTTGTTGCCACATTGATTCTCGTCATCCTCCTGCTGGGCGCTGGACTCCATGCGGGGCTGTTGGTTCTTTTTCTTTGGTCCATTTTCGTGCTGGTTATCTACCTTCGCAGAGGTGGTCGCTTGCAGTTGGACAGCTATCGCTATATTCCTTTGGCAGACCTTCATGAGTCGTTAATACCGATCATAATCGCCGCAAGTTTGATCATGCGCGACGGGGTTGCGCAGATTGGCAACATGTTGCTGCTGTTGGTTCTGTTTGGCAGACGCCATTTTGAAAGACTCGTGTTGCCATTACTGGGAGAAAGTACGAGATGAGACCATACCCAGATACCTTTTTGGACTACCTTCCCCCCCCTACCATGGGTATGATGGCTTACCGCGAAAAATTGGAGATCTCGTACCAGATTGGACAGGCACAAGTCCCTCCGATTTACGCGTTGTTAAAGGTCACTGACCGCTGTAACTCGCAATGCGCCTACTGTGGGCACGCGGGCAGCGCTGTGAAAGCTGATATTCCGACGCACCTTATGAAGAGTGTCCTGGAACAGATTGCCGCGTCGGGGGCAACTTCAGTTAATTTCTCCGGGGGGGAGCCGCTGATGAGGGATGATCTTCCAGAACTCGTGGCTTTTTCGAGAAGCCTCGGGCTGTTCCCTGTCTTGCTGACCAACGGGTTGTTGCTTGAGAAACGAAGAGCAGAGTTACTGGAAAGCGGTGTTGGCATGGTGATCGTCAGCATGGACAGCATAGTGGCTGACTCTTTTTCTGCCAACCGGGGTGTAGGACTTGCGCCCATACTCGTGGGGATCGAAAGCCTGCTGACGTGGCCGGAGAATGTCAGGCCTGTGCTGACGGTGACCTCTGTGATGACCTGCCATAATATTTTCCATTTAACTCAACTGGTCGAGTATTGTGCCGACCGTGGCATCGGGGTTCAGTTCACCCCCTATCACCACAACGGTCGCTGGGAAGACGACCAACTTTCGCCTCGGGACCAATTGACTTACCATCAAGCGATTAATGGATTGCGCGAGATAAAAAGGGCGGACGGTGGAATAGTGAATTCTGACTCTTACCTTGCTCACTGTTTTGAGTTCAACTCGAAGGAAAGAAGAGTTCCTGTCGATTATCGATGCTACTGTGGCTACACTACTCTGTTTATTGATTCAGATCTCAATATTCGCTCCTGCTGGTCGCATGGACTTCCGGTCGCGGGGAATTTGCAAGAGGAGAGGTTGGAGGAGATTCTTAAAGATTCCCGAATGCGCTCTCTGCGAAAAAGAATCAAGGAATTGCGATGCGAGAGATGCTGGCTGCTCTGCACCGCAGAAATTTCGTTAAGGTTTCAATGAGTCCTGAAAATCTAAAATTTCTCACACTGAATATCACAGAGGCGTGTGACGCAGCCTGCTGTTACTGCAACTGGTGGCGTAGCAAGGGGAATCACGAGCCTCTTGATTCCCTTTGTCAAGCTATAACACAAGCTGATACACTGGGTGCCAGAGCGGTTCGACTATCAGGTGGAGAGCCCCTCCTACACCCGGACATAGCTGAAATAGTTGGCGTGATACGGAAAAAAGGGATGATATCGATGGTATGCACGTCAGCAAGCTGTAGCAGCCTTCGCCTTTTTGAGATGGTCGATGCAGGGATAGACATCGTCTCTGTTTCGCTTGATACACTTGACGCTGGTGCCTTCAAAACCATCCGTGGCTACGATATACAACCAGTCCTTGAGAACCTCCATCAACTCATCCGGTATCGGGGGATCGGTGGTTTTGAGATTGTACTCAGTGTGGTGTTATCGCCTCTGTCACTTCCATTCCTTTCTGATGTGTTGAGTTTCGCAGAAGACCATGATCTCGTCTTAAGTATCACTCCTTGTCACCTTAATTATTCTGTTAAAAAGTCGGTCGGGGATGGACTTGATTTTACCACCGGGGATATTGAGATGTTGCGTAAAGGGGTTCAATTGGTGCAATGTGCTGCTGCCACTGGAATTCGCATTATTAATTCTGATCACTACCTTGAGGGCATTGTCGATTTTTGCAGCAGTGGTAAGATTCCCGCCGGACATTGTTGCCGAGCGGGCGAGGAGACCGCAATCAGGGAGGTCGGGGGTGCCGTAAAATTATGCCACATGTTGTGGAGGCTTCCCGACAGGGATCTGACTTTAGCGTGGCGTTCTTCTCATGCTTCGAAGCAGAGAGAACAAATGTTTAAGCTGGAGTGCCCTGGTTGCTGGCTGTCATGCCATGCAGACTTACGCCGGCCTGTACAGCACCGTTATGGACGCCCTGAGATCTGGGATATTTTATGAATAAGCGAGTGCGCATTGAGGTTGATCGGAGGCATAGGCTCGAAACTGATCGTGCGATCCGCCTGTCGGAATGGTCTCGCGGGGAAAGGCCAGGTCCCTTTAAACTCATGTACTTCCCTACGAACGCCTGTAACCTCAATTGTGCCATATGTTGGCAGCGCAAGGGGGTGCATGACTATTCCGAGTTGTCGCAGGAGCGCCAAAAGGCTCTGATTGTTGAGGCAATCGCACTTGGTGTTCGTGAATTGGTGATTGGAGGTGGAGGAGAGCCTCTCGTCAGGTGGAAGCATTTAAGGCCACTTTTCGAGCAGGCGCGGAACTGGGGACTCTATGGCATGCTCTTCACCAACGGAACTCTTATCTCGGAAGATGTGGCTGCCTCGTTAGTGGAAATGGAGTGGAACAAGGTGCTTATCAGCTTGGACGGGTTACGGGGCGTCAATGATATGGTACGTGAAACAGGTTCCTTTAAACGTATCTTTAAAGGGTTGGAGTGCCTTCTCGCCGCTCGTGGAGGGGCGTCTTTGCCAATCATTGGTATCGGTTGTGTTATGACGCGCCAAGGTGCCGAAGAGCTTCCTGATTTTGTGCGTCTACTGGCAAATAGCGGGTGTGATCAGCTCAACCTGATTCGTTTGGTGGTCCACCTTGACGAGCAGCGTCACTTCTCAGTAAAGAACTCCAAGATCGCTGACTTTCAGCGGTCAGTTCGTGAGGCCCGTGAGATTGCTCACACTGCAGGAATGGTTACGAATCTGGAGGAATATCTGGATGAAGCGACTCTTTCTCAGACGGAATCTTTTGATAGCGTGCTTCTAAGCGAGCGCACATTAGGCGCGGATGGGAATTCCTTCTGGGGTGCACTCTGCTTCGAGCCATTTTCGAATCTGGTAATTCACGCCAACGGAATGGTTGGACCTTGCTGTATGTGCGGCGACGCACCAGTGGCATCGATTGTATCGAGAACGCTTTCCGATGTGTGGTTTGGCGATGAGTTTGACCGGCTAAGGCAAGGAGTTCTCGATCGGCGCCCTGAACCATATTGTCGCATCTGTGACGTTAACGTTTTTGCTGAAAACCAGCGACTTCGTACTTTTGGCAGGGAAAAGAAAGTAAATGATTCAGAGATAGTGACACCTCAGAAAGCAAACCTCAATGAAGAATAAGCTATATTTTGTTGCTTTGATTAATCTCTTCGGGTTGCATTCCCCACCGTTGGCGATGAAGTTTGTTTAGCTTTTTCTAAAAACAGATACCCCGCTGCTTGCGGCGGGTAGCTTCGTTATGGTTGTATAGCCAAGTGGAAGAGCCTTTTAAAAAGAACTGATATGAATGAGGCCAAACTATCTTGCGTGATGCCGTGGAAGGCATTTTATATGGACGAACGAGACGGTGTGATGAGCGCCATGCCATGTTGTGCCAACTGGATTAACCGAGACTACGGTAAAATTGATACCGGGGTTTCACTTGAAGAGTTGTGGAATGGTACAGGTGCACAACTGATTAGGCAGATATTGACGGATGGACGTGAGCATGAGATATGCGTGCCAGATTGCCCATGGTTAATTTCCGGGCGGTTTTCGGAACAGGCACTTCGTGTGATCCCTGGTCCAGCAGCATTTGAGGAAAATCAGCGTCTGAATAATAATGAGATTTTAGAACGGAAATTGGTACTTGCCTCGCGTCCGATGGCTATTCGCATCATTCCGACGCTACGATGCAATATAGACTGCCGCATGTGCTATCAGGACCATGATGCCGAACTGCCGCTGCCACAGTCCTTCATTGGCGAGGTAAGGCAACTGGGCCCCTACATCTACGATTACCAGCTCCATGGTGGTGAAGTTCTCATCTCACCCCATTTCAGGGAGTGGGTGAGCACCGAGTGGTTCGATGCTAACCCGCAGATGCTTCTCAGTTTGGTGACCAACGCTACAAGTATACCAAAGGGGAACCGGGATATCCTTGACCGAATCAGAATCAACTACATAACGGTTTCCATCAATGCCGCCACCCGCGAGACCTATCGTCACATCACCGGGGCTGATCTGTTCGATCGTGTAATGGAGAACATTGTTATGCTGAGGGAAATAGGGAGAAAGCACCAAAAGAGATCTTTCGAGGTATATCTGAGTTTTGTAATTATGCGCAGCAACTACCATGAGGTTCCGGCTTTTGTGGAACTGGCCAACCGACTTGATCTTCCCTTCCGACTTCTTACTGTAGTGGGGGATCGTAACAGGGAGTCAATTTTCAATGAGACGCAGATTATTGCAGATGTACTGGTTTCGGTGAATCAGGCGGGTAATCTGGTTAAGGAAAACTCGATGCAAGAATGGAGCCGAGTTAGGAATTCACTTGAAATGGAGCTTGACAGAATCCGATATTAATATTGGCGACTTAACATTTACAGGTTATTGGAATCAGGACATGCTATCGATACTACTGGTCTCACCGAAAACCATTGATCTGCAATTACCTTTGCCGCCTCTGGGACTGCACCATTTGGCCATTGCTCTAAAGAGAAGCAATATGGAGGTTGCTCTGTACGACCTGTCAATTCACGATGAATCGAAGATGTTGAAGGAGATCACTGCAGGGAGCTACGATATCATCGGAATGACCGTTTCTCATGTGGATATGAAGAGTAATCTGCAGGATTTGTGGTCGTATCGACAGGCGGGTGAACGTTCTGGCAAAAAAGTGCTTTTTGTTGCCGGAGGTCACTCCGCCACCTGCGATGCGGAGACGTGGCTGCAAACAGGAATGATCGATATTGTGTTTTCCGGGTTCGCTGAAGATAGCTTGGTACTTTTTTGCAAAATGTATTCGTTTAACCGAGCGCTGTATGGTGAATATGATGGAGCACGTATTGCTCTTGAAGGTTTGTATGGGGTCATCTATCTTGATCCAAACGGACGTTTGGTGCGAATTCCCAGTCAAAGTTTAACGCAGGAGGCGTTTAAAAAGTACTTCTATGATAACGTCGAAGATATCGACATTCCGTACGAAGATTATTGTGTCAATGAAGATACTTTTGGCAACAAGCTTACCGTTGTCTCTCTCTATACTTCAAGCCAATGTCAAGGTGGTTGTGGCTTCTGTGGCTCTCAGAACTTCATGAGTATTTCACAGCAAGGGTTTTCCAGAACCTATTGGCTCAGCGCGGAAGAGATCTTCAGGATCATGGTCAAAAGGTTGGCCAAAGTGGCACATCCATACATTCTTTTTCTGGATGATGATTTCATTATTGGGGGCAGGTGTGGAGTTGAACGCATCGAAGAACTTTGTCGACTCATTATAGAAAGCAAAAAGAGTGGTACTCTTCCGCCTGATTTAAAACTTTCCTGCCAGTCCAAAACTATGAATTTTATGGCTGATGGTATGGTAAACTGCAGCGTGATTGAATCAATGGCTCAAGCGGGATTCTTCAATGTTGGATTTGGAATTGAAACGTTTTCAGACCGGTTGCTTGCTTCAATCTTTGTCAACAAAAGAAATGCGAGCGTTTCTAAGTACCGAATGGTGCTGGATTCTTTTCTGGAATTCGATATTACTCCTACTATTTACCTGATATTAGGCATACCTGATAGCAGTGTGGATGAACTCGTCAATTCAATGTACATAGCACTATATTATATGTCACAAGGTGCCTTCGTCAGGCTCTCTCCTAAGATGTATGCATATCCTGGTTCACCTTTGATGAACGCTAACGTATTTGAGACTGTTTATAAATCATGGCATCATCCGAAGGCTGGCTTGATAAAGGGCGTATCTGATTACTATGTGCCTACGGACAGGCATATATACTACATGGTCAATAACCTATGGAATGCGAAGCAAACCGAAATCTCAAGGTTGCAGTGTATTTATCCGGTAATTGATTCAAAAAAGCACGATTACAGTAGACCGAAACAGTTGGAGGTTTGTGGAATTATGATTGCCGTTCTCAAGCTTCTTGGCTGTGAATCCGATATCAACAGATTTGATGAATTGATCTATAAGGTGCTACATGAGAATGCTTGAGCATAACTACAGCAAATTTTTTGCCCATCATCAGAGTTTTCCATTTAATTTAATAGTTTGTTTGATGACCGTTGAGCCATTTCACTGGGAGCAATTGTGAGTAAGCTTGTTGCACCTGATATCTTGCTGCTTCAACCTCCTTTGATTGGGCCCTACAACTTCTGGAAATCGGAGTGCCTGGGGATGGGGTATCTGGCCGCAGCACTGGAAGAACGTGGCTATCGAGTGCATATTATTGATGCCTTTCTTGAGGAGTTGGATGTACAGGATGTTGTTAAATTTATTCTGGAGGCGCCTCCCAGACTCTTGTTGGGAGTCTCGATGCTCTCGTACGAACTCTTTCGAAGTGGCGATACTATCGTGCGTCAACTGCGTGATCAGGGGTTTACTGCACATGTGACCATCGGCTCCTGGTTTCCTACTTTCTGGTACGAAACGATTATTGACGAAGGATGCCCAATTGACTCTGTAGTGCTTGCAGAGGGGGAGCGGACCATCTGCACCCTTGTGAACTACCTTGATGCAGGTCGGTGGATAAACGATTATTTTCTTTGTCGATCCGAGCGAGCAGGAGTGATGGTCTTGCGTCAGCGAGAGACCTTGGAGGAGTTGGATTTGCTCCCTCATCCTCGACGGGACTACCTTTCATACGTTCTTAAGGGATATCATCTGGCCACAAGTTACACTGCACGTGGCTGTGGACACAGCAACTGCACGTTCTGCTCTGTGCCAACCTTCTACCAGGGAGGCTCCAAGCACCGGATGCGATCGTCCGGAAAAGTGATCGAGGAGTTAGCAATGCTGGCTGCGCGGGGAGCAGACTTCCTTTTTTTTTGCGATGAGGATTTCATAGGACTCCCACCAGAAGGTCCAAGGCGGGCCCTTGATATATTCAGAGGGGCTGCCGAGCGAGACATCTCGCTACGTTATGCTTTCAACTGTACTGTGCGCAGCATTGAGGAGCAGCTTTTAAGGGAATTGTCCCGGCTCGGTTTGGCGGCGGTCTATATTGGTATAGAATCGAACCTTGACCGCATGCTGCATCTATTCGCGAAGGGTACTCGCAGCTCGACGTTGGACCGTTCCATCAGTATTCTCAAGGATTTGGGAATCAAATTGGTGCCGGGTTGGATCATGTTTGAGCGCGAAACCACGCTGGATGAGGTTGAGTCGCAACTGAAATTTCTAAATACCATCGGGGCATACCACGTCAATTATTTGAAAGCGTTGTATGTGATGAAGGATACCCGAATTGAGGCCGAATACGACAGCTACCTGTACAGGACTTACTACCACAATAAATACTTTTTCCAAGATCCGAATGTTGATTTGCTGGTGCGAATACTGACGACGGATTACCTCCCGGAAGTGATGCCATGCACGGTAAACATCTATCCTATTTGGCACAAACTCCTGGGAGGTAGTGGTACCAGCCTCCAGCAGCAGCGCTTCGAGTCGATCAACTTCCGCATGAGGGAGTTAAGTCTCGGATTTACCTCTGAAGTTATCTCTCGAATCCGGAGTCGCTCCCTGAACAGTCTCTCCCGAACCCTGACCGATCACGTGCAGTCTTGGCGGCAAGTCGGAGACGATATAGATAGCCTTGCAGCAAGTCTTAAAAATGATAGCAAGTATAAATAACCCTAACATCAAATATCGGAGGAGGAGAATCATGGCTACGAACCCTGGACCGAAAGCTTTTATTAGTTCTACAAGTGACCTTAGTGATCTTCGCTCCAGCTTGGAAAATTTCTTCGAATCGTATGGTTTTACGCCAGTCTTAAGCGGCCGTCCTGGTTTTGGAGAAAACCCCTATCACTCTCCTTATACTTCTTGTCTTGAAATTTTAGAAAGCTGCCAAATTGTCATCGGAATTATAGGAAGAAGATTTGGAAAAAAAATGTGCACTGGATGGGGAAAATATTCTTCTGAAATCAGTAATTGTTCTCCAACGCAAGCTGAAATAATACATGCTTTTAATAAGCGAAAGCGTCTCATAGTTTATGTTTTAGATGATGTCCTGTGTCACTACAAAATGTGGAAAAAGGGTTTGAGTGTTAAAGAGGTATCGGAATATGATGATTTTTTAGGGACAATGGAATTTATTGAATGCGTTATGACTTTAAGGACTGACAATAGACAACCATTATATATTATTCATTATACTAATGTACAATACATAATCAATGATCTCCGAATAAGACTTGCTACAGACTTGCAAATTATGTGGAGTCATTATGAAGCATCAGATTTTAAACAAACTGAAGCTTTGTTCAAGCTTACAATAGCAATGTTGAATCCGGCGCATATAAGTCAGATACAGAAACTTAAAGATGTACAGATGAGGGAATCTAATATAGGACGTCGGTTGAGTGAGACTGTGAAAAATAAAAAAGATCTTTCAGATAGAATCAATAGCTTTCAAATAAAAGTTGATGCTATACAGGAACATCGCCAAAAAAAATATATTAAGATACTTGAACCTATAACTGAAAAATTAAATGATCTTGATCGACTTGAGAAAGATTTAAAAGAACAATTTATAATACAAAATATTATACCTGTTTTAATGAGATTTGTAGTCACTAAAGGTGTCGTGTCACCCGATTTTGAGAACGCGGTTTACGTTTAATGACAAAATGGACACGAAAAAAATTCAGCAGTAACTTTAAGACTAGGGTGGTGCTTGAGGCTATTCAATGGGTAAGAACGCAGAATGAAATGGGTCAAGAATTTGGAGCACACTCCGTTCAAGTCAGCAAATGGAAGAAAGAGCTGCAAGAACAGGCATCGAGCTTGTTTGATGCCAAACGGGCTCCAAAACCAGTTGAACTGATTGCGGATCCATAAAAGCTCTATACAGAAATTGTCCGGTTTAAGGTCGAGTTGGATTGGAATGAAACTCCCCGCCGCAAGCAGCGGGGTATCTGTTTTTAGAAATACTAACTTTCGCCACAAATGGCGGGGAACTCAGCCCTGAGCGATTAAATTCCGCAAAGAGCCGAAAAACGAGTATGACATTATGTGCGGAATAGCAGGAGCCATAGTCTATGATCCGTGTCAGGCCAGACTGGATTCTTTTCTCTCTGTTGTGGATGCTTCGCAAATACGTGGCAAGGATTCATTCGGGATGCTCCGGTGGTCGCCGACCTCTGGGATTACCCGTTTCGCAGTTCTTGACTGTAAAGGCCGGGACTGGCTCGCTGAGATAGGTGCTCCGGCTACTGATGAGCAGACCATTTACATACACACCAGTCGTGCTGAGCCTACTACAGAATGGTGTCGGCGAAAGAGCAGTATAGATATTCCTCCCTTCGCCGATGAGGGTGTTGGTGTCGCTCATAACGGAATCATTGCTAATGACCGAGAGCTTATATCCAGGTATGGTCTTCAACCAGTGTCAGAAATTGATACAGCGGTGCTGCCACCTCTGATTGCAAAAATTGGTGTATGGTCTGCTGTAGCTAATATCCAGGGTGGGGCGGCATTGGCGATTGTTGATTCAAGGAGGAAGGTGCTCACACTTTGTAGAAATTTCATGCCTTTGATTATAGCGTGGCAGCCTGGAATAGTATGCTTCGCGAGCGAGGCCGGTTTTTTCCCTGATGCTACAAAGCCGTTTAAATCAAATCAACTCTGGGAGCTTCCGCCCTATACTGGTATAGAGTTGTCGGCAAAAGGATATCGTGGGCCAGTAAATTGGGGGGATGAACCTATATGGGAATCAGATGATGAAGGGTGGCTGCCGTTTCCCGCTCTGAATTGGAGGGAACGTGGATAACCGCTGTTTGATAATATGTTCTGGCGGGCTTGATAGCACGACTGTTGCAGCTCACGCACGATATGTAGAAAAACGAGATCCCATATTGCTCCATTTCCAATATGGATGCCGCGCAGAACCTAAGGAGATGGAAGCAGTCAGGAACATAGCTGCCGCCTTGGATTGTGAATGTATTTTTTCTGATCTGTCCTGGCTTAAAACACTTGGTGGCTCGCGGTTGACTGATCCGGACTCTCCGATTGCCGGACCGATTGAGGGAGCTGAATTTCCTTATGAGTGGGTACCTGCTCGTAATTTGGTGATGATCGCTCACGCAGCGGCCTACTGTGACGCCAATGGTATCGGGGAGATCTACATGGGGTTGAATCTTGAAGAGGGAGCAGTCTATCCTGACAATACCGTTGAATTTTACGAGCGTCTAAATATGGTGTTACCCCTTGCAACTCTCGTGCGACCTCGGATCAAGATGCCACTTGCCCGGATGATGAAATGGCAAATCGTGCAGTACGCGCACAACATAGGGGCGCCCGTTCACTTGTCTTGGAGTTGCTATTTGGCGGGGCCAACTCACTGTGGAAGTTGCGGGCCGTGCTATATGCGACGGACAGCTCATTCGATGGTCGGAATAATAGATTCGGTGGCATACGAAACGAACCACAGGGGGGGATGGTAAGATGATATCAAAGAATGAATTGATAGAATATTGGTTTCAGTCAAGTTTAAGCTGTGAAGATGCATACACTTATTTTCTTTTATTTCAAGAGTCGTTGTATTCCGAACTAAAATCTATGGAAATATATTCATTGATATATACTCTTTCTGTAGACAATTTGTTTGTAAATGACCTGATTATAAATACTGAATATTACTTGTATTTTCCTTTTCGGTTTACAGATACATTGATCGATTATTATTATGGCTGCGAAGATCGGCCACTGGATTACGTGCTCAAATCTAATCTTATTGCAAATAAAATAGAGTGTGGTAAATATCACTTTGTTTTACCAATTCTTGAAACTTTCACTAAACTTGAAGGGCAAAAAGATCGCTCTCTATTCTGTGATTTGGCGTCTAATATTTTGTCTGTGTTGACTTGGAAGCGGTTGATATGGACGAACGAAATTATCCATTATAACGATGGAAAGTCTTCTGCCTCTACTCACTTAACATGGCAACAAAGATGTTTTTTACATGCTGGAGTGCCAGAGCATAAAAAAGTGGATGATGTGTTGTTAAATTTTTTTTTATTCTCAGATTCAATGTATTGCATGCATTACGAAGACGATAGCCTGCGGTTTAAAGCGCAGGCACTATTTGACAATTACATAAAACCCCTTCCCGCGGTTGATGGTGGATTGATTGCCGAGTGCATTGCTGTACTGTATAGGAAGCCAACCCATAGAGAGATTCATTAACTATGGAAAAATCATTGGCAATCGCATTACCAACCTGCTCTAACAGGAATGAAGATATAAGGATTGGATACATTCTGGAAGCACTGGCGCTCCAATCGTCATCTGATTTCTACGACTCGCTTGAACTCTTTATTTGGGATGAAGGTGCTGTCCCAATAACCACTGATCGGTGGGTACAGTTAGCCTTGGAACTACTTGTCCGAAGGGGACACAAGCCAATATATATGCGCCGAGGTCCGTCGCGTGGAGTAGCTGTAGCTCGTAGGAGTCTTATAGATGCTATACCAGCAGCACATGATCGCATACTGTTTATCGATGATGACCTTATTCCCGCACCAGATTCGCTGAATGCACTATTAGCGGAAGCGTCACGGCTTAACACCTATGGTTTTTTACAAGGTTCTAAAGTGGAACTGGATGCCTCCAGGACATATTACAACGACATCAATAGTCTTACCGAAGAATCCACTGATGCGATCTTGAAACCTCTTTATTTTGGAGATGCAGCCTTCTTGTTAATAAAAAGAGATGCCTTAAGACATGTGAAATGGGACATAGTAACTCGATTTAGTGAGGAAGGACTCCCTGGAGAGGATGTTGCCATGACTTTGATGATCGCCGATCGGGAACCTTGCTTCGGGGTGCCAGCGGCCGTGGGATACCACATGTCGCTTGCAAAACCCAGGTGGCGCTGGGAAGTACCGAGTGATATCTTACAGTTTGAACTTTTGAAGGAGGTCGTTTCCGCTCAAACGCTGGAAAGGGCATTACCCCATCTGGCAAAGTACGTCGGTTTGGGGCGGAAGAGTGGAGACGAGGATGACGTGCCCCTTCACAGTAGCGGGAATGGAGGTTTTGCTCCATGAGCAATTTCTCTGTGCTCTTTTCGGTGGTTATTGCCTCCCATGGTCGTTCTGCACTGCTGGTGCAACTTCTTGAGTCTCTAATGTTGGCAGACATTGCGGAGGAAGGCGTTATTGAGATTCTGGTGGTCGACTCCTCCCCGACGGAGGAGGCAGCTATAATCCGGCAAGCTTGCGATCGGCTCGGTGCTGCATTTCTGGAAGGCCCGCACAGTGTCCGCTGCAAGCGGAACCTCGGTGCACGTACGGCACGTGGTATTTGGCTTCTTTTTATTGATTCAGATTGTCTGGCATCAATTGATATCTTCAGATCTTACCATAAAGCTTTTCAGAAAAATCCTGAGGTTCGGGTTGCGGCAGGCCCCACCATTTTCCAGGGAGAAGAGAACGCCTTCACCCGGCGGCTACAAAACTCATCACTGCTGCAACCCTTCCGACGACCATCCCAGGATGGGACGGTGCTATGGGCGACCACGAGCAACCTCTGCATTTATCGTGATGTCTTTTTTGAAGTTGGCGGATTTAAAGAAAATTTTCCCTTCAGAGTGGGAGGAGATGATACCGATTTTTGCCTTCGTGTGAGGGACATCGGATATCAGATAAAAACCGTTCCTGCAGCACTTTGTTTCCACTCTTGGAGTACTTGGAGCCACCCTGTTTTGGTCATTCGACGCTCTTTTCGCTGGGGATGGATGCATGCCTGCCTGTTACGCGAGCACCCTACGTACCGTCGCATCGATGCGCCGGGCCTTCCAGCACATTTTCTGGGATTGCTGGCACTTACCTTCGTAGCTCCTCTTCTGGGGCATTTCTTGGCCTTGTTGTTACCACTGGTATTTGTTGTTATCGCGGTCGTCCTGCACGCCCTCCTTGCAGCAGCGGCAGCTCCCGAGCTCAAATCGGAAGCCTTCTTGAGCGACCTTGTCCTCGCTGTAGTCGAACTACCCTTTGGATTCGGTCGTGCCGTAGGTTCTCTGTCTGCTGGTTCACTGTCAGGAGTCTTGTACCGGCTGGACGCTAACGATGCTGAAATGGATGCGGCCTTCCCTGAAATTGTCCGTTCCCTCTGGAGCGACCATATCGCGTTTCTATTAACCATCGTTTTGGCTGGCATTATCTTATGAAAGATGGACTTAGCATCGTCATACCTTCCCATGGACGGACGAATCTGATTGTAAAACTCCTCCAGAGCATCGTTGCTGATGCCGAAAGGGTAGCTTTTCCAGTCGAGATAATCCTTGTCGATGACACCCTGCCTCCTCAGAGCGATTTGATCGCACGGGCTGCTGCTGACCATAAGGCGAGGGTTCTTATCGGATGCCGCCATGTCGGAGAGAAGCGCAATCGCGGTTTGGACGCGGCACTTTATGACTTCGTGCTTTTTCTGGACTCCGATGTCAGTATCCGGCCCGGTACGCTGAACGCTCATTATCGAGTTCTGCACGATGCCCCGCAGGATGTAGCAGGGTGTCTGGGCAAGGTAGAATTTGTTGGAGAGAGGACTTATGCTTGGGAAGTGATCGAATCGATGCAGTTGACCCTCCCTTTTTCATATCCTGACGTTGCGGAAGAGGTCCCATGGGGCCCCACCGCTAACCTCTCTTTTCGACGAGGGGCTTTTTTGCTGGTTGGGGGGTTTGACACGACACTGCCACACTATGGCGGTGAAGACGTTGATATCGGATTGCGCTTGAGTAGCAAGGGATTCCGCATTATTACAGCCCCCAACGCAGTTGCTGAACACTCGATTGAGACTTGGAGCACCTGGAGACAAAACCTCAGCCGTCTCTGGAGTTTTGGGCTTGCGGACTATCATCTTTTGTTAAGGCATCCTCAGCGATCCTTCGTGGATTTCCCGACGGCTCCAATGTTGTGGTTGGGACAAGCCATGGTACTGGTGTTGCTCCTTTGTTTAAAGCGGATCAACGGTGAAGCGGCGGCTGGTATTTTGCTGGCATCAATAGCAGTCTATCCGGTTGTATACTCTGTATTTAAACAGAAAAATACGCAGTGTTCCCACTTTCACGTTCATTTGCTGGGGCCGCTCATATTTTGGACAATGGATGTAGCTAAATGCGGAGAAGCAGTAAGGCAGGGACGCCCTGCGCTTATATTCCGTCGTTTGAAGTTTCTTGACGATCTTATCGCCCAGGACTGGACTGAAATTGCGGCAAGTGCCTGGGGACTCACAGTATCTGTGATGGTGTTTCTATGCGTTTTTTTGCTGTTTCACTGATTGACCTTATTTGGACTTTCGCAGGAGCCGTCGTCCTTCAATTCATCTGTAACTGGAGTGGGTAATGATAGCGATCATAGAAATAACCCAACAGTGTAATCTAAGCTGTAGCCATTGTGGCATCGGCTCAAGGGGAGACGATCTCCCATTGCCAGAGTTACTTCAGGGAATGCTTACCCTCAAGGAACGGTTTGATGATTTCCGCTTCGTAGGCGGTGAACCTCTGCTGGCACCGGATCGTTTGGAGGCCGCCATTCAGCTGGTGAGCAGTTGGCACAAGCCATCTTCCATCACCACCAACGGCCTGCTTGTCAGAACATTGAAAGATCGTATCAAAAGATGGAACCTCCGTAGTGTTTGTCTTTCTATTGACGGAGTGGAACAGTCGCACGATTTCCAGCGTGGCAAAAAAGACGCGTACCGATCTGTCTGTGAGGCTGGTTACCTGTTATCAGAGATGGGAATTCGGGTTCAGGTTTCCATGTGTCTTACCAGGATAAACTACCGCGATGTGGAAGCTGTGTACCGGTTCTGTGAAGAGGTCGGGGCTGAATTTTTCCGGATTCAGCCGATGGTGCCTTTGCAGGATATCAACCAGAAAATCTTGCTTTCTCCTGGGGAGTTGCATGAAATTCTTGATATATGTGCCGGAATCAAGGGGAAGATAGAGATGCTTGTTCCTCGGAATCTATGCCTGTTGCCGAATACCGAGCAGTGCGTGGCAGGAAAAATGTGGATATATGTTTGCAGCGATGGTGTGGTCATGCCTTGCATTTACGCTCCCCTGCCTGTCGGATATTTGGGCAGAGACTCTGCAGACGTGCTGATTGAGCGCTCGCAATTTCTTTCTCCCGCGCAGGGCTGTTGCGATTGCGATCACTTCCTCTCTTGTCGAGGCGGTTGTCGCGGTGCAGCGTTAGGGCAATATAAGGATATTAATGCCCCTGATCCAAATTGTCTGATCGCCATCACAAAAGGGTATTATGAGCAATATTTAGCGAATCAACCTATCATGATTAAAGGATAAATGATGAAGTGTTTGTTCCTGTACTATAACCCGGCACCCTATAGTAAAGACTTACGCTACATGACGTCTGATGACGAGAGTTGGATGCGAATACAAGGGAGTTCCATTCATACCGGTCTGGCGTCTATAGCTGCGGTCGCTGCTGCGCATGGAGTTGAATGCAGAGTCTTCGATACGAGTTCCTTGCCCAAAAGGGAGATTGGTGAAGCGTTTCGTAAGGAATTAATTTCTTATGCACCAGACATTATTGGAATCACCGTGTTCACTCAGTACTGGAATACAATCAAGATGCTGCTCTCGGCGGCATTGACTGACTATCCTGTTAAACGACCGTTGACGATTGCTGGAGGACCGCATTCGACTGCCGCCCCAGAATCAGTCCTGTCCTCAAATTTTATCGACATCGCTGTAATTGGAGAGGGCGAAATACCTTTCGCAGGCATAATTGATGTTTTACGTGGCAATGGATCACTTTGCGAAGTTTCTGGAATAAGGTACAAGGATGGATGCGAAATCCGGAAAGGGGGAGTGCCCGTTTTCGTTTCTTCCCTCGACGAACTTCCTTTTCCTGACTGGAGTGTTTTTGTTTCTTCGTATCTGATTTCCCCTCCACCCCAAAGCCATCGACCATCTGTCGGGGTATTCAACTCTTCCAGGGGATGTCCTTATCGATGTCTGTTCTGCCAAAATGATAATTATAAAAATCTTTATAGCTCAGAGAGCACCTTTCACAGGGAGCTTTCTCCCACGCACTTGATTGATGAAATCGAGGACAAACTGCAGCGGTATGGTTTTTCACAAGTAGTTTTTCTCGACGAGACTTTTATTGTCAATCTGGACCGGTTGGAGCGTATTGCTGAGCTATATGTCAAAAGAATTAATCTTCCCTGTGTTGTTCAGACTCACCCTGACACTATCACCCATAAATCGATGAGCCTACTTGGAAAAATGGGCGTGGTTGAAATGAAGGTGGGAATAGAGTGTGGCAACGAGCGCTACAGGAAAGAGATATTGGGAAGGGATACGCCAAATCGCAGATTGATCGAAAGATGTAAGATTCCCAGAGAGTACGGCATATCAATCACCTCCAACAACATAATTGGTCTTCCATTCGAGACAAGAGACATGATTGTTGAGACAATCGAGCTCAATCAAATACTGCAGGTCGACCATTGCTGCGTAAATGTCTTTCAACCGTTGCCAGGAACCCGGCTTTACGATATATGTGTAGAAAACGATCTTTTCCTTGAAAACGATCATTGTAACTTGGGATACGGTGCTAACCGGACTGTCATCAAAACCTTGGTATCCCAAGAGGAACTGGACGAGCTAAAAGGTATGTTTCCTAATGTATGGTAGCTTATATCGCACTACATGAATATAAACTTGACAGCCCCAAAGAGGTTAACACCCAATATGCCGATTTATCGCCGCGACAAAATCGACATCACTATCATGATGGATTTTTCCGTCTGCAATTATCGTTGCTTTTATTGCTGTGCAGCAACAGCGGACAAGAAGGAGGAACCTCTATCTAAAATAGCTCCTTTCTATCTGGATTTCATAGACTCCTTTGATGCAACAGATAAATGCGTTCGTATCAACTCTTATGGTGAAATCACTCTTATGGAGGGCTTCTGGTCCTTTCTTTCTGAGGTAACAACACGAGCCAAGGTGACCATAGCGACTAACCTTACTTTCGATTTGGAGTTGCTATACCGCGCAGTGCCTGCCAAATCGATCCTTTTCCTGCTGACTACACTACATCCAGAGACGGAAGAGTCTTTTGAACAGTTCATCATCAAATACAAAGACCTCACAAGCCACGGTTACACTGTATTGGTTCATTACATCGTTGATGATGGTCGGCTCCTGCGTGCAATTGAGCACTGCCGCTACCTGAGTGCCGAAGGGATTTCTTTCTTCCTTTCGCCGATGCAGGGACATGTTCACGGCAGATTCTATCCTGAAGATCTTGCGTCCGACACAAAACGATTATTGACCGAAACACTTGAGGAACTTCATCCTCAGTTGTTGATTCGCTATCCCGACCTGGCCTTTACCGGATTATCGTGCAGTGCCGGATACGATACTTTTTGCATCAGAGGACGTGCAATCACACCCTGTATGAACAGCAACGAACTTCTTGGTTGGATAGATGGGGAGTTCGATATATTTCCACATCCCAGTCCCTGCCGGGCCTCTCATGCAAGGTCACAGTGCATGCCGGATATGTTTCTTTCTGACTGTCGTTGCTACTGTATGGGCAGGCACGACCTTGTGAACTCCACGGAAGCACTTGCACCTAATCTCGCACGTTATGCCAGTCTGTACGAGGCATCGATCCAACCGGCTCTGAAATCCCTGCATGGTCAAAATATAGAGTTGGTGCGCAGAAAACTGCTGTCAATTCCTGATAAAGTCGTTCTTGCGCTTTTTGGCCTTCCTTGGTATCCATATTTTCAGGCCGTCCGGGAGCGTGCTGAAGTTGAGGCGCTGGTTCTTCCAAGTGGGGGTAAGGGTGGCCGCGAAATCCCAATTCTGACGCCCACCGAATTTCTGGCGCAATGCAGAGTTGCTTCACCTCTCGTGCTCTTGTCAAGCATCTACCAAGCTAACGAGGCCAGATCCTTTATGGAAGTATTGCCTCCAGAATGGAAGCCGGTTCTTGTGGTATATGATTTTCCTGCTGAGTTGATTAAATGGAAAGGGGTAATATGATGACGAACACCAGCCTGAGTTCGCAATGGCAACAGGTACGCTTACCGTATCGATGTCCTAATGGCCCATCTCTGGTGGTATCTACCCAACTGTTGGACCATTGCGGGCAAGTGCACTACATGTTTGATTTCGAACGGCAATGTGGAATACGTATCAACATCGACCTCGCAGATTACGTTTCACGTGCGAGTGCAGGGTCATGGTGTCCTACAGGTGTTCTGCCGCTTGCGCTGCCTCGGCTGGAACAATGGGTGGCATTCTGTAAAGGTCCGCACTCCGTCACCCCGTTGACAAAGAATCTTTTCCTGGTGGGACAGCGTGCCTTTGATCGTTTTATCGGGTTCAATATTGGTGATCGGTCAGCCTATCTGATCGACCCGGGTGTAGGGGAGCATTTTCTAAGCTGTTCGAATTGGTTCGATCGCGAGAATGGTGAACTATGGTTCGCTTCCTGGGATATTGAGGACACCTTCTGCCGAACCAGTGATCCATTGTATCCTGTCCGGATTAAAATCTGGAGACGATCGTTGAAAGAGGAGCATTCCAGTGAAGTATGGGCGGGGCTCGGAGGTGATTTCCTGCATCAGTTGAATATGAGCGATGACCGACGGTTACTGGTGCTCTGCGAAATGGGAATGAGGCCCTCTCTGGCGGTGCCACCAGGACATCCTGGTACCTATCCCTCCGAATGGAAAAATTTTCAGTCTACTGGGGTTATCCCCTCGGAGGTTATTGTACTCGATCTGGTATTTGGTCATGAGTGGAGGCTCCCCTTGCCGATAGCCACGGGTGCTCATGTTGAATTCGATCTATGCAATCCGCATCGGTTCTATGTTTCCTGTCACAATATGGGGTTGGTGAATGGGAGCAACATCCTGTTTGGACCGGGAGCAGTTTATCGCTTCGACCTTCAGAGCAATGGACCTCAACAGACCGGAGTGTATACTGATAATGACTTTTACCGAATAACCACCCATCATCTCTTTCGGCACCATGGAAGGACTTTGATGGCTGTTACCGGTTTTCCTGATTCGATCTTCCTGATAGATGTCGAGACAATGACGTTACACCGAAAAATAGCATTATTCGTCGGAGATCCAGTTGATACAGACTCACGTCCGCATTTTTGCAAACAGGAGCCTCGATCTCCATATAGCTTGCATTCTTCCGCTGACGGCATTGATCTTTACGTGGTTGGAAACGGTGTGCTTTTTCTGGTCGAGGTTGCCACCGGCAGATTGAAAGAAACTCCCTGGAGTTTCTATCCTGACTCAGATCGGGAGACTATTACTGGGCACGTTACCGTATATTGAGTTTGCTGTTGCAGGTCGGAAATAGTTCCTGTTAGCCAGTGCAGTTAACAGTGTTGACGCAAAAACAGTTTTTTGCCAAGAAGAAGTGGTCTAATAGAAGGGGGCACGTCCTGACCCGGAGCAATGCTTCCTAACTTTATGCGGGAAAAGGTTATTCAGATGTCGATATCAGTCAGCAGTATGGTTGAGGATGCATTCACCCTTGATTTTTACCGTGCAGTAAGTGACGCAGCGGAGTGGAATCAGGTGTGGACAGATATCCGGGGGTCAGATGGAATTTTCGTTCACGAGCGTATTGTTGCGCCACCTGATAGTGACAATTCCTTCTCTCAATCGTTAGACCTTGGAGGCCGACATCACTTGAACATGCGTTCAATGGTTCTCAATGGAGTTGCCGGCGATCAAGTACAATATCTTGGAATTGTGGTGCGTTCAGTTGGAGAGATTGCCGTTCGTCGGCTGACGAACTCTTTTCTTCTGACGTCTGATAATCTGCAGTTCTTGTTCGGTGGCATGTTGTGCAGTGGAGAGGAAGAGGGATCACGTGCTTTCAATACGCTCTTTAGTAAGTTTGGAACGGCCCTTTCTGACGCGGGACTGGATGAGTCAGATCTGGTCCGCACCTGGTATTTTTTGCATGATATCTCGGCAGACTATCAATTATTCAACGAGGAGCGGGACATTTTCTTCAAAAGGAGACTTCAGAGTTCTGATCGCCTATTTCCGGTGAGCACCGGTATTGAGGGAAAAGCTGCTTCTGGTAGCGCTGTAGCAGCTCAATTTTGGGCACTTCGTGGTACTGGTTGCTTGGTGGAGAGGCTGACGACGCCATTGCAGTGCGAACCTGCCGAGTACGGTGTCAGTTTTAGTCGTGCCATGGCACTTACCTTTGCACGAAACCGACTGATACTGGTAAGCGGCACAGCTTCTATTGATCAGCATGGTCATACCGTGTATCAGGATGACTGCCCTGCGCAAATTCAACAAACTCTGGCTACAGTAGTATCGTTGTTGCAGCAGGGAGGGGCTTCTCTGTCTGATGTGGTATATGCCACGGTTTTTTTCAAGGATGAGATATGTAGAGATCAAGGGATAACAGCCCTAAAAGCAGCGCAGTTTCCCTTACAACATTCCATTGTACAGATTGCCTCGATTTGTAGATCTGATCTCCTCTGCGAAATCGAGGTAATCGCAGTTGTTGCCAATGCCAAGCCGTTGGCGAAGCAGGAGCAGCATGTTTAAACTGCTTCTGGCATCATACACGAACAGCCTTGGACATGCCGGGCGTTGTCTCACTTTTCTTAATAAGATGGATTTTGACAGGTGGCAGTGTACCGTTGTCGGTGGTGGTGAATACGATTGTCTTTTTGGCTGCTCTGTTGTCGATAGCTGGCAGCTCCCGTATCCTTTACTGGGGAACTGGTTAAAGACCTATCTGCCGGGACTCCCGTTTTTCACTCAAGAGCAGAGACGGCACCCTTCGTGCCCGTCGAGGATGATTGCTAATGCACAGTACCGTTTGGAGAATTTGACGGATCATTGGTTGGAAATTCTTGATCGGCACACTCCTGATATTATAATTGCCGATGCTCGCCCCGAACTCTACTGGGCGGCCAGGATTCGTAACATCCCGGTTATCGGCATGATGAGTTTAATCTGGACCCCAATGTTTGTGGCTAAATTTGGTTTGAAACCGGACAACCAACAGATTGCCGATGATGGCCTGCTTGACAGCTTTAACAGAGTCGGAACAACGTTTTGTCAAGAATGGATTACCGACTGCTGGCAGCCAATCCGGGGCGTGGGCAGCCTGATTCCTGATGCGAGCTTTTTCGTGGGTGATAACATTGGTTCAAATTATCTCACCATTGGACCACAGCTCTGGAGTGGACCGGATTTACCCATTACAGACTTATTAACTCGTCTGGATACAGCGATGCCACTTGTCTACATAACTTCAGGCACTTCAAACTTCGGCATTTTCAAGGATGTAGCCGAACTTCTCGCTGACAAGGAGATTCAGGTTGTTCTGAGCGGAGGGACTCGTGGCATGAAGGAGTGCCAGATAGATAGTCGAGGGAGACTACACGTTTGTAGCGGCATGGTTCCGGGTTTCAACTTCGCCCGGCGGGCTAATCTCATGCTCTGCCATGGCGGTTCACAGACGCTTTATCAAGCAGCCAGTGCCGGGACATTAGCATTGGTGCTGCCCCAGCATTTCGACCATCAGAGGAACGGGTTGCTATTTGCTGCCCATGGAATGGCACAGGTGCTACCTCCAACGTCAAGCGCACTCGATGTTGCCTGTGAAGTTGCGGCCAAGCTTGAGGATAACGTGCAACCTGTATTTTTCCACTCGCCCGAGGAGTCTTATTCCAAGGATTTACTTAGTTCTTTTCTAAGGAGATTTTTCTGATCCATGAGTGATATCCCTAAAATTATCGAGCGACTTGTACCCGGTGTGAACCGTCAGTACGGCGAAGGGTCGGCAGCCTTGCGCCAGCATTTATTGAGATATCGTTTTGCGTCAGCATATCTGAGGAAAGGTGATGAAGTCCTCGATATAGCATGCGGCAGTGGATATGGAGCTGCTATTCTGGCTGCTTCTGGGGCAAAGGTGACGGCAGTTGACCGTTCTATTGATGCAATCTCCTATGCTAAAAATTCCTATGGTGAAGCAATTACCTGGCTGTGCTCTCCCTTTGATCAGTATCGAGGAGAGGATGACTATTTTGACCGTATCGTCTGCCTGGAAACCTTGGAGCACTTGGAAGATCCTCAGATGGTGCTCCAAACGTTTGCAAGAATGCTGAAAAAAAAGGGACTCCTTCTGTGCAGCGTTCCGATCATTCCGTCCCGGCACTTTGACCCATATCATTTGCACGACTTCAGCCAAAAATCATTTTTGCTACTCCTTGATTTGTGTGGTTTCCGCATCATAGACCGGCTTGTTCAGGAGGATATGTTTATTACGGTTGTTGCATGCACAAATGATGCACCGGATCTTGAACCGGAGCCGGTTTTCACTCAATTAGTTCTTTGAGGAGTAGTCATGAATACCGTAATAATAAACCCACCATGGATCTTCAATCTCCCTAAGGTAGACAGGCTTAGCAACCTGCTTGGGCCTCTTTATTTAGCCTCCTTTGTCCGTCAGCAAGGCCATGAAGTGACGGTTCTTGATGCTCTACGCGAGGCTCCAGGGCAGATTGAGAAGGTCGTCTATCACGGCAAAACGTTCTATCAGGCAGGACTTTCTTACGAAGAGATACTTGCCCGCATACCCGCAGATACCGGTTGCGTGGCCATCAGCGCACCCTTTACCAATCTCTTACATATCGTCTCCGAGCTTAGCTCAGTTATTAAAAATGAGCGTCCGGAGGTCATGATAGTCTTGGGTGGTGGGCTTCCGAGCGCAGCAACCCATCTTTGTATGGGATTGAGAAATGTTGACGTGCTAGTTACTGGAGAAGGAGAGCTTGCCTTTGTCGAATGTCTTAATAATCCACCAAATGTCTTGAGAGGAACTCCTCCGATTGTTATAAGAGGGACCCATGTACCCGACTTGAATGATCTCCCTCTGCCAGACCGTTCTCTTGTTTCAGCCCGACACTATTTTACTGTTGGGCCGCGCAAACGGACTTCTCTGCAGTCTGCTTCAATTATAACTTCGCGAGGATGCCCTTATTCCTGCCATTTTTGCTCGATTCAGCCCACCATGGGGACGGAATGGCGAGGACGATCCAGCGAGTCGGTCATGATGGAAATACGGTCACTGGTGCTTAAACACAGAGTTCAAGTTATCGAGTTCGAGGATGACAACTTTCTGCATGACCAGGAAAGGGCCATCAGAATCCTGGAAGATTTGAAGCGCTTCCGTCACGAGTATTACAAGCTGTTGGCCTTTTCTCTTCCCAATGGAGTCAGGGTTGACAAACTGAATCCCGAAGTCCTTGCCTTGATGAAAGATGCGGGGCTGTATAAGATTGTGCTACCAATCGAACATGGTGATTTACGCATTCGACGCAAAATAGGAAAACCCATATCGGACGAGACTATACTGAGTACCTGCCTCTGGGCCTCGAATCTCGGAATAGCCGTGGAAGTGTTTGTAATGGTGGGATATCCAGACGAGACGCGCGAGATCTTTGAATCAGGGTTGAAACTCCTGAGAGAGCTTGGGCGACTACCCAACATCGAACTCAACTACCTTTTTCCACAACCGTATCCTGGTACCAAACTGCGCAAGGAATGCCTTGAGAAGGGATACCGCATCCATGTGCCGGACGAGACCCTTTTCTGCGGTATTGGTCCTATCATAACAACACCATTATTCGATCTGGCAGAGCTGGATCGTCGGCGTGGAGAATTGGACTGTCTCATTCAGCGATCGCGATCACAGTCATCGAGAACTACTGCTCCCTCGTTCACCCAGGCGCTGCGATCATTGAGTTGTGAGACCAAATCACTTGAAGATGCGCGGTTGGTCGCAGAGGTTCAAGTGCTACAACGAATTTCGGGAACCCACAACGGCAGTTTCTTTTCCCGGTGTGTCATACCCTACGACCATTTGAAAGGAGTGACGCTGATGATGTCCGAATTCAACGGCTGCGACTTTTCTCAATCTGATCTGAGTGATTTCGTGGCATCGTGGTCCATTTTCCAGGAGTGTGCATTTGGCAATGCTATCTTCCATGATACAAACTTCAGCCACTGCAGGATTCGAAATGCCGATCTTTCGAACCTGCACATTGTCCGTATAGATTTAACTAAGGCGACCTTGGCATTGGTCTCTTTTTGTAATACGGTATTGCTTGACAGCATCTTCGACAGTTCAACCTTTTCCGAAGCCAATGGCTCCTTTTCCAATTGGCAACGGTGCAAGGCTTCGGGGGCGATATTCTCTGGAGTTTCACTGGAGGGCGCCACCTTTGTTTGTGTCACCGCAAGGGACACCCTATTTCAGGACGTATCCTTTCGTGCCCTTTGTGGTAGCAAGCTATCTATGCAACGAAGCACCTTCATAAATTGCGATTTCTCTCAGTGCAGGATGACAGGGGACTTCCGTGACGCAATCTTTGAAAACTGCCAATTCTGTGACTCACTCGTGGTTCAGGAGGATGAAAACGATATGGTTTATCGAGCTGTCTGGGATGGTAGTGGGCGGCACATGATCCCCGAATAAAGCAAAAGAAGGAGGTGGATGTAATTACGAAAAACTACGAGATTAATCACGAGCGCGAGAAACCGTATGTCACAATGGGAGAAAATTGTTGAGTGCTCCGCTGAGGTTTCTGGCGATGTCAGGCAGTTATTCCGACACCTGCAATTGTAGAGGCACTGCAAAGGGTGAGCAGTAATTTCCGAAATCATTTTTTCCACACCCAAGTGGAACAGTTTTAAGGGCTTAGGTTCCCTTGCCCATGTAGAGTCGAGTTTGACTGCAATAGTTTTTGTGAAACCGATAGATTGCCAACAGCAGGTAGATGGATCTTGCCGCCCTTGATGCCCCGGAGTGTCACTGAACCCTGTCAATAAATGCCATGCTATTTTGCATATAAAGAGCTTCTTTGATTTGCACTGGAAGAATTAAAGAGTTAACCTCATCAGACTTCAGAAAAAATCATTAAAGAAAAAGTCTTCGCACTTTGAATACAATAAGTTGGTGGCCGGAATTCTGGGTCCGAAAGGAAATCGTGTGACAACTTAATTTACACCCATCGGCCTTTGTTGCGATTGTATAAAGGAATGATTATGTCAAAAGTGGTTCAGAAGAAAACACCGTGGGCAGAAATAATCGATCGTTATGCTGAAGTTTCTGGTGATTTGCGGCAGACATTTCTGCATCCAGCCTTGCTGGAAGAGATTAACTTAACCATTGTGCATAAAGGGCGATGTTTGGATTTCGGATGCGGTCCCGGTGACCTTTCGGTAACCTTGGCGCATATGTTTGAAGATTTGGTCATGGTAGATATTGCGCCGAGGGCTTTGGAAAAAGCGGCAGAAAGAGTAGGAAGACAAGTCTCGGTACTATCACCCGAATGTTTTGCTGATACCAGTGACCTATTCGATGCTATTATTTTTTCACTGGTTTTAACAACGATTGAAAAAGATGAATATGCTGCGACTATGTTAAGCGGCCTTGCAGGGCGTCTTGGCGACGGTGGTCAACTCATAATAGGAACTACGCATCCCTGTTTTACTTTCCGTGCCCTTTCCCAGGTACCTTATTCCTCATCCGGAATGCCATACAATGTTACGGTTGAATCCGGTTTAGATATTATCGAATTTCACCGACCATTGGAGCGCATCGTGGGACTTCTCGCAGAGTCAAATTTGACAATCCGCACAGTAAGAGAAGTTTACGATAATGAGAACTATTATCTGTCGCGAGGGGAAAATTCACATCGATTTGCAGGTATTTTACCGCTATTTTTGATACTTGTCTGTGAGAAGAAAGAAGGGCTCAGATTGTGATAAATAAGGATGTGATATATCAACGGAAGAATGTCATGCGTGCGTTAGAGAAACAAGCAGGGAAAGAAATATTTAACAAGGATCCCTATGTCAAGTTTTTACCTTTTTTTTTGACACCTCCCGTGCTCGAATGGTCTGCAGCACGAAACTGTGATCCGCAGAGTAAGTCGCGTATAATGATTATTGCGTACGGAAGGGACCCTATTTCTTATCAAGGTTGGCTCAACTTTGCTGAATTGGCGATTTACAGCATCCTTCATTGCCCCGGAATTGAGGAATGGGGATTGGATTTGCTTGTTTCCGACCCACCTGTCAACTCCCATAACCTACCAGTTACGGAGTTGTTGGGGGAAAGCATTTTTCCTAAAATAAAGATGTTGGAATCTCTCGGTGTAACGGTGAAGCAGCTTGCTGACTTATCCTCGCCAGGGGGGGGGTATGGTTCTTATGACTCAAGAACTTCCCATGTGGTAAGGGTAGACGCTGATGCCGGCTTTCTACCGGGAGTGCTTGAAGCTCCGTGCTTCAATTTTTCAAGCAAACTGGGCTATTCTGATCTTAATTTCAGACATACCGGACGGAGTGCTATTGAACAGTTCGAAAATGAAAGAATTTTTTTCTGGCCATCTGCGCTGAGAAAACCGGTCGAGCAATGGGTAGAATTGGTGGTAGATGCAGCCGATGTTATCCTAAAGCAGAATTTGGAGAAGGCGGTGTTCCTAGCCAGAATGCGGAAAATTCCATGGATGTCAGATGGCCTAAGTTATATGACGGGGGAGATGGCACAGATATTCACAGTACTTCGAAATCAGCTTGTAAAAAGGATGTTAGTGCCTTCTTGGGACGAGGAATCCGTGAAACTCGCATTGGTCTGCCTTCTTGGAATGAATCCGGAGGTATGCAAGGTTGACGTGCTTGAACACTGGGAATATGGATCATATACTCCAGATGCCTCGGTGGTGAACTTTCGTAACCGTCGAAGTTTGGGCTTGTTGGTAAGGAATTTTCTGGACAATGATGCTTCCGTTGGTGATAGTTTCGGATATCTCCGCAGTTTCTGCAATGATGTCCGTTATCGTGCCGTAGCCGCAAGGAGACCATGATGCGCAAACTCCCGGCTGATTCCTGGATAGGTGTTTTCGCCCATCCTGATGATGAGTGGCTGGCCGGGTGGCCGATATTTCAGCATACTGACGTCCGCCTTGGAGTTGTGTTCTTTGTAGGGGACAACGGGCCAACGCCTTCGCTCGGATCGTCCCACTGGGAGCCAAACTTGCGGTCCATACTTTCCGACTTTAATATAGAACTTCTTGGTTGTCTTAAGTGCTTACCCAAGTTTTATCAGTCTCCACGCCAACTTCGTACCCTCTGGCGTGACAAATTGGAGAAGATACTAAGTAGCGCTTTGAGCGGTGAATATGCCGGTTCAGGAGTGATAACTCACAATCCCTTAGGGGAGTATGGTCACCCAGATCACATTGAGGTTCATCGTGCTGTAGTAGACATATGTGACACGACCCCTTTAGTCATCACTGATCTGGTTTATGGACAAGTTTTCCCTCGACGCATAAACAGCCTCTATTACCAGGGCAAATCTCATGGCCCATATCACTTGGACAAAGGGTGTTGGGATGCGGCACGCAGAGCTTATCAAAATTCCTTGCATTGGACAGTATGGGACGTGCCACAAAAGAGTACGGCAAGGCTATATGAGCTGTGAGGCTATGCAAAAATCGAAATGGCATGATATCAAAGGTTTTTTCCCTTGGCCTTCTGTGGAATCAATAGAACGAAGGCTGGGTGAGAACGGGCTCCGCATCGAATCAATGCGTCTCGTCCCTTTAGGTGTGCGTACTGCCGAAATTATTGGTGTGTGGAAGGGTTCGGGAGAGCAGGTACGATTTTGTCTTGCTCGGCAAAGAGATCCTGATCCGAGAGTTGTGTGTCCACTGGATGAGGAGTTTCAAGTCTTATGTCAGATACATGCTCGATCACCTGGGCTGGTACCCGAACCGATGGTACTGAGTACTTCAGATAAGGATGAGCCTCTTATGGTGCTAAACTGGGTTTACGGAGATAGACTTGGTCGTCGACTGAGAAGCGGCGAGCACAGTGAAGAAGTCGTGGCAATTATTTATTCAGCCCTGCATAATCTACATATGCTAGGTATTTACTGCGACCTTTCACGAGTTACGCGGCAAATCCGGATTAAACCACTCGTGGAAAATATTGAACGATCCCCATTACGAGGCGTTCTGCTCCCTTCGACTATCTGGGATCAAGTTATTGCGGTTGCCTACGATGTAATTGATAAACTCAGCCTCCCTACTCTACTGCACGGTGATGCTCATGCATACAATCTCATAGAATCAAGTCAAGGACCATGTTTGCTTGACTTCGAACTTCTAGCGGTAGGACCGCCAGAGATCGATAATGCGAGGTCATGGGTCTTGCTTCAAACTCAAACACAGGGGCTTGCCTCAATATTTAGGAGTCATACACAACTCGTTTGTGACTTTATGGTCGCAACCTCTTTTCTAACATCTCAGACAGACTTCTACAATGAGGAGTCAAAACGCTATATATCATCTTCAATTAAATCAATAGTAAAACAAATATTATGAATTAAGTTTCTACAAAGAACCATGAAAATAGGATATCGTAGCCTTTAAGCCAGAATCTAAAGAAATATTGGGCGACCACTCTAAATACTTTGTGGCTATAGAAATATCAGGACGTCGTTTTACAGGGTCATCTGCTGGAAGCGATCTGTAAACTAATGTCGATTTTGAGTCTGAAAGACTGATAATTGTATTAGCTAATTCACTGACTGTAATTTCTTCAGGATTGCCAAGATTAACTGGCACTGATATATTGGATGACATCAATAGAACAAGTCCTTTTATCAGATCAGATGAATAGCAAAAACTACGGGTTTGACTTCCATCGCCAAAAATAGTCAAAGGCTCGTTATTAAGTGCCTGTACGATGAATGAAGAAACCACACGCCCATCTCCTTCTAAAAGTCTAGGCCCATAAGTATTAAATATTCTTGCTATTTTTATCTCAACGCCGTATTGTTTTGCATAGCTTACTACTAATGCCTCAGCACATCTTTTACCCTCATCATAGCATGCACGTTCACCAATGGGATTTACATTTCCCCAATAGTTTTCCGGTTGTGGATGAATACTAGGATCTCCGTAAACTTCACTCGATGAAGCAAGAAGGAAGCGAGCTCCTACTTCTTTTGAGAGATTCAGCATATTTAATGTTCCTTGAACACATGTTCTGATGGTATTGACAGGGTATCTCTGATACTGAATAGGTGAAGCCGGACACGCTAAATGATAGATTTCATTAATGTCTAAAATAATTGGATCGATTACATCATGATGAATTATCTTGAATCTAGGATGTTGAAGAAGGTGTTCAATATTATGTCGCGTGCCAGTATAAAAGTTGTCAAGACATATGACTTCGTATCCTTTTTTGATTAAATGATCACACAGGTGGGAACCTAAGAAGCCGGCTCCTCCTGTGATTAATACTCGATTATTTTTCATGGCCATATAATTGCAATTTATTTTGTTGCAAGTCATAGATTAATCACTGAACAATCAACATCGTCAAAAGCAAACCGTTCAAGATCATGTTTGTGTGCGGTCAAAAGAATAAGTTTCTTTTCTTGTAAACCTTCAATTATTACATCGCGAATATATGAAGCAGATGTATTGTCAATGCCTGCTATTGGTTCATCTAAAAACAAGATAGGAGCCTCAGTTCCAATGGTTCTAATTACCGATATTGCACGTCTTTGTCCGACACTAACCCCTTTGTCATCAATGGCTACTTCGCCATTAGTCCCCCCTTTTCTTGACTTGAGAATTTCTGAAACCGCATATTTTCGAGTAAGAGTTGAACGCCAACCAGGAAAATTGTCGAGATTATCAAGAAGGTCACCCGGTATCAGTTCAGGTTCTTGGCGAACAAAGCCACAACTTTCTTGCCATCTTGGATTACTGGGGGTTATGGGTTGACCATTTACCCGGAGACAACCAACCGCAGAAAGATGACCAGCGAGCGAATCTAAAAGGGAAGATTTCCCAGTACCACTTGAACCAACTAAACAGACTAATTTCCCTCGCTTTAAGGTGAAGCTTGGATATGAAATCTTAGACCCATGTAGTCGGAATTTAGAAATGATCCAATTTCGGAAATTCGCAATCACCCAGGCAGCGTCTTTAGACTACGTCAATTTAGAATGATTTCCTACTGCTGTTTAAAGTCTTGGAGTACCTCAACGTCGGCTACTAGTGGCAAGCGTTATAACAATGTCAGGAATGCCGCAGCGTTGGCCACCGAATGACTTTCTTTTACCTCCAAGGACAACAAAGAGATTTGGGAGTATACTGAATTCAAAACCAGACAGGGCGGGTGGCATAAAGCCCGCCGAACAATCTATAGCCGCTTGATCCAGAAAGGCAGGCAATTAGCTTTGCCGGGCTTGGTTAGTGATAGCGTCATCATCACGAATCTCGGTATGGGTGGCCACATTGACGAACTGAACCGTAAGGCTGACCAAGGCCATCTCTTGACAGCGCATACTATTCCTGCCGAGTATCATCAATGGGGCGCTGATGAACTGGCCAATAGAGCTCTGAAAAACTTTGGGCATAAGCAGTTACCATTGTAGCGTTTCGCCGCTAACACTGCCTGGTATTATCTGATGTGTGTGAGGCATGCGATTCGCATCGGCTTTAGGCTGCTCTTATGATGGCGCTGGCGTCGAACATGTTTATGCTAATGCTCTCAAAGCGGAATTAACAGATTAAATTTCGTGTAAAAATATATAAATAGAGTACTTATAGGAGATTTGATCCGACTTTGATTTCCAATATAGTTCAACATTAGATTTCCAATATAGTTCAACATTATTTTTTTATGAGTCAACATTTTTTTTGTACGTCAAAGGGTAAGACCTATGCAATAACCACTTTTAAGGAAGATGTGATGTTAAAAAGCGCGAAAGAGCTCCTTTCCCAGGGGGTAAATGAGGCTTCTTGGTTGACTTCAAGAGGCGAGAAGACAGAACTGACTCTTTACATTTTTCCCAGCGATGAGATTGATGAGGAGTACCTTTCTGGCTTCGAAAAGCTTTTCAACTTTGTCAGAGACGAAAGCGAGCGTTATGGGATATTTCTGGGTAATCGTTAAGAGGAAAGTTCACAAAATGCCATATAGGCAATATATCCATAACAAGGGATGAGCCGTAAAATATCATTCCAATGACTGCGGTGTTTGATGTTCAGTTTGCCACCAATCAATTTTTCAAGTGCCCGATTATCAGTCGCTTTTCTTGGAACGTAAAGCTTTGTCTTTTTCATGTCACGGATACGGTGTGCAAATCAGAAGTCAAGAAGATGCATTGATCCCAAAAAGTGATCAATAAAACCCCCCTCTCAAGATCTGTTGTATAATATTGATTATGTAAATTAACTTATTTTACGACAATATTTTATAGGAGACTACGAGTCATCTTCCTCCCCCTTTCTCCTCTGAGTTTCGCTTGCTTAAACTTTTCAGGTTCAAACCACTCTCGGTGTACATCCCTTCCTGCCAGTCAAATTGACAGGAGTGAATCTGCAA
>Ga0007854_10000272_pt1 | contig 35159 bp, 59 predicted proteins | sample CryBogCBH12Aug08_FD_60382 | JGI IMG/M metagenome (GOLD analysis project Ga0007854, IMG submission 60382) | Freshwater microbial communities from Crystal Bog, Wisconsin, USA - CBH12Aug08 | ecosystem: Environmental > Aquatic > Freshwater > Lake | place: Crystal Bog, Wisconsin, USA | collected... | reverse complement strand
TACTGCACTATTTGCTACACCTGGATTAGCCATAATAAGCTCCTATGACTGGTCAGCACATGGTGTTACATAAAGTGTTGTCGTAGAGCCTGATGGACAAACAGCAGTCATGTAAAACGGTGTGGTTGGTACAGCAATAACGATTGGCACTTCCATCAATGGCGGCAACACAAAGCCTTCTTGTGCTGTTCCATCAGCAGCCCAAACAGCGGCAGGACATGGTGAGTAATTCGTAAATCTTACTAAACAAGCACCAGAACCCACGTTCAAGAATGAAGCGTAGTTTACTTGGTCGTTTGTCGTGTCATCAATCAAAGTTGATGCGTAAGATGTAGAAGTTACTGAAAAACCATACGTTTTACCTGCTAAACGAATAACTGATGTATTAGCCATGATTTATCCTTAAACAGCAGTTGCAGGAGCTGGGCCTTCAAGACGAGTAATTTGGAGAATGTAAGCACCAGATACAGGTTTTAAAGTAGCAGTAGCAGTTAAGTTACCGTATTGAACTTGAATTGTGTTAGCAGCAGTAGCATCAGCTTCAGCAATAACAACACCAGCAGTTTGAGTACCAACAGCACCGATTACAGTCACAATATCAGTAGCTAAAATGCCAGGGATTGTGTAAGTAACAGCAGTAGTTGTGTTAGCAGCCAATGAGTTAGATGTATTGTCTAAAGTTGGTTGAATGTAAAAAGTTTCGTGTGAGTTACCACGAGTGATAGTAGTAGATGACATGATTTTTCCTTTGCAGAAAGATGGTTAATTATAGCTTTAAATAGAAAAAAAGCTACCCTTTTTGAGAGTAGCCTTTCTCCATTACTACATTGTTTTACTAGCTAAAATCGTAACCGTAAACATAAACATCAACCGTTGCTGCAACGAATGGTGTTGAGATGTTTGCGTATAGATTTTGAGCAGTTTGAACAGCAGTAGTTGTTGGGCTGATTACATCAACAACTGTAGAGCCTGTTACGCTAGTCAAAGCTGTTGCTGAGTAAACAGCAGTACCGCCTTGTGCTGGAGCTGTGTAAAGACCAAATACTACTGTGTGAACGTCAGCAGTTGTACCGTTATTGTTAGCGTTAGTCACTACAATGTTTTGAACAGAGTAAGATGTGCTATCAATAATAGGTAATTGTGTATCGCCTGCTGCCGCTGTGCTAACACCCTTGTAAACTGCTAACAAACGAACTGCTTGATTAGAGTTTAATAACTGTGGGTGAGCTGAAACGGTGGTTGCTGGACCTGGATTCGCCATGATTTTTTCCTTTAATTAAATGTTAAACAGGGGGAACTTAATCCCCCTTATTCATTAAGCTGCTACGCGGCAAGCCAACTCTGGGTAGAGTGGAGCCCAACCGTACAACACATCTAAACGAGTAGGAATTGAGTCATTGTTAATTGTGTATTGACGAACAACACGCATTGACAAACCAATTTCCTTATCGCTTGCACGACCAGCAAAGTGAACGCCATCTGGCAATTCCAAATCAGCACAAGCAAGTGTAAATGCGTTGCGGTGCATGATAATGTTTTGTGGTGATACTACGCCTGTGTTATTGAATGGAACTACTGATTGTGAACCAGTTGAAGTTACAGTAACGTTTTGGAACTGACCAGCAGTAATAACGGCTGGAGATACGTTCACAGTTACAGAACCGCTTGATGGAACAGTTACAGCAGAGTTCACAACAAAGTTACGCAACTTGTTAGAGCCGTATGCTTGACGGTTTTGTGGGTTGACTGCATATACGCCAGCAATAGTGATAACGTCACCTTGATTCAATGCTGCTGAACCAGCAGAAGTAGCAGCGATAGTGATGTTAGAGCTAGAAGCCCAACCACTTGTCAAGAAGCCAGTTGCTGTAGTTACGTTACATGATAAAACTGCTGATGAATATGAACCGAATTGATGTGAAACAACGTTTTGGTCCATTTTCCAGTTCATACCTGCTGAGTCACGACCCATCAAGCCTTTACGATATTGTTCGCCAATAGCTTCTTGTGGTACGAATAGACCTTTCAAGCTGTCAACGATAGTAGCTGCTGTGAATGGCTCAACTGTGCATGAACGACGACCATCGCGTGGTGCGCCTTCAGAGTCAAGATAAGCACCAGCAGTTAGATATGTAATCAAACCTGTAGGTGGTGTACCTGCTGTACCAACGATGTTAGCTGTGCTATTTTTAGCCATTACTAAGCCGTCACGGTCAATCTTGTTGGCTACTGCTGCTACTGCTGGTTTCAATACACGGTCAGAGAACATATCTAAAGATAATGCCAAATCTTGTGTAGTGAATTGAGTATCAACGTGGAACTGTGTTGACAATGTTACTGGTACTGATGTTTCGTTGAAATCTTCAACGTTCAATGCAGGGCCAGTGGTACCGATGAAACGACCTGGACGACGAACGTTCACTGTGTTACCAATTTTACCGCCAACAACAGCGAATTGGTCATCATAGTTACGGTCAACTTCAGATGTAAATGTTAATTCATTCTCCAAAACCATTAAGGCTTCATTAGTAATTTTCGATATCGTGAGCAAGTTATTTGCCATGATTTAAATCCTTTTCTATAAAAGTGCTGATTTGTTTTTGGTTTTTGCTATAGATATTTTTAATTTTGTTTCATCAGAAAGCGTTACCCCTTTTCTTGGGCTAACTCTTCCTTTTAAAGCAATTTTCATATTATTTATATGCTCAACCGACAATTTTTTACCTTTTTTACCAGCAGATATAGCAGCTTTGGCTGATTCTGTTCTTGGAACTCCTTTTAATGGGCTTGGGCGACCTTTTTGCGCTTCACTCATTCTTTTTCGGACTTCTTCAGACCTTTTCAAACCAAGTACCGAGCCAGCTACAGGAGCAGAATTGAAAATTGGTTGAATTAATAACATCCAATAATTTTCACGTTCTATTCTTACAGCTTCATCGCTTATATCACATTCTTCTAATACAACAAATTCAAACGCTTCTTCACCGTAAAAATTAAAAGCATTTGCTAAATGTTTAGCAGGATGCGTACCGTTTTTGATACGTTGGCGATGTTCTTTCCATCTGCGTTCAATATTAACTGAACTACCAATATAACTACGGCCTGTTTCTATTTGCCTTATAAGGTATATACCTTGCATCAGCTACCTTACTTTTCCTGCTTTACGAGCTTCACGCCATTGTTGATATGTTCCATGAAATTCACCATTGGAATCTACGCCCACATCTACAACGCCTGATGAACCCTTAATAGGATTAATAGGTGCTGGTGCTTTACTGCGAGCGACAGAAGGTTTAGTTTCAGCGACAGGAGCTTCTTTACGCTCAAACTGTGCTTCCAAACGACCAATTTGACGGAGTGCGCTAATAGCAGATGCAGAATTTAGCTTTTCAGCAATCTCAGGGTTCTCAGCCAAGTGATATAGGATTTGTGGGCCTACATCTGACTCTAAAATTGCATCTCTGATAGTGTCATTAACTTTCACATCAGAACTTGCAACCATATCATCAAAGTCTGGTAACTCTGCTTTAGCTTCAGTTAAACGCTTATTCCAGTCATCAATGACCTTGTTGCGTTCTTCTTGTGCTTTGCGTTCAGCTTCTTGCTTATCTCTATTAATTAACGCTTGTTCAGTTGACCATTCCGCTAACGCTTCTGCATATTCAAAAGCATCATTGAATTGATGTGGCTGTGGCTTCACATTTTCTTGTATTTCTACAGGAGCAGGTGCAGCTTTTCCTTCTAACTCTCTTAAACGATTCTCTAATGACTCACGTTGCTCACGTTCACGTTGCGCTTCTTTACGCGCTTCTTCACGTTGCTTAGTAAGTTCACTAAACCGCTTTTCAAGTTTTGGGTTTGGTTTTTTTTCTTCTGTTGCTTTAATTTCTTCAGCTTCTTGTCCACTCTGTTCTTCAGCTTCCGCAGTCGGCTCTGTAGGAGTTTCCTCAACTACAGCCTCAACTGGGGCTTGTTCAGCTAGACCTAGCTTCTGTGCATAAAACGCTTCTGAGTTTTCAGAAGTTAATACATTTGCTACTTGTTGCTCTGACATGGATGACTCCAAGAAATATACCCAATGAACCCATTGGTAGGTTTAACGCTTTATAACATAATAGTTTAAATTTATCAATATATCTAAACTAATAGTTTAGTTTTATGACTTAAATTGCTCTTTCAATTGCTTCAGCTTCTGATGCTTTTTCGCTTGTCTTATTAATATGCGCCAAAACTAAAGCTAATTGTGCTTTCATGTGTTCAATTTCAAGCTGTGTTTGTGTCTTAATAACTGTGTCGTGTGCTTGAGTATGTGTACGCATCTCAGTATCGTGTCTGCGTTCTGCATCACGCAATTCAATATCGTGTGCTTTAGCAGTTTGTTTCATCAATTCACGTTTAGTTGCACCATCTTCTTTAACTTGTGCCACAGACTTGTTAAATTGTAAGTCTTGTTGCAATTGTTGATTAACTTGTTGCGCTTGTTGTAATTGTGCTTGCAAGTTTTTAAGTTGCATTTGAACTTGTGGTGGCACTTTAGACTTGTCATCAACTTGAGCCAATGGATTATTAGTAGCCAAGCGGTCAGCAATCGTTTCAGCACCAGGGAAGTCCATAGTACGGAATACCAAGTCACCGATTTGTGGCATTAGCGTTGGGTCAGCTTGAATTACAGCCATCATTGCTTCAGCAGCTTCTTGACGTTTACTGTTGTAGCCTGGGCCTGTTTCCATCACTACGTCATATTCACCAATAGTGACATCGTTTAATACACGCTCAACGCCTTCTTCATCTTTGCCAAACTGATTAATCGTCAATAACTCAGGTTTTCCATCATCGCCAATGATACGCAATACACGCTCACGGTCATAGATTTTAGGAATTAAGTCTAAGATTACACGACCAGCTTGACGAATAGAGCGTGTCAAGTTGTCATAGTAATGGAAGTTGGTCATGTCAATCTGTTGTTGCTGACCTTGCAATGCTTTACCGCTAATGTTACCTGTTGGCAATTGATTAGGGTCAAAGATACCTACTACTTGTTGCAAGTCTGACGTAATACCTGCTGCTGCTGCCATAATACCTGTTGGTGGTGGTTCTGGTTGCAAGCGTTGTGGTGCAGGTGCTGGTCTACCATCAATATCTGTCTGTTTGTAGCGTAGAACTGGCATCGCTTTGATGTTAGCCATTGCCCATTCGTTTTCGTGGCCTTCATCTTGACCTTCAGCAAGCAACCATTTAGCTTTTGGTGCTAGAGCTACTGACTCGGTAATAGATGTTGTCCAGAAGTTATACATACGTTGTGGGTCTTTAGCAAAGCGCACTAGACCAAACTTCTTACGTCTGTTTTCTACTGTTAATTGTTGACCATAAACAGGAATGATTGGAATGTATTTGCCAGCCCATGTGCCTTCTTCTAGCACTTGGATACCTGTCAACTTGCACCATTTAACTGATTTACGAATTGACCTGCGTTTATCTACAATAGTTACGCCTTGTTCTTCCATTGCAGCACGGATTTCTTCAGTCAATTCATCTTCGTATGCAGAAGTGCCATCAGAGAGTAGCACCAACGTAGCTGCTTCGCGTTCTACATAGAAATATTCAGCTAGACGTATATCGTCTTTCATAATCCATTCGGATAGCGTATCGCCTGTGCCACGTTGTGTGAAGCCTGTGCCATCATCAGCATCAGGATATTGCTTCCTAAACGCTGCTTTGCTCATTACAGTAGTGATTAAGACTTTTTCCGCATCTGAGCCATCAGGCATTGTTGAGTTTGGGTCAAAGTAAACTGTAAATGGGTTGTCGATGGGCTTAATATAAATTTCTTGGTCAAACGAATCATCTTTATAATAATCAGTAGTAATACGGAAATAACCCCAACCCATACGAACAGCAAAGTCGAAAGCAGTATCGTAAGCAGCATCCGCATCTGATTGCACCTCAATGTGTCTAAAAATTCCAGAGATAACGTCAGCCATGTGTTCATCGGCTTGCGTGTTCATGCCATGCGCTTTCATGCGTGGGCGTTGTTGACGTTGTTGGTTAGCGATTTGACGGCAGTAAGCATCAACCTTGTTAATTGTTAAACATGGTCTAGCCTCTAGTGTGCGTGAGTTTTGGATTTCTACAGGCCATTGGTCACCAGCAGCGAACTTTAAGTCCTCTAGTGCTTCTGAGCGATTATTTTGGTCTGCTTCGTTAGCAAACTGTAAGAACTGTTTGGCATCCTCAATTCGAGGGTCGTTCTCATCATTGTAATCAATAGATTTCTCAGGTGTCTTTGCCATACTTAGCCCATCCAGCTCGCGCCATAATTATTCTGTGGTTTAGGTTTCTTACGTTCTTTAGTATCGTTAATCATTAAGCCGATATACCTAAAAGCATCCGCACCATGAGAATAAACGTCATGTAGTGGAACACGGCTGAACATCTTAGTGTCTGGGTCAACATCATAGCGATAATGCCTAAGGCATTGTAATCCCTCGTCACAATTTGTTCTGTCAAAGTAACAGCTAGTAAAGATTGTTCGTGCAGCGTTAATAGAATCGACAACAGGAACTCTCGGCAATACATTAGTTTTATAGCCAGCATTTCTAACGATTTCCTCGATACTTCTGCCATTAGAGCCAATGGTTTTAGATTGTGCATCATGTGGCAAGTGTATAGTATCATAAATATAGCCTAATTTTTGCATTTCAGCTAGATAGTGAGACATAGTTTTTTGCGTGTCTTGCATATAGTTGATTAGGCGTGTTTCCATGCCAATGAACTGCACAAACCAAATAGCTGTATGGTCAGCCCAACCTAAGTCAAACACAGCGTGAACTGGCTTACTTGCATCGTGTGGGACGTTAGTAATGCGACCTGTGGCTTCTGCTGCTTGCATCTCTCTTGCAAAGATAGCACCATCAACAGTCATACGACATACGCCTTCCCAAACTGTGTTATAGCTTTCTATATCACGTTGTCTGAGCGCATCCTTTTCCATGCGTAGCGTTTCGGGAAACCAGGGATTGTCTGACCAATTAATCTTTTGAACAATTGCGTTGCTTGGCGCATGAATAACAAAGCGTTGATACGTTTCGTCTGTTTCAAGCTCTGGGTTAAAGCTAATCCATACTTCTGATTGCTCTTTACGAATGGTAGGAATAAGAATATCCCATGAACGCTTTGATACTGTCTGAGCCTCTTCCACCCAGCATATATCTACACCTTCAAAAGACTTTACGTTGGCTGTGTTGTTTTTTAGACCGACAAAGCTAAACTCTGTTCCGTTCTTACCACGGATAGATGCTTGCGTTATCTCATAGAAGCTAGACATACCCAAGTCATCAATCTGGTCGCTTAATAACTTATGAACCGAGTCTTTCATTGATGTCATAAACTCACGAGCGCAAAGTATACGCAATTGGTCTTTAGCACCAAGTATCAGCAATGCTCTTGCAATACCCCATGATTTAGCACCACCACGACCACCATATAATACTTTGTAACGTGCCTTATCAAACAGACACTTTAACTTCATAGGGAACTGCGCTTTAGCTAACGCAGATTGAACTAACTCATTGCTCATCAGGTTGATTTGCGTCTAAGAATACAACTTGAATACCTTGTAGAGCTTCGCCATCAGCTCCTGTTATTTCTTGGAATTGAACAGCTTTACCATCTACTCTATCAAGAAGCTCTTTTACAGCCCACGGCTCTCTAGCATCAGCAGCTTCAATTAAGCCTTCTGCAATACTAGAGAGTTTGCTTGGGTTCTGTATCAAAACTTTACGCAGAGCATCATAGAACATTTTGCCCTTCTTATTGTTTTGATTTCCTTCTGGTGCGCCTGCCATATTAACTCAATTTATAAGTGATTAATTTTTAAGCAGATGTTACTTCTTGAACAATGCTTTCGTCTACAGGTGCAGTACCAGATGCTGTATCTGTTGGTGCAACACTTACTGTTTGACCTTGAGCTTGTTGAGCTGCAACTTGTGGCAATGCTTGGTCACGAATCTTGCAGATAACTGGTGATACTTCAATAAATGCACCAGCAGATAAATGCTTCAATGCAATCTCAATCTCGTTTACTTCTAACTCTAGTGTAATAGCCATTATTTTTTCGCTTTCTTTTTAGTTGCTTCACGTTTTTCAGAATAGGCAATTGCCACAGCTTGCTTTGGTGGTTTGCCTGCTTTGATTTCAGTTTCAATGTTTTCTTTAAATGCTTTTTTACTTGTTGATTTCTTTAGTGGCATGATGCGTTCCTTCTATCTGGGTCTAAGTTATCTTCAATAAATTCTGCTATGTCGTACAAACTATCTACTACTATTAATTCGTTTTCAATAAAAGATGTTAGTTCTATATATCCTTCGGTGTCAACTGTAGCAATAACAAGTGTCTGAATACTATCAGTTTCGTCATCTTCCACAGTCATGTGAAGTCTAATAAATTGCATTATTTAGCAAATCTTTTCTTTTGAGCCATACTCATTTTAAGTCTTGTTTCTTCTGAAAATACACGGCCTTTCATTTTCTCTCTTATATACTTTTTGTGTTCTTCAGTATGACTCTTGCCTGCAAAAGTAGCTATTCCTGTTGGTATTCCTTTTCTGCGCTTATTCGCTTCAGCAACAGCCTTTCTAGTTTTCTCAGGAATTATGCAGTTTTTAGCATATTGATTACCAATCATAAATTGTGAGTGCTTTTTTTTATTTTCTTCTGATACTGGATGACTATGACCAGAAGAACCTTCGCCACCATTAGTAAGATTAACTAAATTGATACCACGTTTACGATAAGTATCTATAAGTTCCATTTCAATTAATAAAGCAAATTCTTCATCTAAATTGTTTTTAATAATTTCAGCAATAAAACCATGTTTATTAACTGTGTTTTTCCAATACTTATTTCTTCCTTGCAATCCAGTTAATCGTTTGCCCTTACCTTTTCCAACATAAAATATTTCATTGCTATCAGCTTTTCTATGTTGATAAACGTAATACATTACTCATTTTCCTCTACAAAACACACATCGCGCCACGAAAGCACCAAATATTTAACGCCATCTTCTACATAAGGAAAGTATTTAAGATATTCATCTTTAGGGTCATCGTTCATTGTGCCAAAGCGAACTCTTGCGCCAACTTCAACTGGCATCTCTTCACGCTTGTCATCAATTAATTTAACGCCAGGGCCAACAGCTATAACTGTACCCATGTTTTCAGCTTCTTTGTTGTCTACAATAAGAACGCTAGATAGTTCCCTTACATCAGGCTTAACTAATATTTTGTCGCGCATTGGTTTGAATTTCATTATGCTGCCCTCGCTGGTCTGCCACGTTTTTTAGCTGGCTCAATATTTCCCTGCACAATACCTGCACGTTCATCGTCAAATATATTAACGATAGGAATAATTGTAGCTACATAATTGTGATTTTTTGAGTATTCTCCGCACCAGTCGTTCTCATGTTTACTGATTGACTGTGGAAAGCGATGACATTCGCCTAGTATGCCCCCTGTAATAAAGAATTTACAAGAGATACATTTTTGTTTAGAATCAACTTCAGTCATGTTATGCCCCTTCATAATGTGATTAGAACCCCCTTTGGCTTCTCCACCATTGGGGGTTTGTTTTTACTACATACTGTCTTGTGCGTGTTCAGTACGTTTGTGTGAGTAACATTCATGCTCACGCGCACCGCCTTTAAACTCGCCTAAACGACCATCGTTCATGCCAGCGTGGCTTGGTTCACGACCACCAATACCATCTTCTTTACCCATAGCAACGCCACCTTTTAGCTTGCCTTTACGTTCACCTGACATATCAGATGCGTTTACACCTTTAGGCAATTTCTCGCCTGTTTCGCCTTTAGCTGGCTTTGTATCTTTAATACCCATGATTTTATTCCTATTAATTTGCAAATTAATTAAATTATAACTCTATACCGCAGAGTTGTGAAATTTTATTCTATCAGAATATTTCTTTTTTATCTCAATTATTTCTTCAATCGTATAATGCTTTGGTTCATGTTTACCCTCAAGCCATTCTAACTGCGCTAGACCTAGCTTTTTAATAAGCGATTGTCTGTAGAGTATGATGTTTCCTGATAAATGGTGATTGCATACGACACATTGCTTATGGCAATTGTCCTCACAGAAACGCAATTCTGGAGCAGAGCCAACAGTTCTATAATGACCTGCGTGATATTGACCTGTGTGGTATCGCCCACAACTGATACATGGGTCTTTTTCATCTCTAAGCCTTATCCAACGATTGAAAATGGTTTGCGCCTCTCTCAACCAATCAGCTTTGGTCTTGAGTTTGACTTTTTTCTCCTTGTATTCTTTACGTTCCTTTGACTCACGCTGCTTTGTTGCCATTGCTACTGCACAGTTAAACCCACAAACCGACTGCAATGGTTTTAATGGGTCAAACTTATCTCCACATATTTTACACTTCTTTTGCTTTGGTGGTTTTAATTGCATCTATTTTCTCACAGTAGATTTTGGCTTCCGCTGCTGACCTAAACGTCAACAATGGCTCTGCCTTGTGATAATCAGTTTTCTTGTTATAGCCAGCAAGTCTGAATACATGATAAATGTAATCATCTGCTGGCCCTGTCTTTGCTATCGAATACTTACCACATTCGCTAATTAATGCGTATTCACCCCATTTTTTCCACTTCATTAATTCTTTCTCCAATCCACTTCATTACAGGAACTGCCATTGAATTACCAAGCGCTTTGTATCTTGTGCTATCGCTTGATGTCGGTGTGTTTGTGTAGTTGTCAGGAAATCCTTGCAATCTTTCACATTCTATAGGAGTTAATCTACGAACACGCATATTTTGTAAAGCATTAGTTCCAACACCTGCTCTTGTTAATGTATTTGATGTATCAGTTTCATTTACATACAGTCCATTATCAGGTCTATCTTTACGAGTTCCATTAGCATCACAAAATGTAATGTTATAAGCAGTAGCTATAGGAACATTGCCACCACCTGTTCCCCAGCTTGATGTTATTGTTTGACATACATCGCCCATTTCTTTTACTCGACTATCAGCAGGATGTGTTTCGTAAACAGTTGGCACAAACAATGGCGCACCGCTATTTATGTGTTGATTTTCTAATCCTTGTTTGTTTCCAAAACTTGCATTGAGTGTTGAAGCGCAATTTTTAGGCCAATCGGAAGCTCCTTGTTTCTTACTTCTGCGCGGCGTAATATCCCTGCACAGGCTTTCTGACTCAAAAAGTACCTTTGCTGCACTTCGCCAGTCTCCAAGACATCCGACAACGAACACACGCCTGCGTCTTTGTGGCACTCCGAAATATTGAGCGTCAAGAACTCTGTAGGCGAACCCATACCCGAGTTGAGCCAACCCTTGAAGTAAGGCTGCAAAGTCACTTCCTCTGTTACTAGACAATACGCCTGGTACGTTCTCCCATAAAAGCCACTTGGGTTTAAATTTATCAGCCATTGCGAGATAGGTAAGCATGAGGTTTCCACGAGGGTCTGCCAAACCTTTTCTAAGTCCTGCAATGGAAAATGATTGACAAGGTGTTCCACCGACCAAAAGTTCAATTGAATCATCTAAATTCCATTCTTTAAATTTTGTCATGTCACCATAATTAGTAACGTTTGAATAATGATGTGCAAGTAATTGACTAGGAAATTTTTCAATTTCAGAAAATCCTACAGGATTCCATCCCATGTGATGCCAAGCTACAGTTGCCGCTTCTACGCCACTACATACTGATAAGTAATTCATGCGTCTTTCAATTCTTCTAAAAAGTTCATGTAAGGGATGCGAACGTGTTTATTAAAAAATTCTGCAGCTGGTGCGTTTGTATTTAACTCTTTACGGCTTTCAATGTTGCAAATAGCTTTAACTGCATCTGCCGCATCTTCTTCAGAATAAATCTCATTGCCAAAATTATCTTCTAGCCATTCCCAAAACATTGTTTCTTTACACCAGCGAACAGCCAACAATCCTAAACCATTCATTCTGTTTTCTTGACTGACAATGTTAGCTCGCAATTGTCTAGCAGATGCTTCTTGTGTCATACGCACTATTGCTATTGGTGTATCAATAGGAAAGTTTGCTAAAAACGCATCTTTAAACTGCATATCAATGTCAACGGTGACACGAATTGTGCCATCCGCAAGTTCTTTCATCTGCCTTCTTACGCCTGTAATTGCATCCATATTAAAGCTCCTTTAACTTTTTCCAGATTAACGATAACTTAATAATTTTCCACCATACCTTTTTTGCTTTTTTGTCTTTGTGTTGCGCCCACGCCTTTAACATTTTTTTGTTTAAGATGTGTGACTTGTATTCAATCTTTTCTAATTTGTTCATAATTGTTCCTTGTTTTTAATTTCTCTAGCATCACGCATAGATTCTTTTTCTAACGCTTGTATGTATTGATAAATAATTGTTCCTACTTCTTTGTTAGTTAATGCTTCTTTGTCATCAACACAAACGTTTCTAACTGCACGACCTAGCATCTGTAAGTATTTAGCTTCCATGATTCTTTTCCTTTTTGGAATAATATTCTTCTACTAATTTTTCATATGTAATCCATGCTTTATTGAACCGCATTTCGTATACATAAGCTAGACCTAAAGCCTTGTTATAAACGTCCACATCACAGTGCTTATACTCATCGGCAAATAACTTTAAGTCTTCCGTCACACCCCAGCACTGCAATACTTCTTGCTCTAAATCTTGTAGGCTATTTGACATGATTCTTTTCCTTTTTAGATATTAAAGGCAAGCCATCTTTAGAATCTTCTTTTTCGTAAAATGCTTTCAATAATGACTCTTGCCATAACTTACGCAAAAGTTCTAGCCATTGCTTTCTAGTAAGTGGGGTACTAGACATGGCACAAATAACCATTGATAAACCCTACAATATAAACACCAAGTAGGCATAAAAATTGAATATCTGTTTTATCCATAATTCTTTTCCTTTAATGCTTTTTTAGCCATGCTACAAAATAAATACAACAAATCATTCCAACAATTGCTAAACTGCCAACAATCAATGCTGAAATAAATTGGGCTAACCAAAATGCAATATATTCATTCATGTGTTCTTTTCCTTTAATGCTTGTTCAATAGCACGATAAACCCTCTTAAAATCCTGTCCGTTCATTGGTACTGCTTCGTGCATCCAAATACTTGCAATTACATCATCCGTTAATCCTTGCCATGCTGATTTAACTTTATGATGAACAGCATAATTATATTTTGGATTACCCCAAGCCACAGGTTCTTGCGCTGGTTGTTCATCAGGCACATATTCAATTCCTAAATCATCACCACATCTTTTACATATAAATACATAATCTTGCGCTGGTTGTTCTAGTGCTTCTTTACAAGCGTTTAACAATTCTTCAGGATAATAAAAATCCCCACCTTCAAACCAATTAATCACCATCTTTAATGCTTCGTCTTTAGAGGTCATCATGTTCTCCACATTCACAATTTAACATTCCACATTTATCACAAGTATCTACTACTTCTTCACACGCATTGATTGCACTTTTTACCCATGCAGTTTCATATACTCTGTCGTTGTTTAAACAATTTAAAACCTTTAATGCTTTGTGTATAGCTTCGTCTTTAGTCATAGTAAACATTCTCCGAATTTTTCAAACAGTTCATCTAATGTTAGCTTTGGCTCAACAATCTCAATTGTTCCTGGTGCATTGTGGTCAAAATATCTAACAGGCTGACCTTCATCATCTAACAACACATAAACAGCCATCATGCAATCCTCTTGATGTTGAGTTGTGCTAATACTTCTTGCAGCTTGCGATGATTTTCTTGCTTCTGCTCTAGCGTAAACTTGCGTGTAAGCATCACAGGTATGTGCTTTGCTTCTTCTGATTTGCATAAATCAATAATATCTGCTGGTGTTGGCATTGTTTTATTGTCATTAGTCCATTTGTCAAAAGATTTGCTAACAACATTAAAATCAAATCTAGCCAATTTTTCAAACCAGATAACAATCGCTTCTTTTGAAAGCTCTGGTCGTTTATATAATTCAGAGCAAACATTTACCATACTCCAAAATCTGCGTTTATCATCATTAGTCATTTTCAATGTCCTTTACAATTTTAAGTTCGGGTTTTCCAATTCCCAACCATTGTGTAAAATCTACTGATTGAGATTCACTTTCTACATCCATCCAACTTCCATGTGTTATGTATCTTTCTGGGTATTTAATAAATTTGCCGTTTTCTTTAACCCAATCTTTAGAATTAATTTGCCATTCCAATGCCTTTAATACTAAATCAATAGGTGGCTTTTCTTTTTTCCAAGCTGCTTTAGCTTTAATTTTGTCTTTTTTCTTTGGATACATATTCCAAAATACTTCAAAATCTTCGTCTGTTTGCGATAGTGCGACAGCACGGTTTGTTTTACTTTCCTCAACTAAACTAGCCTTACCTATACTAACCTGTGATTCCATTTTGGATACATCCTGTAAACATTTTGTATCCATTGTGTAAACATTGTTGTTTTTAATAGATAATTTTTCCTTTTCTTCATGGTAAACGCTAGGTTTATATCTATCTTTTTGAATTAAATTGTGTATGCGCCAATGTTTAATTACACATACTCCAGTTTCAAAAGGGATAATAAAATTTTTAGCCAAAAGTATTTTTAAATCATCATCAGCACAACCCAACATTCTCTGTATTTTTTTAGCATTATTAATAAATCCATCATCATCAGCTCGCATTGATAAATGAAAATAAAGAGCTTGACTTGATAAAGGCATATCTAAAAACGCATCGCTATCTATAATTGTTTTAGCAAACATTCTGCGTTCAGCCATATTACTCACCGCTTCCTTTAAAAAAAGCATAAAGAGCATCAATAATATAAGGTCTTACCTGGTCACCATTTCCATTTTTTATCTTATATACAGTAGGATTACTAATGCCACTTAATTTGCAAACCTTGCTAATGTTCCATTTACCACTCATTAATTGAAACCGTATATATCTAATTTTATCTTCCATTTATATCTCCTTTTTGTAGATGGCTCATTGTAACAATTGCTTTATAAATTACGCAAGCATTTTTTTAATTAAAAATTATTTTAATAAATTCGTTAAAAAAGTGTTGCAATCGTTTTTTATGTATGTAGAATAGGAACTGTAGTAACTAATTAACTTTGATTGGAGAGTCAAAATGAGTTTAGAACAAGTAGAAGTCCTCGGTGTTTTGTTTGACGTATATTACGACTGTCAGATTGAAAACGACCCATACGGTACTGGTGACAGTCCTACATCATACGATATAACTATTATCTCAATTGAAACTGCTGGCGATACACAAGACCTACAAGAAGTATTAGCCAATTACGTTATTGAACAAATCACAAAAGAATTAATTAAAGTGGAGAGCAACTAATCATGTTAGACAATATATTAATTTTGGCTTTGGGCGGTTGTGTAGTTTGTCTTATCTTTGTAGTTTTCGGTGCTATTGCTGAATGGAAGGATTGGAAATGAGCCAACGCGACCTTGACTATGATGCAATGTATGACAAGTATGAAGATAGGTTTATTGAATATCTTTACGACCACTTTCCAATTGGCAACGGCACTATGCTAATTAACAAAATGGAAGATACAGACAACTTTGAAGATTTTGTAGATTGCAGATTAACAGAACAAGAATTAATTTATATTAAGGAGAAAGCATGAGTAACTATCAAACACTACGAGCAATTAACGTTAATGCTCACACAGAAAAGAAAAACAATTTAACTTACTTGTCATGGGCTTGGGCTGTTGACCAATTATTAATGCAAGACCCAGCAGCTACATGGTATTACGCTGAACCACAAAAATTTGGTGAAACATTAATGGTATTTTGCACAGTAGATGCTTTTGGTAAAACAATGACTGCTCAGTTACCTGTAATGGACTATCGCAATAAAGCTATACCAAATCCTGACTCAATGGCAGTTAATACAGCGATGCAACGTTGTTTAGCTAAAGCAATTGCATTACATGGTTTGGGTCTTTACATTTACGCAGGAGAAGATGTGCCAGAAGAAGATAAAGTGCAAGCACCTAAAGCAGTAACACCTACGGCTGGTGCAATGGATGAAATGGATGAAGAATCTAAACAGTTTCTTAAAGACTTAGCAATGGATATTATTTCTGATGTTGAAGGCGGGCACGTTGAAGATGCTTATGGTAAAACATCAACCTTGCTAAATGAAGAAAAATTAGCATTATGGACTTTGCTTGATAGCAAAACTCGCAGCGCAATTAAGAAACATTCTGAATCATTAAAAGGGGTTAAATAATGTTGACACAACAAGCACGTTTGATGGAACATTTAGAGTTGCATAATCAAATTGACCCATTAGAAGCATGGACAAAGCTAGGCATCTACAGACTAGCAGCAGTAGTTCATTTATTGCGCCAAGCTGGGATTAAAATTAAAACTGAACGCATGGAAGTATCAAATCGTTTTAATGAAGTATGCAATGTAGCTAATTATGTTTTGGAGAAATAATATGATTATCAGCTCACTTTATGGAATGGCATCACCAAAACCTACAAAAGAACATCAAAAGAAACTGCAAGCAGCTATTGATTATTTAGGTGACAAATATAGACTTGCAAAACCAATTAAAAAAGGAGAAAGTAATGAACAATTTATCAGCAGTAGGTAATGTAGGCTCTGATGCAGAGCTACGCTTCACAAAAGAAGGTACAGCAATTGCAGGATTTAGCTTTGCATTGTCATCTGGTTATGGCGATAAAAAGAAAACAACATGGTTGCGTTGCAGTATTCTTGGTAAACGTGGTGAAACTCTTGCGCCAATGCTTACCAAAGGCACACAAATTGCTTTAAATGGCGAAATATCATTAAATGAATATGTCGCTAAGGATGGTACAAATAAATCGTCTGTAGAGTGTTTGGTGCAGTCCGTTACATTGCTAGGTAAAAAAGATGCAGCACCTAAAGAAGCTGGCAAGTCTAATGGTCATCAACCACAACCTTTAGACGAGGAAGATGTGCCTTTCTGATTTATGGGCGAAAGCGTATTAGTCTGACAGGTCAGACCATAATATATTGCGCTCACTTTATATTAACCAGCGTTAGTAGCCCACCCTCATTTATGGAGATATTATGAGTGAAATTTATAAAAGATATTATGAAACAGATTTATTAAGAGAAAAAATTATTAACATACTTAAAGAACAGCCAATGTCTGTGCCTGGAGTATGTAAATTATTAAGTTTAGACAATATCAAAATGAATTGGATATTTAGTCGCTTATCTGAAAGCGGTTACATTCTTAAACTTAGAGAGAAAAAAGTTTGTCCAGTAATGAATAAAAAGTATTTCATTATGCAAGCAACTGACCTTAAGTTTGTACCAAAGTCTATTGATGAAATTGTTGATTTGTTATCGTTTCGGTCTGCTAATGCTGCAAAAATTAGAGAAGAACGAAAAGGCAATAAGTCAGAAGTAGTTAATCATCCTAATGGCAGAGTCATTCGTTTGTTAGATAGACGGCATGGTTGGCAAAATCCAGTAAAGAAACATAAAACTGTAGTGGCAATTGGTTCATCATTTACATTAATGGATTATGCGTAAATTATTATGTTATAATTATTTGTCGGTTGCGGGAGCGCAGGTAAGTATCTTTTGCTTGTACCATTAGATAGCCGACACACTCACTCACTATCGTACAAGGATGCTCAAAATGATTACGCAAAAAGAATTAAAATCACAATTACATTATGACCAAAAAACTGGTATTTTTATTTGGAAATCAAATAATAAAATAGCTGGCTACACTAAAGAAAATGGTTATAAATTTATAAGATTAAATTATAAATTGTATAGAAGTCATCATCTTGCTTGGCTTTATGTTAATAATGAATTTCCAAAAGATGAAATAGACCATATTGATGGAAATCCAAGTAATAATTCAATTAATAATTTAAGATTAAGCAATTCATCACAAAATAAATGGAATACTAGAAAAAGAAAAGATAATACTTCTGGAGTAAAAGGATTGCATTGGTACAAGGCTTATAATAAATGGCAAGTTTATATAAATGCCAATAAAAAAAGAATTAGTCTTGGTTATTTCAATGATTTTTTTGAAGCGTGTTGTGCAATATATTCTGAAAGAAATAAATTACATGGGGAGTTTAAAAATTATGGCAACGTCTTATAACGAGCATACTGGCGATAATCTAGTCAGTCGTGGTTTAACTAAAGAAGGTGAAATAGCCTTTGAACGCATATTTGGCGTTAAAAAAAAAGAGCAATGGATTCCACCAGCATTGCCTTTAAGCGAATACCCAGACAACAGTAAGGATGAAAATGATTCAAACAATCTTTGATTTTGTAGCGTGTTACGTTACAGCTTACGCTATGGGATTTATTACTTGTTTGTGTCTAATCTATTTCATGCAAAATAGTTTGCTTGTAAAAAAACGCTAAATATTACAGACAAACACAGACTCTCCAACTGTGTTTATTTTAAGAGGCTTCGGCCTCTTCTTTTTTGTTTAGTAGTTTGCTACAATTGTAGTCAGCGGAACGGCTACTTCATTAAACGACCCATCCTTAACATCGTTTAATATATATAGGCCACGAAAATGATTGTTGCCCTGTACGCCCAAATATTCTTCATCGTGTTCGTAACATGAGCCACAGATAATCGCTGTGAGGGGCTTGCCATCGGCTCGCTTACCATAAGCTACTTGACGGCCTTGTTGATGTCCTGCAAATGCGCTCATGTGTAACTTGTTGAGCATCTGTTGAGCTGTGCCTATTGGTCTACCCATTAAGCCAGATGTGAAGTAGTGAGAAAATGCTACACCTTCTACATTTACCACTTCTAAAAATGGATAAACTTCCCAATCTTGATATGGTAAATCATCTATAGATATAAGCCCTTCAAGTTTTCTATCATTATTGATTGCAGTATTTATACGTTGACAATGATTTCCTAACGTCATTATCATTCGTGGTCGATATTGTTTTTCTTTGTTTTTCTTTGCTTTGGCATTAAAGTCATATAAAGGCTTTAGGAGCGCATCCATTGCTTCTCTAGCCGCCCAAATATCTTTTTGATAACTACGACCTTCAAATGACTTTTTACCTACGTCATAAGAGCTTAAACTTTCCATGTCTGCAAAATCGCCTATACAAATAAATACATCTGGGCGTTCTTTTATGACAAAGTTACCGATAGAAGTAAGGAACGAAAAATCGTTCCCTTCTTTGGCTTGTACGTCAGGTAATACAAGTATTTTCATCGGGTTATACCCCTAATGCGATTTACTTTCGCATATTAGGCAAAGGATGTGCTTCTTGTAAAGATGTTTTTTCGTGCTTTTTTAACTCTTTTTCTAAAGCCATAACGTGTTCACGTTCTTTTTTCCACTCACGTTCAATAGCGTATTCTTTTTTCTCGCTACGAATTGCTGGTTTTTCTGCGTTAAATTTAAAATTTGTTGCCATGATAATTCCTTATGATAAAAATAATAGTGCTTCTGCTTTACGTCTGTTATCTAATTGCGGAATAACTTTGCCACCAGCTTTGTTATATCTAAGTAGATTTCTAACAACGCCTGCTTTATCTCTACGATTAATCGCTTGCCTGACGGAACTCCGCTGAAATGTTCCAAGACCGAGATTAAAGCAATAATCAATAATAGCGTCAAACTGATTTTGGCTGAGTTCAACATCAACGTATCTTGCCAATCCAAGTTCAAATTTTCTGACATCTGCAACCAATAAGTCATTGACCTCTCCTAAAGTAAATGTGCGATTCCAGCTATCAGGTAAAACAGTACCATCGCCAATGAGATGCCCAACACCCACGGTATACAGACCAACACAATCACGATAAGGTTTAAGCCTAACGCCTTCATACGCTTTAATTAGCTCTAGACCGCGTTGAGATGTTTTCATTTGTTTTTGCAATTATCAAAATGATACCTTTTCATATTTGCACCAGCACCAATTAATTTACAATGGGGACAAGTAACGCTTTTGCGCTTTCCCTTCATAGCTTGTTTTCTTTTTTCAGTATCTTCTTTATTAGACCATCTTGCTTTAGACACCAAAGATTTTAATTCTTTTGTTTTATCGCTGTTTTTAGTACCTAACATTTTTCCATATCTGCGTTTACGTTCTTCATCTGATACGTTTTGCATTACAGATTTCATGTGCCAATTATCTTTTTTAGCTGGATTTAATTCACCAGACGCAGCACCAATAGCTTTATTTTTAGTATTAAATAATTTGTCTTTAAAAAACAAATCAATATATAACTGCTCTACTTGTCTAGCTTTTTGCAAATCTTTAGTTTCAATAAATTCTTTAAATTCAAATTCATTTTCACCGTACAAATTCCAAGCTCTTTGCAAATGGTCACAATGATGTGAATTTCTTTTAAGTTCACGTTTATGTGTTGCAATTCTATCCTTTATGCTTACAGAACTGCCAACATAAAATTTATTGCTTGGTTTATGTATTATTGCGTAAACGCCAATCATTATTTATTAAAATGCCTACAACCAAAATAAAACCCACAAATAGAAGCCCAAACTGTTTGTGTGTCTGTATTCCATAAAAGTGGAAGTGCCGCATCAAATTTAACACCGTTATAATAAGCATACCAGCATCCAAATATCTCTACGAATAAGAAGATTGCAAATAACCCAAAAGTGATTGCTGGGCGCACTAACGCACGAATATTAATTACCCATGTGCTTGCACCAACTGCTGATGCAGAATCGTTTGCAAGCGCAGCAATAAGGTCTGATGATGCTGTTTGCTCTTGAACTTCGCTAAACTTAATTTCTTCCAAGTCTTTTTGTGCAACATAGCCCAACTTTTGTAATTCTAGTTGTTGAGTGAATTGCAATTGAGCCATTTCTAGTTCATGTTTGTTATCAGACTTGTTTTGGAAGTATTCTAGTATTTTAGGAAAACCACCAGATAAGAATGAAACAATTGTAGTGAGAAGAGTAAACATTATTTAACTATCCTATTAATACGTTCTTGTAAAATTGCAATGTTTTCACGATTAATACCAATATCATCACGATTCTTTTGAATATCTTTTTCTAAGTCCATGCGTAACTTTTCACGAGCTAACTCTGCACCTGTATTTACTGCTTGATTATTGTCGCTAGTAACAACAAGACTGATTTTACTATTTAATACTGTGATGTTATGTTGAATATCACTAATTTGAGAAAGCAACCATCCTATGCTTAATACAAGCACAGGAAACATCATCTCGGTTAATTTAGTAAAGTTCATTTATCTGCTTTATTATCAATTTTATCAAACAACTTGCTTAACATATCTTTAATTTCACGAATGTCATCACGATAGTCATCTTTAGCAAGATATTGTTTTGGTAGTTCTTCGCGTAAATGAGCTAAATCAGCTTTTAATTCTTTAACCGCAGCCCATAGTTCTCTTGCAAACCAACCTACAACTAAACTTGTTGTAGTTAAACCAAAGTTGACGATAGTTTGAAAATCCATGATAAGCCCTATAGTTTAAAGATGTAAGCAAGTGCATAGTAAGGTGGAATGTTTGCACCTGTACCGCTTGTACCTGTTGATTGGTTAGCAACAGTAATTCCTGTTGTTGCTGTAGAAGTATTTGCTGTTGTTAAAGATGTTAAACATTGAGTTGAGCTTCCTGATTGTGGTTGCAATCCTGTTGCTTCTTGATATGTATGATTATGGCCTGGGTCAGTAACAATAGCAGTATGTGTATGTGATACAACAATACTATCTGCACTACCACCTGTTTGACCTACTGAATAAGAACCACCAGCAGCAATAACAAATCTATCACGCAAATCAGGTGAACCATTAGTACCATCACACAAATTCCATCCGCTAGGAATAGAACCAATTGCACCAGACCACAACATAATCATGCCAGTAGTGAATGATGATGGTGCTACAGGAATACTACCAATAATGCCGTAAATGTTGTCGTAAGTAGCAATCAAATTGCCTACAGAATCTTTTAATACTAGCTTATAGTTATAACCAGCTTGAAACCATAACTCGCTAGGTAAACGACCATCTGTACCTATAACAATAGGATTAGCGTTAGGAATAAGACCATTAACGTCTGTGTAAGATGTAAGCGGTGTGCTTGAACCAGCTTGGTAAGTATATAAAAGACCACCAGCTAAAGGTTGGCCTGTGTTATCTAAAAACGATATTCCGTTTCCGATTGGGGATAGATTAACGCTCATTTTTATTCCTTACCTATATTTGATAATAAATTAACAACATTAGAAGTTGCAGGAAGCATATTTGCCCCAACTCCATATACTGCTGCTTTTGTAGCTGCTTTAGGAAGTGTTTTTGTTAATAATTGTTTACGCATTGTATCGCTACTCATGCCAGCACCAAATTCATATTTAAGTCTATTACGTTCTTTTTCTGCCATTGATGCTGCTGTTGCTTCTGCATTTTTAGACAATTTATTTACAGTTGATGCCACAGGAAGTCCCGTTGCTATATCAATAGCACCAGCAACTAAATTACCTGCATTTTCACTTCCTTGTTTATTTTCTTGCTGTTGTTGAGTAAAGAATTTTCTTAATGAACCGCCAGTTCCTGACATACTTACATGATGACCAACAGGCAAATTAAATGCTGCATCAGCTACTTCACCAAAATTCTTTAATTTTTTAATCATTTCTGGTGAAAATATTAAATCCAACTTTTTGTTATCTTCTAAATTTTTAATAATTTTGTTATATGTAGTTGCACTAAAACCATTTCCAGATTTAGTTGATTCAGTTCTTATATGATTTAACACGCCAGCTTGCATATTTTGCATTGCAACAGGGTCATCTTTAATTAAATCAATATAATTAGCTAACTCTTTATTTTTTGCTTTAATAATATATGAAGAATTAAAATTATCAGGACTTAATTTTCCATTTTTAAAATCTGCATAAGTTTCATTATATAAAGGACTATTTTCATCTTGCATTTGTTTTTCATGTCTTGCTAAAGAACGTGCTTCATCAGCCGCTGTTTTTAATTCAGCAGTTGCACCTTCTGGTATTGGCAAGTTTTCCATTTCATCTCTAATTAAACCTAATGCGTGTTTAATTGTTCCATCTACAGATGGTGACCGTTGAATTGTTGCAATATCACTTCTAAGTTTTTCAAATTTTGAAAAATTCATTGAAACTTTTCCGCTTGCATAATCTTGTATTTGTTTTAATATTTTTCCACCAGTACCTTCGGGTTTACCTTCATGGTCTGTTAAATAAATCAAATCATTTTCAGCATTTAATCTATCGAGTGCATTTTTACCTAATACAGTTCCATCAACTGGCAAATTACCACCATTTAAATCTGCAACTTTTTTATATGCAGAAGTAATTGCTGATTTTAATGAATCAGCTTTTTTTGCAACGCTTTTAATTTGTTCTTCTGCCGTTGAAAAATGACCAGAATCTTGAACTAAAGGAGATGTTTCATTAATAAAATGATTTAAATTTTCTCTTGCTTGTAAATTTTGATGCCCTTGATGAGCATTAAATCCATTTGTTCCTCTGTTTTCTCTTTCTTCAGAAACCAAACCTGCATCTTTTGTAGCTTGAGCATCTGTAAGACTTAATGGTGCAGGTAAAGACTGGTCTTTAGCGTGAAGTCCAACAGCAGTTTCATTTAATACTTTTCCAGCATTAACGTCTTTTACAATTTTTTCTTGTATATTTGCAGGTGCTTCAGCAATAACTTGTTTTGTTTCATTAGACAAACCTGCTTTATCAGATGCTTCTACTGCTTGTTTTGCCAAATCTGATGTTGCACCTGTTACTGCGCCTGTAGATACTGTTGGATTTGTTTTGCTACGCATCCAATCCCATGCTTCACCTGCTTTATTAGCACCATAACCTAAAACTTTAGATGCACCATAAGCAATTGGCGCAGTTATTGCACCACCAATAGCACCGCCACCAATTTGTTCTACTTTTTTAAGCCAATAATCTAAAGGATTTTCAACGTCAGGAGTTCCTTGCATAGCTCCTGCCATTCCACCGCCTTTAGCACCTTGTCCCATTAATCCTAAAATTGATGAGCCAGTTTTAATTTCACCTACAGGAACTAACGCAGATGGTGTTGCCCCTACTATTTCTCCTGCTACATTGTATCCAGGATGTTCTAAACGATATGGTTCATTTTCTTGAGCAATTTCTGTTGCTTGTTTATTAAACCAATTTCTAGGTGCGTTATAACCAAATTGAGCAGGTATTTGCGAAACAAGTTGAGGAACACCAATTAAACTTTGTTCTCCACTAGTTTTTGCGCCAGAAATAAAAGATTCAAGTGCGCCTTTTGGAACAATATTTCCACCTATAACAACAGGAGCTTCATTAGATTTAGTTTCGTTTGTACCAGTTACATTTGACCAATCAAAATCAGATGCGGGCAATTCATTTTGTTGAGCTGAAGGCATTAATTTTGCATGAACAGGGTCAGCTTTGCCCAATGGTCTATGAATACCAAATTGATTTAAAAATGATTCTGGGATATTTTCTGGAATGTCTAAAGCATCTGTATGAAACATCTCTTTATCAGGATGTTCATCAGGATTAACTGGCATATAAATGCCTTTTTCACCCCTTTTAGCTTTATCGTAAATTTCTTTTTGTTTTTCTCTTGTTCTAGCCGCGCTGGTAACTGGAATATGTTGACCTGTTTTTGCAAACCAAGCATCATCAGCTTGTTGAAAAGCAGATGATAAAGCAGGGTCTGTATTTTTAAATTCATTAGTAGATGGAACAGAAACTACAGGCGCAGTAACTTGCATCCCTTGAGATGTTTTAGTAATGCTTGGGTCTATTGCACCCCAGTCAAAATCGCTTCCACTCATTTAGTTAATCCCAAGTTATATTGATTGTCTAATGCTCTTAATGAATCAACTTTATTTTTAAATTCTCTTTGCTCTGAAGTAAGACCATCTTTACCTTTTGGTGCTGCTCTACCATTAGAATCAACTGCTAATCCATTCCAAATATTTTTTTGGTCTTGCGATGGCATAGACATAAAAGCAATAGCGCGAGGGTCTTTAATTCTATCAAGTTTTTCTTTTACATCTAAATAAGCATCTGGATTATTTTGTAATTTTGATTTAACGCCTTGTTCAAGCAAAATCATTTTATTTCTAGCAATTAACAAATCAGATGCTTTTTCAATAGCTCTTATATCCATTTTATTGTTTGGATTTGACATTACTGATATTGCTCTAGCTGCATCAGTCATGCCTGGCATATTTGAAAGCATATTTGATTCTTTATTAAATAAATCTGTATAAGCAGCTTTATCCATTGTTTTAGGGTCAACTTTTAAACCAAGAGCAGAAGCAACTTTAATTGCAAATGCTTCTCTATCTGCACCAGCACCTGTTGCAGCTTTACGACCAACTTCTTTAAGGTCTTGTAAAATGCCAATAGTAGATTCTGCTCCACTTGCTTGTTGTTGAACATTTTTATAATCTTCAGCAACAATATTTCTTTTATCTTCATAAGATTGTGACAATTTAGTAATAATAACAGGTTTACCATTTGCATCAATTTTGTAATAAGTTCCTACTGGGAAGCCAAATGCGTTATTTGGTTCTGCAACACCTTCTGTACCTACTGGTAGTTTATTAGCAATAAATTCACCTTGTGGTGTTCCAGCAGCAACTCCTGTAAGCAATGGATTACCAGGAGCAACAGGTTGTGTTCCGCTTCCAACATTTTGCATTGCAGGAGCTGGATAAAGTTTATCTAATTGAGCTTGTGTATCTAATGTAGATGCTAACTTTTTAGCTAAAAATGACTTTAACTCTAATGGGCTTGCTGGCTTTCCATCAGCTCCAGTAGGAATACCTTGTAATGAATTTTTTAATGATTTTTCATCACCACCAACGTTTGCATTTAATTCTGTTGCAGCATTAATAATGTCATCATTAGTTAAATCAGGTTTAGTCATTAATGCTTGAATACCTTGAGTAACAAGCGTTGAATGTTTTTTAAGATTATCTACTTGTGCAGAACTTAAATTAACTAATGCAGATTCAGCCTCTGTTTTAGCTTTGCTAATTTTAGGTGCTTGTGTTTCTTCTGCAACATTAGCTTCTGCTGTTGCACTTCTAATTTTTTGTTGTGCTTCTTGAATTAAAAGCGGATTAAGTTCACCAGCTTGTTGATATGCTTGTGCGCCACGAGCCATTGTCAACATATCACTAATTGACATTTGATTTGGTTGTGCAACAGTTAAATTTGTATTTACATTAGAAACGCCAGCCATTTTTATTTCCTATTAATCTGATGATGATGGCAAATTGCCCCAGTTTGCAGTCCAAGGAACGCTTGTGTTTTGCATAGATACTGGAAGTATTGTTGAATTAGCAGCAAATCCACCTTGTCCTAACAATGAACTTAAATAATTTTGATTTCCTAAACTACTTAATCCACCACTTATTGAACTTGCAGTACCAATTTGACCAGCAGCTTGAGCAGCAGCAGAACCTGTAGCAAGACTAGATAGTGCGTTTGCGGTATTTCCAGAAAGCGTTGCACTTGTATTTTGTGCTGACTGACCTAATCCAGCAATAGAAGCTAACGTATTATAAATATTTCCACGTTGAGTATTGTAATTTGAAAATGCGTTTTGATAAGCATTTCCAGCAAAATTTTGTGTGTAATCATTAAGTGCTTTAAGTGAGTTACCACCAACTAAGCCACCCGTAGCATTAGATTGAGCATTGGTAGCTTGCTGACCTTGTCCTAATTGCCATGCGTAGTTAGGTGCTAAATTAGCATTTAAATCTTGATTATTAAATTGATGAGTTAAATAACCTGTTCCCGTTTGTGTGCCAATTGGATTGCCATTAGCATCATAAGTTTGTGTAGTGCCAGGCAACATAGAACCAATATTATTAAGTGCCGTATATCCAGCAGCTCTTTGAGGTGCTAATTGAGCATTTTGCGTGTTAAACATTGCAAGCTGTTGAGCTTGTGCATTAGCTGCGGTTTGTGCTTGTTGGTCAGCAGCACTTGAAGCGGCATTAGCTCCAATCAACGAACTTCCTATGGTTGCTCCAGCTAATGCCGTGACAGGGTCGTTATACCCTGGGGCTTTCATTACGCTACTAAATTTAAATTGATTACCGAACATAGTTGCACCTATCACATTTCATGTATATTTTACTTGAATCTTCGTCAATTTCAACAAAGCCAAAGCGTTTACAAAAATTTAATCCTTTTTCATTGCCTTTTGTCACCGATGTTACTGCATGACCGTACTTTTCTATTACTTGACCAATGGTTCTCTTAATATGTTTTCTAATACTAAACTTAGGTATTCCATCAAAGCTAACGTGCAATTCATTGTCTTTAATCATTACGACACCAAACAATTTATCGTCATGCTCTAACTCTACAAATTCCCAACCTTGCAATGCTTCAGCAAATTGTTCTGATGTAATGCTTAATCTATCTTTTACAGTATTGTAGATAAGATTTATAGCGCGATTAGACATTATAATAAGGCACTTTGTATGGCTTACCATTCACCGTAATATTTATGAAGCCTACGGGCTTTGCAGGTAGTGTGGCAGTACCTGTTGTCGCTGTTGGTGAGCTAGTAAAGTTCAATAAGTTAAGAAAAAACTGTTGCCATGCACGAGTAGGTCGTTTAGTCTGACCATCCAAAAACTCAGTCTGTGGATATGGGTTAGTTTGATTAACGCCATACAATCCATTATTAGCTGACATTAATTGTCACCTTCAGATGCTTTTAGATTAGCAGATACTATCACAGCCTTAACTGGGTCTGTAACCACTACTTCAAACACTCTATCTCTTGACCATCCAAGTCTGCGCCAAATAGCACGATTTTTATATTTACCTTCTGCGCCAATACTTACCCAATGTTCATTAGACCAAGTAGAGCCGCCATCATTAGACCAACGCAACATCGCTTGTGGATTTGTTGTTGGTGTTGATGAATTAATTTGTGAATTTAATCCCAAATACAATGATTCTGCAAATTGAATTGTTAGCGTATCGTCAGGGTAAATAGTGTAAGGGTCAGAAATATATTGACCAGCTTGCAATGATACGCCTGTTGTGCCAACGCCAGGTTGAAATTGAATTTGCAATTCTTCTAAGTATTGACGTTGTAAATCAGTCACTAAATGTGGGGCTCTACGCAATCTGCGTACTTGATTACCATCATCTGTGTAATTAGATGGGTCAAGTTTGTAAATATGACCATTTGCAATATCGCCTACAACAACATCACCTTGAAATACAGCAGAACAACTGACTGTATACATTGTATATTCGCCTGTTTGTGGGTCTGTAGTTAGCCACTTATGCCACATTTGAGTAGAAATATCATATACCCAAGTTAAATTAACTGATGGGAATGAAACAACATAACATTCGTGACCTTCTAATTGATAAGTCCACGCATACGCATCATCAATGTATTGATTGACTAAACTTTGCTCTACAGCATGAGTAGAAATACGTTGTGGCATATAGCCATTCATCTGCATAATTTGTGCTTGACCACGATTGTTGCGTGATACATAAGCAAAAGAATTACCTAAACGAGCTACAGAGAATTTAGCTGCAATACCATGTTGTGTATTAGTGCCTGGAATACGTTGGAAAGGGAAAGGGAACGTGCCTACATCCACCCAAACTTCTGATGATGTTTCACCCAACAAATAAACTTCACGATGGTCAGCAATAATAGAAATTAAATTATCAGGCGAGCCGTCTTTAGATGAAAAGCTCAAGCCTTGACTGATTGGTGACAATGGATTAGATGCGCCCCATTGTTGTGAATTAGGTTTGTTGTAAATAAAATAGTTGTCTACAATATCTACAGTATTACCACCGCTAAAAGCACCATCTGTTGATGGCAACACGCTAAAATTAAGCGCATATAGTGTTTCAGAGCCAACAGTTTGACTATTATTTAATACATAAGTACCTGTACCGCCAGTTCCTGTGCCTGTAGTAAGCGTAAGTGTTAAACCTGTGCCAGAACCATTTGATGATGTTGATGCAGGATTAGAAGGAACTGATGTGTATTGACCAGCGTTAGTTTGTGTCAAACCTGTCACCGCACCACTAGCACCAACAGAAGTGACTGTATAGGTTGCAGGAGTCGTGCCATATACACCACCAAGCACAGTTACCGTGTCATTGACTGCATAACCTGTACCTGCTGTAGCGATTGTTTGACTTAATACAGTACCGCTGCCTAAAGTCGTTATAATTGTTCCAGCAGTTACGCTTGTACCTTGTATCGTTTGACCTGGATATAAAGTGCCTGTAATAGCAGTTACTGTAAGAATATTCCCTGAGATTGAGCCTGTAATTGTTGCACCAACAGCAGCAGAGTTAAATACTTCGCTTGCTTCTGTTTGCGATACGTTAATTGTATAAGTGCCAGGGCCACCAGTTCCAGTACCCAAAGCTGTAATAACAGTTTCTGGAGTTACACCTAAACCAAATAACGATTGACCTATGCCAATAGTTCCGCTTTTTAGCAAAGTAACTGTTAATGTTGTGCCTGATACTGAGCCTATAAAAGTAGCACTAGCAGGATTTGAAATACGCCATGTGTAGCGATATTGTCCATCAACAATATATACGTTGACACCGTTATCAGTAATGCCTACACGACCTGTAGAAGTGTTTAATGTACCAACTAATGTAGGAACATAGTTAGAAGTCATTACATAAACATAAGGGCCACAGACAGCAACTAAATAATTGCCACCCGACACAGTACGCATACCACGCACTTCTTGTTTATTTTGAAATACGATTTGCGTTGTTAGACCAGGTGTTGGATACAAAGACACAACACCACGTTGACCTGGCTGTTTTAAAGGGTCAATTTCTGGACGCCAGTTAATACATTCCTGTGCATCTTGATAGATGGAAGGTGCTTCATAACTTGGCCCTACAAATCCAAAGTCAGCCATTATCTAAAGAAGCCCCCTGATAAAATCCAGCCAGCATCTTTTTGACGGCTAGATAGAATTGCATCGTTAAAGCGTGATGTTTGAACTGGTTTCATATTAGTGCGTTTTAGCGTTGCTTTAGATTGTGCTGCATAAGCGTTAATCATCGCTATTTGCGTTTGATTTGCTTTACCATACATCGGCATTAAACGTTCTGCTAAACACCATCTAAGAGCCATAGAATAGCCCTGTGGTAGATTAATGACATCATATAGAGTCACAAAAGGAGTAAATATGGTGTCAACAAACAAGTGCATCTCGCCTTGTGCAGGATTAGGCCATACAAACAAGTTACCTAATGTTTCTGTTGGTTGATAGTAAAGAGCTTTAGGCCACGGGCCATTGAGCGTTTTAAGACCAATCATTTCATAATCTTCTACGTTCAACACAGCTACAGGATAGTCAAGACCGCCATTAGCGACTACTGCGCCATTAGAGTTAGTGTTAATACGCACAAACGCTGAATTAATGCCTAATGGGCGTTGATAGTAAAGATTAATTGATGTTGATGATACATTTTGACTAATATTAACTTGATATGTGCCAGCTTCGTTAATATTGCCACCTGCACCTGTCAACATTTGAGTGATTTTAGTGCCTGGCAAGATACCTGCGCCTGACAATGTTTGACCAATAGCAACTGCGCCTGATGCAATAGCAGTAACAGTTAAAATGTTACCTGAGATTGAACCTGTGATATTTGCGCCAACTTGACCGCCTGGGCCGATAGTGTATTGTGTTTGACCTGGTGTAATCGGAAATACGATTTCAGTTCTATAAAAGACCATCATATCTTCATTAGACCATTGGTCAATCATGTCATTTAACATATCAAAAGCATCTTGCGCTTCATCTGCCGTTGGAGTTTCACCAGAAGCTAATGCGCCAATGTCTTTTAATGCTCTTGAGATAATGTCTATTGGTTGAGCCATGATATGTCCTAAATGCTAGGCGTGAATGTTTGTGGTAACCACGGGGCTACAGATTTAACTTGATTATCAGCTAAATAAACAAGTTGTTCATCTAGTCGTGATTCTATAATATTTAGACCGTCTTTGATAGATTCTTTTAGAATTAAATCTATTACGTCTTGCTCTGTAATATCTGGAAAAGGTTTGTCTATTGTGCCGTTAAAATACCAATTGCCTTCTGTTTCAACAGTATGGTTTGTTTCATTATTGGCTACAACATGATATTTTGCAGAAATTATCTGTTCATCTTTTGCATCAATGTCTAGAATTGTCCAAGTGTAGTTATTCATTATTAAGCACTCGTTGTTTGAGTTTCAACCCAAGGTAATGGTGGAGTTACAACAGGTGGATTAGCCAAACTAGCTACTTGAGCAGTCACAGATGCTTCTGTTTCAGCTTGATTAACTGTTTCCCATACCCAGCTCAATACTTCTGCTTGTGTTAGTTGAGCAAAAGGAATGAAATTAGGGTCATTAGGTTGAGGTTCGGTAATTGCTACAGAACCATAGTTAGATGCTGTATATGTGCTATCTGTGCCTGTGCAACGCCAAGCAGCTTGTAATACAACTTCACTAAATCCGTTAATTTCTTGAGTAGATGTTGAAAGTGAATCAATAGTCCATGTTATTGTTATTGCCATTATTTTTTCCTTAAATTGATGTTATTGTTTGCCAAGCACTGCCAGAATAAACACATAATTTTGCTAATGTAGTATCAAATACCATTAATCCTGCAACTGGAGAAGATATTGCATTTTTTTGTGTTGTAGTCATATTAGGCATACGAACACCTTTTGTGGTGCTTTGTGCATCTAAAATAGCTGAAGAAGCAGGACTAGCAGTACCAATACCTACATTACCACTTTGGTCAATTGTCATAGCATCTGACAAAGAGCCACTACCCGCTTGAAAAGCTAATGATTTACCATTTGGAGAATAAATAGCGCCATAATTAGTACCATCAATAAAAAATCGTAATGACCTAGTTGCAACACTATCTGAACTTGCACATGATAATGCAGTAGTTCCAGATTGAACGACTAATTTTCCATAAGTGCTTGGACTAGCAGTATTAATACCCAAATTACCACTAGTATCTAAACGCATTTTTTCTGCGCCACTTGTGTAAAAAGTTAATGGTAAGTATGTACCCGTGCCATTAATGCCTGATACTAATTGAACATCTGTAGAGCCGTTAGTGACAATTAAAATCTTACTTGCATTGGTTGGGTCGGCTGCGTTACTAGCTTGCCATGAAGCTGCTGTGCTTGTGCCATTAGGTAACGCATAAATACCTGTTGAACCATTAACAGTAGTGGTTTTAAATGAACTTCTGCTTAATACAGTAGCGTTTGAAAAATCACCATTTAAATTTGAACTTGTACCACTTAAAGTTAAGCTAGTAAATGTACCTGCCGCAGCAGCAGTTCCACCAATTGCAGGTGGGCTTGCTAAATATGTGCTAAATCCAGAACCACTTACTGTGCTAGATGCTGACAATGTTGTAAAAGCACCACTATTAGGAGTTCCGCTACCAATTGTGCCTGGTGCTGTGTAAGCACTTGAAGCAAGCATAGTATTAGTGACTGTGCCTGTATCGCCTGTAGTGACTACGTTACCATTAACTGTTGGTAGATTTAATGAATATGAAGAAGCGGTATTAGGGCCAACTAAAGCGACCTGACCACCTAGTGTTGCTTGAAAAACTAATTGACCCATGATTTTGTCCTTATGGTGCTATATAAATTGTTGAGGCTGTCAATGCCCCTGTTGATGGATTGTATTTTAACTTGCTTGATGAAGTATTTAAAGCCTCATTACCACCTGTTGCACTTACAAAAGTAAGATAGTAATTAGCATTTGTACTTACATCTGCTGTTGCAATATTTGTAGCATTTGTTGCTGTAGTGGCGGTTGTTGCAGTTGTTGCAGTTGCGGCATTACCACCAATACTTAAACTTGTAGCCGTTCCTGTTAAGCCTGTACCAGCACCTGTAAATGATGTTGCTGATAATACTCCAGTTGATGGAACAAAACTTAATTTAGTTGAGCTAGTAGTTTGTGGCAAATTTCCTGTGGTAGCAGATACAATTGTTGGATACCAAGTAGAAACAGAACTTGTATTGTCAGTAATTGCAGTATTAGTAGCATTTGTTGCTGTGGTGGCTGTAGATGCGCTACTTGCTGACCCTGAGATATTAACTGCAAGTGAAGTAATGCTACCGCTTGCCGCATTAAGTGGAACAGCAGTCGTGCCAATATATAGTGATGAGTTACCTAATACGCCACTAGGAATTGTGCCTGATAAATTACCAGCAGTTAAACTTGTCAAACTTGCGCCAGAACCACTAAATCCAGTAGCAGTTAATACACCTGTTGATGGATTAAATTGATATTTAGTAGAGCTTGTATATTCTGTAGAAATATTACCGCTAGTTTGATTAGCAAATAATGGATAGCGAACAGCGTTAGTAGTCGTGTCATCTGTAACTGTTGCGTAAGCTGTTGGAGTTGTCCAAGTAGGTGCGCTAGTGCCATTAGATGTTAATACTTGACCTGTAGTTCCAGCACTTAAAAATAATGTTGAACCTGCGCCTGATTGGTAAGGAATATATCCTGCACCACCACCAGCTAAATTAGTTGCAGTAGTCGCTGTAGTTGCTGAACCTACAGATAAAGTAGATTGAGCAACATATTGTGGCGCAGAAGCACCAGCAGTTAGCACATAATTAGTCGTTCCTAACGCTAAAAATGTTGTAGCACCAACACCTGTGTTATAAGCCAAAGCACCAGCAGAACCACCACCAATATTAGTTGCTGTTGTAGCAAGCGTAGCAGAAGCCACAGCACCACTTACAATAGAACCTGATATAGATGTTATCCATGTAGGATTTGAATAGCTACCAGTTGTATAAACACCATTGGTGACTGTTCCTGCGTTACCTGTGATGCCAATACCCCAAGTTCCAGATGCGTTTGTACCTGTTGTTGATGGTGCGCCTACAGTATTGTAAGAAATAGTTTGTGCAGTACCACCATTAAACGTAATTCCAGATGCTGCACCAGTTCCGCTATTATTAAACGTCAATGCGTTTGGTGTGTTAGCTGTAACTGTTGTAGAACCGCCTAAACTGACTGAATTACCATTAATCGTAATACTAGAATTAGCTAAATAGCTATTAGCAATTGGAGTGGCGTTCCATGTACCTGCTGTTAGTGTTCCTACTCCAGTAATTCCTGTGTATGAACCACTAATTAAGCTAGATGCAATCGTTCCGCTAGTAACTTGTGATGCCGCAATCGCAATAGATGTGCTACTTGCGTTAGTTAATTGACCTTGAGCATTGACAGTAAATGTGCCAACACTTGATGCAGAGCCATAAGAACCTAATGTAACGCCAGTATTTGTAATAGAAAACTGATTGGCAGCTAAAGTTAAGCCTGTTCCTGCTGTATAAGTAGAAACGCCTGAGAATAATACCCAAGTAATTGGCGTTACGTTAATAGTACCTGTGTCAGCAGATGTTGATACCCATGCTGTGTTAGCTTGACCACCATTTAAAACGACTGTGTATGCGCCTGGCACTTCTGACCATACATCCATGTCAGTTGCACGAGTCCAAGTGCTTGCAGAAGCGTTATAAATACCATTGTATTGACTAGAACCTTGATTTTTTACTAATACTCTATCGCCAGCCAACGTAGTGTAGCCATCAATGGTCTGTAAACCTGACAATGTAATGCTAACTGTAGTAGCACATTTACATGCTGCTTTAGGGCCTAGACCTTGAGCAACTGTATCTACATAAAATTTATTAGCAATGTCTGTGTTGCCACTAGGTGTTGTTGTAATTTGACCTGTCAACATTGACACATTAGTAAATGCGCCAGTAGAAGCACTAATTGAACCAATAGATGAGCTATCAATCGTGCTATTTGTAATTGTTAATCCTGATTGAATAGGATTAATTGTTGCGTAGAATGGCTGACCCTGCCCGATAAAAGTATTAAAACTATTATCAAGATTGAATAACGCCTGTACGGGCAGAATATTCTGGTCTATGGTTTTAGCAGGGTCTGACATCCAATTTCCT